>Ga0068863_100007375_pt1 | contig 10764 bp, 12 predicted proteins | sample KBSSwiS62_FD_66596 | JGI IMG/M metagenome (GOLD analysis project Ga0068863, IMG submission 66596) | Switchgrass rhizosphere microbial communities from Kellogg Biological Station, Michigan, USA - KBS Switchgrass S6-2 | ecosystem: Host-associated > Plants > Roots > Rhizosphere > Soil ...
GCGTGCGGATCCTTGTTGGTCATCTCGGGCTTGTCTTTCAGCGCGGTGTTGACCTCGGCCACCTCGCCCGACACCGGGGAGTACAGCTCGGAGACGGCCTTCACCGACTCGATAGTTCCGAACGACTGCCCCTGCTTCAGCTTGGCGCCGACCTCCGGCAGATCCACGTACACGACGTCGCCGAGCTGCTGCTGGGCGTAATCGGTGATGCCGACCCTGCCGCGGTCGCCTTCGAGCTCGATCCACTCGTGATCCTTCGTATATTTGAACCCGGCCGGATACGCCATCGACTCCTCGCTACTTGGCTCGCTTGTAGAACGGCATCGGCACGACGCGCGCGCGCGTACGGCGGCCGCGGACGTCGACCTCGAACTCGCTGCCGGCGGCCGTGTGCTCGATCGGCAGGTACGCCATGCCGATCGCTTTCTTCAGAAATGGCGTCTGCGTGCCGCTCGTGACCACGCCGGCTTTGACGTCGCCGACGTAGGCGTCGTAGCCGTGGCGGGCGATGCCGCGCTCCAGCATCTCGAAGCCGACGATCTTCCGCGTGGCGCCGCTCGCCTTCTGTTCGCGCAGCGCGGCGGCGCCGACGAAGTCGTCCTTCTTCCAGCCGACAATCCAGTTCAGGTCGGCTTCCACCGCGGTGGTGGTCTCGTCGATGTCGTTGCCGTGCAGGCGCATTCCGGCCTCGAGGCGCAGCGTATCGCGGGCGCCGAGACCGCACGGAATGACGTCCGCCCCCTTTCCGGATTCGATCAGCGCCAGCCACACTCTGTCGGCCGACTGCGGCGGGACGAAGATTTCGAAGCCGTCTTCGCCGGTATAGCCGGTTCGCGAGATCGTCGCGCGCACGTTGGCGACCTCGCCATGTGCGAACCAGTAGTACTTGATCGTTCCGAGCTCGACGCCCGTAAGCGGCTGCAGGACGTTTTCCGCCTCCGGTCCCTGAATCGCCAGCAGCGCGTAGCGCGAGCTGGCGTCGACGGCGACCGCGTCGCCCGCCGGCTTGATCTGCTCGGCGATCCAGGCGTAGTCCTTCGGGATGTTGCCGGCGTTGACGACCAGCAGGAAGTGCGACGCGGCAAGGCGGTAGACGAGCAGGTCGTCGATGAACGTGCCGGCCGGCGTGAGAAGCCCCGAGTACTGCGCCTGACCAACGGCAAGCTTCGACGCGTCGTTGGACGAGATGCGCTGCACGGCCGCCAGCGCGTCCTTGCCGGCGATTTCGATCTCACCCATGTGGGAGACGTCGAACAGCCCGGCGCGGCTGCGGACGGCGGCGTGCTCGTTCGACAGGCCGGAATACTCGACCGGCATGTCCCAGCCGCCAAACGGCACCATTTTCGCGCCGGACGCGCGGTGCCGGGCGTTGAGGGGCGTCTTCTTGAGAGGTGCTTCGGTGGCCTGTTCCATGTGGGCGGCGCGTGTGCGAGCGGAACAGGTAACGGTACTATGCGCCTTCCGGCACGGTCAAGGATGGTGCGATCATTCTCATCCGGGGCCCGCGCATGAACGATCGCGCGACGGCGCGGGCGGCGTGGTGTGCAAATCGAGACACTCGTCCTGTTCGCGCTGCACGCTCCGGTCTTCGTGTCGGCCGTCCGCGCGCACATTGGCAAGAGCGGCAGCGGGACGCTGGTCGATGCCCACCCCCGCCGCTCAAACGTCCATCCCGGGGTACCGATCCGTATTCAGCGCACAGGCGTTCACAGTCAGATCTGCTTCAGCGCCGGGAGATCCAAGGACAGATTCTGTAGTCGGCTTTCAGAACTGATCGCTGCTCCGCCTGACAACCTAAGGAACCTGGGCAAATAGTAGGCTTTTTCAGGCACGGCTATTGCGCCGAGCGCCAGGCGACGTGCCAACACTCACTCGCACCGGACTGTAAAGATGAGCGAGACGCCCACTGCCGTTCAGCCCGAGCCCACAGTCGATCCGACGCACTCCGGTGGGCTCCAACAGACCTCCGAACATGCGGTCGCGAGCCTGCGTGCGTCTTTCGAGACAGACCTCTCCGGCATCATCGACAGGCTGATGACCCAGGCAATTGCCGAAGCCGATGCGGCTGTCGAGCGCGTGCGCGCTGCGGGTCAACTCGCACTCGAGGCGGCGAACGCCTCGCTAGCAGAGCAGACTCGTCGGAATGACGAGCTGACTGAATCGCTCCTGCAGAGCGAGATTCGGGTCGAGGAGCTCCGGGCGAACCTGCAAGCGGAGTGTGAACAGACCAAAGCAGCAAGAAACGCCTACGAGGCGGAGGGCGCTGCCCGGGCACGCGCTGAAGCGTCGAATGTCGAGGCCGACGCTATTCATCAGAACACTGTCGCGGCGTACGAATCGCGACTGCAGGCCGCCCACTCCCAGCTCGATGGTATGCGAACGGAGCTCGAAGCTGTTAAGAGGCAGCTCGAGGCAGAGGTCTCCGAACGAGCCAGACTGATCGTCGCTCTCAGGACCGTGCAACAGACGTGCGCCATTGTCGAATCACCGACGCGACAGGGCAGCGCGCCAGGCACTCAGGATGAGCCTCGGGCAACCTCCCGCGGCGACCTCGCGCCTGCGAACGACGTCACAACGGACGCGGCTCACACGGGCGACGATCGCCGGCCTGCTTCGACGACAACTGCGGCGGATCGCCATCTCAAGCTCGTCGCATCAAGCGAGACAGTAACGGTCGCCGGATCCCCTCGACTGCTGGAATACTTCAAAGAGCTGTTCGAACAGATTGATGCCATGTACCAGGTTGACCTGCAGACGCACACGTCTGTCGATGTCGTCGGTCGCCTCGCGGCGAACTTGCGCTATGCGCGGGAAAGATTCGTGCAGCGGGCGAATACCGAAGGCGTGGATGGCGCGACATTGTTCGAGCAGCTGCTCTCCGTGAAGCTTGACGAGGTGACTGTGACGGGCCTCGAGCGTCATCTGGCCATTGCGGCGTACGAACTGATCCAGCCGGACGGCACACGCATGGCTGCAGAAGCGTCGTAACGCTCGGGCACGAACCTCAACCGCACAGCTGCTCTGTATCGTTACCTCCTCCTGATCGCCGAGCCCGCGAGCGCGCCTGCGGCGCTGCTGATGACGGCGACTCCGGCGCCAATGGTCAGCGCGATCGGAAACAGCGTGCCGGGCCCCGTCAGTGTCAGTACCACGCACATTGCGACGATGGCGCCGGCCGCGAGATTGCCGCTGGCGACCAGCGATTCCCGCGCGGCTCCCTTGGTCGTAAGGCCGACGAAGGCACCCGCAATGAACAGCAACACCGCCGTCAGCACGACGGCGCGACCCGAGTTCAGGAACCAAGGCGGAAAGTCGCCGCCCGGCCGGAACCACTCGCGCCAGCCCGCCATCAGGACCAGGTGCGCCGCGACGAACACCACACCGCCAAGCACTGCGTTCTTCCACCGAATCATGGTCGGCCATTGCAGAAGGTCCCGACGATCCGTCGCCGTCCGACGAATCGCCGGGACGCGTTGATCATTTCTGTACGCCGTGCAGCGAGCCTTCGAACGCGCCCGCGAGGAAACAATCGATCACCCAGGCGTTACAGAAGTCGCAGCGCCAGCTGCTCCAGAACTGCCACCACGACTTGGACGAACACCCGTTCTGGCTATAACAGGCGTCGTGGACGTCGCAGCAGAAGCGATAGACCGTCCCGTCCAACCAATGCAGGCCGTCGCAACCCGGCTCGTCCGCCGACAGCGTCGGCACGAAGAATTGCAGTGCCCGCGCGGGCCATCCGCGATCGCTCTTCGCGACGAAACCTTTCTGCACGAGCTCGGTCTTGTAGTGATGAAACGCTGACACCTGCAGATTCATCCAGGCCATATCCGGCGCGAACGGCCAGCCACCGTAGTCCTTGAGATGCTCAGGGGCGATATAGCCCTTCGTCAAGCCAGGAAGATCCCAGATCAGGACCTGATTGTCCGGAAACCAGTTGATGATCCCAATCTCGACGCCATCCTTGGTGAGCCGGCTGACGAACACTTCGCCCTGCAGCTTTCGTCCGGCAATCAGGTCGCGGTTCTCCACTTGCTTGCGAGTGGTTCTGGCCGTCATGCCGTCCGCCCATTCGGTTCGCAGTTCCAGAAGGTCCTTCTGGAAATCGCCTTTCGGCGCGCCCTTCCGCCGAATCAGCTTGTCGCGCCATTCGAGGCTCGCGGCACCGGCATCGGCCTGGTCCTTCCACAGACTGTAGGCCTGATGATTCGCCCAGTCGAGCGTCGGCCGTGCGCTCGGTTCGCTGAACAGCTGCAGCGTTGTGCCGGCGTTCCCGGTGTATCGCAACACGTCGTTGATGCCATCGATGCGATCGGCCTTGAAGCGCGCGAGTTCGTTGCCGGCAGCGTCGCTGAGCGTTGTGATCAGATCGCCTTCGAACGTCCGTTCCCCGACTGCCACTGCGTCGGCAAACCGCATGGTGACACGGGCGGTCTGCGCCTCGAGCGCATAGTAAGTGGCGCCCTTCTCCCCCGGCCGGCTGCCCAGTCGCTGTCCGACCGGCGCCTGACGGACCGCCGGTGCGGTCTGGCCGGTCGGATTCGCGCGCACGCGGGTTGTCCACCACGGGCCGACGACCAGAACGCCGAGCGTCAGACACACACCCCATGCGATCAGCCTCTTGCGATGTGTTTTCATCGCCCTCTCCCTCGTGAAGGGCGTACGCGCGACCTCGCAACGTTGTGCTGCCCCGCCTCGTTCGCCGAATCGCCGGAGACGCCCGGCCCTGCGCGGCGCCACACGCGCCGCCGCCTTTCAGATCGCCTGCTCCGCGGTGTCGAGACACGCTTCATCCGAGGAGCGATCGGCCATCGGCCCGTTGGTGGCGCTCCACGCCGGATCGGCCGCCGGATAGCGGAGGTACGCCTGCAGCGTGTGGTAGCTGATGCCCAGCACACGGCACGCCTCGCGTTTGTTGTCGTGGCAGCGAACGAGCACCAGCCGTGCGTAGCGGCTCGCCCACGTCCGCAGCGTGTCGTCTCGACGCAACGAGGGCCCGAGGGCCTCTGCATACTCTCCCCGAACCTTCGGCGGCAGGTCGTCCAGCTCGATGACATCGGATGCTGTCAGCGCCACGGCGCGCTCGATGAGCCGCTCGAGCTCACGCACGTTTCCGGGCCAGTCGTAGTTGAGAAGAGCTTGTGCCGCAACGGCCGACAGCCGCAGCTGGCGCGCGCCTCGATGCCGATGAAGGAAGTACTGCGCGAGCTCCAACACGTCGGGCCGTCGCTCGCGCAAGGTCGGAACACGGACGTCGACGCCGCTGAGGCGATAGAACAGGTCCGGCCGAAAGAGCCCACGCTCGACGAGTTCCGCGAGGCTCCGGTTGGTCGCCGCAATAATGCGGATGTCGACGCGATGCGTGCCCTGGCCGCCGACCCGCTCGATCGCGAGATCCTGGATGGCTCGAAGCAGTTTGGCCTGGGCCGACAACGAGAGGTCCGATACTTCGTCCAGGAACAGCGTGCCGCCGTCGGCCGCCTCGAACTTGCCTCGTCGTCCTCGGACACCCGTTGCCGTGCGATCCTCGATGCCGAACAGCTCGGCCTCGAGCAATGTTTCGACGAGCGCGGCGCAATTGATGGCGACGAAAGGGCCATTGCGCCTCCGGCTCAATTCGTGGATCTGGCGCGCGACCAGTTCCTTGCCGACGCCGCTTTCGCCTTCGAGCAACACCGCGAAGTCGGTGTTCGACACTCGCTCGATCGACCCGCGGAGAGCGGCCATGATCGGCGTCGACCCGATCAAGGGCGCCGCACCGTCGCGCCGCACTCTCGTCGGCGCCCACAGCCCGGCGCGTGCCAGCAGCACCCTCGACCGCTCGATTTCCAGGACCAACGCGCCCACATGCGCGGCCATGCCGAGCATTTGAAAGTCCCACTCCCCGAGTCCAGACGAGGGATCGAATGTCGCTTCGAGCACGCCGGCATTGACGGGATCGGCGCTGGGCACTTCGACGACGAAGGATTCAGGACCACACGCTTCGGAACGGCCAATCCACCGGCTGCCGGCTTCCCGCAGCTGAATCGTCCGGACCGGCACGGCCCGACGCATCAAGTCCTCGAACGCACCCCGCATGAGCGAGACATCGTTTCGTCGATCCATCGCGCGTGTGAGGCCGGCGAGGAGATCCGCGAACGCCTGCCGCCGCTCGCGCTGTCGCATCGTGGGCTGGAGCATGGCGCCGCCCGAACCAATCCCAGTGCCACCGGCGGCCGCGACATCGGCTGAGCGAAACTCCTGTAAATCGAAGACGTTGGTGGCCATCTCAAATCCCCAGCGGGGTAACTTCGCCCCCAAACGGAACGTCATACCCCGGCGCGTCGCCAAACCACGCCAGCTGCCGATCGAAGGCAATCGCGCCGCGGTAGCTGATGGACGCCGGTCGTACACGTACAACGAAGCAGCGCACTACACTCCCGCGCATCGTGGCTTGCCGATCCTGCGCCTGAAGCTGAAGTTCCACCGCCGATCCAGGCAGCAGCCGACGATCGGCCTCCACCAGTGCACCGCCCGACGACAGGTCGATGACCTGCACCTGATGTCCTGGCCGGATCCTTGCGGTCGCACCGTGCTCGCCGGCCCTCCGTCGTCTCGTCCTGCGCCGTTCCTGTGTGATGCTCATAGCGGTCTCCACTGATTGACAGCCCAGTCGAACTTGAGGATCCGCACCCTCCCCGTGGTGCCGAAGAGGCGAACAACGTACTGCGCGTGACGACCACGGATGTACACGCTGCCCGAGGTGGCGGTTCCGTTCGACGAAAAGCTGGCGAGGTTCGACGCCCCGAGCCTGATGGGATCGCCGCCCGGCGGCTCGCCTCCGTCCACCGCCGCCAATCCCGCCTGAACACCGAAGTCGACGGCCGAGAAATGATCTGGCAGCCGTTCAGTCGATCCGACAGGCGGATCTGCTCCGGTTTGGATGTCTCTCGTGCGGACGCCGTTGTGGTTGCCATCCCGGTAGGCCGCGTACGTATAGCCGCTGCCAGTCTGCGTAAACTGAATCGCCACTTCGGCGGACCGCATGACCGCGTCCATCCGGGCACGTTGCATCCGGGCCGAGATGTATCGCGCGGCGCCCGCCGTGCGATGGTCGTCTAGCCCGCTCAGGAGCTACGGCGCGGCCATGCCGCTCACGGTGACGACAAGTCCCGCAGCGAACACCAGCTCGAGGAGCGAATAGCCAGCGCCAGCGCGCAGAACCGCGAGGGTCCGTGAGCCTGCCTCGCCGAAGCTCGCGACCGTATCCGCGAGCGCAGGCGGGCCTGGCCGCGTGAAGCGGCCAGGCCTCGCGGTCTCAACGCTGCGGTGGCTGATCGTGATCGGCCTTGGCATTGCCGACGCTGACCTGATCCTTCAACTTGAGGAAGTTCTTCTCTCCCACGCCGCGAACGTTCATCAGCTCTTCGATCTTCTTGAACGGTCCGTTCTTCTGCCGGTACTCGACGATGAGCGCGGCGGTCTTGGCGCCGATTCCCGGTAGGCCGTTGAGCTCGGCAACCGACGCGGTGTTGATGTTCACGACTTTCCCGGCGGACTTCGCCGTTGTCGTACGCGACGCCGGTTTACTCTGTGCGGCAGAAAGCGTCGGCGTGTGCACCGCCAGCAGGCATGCGGCGGCAGCAAGTGGAACCATCATGCGGAACATCACAGTCCTCCTTGTGTGAGTGATGACTCCGGAGCGGCGGAGATGCTCGAGGAGGGAGGTCGGGCCCACCGCGCGGAACATGTGGCCGCTTCGGAGTCGCCGACTCACAGGGCAAAGAGGGCGCCGGAAGCCATCGCCAGCGGCGTCACGCTATGCCACAGCAGAATCTGAACTTGCGGGCGGTCGATCGCCGGGCTGCGGTCCGGACCTGGAGCCGGTGCAAAAACCGACGCCGCCGGTTGTCGATTGACACACTACATCCGTAACGGATATAACCGTCGCGGACCTACACATGACGCCGCTGACCCCCGCCGTCTTTCATATCCTCCTCGCCCTCGCCGGCGGCAAACGCCACGGCTACGCCATCTCCAAGGACGTGCTGCGTCAGACCGATGGGCGGATGCGCATGGGGCCGGGTACGCTCTATGGGACGCTGCAGCGTCTCCTCGATCAGGGGTGGGTCGAAGCGGTCGACGGCCCCGAGTCGGCAGACGAGCGCCGGCGCTACTACCGGTTGAAAGCGCTCGGGCGGCGGGCGCTCGAAGCTGAAGTCGAGCGCATGGACGCTCTGGTTCGAAGCGCGCGCGCCGAGCGGGTCGTGCCCAGACCGTCACGGACCTGAGTGACACGAGGGAGTGTCATGACGGCCCCACCGATTGTTGCCACTCACGTCTACCGAGCGCTCGTCTACCTCTACCCTCCCGCGTTCCGCCGCCAGTTCGCGTCGGAGATGGCGTCGGACTTCCACGACGCAACGTGCGAGGCGTGGCACGATGGAGGCTGGCTGACCGTGACGCGCCTGTGGATACACATCGGCCGAGATCTGCTGCGGACCGCCGCTGCGCAGTGGTTGCGGAACGGACCGTCCGTGGTGTTTGTCCTTTCCGCCGCGAGCGCGGCGATCTGCGGGTTCGCCATCACGCAGATCCCGCGGCGACCCTTCCAGCCGGCATCACTGAGCCCAATCGATCAGGACAAGGTCGTCCTGCTGTTTCTGGCGACGCTGGTGATTCTGCTGGCGGTGATCGTGATTCTCTTCACCGTCTGTTTCTGGCTGCTGGCGCCCAGGCGCTCGCGCCCGGCCCGGCGTGTTTGAGGCGCGGGCGCTCACCCGACGCTACCGCGGCTTTCTCGCGGTCGACAAGGTCAGCTTCGAGATCCGCCGCGGCGAAATCCTCGGCTACCTGGGGCCGAACGGATCGGGCAAGAGCACGACCATCAACATGGTCGTCGGCCTCCTCGAGCCAAGCGCCGGTTCGCTCCACCTCGACGGCGTCAGCATGTCCGAAGACCCGGTGGGCTGTAAGCGGCGAATCGGCTACGTACCCGAAGAACCGCACCTGTACACCCACCTGACGGCGACGGAATACCTCACGCTGGTCGGCCGCCTGCGCGGCCTCGGCCGGGCGCGGCTCGAGGCCCGAATCACACGGCTGTTGCACTTGTTCGCCCTCTTCGAGAGCCGTTACAGCGCGCTGTCGGCGTACTCGAAAGGGATGCGGCAGCGCGTCCTGCTCGCGGCGGCCTTGCTCCACAATCCCGATCTGCTCGTCCTCGACGAACCCTTTTCGGGACTGGATGTCAGCGCCGGGCTGTTGTTTCGGACACTTCTTCGCCTGTTCGCACGCGAGGGGCGGATGATCCTCTTCAGCTCGCATCGGCTCGACGTCGTGGAAAAGGTCTGCTCCAGCGTCGTCATCCTCCATCACGGACGCATCGTCGCCAGCACCGGCGCGTCCGCCGCACAGGGCGCCACCGGATCGCCATCGCTCGAGGATGTGTTCGCTCGCGCCACCGAGCAGGAGGACTACGCGATCGTCGCGAAGGACATCCTCAGCGTGATGCAGGACGTATGAGGGCAGCGTTCAGAGAAACGCCGGTCTTCGACCTCACCCGACATTTCTTTCGCGAGTTCTTCTACCTTCGCTTCCTCACCGACAGCGGCGCCGATTCGGTCAAGCGCGCCATCATCGGCAGCGTCTCCGGATTGCTGGCGCTCTCCATCCTTTTCCCGCAGTTCGTCGTCGGCCGCTATGCGACGATGCGGACGGTTGAGGAGTACCGGCGAGCGCTGCTCTCCGATCAACTCTTCACGATCTGCGTCGCGATGTTCATCGTCGGCTTCGTAGCGGCCCTCGTTTGTCAATCGCTGTTTCCAGACGAGATCGATTACCGCGTGCTGACGCCGCTCCCTGTCACCCGGCGTCTGGTGTTCGCGACGAAACTGCTCGCCATGGTCCTGTTCGCGAGCATCTTCGTCCCCTCGACGAACTTCATCTTCGGGCTGGCGTTTGGGGCCGCCGCGGCAGGGCGATGGGCCGAGTACGGCATCCTCCGGCGGATGCTCGCCCATGCTTGCGCTGCCGGCCTGGCATCGATCTTCGCCGGCGCCAGCGTGATGTCCATTCAGGGACTGATCGCGGTGCTGTCGCCGCGAGCGTACTTGCGGTCGGTCTCCGTGGTGACGCAAACAGCGATGATCTCCGCGCTGATCCTGAGCTTTCCCGCCATTGCCCACGCTTCCAGCTATGCGGTACTGCTGCAGACCAGGGCCGCGCTAGCGTTCGCCGTGCCGCCGCTATGGTTTCTGGGGCTCGAGCAAGTGCTGCTTGGCCACCGCGACCCGCATCTGCTGCAGCTCGCCGTCGCCGCGCTCGTTGGACTGGCGAGCGCCATCGTCGTCATTGCCGCGTGCTACCTCGCCATCTATCGTCGCTTCGACCAGCTCGTTCTCCGTACCTCCCAGATGCCAGTGCGGCGACGGCTCTGGCCCGCCTGGTCTCGTCGAGTGTCCGATCGGCACCTGACCCGGCAGGCCTTCACGCGGTTCACGACGACGACAATCCGTCGAAGCGGCCTCCATCAGGTCGTGTTCTGTTCGCTCTCGGCGATTGGCGCGGCTGTCGCGATCAACAGCGGGATCGGCTTCAGCACCGGCTCGACCCCTCGCGCTCAGGCCGCCATCGCATGGCGATTCGTGGAGGCGATTCTCGAGATGGCAAGAAACGTTCACCGTGGAAGATGTCGCAGACCCGAGTCCGGATCGCGGTCACGTTGCCGGGTTCGACGTCGTGAGTGGCAACTTTTTCGGAGCCATGGGCATGCCGATCGCGCGC
>Ga0068863_100007378_pt1 | contig 10762 bp, 9 predicted proteins | sample KBSSwiS62_FD_66596 | JGI IMG/M metagenome (GOLD analysis project Ga0068863, IMG submission 66596) | Switchgrass rhizosphere microbial communities from Kellogg Biological Station, Michigan, USA - KBS Switchgrass S6-2 | ecosystem: Host-associated > Plants > Roots > Rhizosphere > Soil ...
TATCCCGTCCACGCCGGAAGTTTCAAATTCGACGACACCGATTTGCGGGACAACGATTTGGTCCGGATTTACGACGTCGTGATTCCTTACTCGGACGGGTTGATGTCCACCGACGAGCTGTTGAGGAATATTTTGTTGAGCCCGGCGTTCCAGAAGGAAATGGGCACGGGCGAATTGCATTATCTTTTGGGCCGCTATTGCGCGGAGTGGGAACGCAAAAACAAGCTGAAGGATGTGTCGGTCCTGGCGGCGGCGTACCGGGCCGGGGTTCCGTGTTACACCTCCTCGCCGGGGGATTCCACCATCGGCATGAACGTTGCCGGGGTGGAATTGCGCGGCAGCAAGCTGCGCTTGAACCCGTCGATCGACGTCAACGAGACGACGGCTTACGTGCTTGCAGCCAAGCGCGCCGGCGGCCGCAGCGGCGTGGTGCTGTGGGGTGGCGGCAGCCCGAAGAATTTCATGCTCCAGACGGAGCCGCAGATCCAGGAGGTTTTGCGAATCAAAGAAGTGGGGCAGGACTTTTTCATCCAGGTCACCGATGCGCGGCCCGACACCGGCGGGCTCTCCGGGGCGACCCCCAGCGAGGCGGTAAGCTGGGGTAAAGTCGATCCCACCAAGCTGCCTGACGCGGTGGTCTGTTATACCGATACAACCATAGCGATGCCGATCCTCGCGCACTATGCGCTGGCCAAGCATAAGCCGCGCAAGCTGCGCCGCCTTTACGATCGCCGGGAACAAATGATGGAAGCGCTCACCCGCGAGTATTTCGCCCACAACGACGTAAAGATGGCCGATGGCAGCCAGCCGGCGCCGGTTTGAAAACCATTTCTCCGCCGGCCGGAACCGGGCGTCGTTTAGCGTGAAGCGCTCGACCGGGGTGGCGGCACGAATTTGAAATTGGTTTTGTCGGGCACCACTCGCACCGGGGTAGTCAGCTTGAGGGTTTTGCCTCCCGGCGCGTCGAAGGTCAGTTCCACCATGTAGGCAGTCCAACCCTTGGCCGGTTCCGCGACGCGTCCGAGGTAAGACCCGCTATCGAGGGCCAGGGGAGAACTGGTCCATTTTGGGCCGAGGGTTTCGAGCCTGAAATCGCGGGCGTCGGGGTTGGTGGCTTGCCAGAGTTTGACTTCCTTCGGTGCATCCGCAGATTTGGCTTTGATCGCCCCATCCTTTTCGAACGCCCAGTCATAGCGGGGCAGCGGCGCGCTGTTCTGGATGTACTGGTAGAACGCCTGGACGGTTTCCCAGGCGTCGCTCCCTTTCATCGAATGATCGGTGTTGGGCACGTAGCGGAGCAGTTTGGGCCCGGGCAGCGCGTCATAATAGAATTGGGAGGAGTCGGGAACGAAGAATTGGTCGCCCGTATCATTCAGGACCAACTTGGGCATGGTATAACGCTGGCGATATTCATAGGGATCTTCGATCCGGGCCAGGGCCCGATTTTGAGGAGTGCCGAACCAATCCATGATGTGATGTTGCTCGTAATCGTGGATTGCGGGGGCCCAAAAACCATAGGCGGCATAGTGGTGGCTCATGGAGGGCTCGAGATGGAGGACATCGATAACGATGGGAACGATGGCCACCACGCGGGGATCGACGGCCGCCGTGGTCCAGGTGGTCCAGCCCCGCTTGGAGCCTCCCGCCACCATGAACCGATCCACTTTGGCGCTGCCGCCCTCGGCCGTGGCGCAGAAGGCGGTGACGGTGTCCATCGCCCGAACCGCAGCCTTGGTCATGGGCAGCCGGGCGGGCCAGCGTTCATCGCCGGTTCGCAGAAATTTATCCCAGGTATAAGCGATCAGGTTGTCTTCCGTCCGGGCTTCGCCGTCGTTGCCGAAAACCAGGGGTTGGTTGGGAACATGATGCAACTCGGCGGCGACTGATTTGGTTTCAACGGCCATCCGGATGAGGTTGCCGTCGACGCGGCGAAGGGCGAGCTCGGGGGTGTTGGGGATTTCTTTGTCGTTGCTCCCGCCGGTGATCAGGACCATGCCGGTGGAAGAGCTGATCTGATTGGGGCAGATGATGGTCAGCCAATGTTTCCAAAGGGTGCGATTGACCTCGTTGGTGGTTAGCCAGGACTGGGAGGTCATCTCCAGGATGTGAACCGTGCCGGCCGGAGTCTTTGCCGAAGTAACCAGGCGGAAACTATAATTGGTGTCCGGTGCTGCGACGTAGCGATCGAGCGCAGTGACCTGGTCGCTTCGGATTCCGGCCACGGCGGTGGCGCTGGCCCGGACAGTCTGGCCTGGCGCGGCCTGCGCCGCCGTGCCGAGGCTGGCCCCGGAAAGCGCAAACGCGCCGCCGAAAATGGCTGCCAGCACAAGGCGATTTAAGGATTGAAACGAGGGGGCGCGGAAAATGCCGCGGGGGTGGCTGGTGTTCATGGGGCGTGAGCATGCCACGGTTCCCCGGCGGACACAACAGCATCCGCGCGGGGTTACCCGGATTTTTGAAGCCGCGAGGCAGCGGGCTGGTCCTAGGCGACCGTGATGTCTTTGCTCAGGTAGACATCCTGAATCGCGTTGAGGAGGGCGATGCCTTCCTTGAGCGGGCGTTGGAACGCTTTGCGCCCCGAGATGAGGCCCATACCCCCGGCACGCTTGTTGATCACCGCGGTGACCACGGCATTTTGAAGATCGGCGGCGCCTTTGGATTCTCCACCGCTGTTGATGAGTCCGGCGCGTCCCATGTAACCATTGGCGACCTGGTACCGGCAGAGGTCGATGGGATGATCGCTGGTCAGCTCGGTATAGATGCGTTCATCAAGTTTGCCATAGCTGGAGCCGCCGGTGTTGAGCGCTTTGAATCCGCCGTTATTCTCCGGCAGCTTCTGCTTGATAATGTCAGCCTGAATGGTGACGCCGAGGTGATCGGCCTGGCCGGTAAGGTCGGTTGAGACGTGGTAATCCTTATCTTTCTTAAAGGCGTTGTTGCGAAGGTAGCACCAAAGCACGGTGGCCATTCCGAGCTCGTGGGCTTCTGCAAAGGCGCGGGCGACCTCGACAATTTGCCGGCCGCTCTCCTCGGACCCGAAGTAAATCGTCGCTCCCACGGCGGCCGCGCCCATTTCATAAGCCTGCTTCACGGTTCCGAACATGATTTGGTCGAACTTGTTGGGGAAGGTCAGCAATTCATTGTGGTTGATCTTCACCAGGAAGGGGATCTTGTGCGCATATTTGCGCGCGACCGCGCCGAGCACGCCGAAGGTGGACGCCACCGCGTTGCAACCGCCCTCCACCGCCAGGCGGACAATATTCTCCGGGTCAAAGTAATCCGGGTTTTTGGCGAAGCTGGCGCCGGCCGAATGTTCGATGCCCTGGTCGACCGGGAGAATGGAAAGGTAACCGGTGCCGGCCAGTCGACCATGATTGATGAGGCGCTGGAGATTGGACAGGACGCGATTATTTCGATCCGAGCCGGCGAAGAGCCGGTCGACCAGGTCCGGGCCGGGGAGGTGAAGCCGGTCCCGGGGGATCTTCGGTTGTTTGAAGTTAAGCAGCGACTCGCCCTTGTCGCCCAGAAGTTGCACGATGTTGTTCATAGTTCCAGTTTCGATTTCAATGAGTTGTCAGTTTCAGGGCCCGGCCGCCCTGGAAACGATCCAGCCGCCACTGCCGGGCGCCTGGATAATAGCCGGAGGGAGGACTTCCTCGCCACTTCCAATTCAGGAAACCTGGGGCTTATTCCTTTTGCTTCTCAAACCCATTACCCGGTGTTGGGAACCGTCGCAGAGTCCGCAGCCGGCAACCAGGGCGCCAGCAAAGCCTCCAATTCCCGGGGGAGCCTTTTGGGCTTTTCGTCCAGGCTGGTGCAGACGTGGCAAGTCTCGCCCTCGGTCAGAAGCTGCTGTTGTTGATTGAGGACATGGTAAGCAAAATTGAGCCGGACGCCCCGGGCGAGCGAGGGATATAACTCGATCGCGAGGAGGTCGTCATACCGCGCCGGGGCGCGGTAACGGAGCCGGCACTCTACAACCGGAAAGATAGTTTGCCGATCCTGCCAGTGTTGAAAGGTGAAGCCGAGGTGCCTGAAGAATTCGCCCCGGGCGGCCTCGAGCAGGCCAAGGTATCGGCCGTAGTACACATGGTTGCCCATGGCGCAATCCGCATAAGTAACGCGATAAGTATAGGAGAAGTGCGGCACGGGATGATTCTAGGGGCGGCCGGCGGGCGGAAGAAGCGGTAAATTGGAAACGAAGAGGTGACACCAGGATTGGGATGAAAAGGACAAAATCAAGTTTATTCCGAAATCAAATGATTTGTTGCGCCTACGCGTTTTAAGGGTATGTTGCGACCATGAGTTGGGATTGGCAGCAGGCGGTTTCGCTGGCGATCGTGGCGATAGCGGCTGTGGGACTCGGGTGGAGCAGGCTGCGGCGCCGCAAGTTTAGTTTCCAGCGGGACACCCATTGTGGCTGTTCCAGCTCATCGACGGGAACTCGGCAAGCGATCATTTTTCGCGCTCGAAAGGGCGAACGTCGGGAAGTGGTTGTAAAAATCTGACGAGAACTCCACTTGCGTGGAGCGACCGGTTAAGATAGCTTTCGCTGAAATGGCCATGTGCAAAGTTAGTTCGTCCGCCCATTTTGTGACTCGCTCCGCCGGTGGCGGACGAGAGGGAGCCAAGGCTCATTGGGTGCCCAACACGGATGTGTATGCGACCGACAATGGGCTGGTTGTCAAAGTGGAGCTGGCGGGAATGCGCAGCGAACACTTGGAAATCACCGTTGAGGGAAATCGATTAAGAATAAACGGCAACCGGCCCGATGGCTGCCGGGCTTCGAAATGTAATTTCCTGGTGATGGAAATCAACTACGGCCCGTTTGAAAGCGTTTTGGAGTTGCCTGCCGGTTACGACCTGAGCCAGGCCAAAGCCGCTTACTTGAACGGGTTCCTGCGCATCGACGTGCCGGTCGCACAGCGCTCGTTAAAGAGCACCAAAGTGCCGATCGCCGAGGGGAATTCATCTCTTCTCTGAATTTTTCAGGGCGGCCGCCATCTAAAGATTGCCTGAGGGCGCGATCATGACCTCGCCTGATACCGAGTTTATTAGCATCCTGGGCGCTTCCGGAAGTCCTGAAGCGCCGACCCGGGTGTCGTCCAGCTCCCTCCCGGAGAAGCTCCCCGTGCTGGGCCTGTCGGATATCGTTATTTTCCCCGGCATGGTGGCGCCACTGCTGGTCGAAACCGCCCAGAGCACCAAGCTGATCGACGACGTAGTCGGAGGCGATCGGTTGCTCGGCGTCGCTTTGCAACGCAATGCCGAAGCTGAAAACCCCCTGCCTCACGAAATGCACGATGTCGGCTGCGCCGCGCGCGTGCTCAAGATGCTCAAGTTCCCGGACAACACCGTGCGGGTCCTGGTGGAGGGTTTGTGGCGGATTCGTATTAAGGAATATACCGGCACCGATCCCTACCTGTGCGCCAAATTCGAGCTGCTGAAAGACATCACCGAGGATTCAGTCGAGTTGACGGCGATGATGCGCAACGCGCAAAGCCAATTCCAGGAGATCATCAAGCTTTCGCCGGCGTTATCCGAGCAAATCAAGATCGCTGCTTTGAATACCGAGGATCCCGGCCACTTCGCGGATTTGATCGCGGTGAACCTGAACCTGGAACTGGCTGAGCGGCAGAAATTGCTGGAGACCAGCTCGGTGAAGGAGCGCCTGACCCGCCTGCTGCCCATGCTCAACCGCGAGCACGAGGTCCTCACGCTGAGCTCGAAAATCCAGACCGAGGTGGCCACCTCCATCTCCAAGACGCAACGGGACTTTTTCCTGCGCGAACAGATGCGCGCCATCCAGCGCGAGTTGGGCGAATCGGATCCCAACGCCAGCGAAATCCGCACGTTGCGCGAGAAGATCGATCAAACCGCGTTGCCGGCCGAAGCCCGGAAGGTGGCCGGCCAGGAATTGGAACGGTTGCAGCAAATGCCCCCCGCGGCGGCGGAGTACGCCGTCACCCGGCATTACCTCGATTGGATTCTGAGCCTGCCATGGATGAAGGAAACCGAGGACAAAATCGACCTGACCGACGCCGAGCGCATTCTTAACGAGCAGCATTTTGGGCTGACGAAGGTGAAAGACCGCCTGATCGAGTTCCTGGCGGTGATCAAGCGGCGCAAGCAGATCAAGGGGCCGATTCTTTGCCTGGTGGGCCCTCCGGGCGTAGGCAAAACATCTTTGGGCCGGAGCGTGGCCGATGCCCTGGGTCGCAAGTTCGCCCGAATCGCCCTTGGCGGCATGCGGGACGAGGCGGAAATTCGCGGCCATCGCCGGACCTACGTCGGCGCGTTGCCGGGGCGAATCATCCAGACGCTGCGGCGGGTTGAAAGCCGCAACCCGGTGATCCTGCTCGATGAATTGGACAAGGTCGGCGCGGATTTCCGCGGCGATCCGGCGGCGGCTTTGTTGGAAGTGCTCGACCCGGCGCAAAACAACACTTTCACCGATCATTACCTGGATCTGCCGTTCGATTTATCGCGAGTGCTTTTCCTGACCACCGCCAACTGGCTGGAACCGATTCACCCGGCCTTGCGTGATCGCCTGGAGGTTATCGAATTACCCAGCTACACCGAATCAGAGAAGCTCCAGATCGCGAAACGTTACCTGGTTCCACGCCAGCTTGAGGAACACGGATTGACGCGGCAGGAGGTAAAGATTCCGGACTCGACGTTGCGCCGGGTGATCCACGATTACACCCGCGAAGCAGGGGTCCGCCAATTGGAGCGTGAGATTGCGGCGCTTACGCGCAAGGCCACGCGCCGGATCGTCAGCAACGGGCACGTCCCCACACCGGTCGTATTGAAACCCGAATCCCTGATGGATTACCTGGGTGCGGCACGGTTCGTCAACGAGACGGCGGAGACCATCAAGGAGTACGGCATCGCGACCGGGTTGGGCTGGACGCCCGTCGGTGGCGAAATTCTTTTCATCGAAGCAACCCGGATGCCCGGCAAAGGCGGTTTATTGCTCACCGGCTCGCTCGGCGAAGTAATGAAGGAAAGCGCCCAGACCGCGCTCAGCTACCTGCGCAGCCAGGCCAAAGCGCTTGACGTCGATCTCTCCAATTACAACCAGTACGACATTCATATTCATGTGCCGGCCGGCGCCACCCCGAAGGATGGACCGAGCGCCGGTGTTACGGTGGTGGCCGCGCTGGCTTCCTTGCTCACCAAGCGCTGTGTCCGCTCCGACGTCGCCATGACCGGCGAAATCAGTTTGCGCGGCCGGGTGATGCGGGTCGGCGGGATCAAGGAAAAGGTCTTGGCGGCGGCGCGTTTCGGCATCAAACATGTGATCCTTCCCGAACCGAACCAGCCGGATTGGAGCGAGGTCCCGGAAGAGGTGAGAGCACGAATCAAAGTTCACTTCATTCGGCATATCGCCGACCTGCTGCCGCTGGCCTTGCGCGGAAAATGATCCCGCAGGTGCCAGGCGGTTTCGGAATCCTCTCCATCGCCTTTTTGTTGGCTTTTGCGCCGGGAGCGTCCGGCCAGGCCAAGGTCGAAACCCCCGTTCCCCTCGACCCGGTTCAGGCTGAGCGCGAAGCGCGCTTGCTGGTGGCGGAGTTGCTCGCTCAAAAGCCGGGAGAAAACGCGACCAACCTCGGCCGCCTCATCATCCAGCAGAACCGCGTCAGCCAACCCGAGGTTGCGGTAAGATTTGAAACGGTCCAGACCGCGACCAATTGGTTGAGCGTCTACGAAACAGTTCCCGGCGCCGGGCAATCGAACGCGACTCGCCTCGTAGTCATTCACACCCCCGGCCAACCCAACCAGTACCAATTGAGTGAGCCGGCTTCGGCCTCTGCTCCGCGAAAACTGGCGGGAAATCAAACCATGGTCCCGTTTGCGGGGTCCGATTTTTGGGTGGCCGACCTGGGCTTCGAATTTCTTTCCTGGCCGCGGCAGACGTTGCTGAAGAAGGAAATGAAGAATAATAAATTTTGCGCCGTGTTGGAGAGCATCAATCCCCGACCGGAAGGCCAGGGGTATTCGCGGGTGGTTTCGTGGATTACCGCCGATAAGCCGCATGGCCCGGCGCATGCCGACGCCTACGATATCAGTGGGAAAAAGCTGAAATCGTTCGATCCCAAAAGTGTTGAGAAAGTCGAGGGCGTTTACCAGTTGCATTCGGTGGAAATGCGCAATCTCAAAGCGCGGTCCCGAACGGTGATGGAATTCAATCTCGACGACGAGTGACAGCACTGGCTCGGGGAGGGTCCGGCGTATCACACGCCCGGAAGCAGGCAGGAGTTTAGGGCAACGGGCCGGTCAAGGGCGGCTGGAACCCTATGCTGCAATGGTCGTGACATATGGGGCGGAATGCTGTCTAATCCCAGGTGAAGGCTATTGTGAGCGAGCCGCTGGCAGAACGAGAGCAGTCCACCGAGCCGGGCATGACGCTGGCTTCGACTGAATTTGGGGATATCTACCAGGAGCACAGCCGCGCCATTTACTATCTGGCACTGCGGTTTTTGGGCGATCCGGACAAGGCCGAGGATGCCACCCACGACGTCTTTTTGAAGGCATTCCGCAAACGAGACCAATTCCGAGGGGATTCCTCCTGGCGCACCTGGCTTTACCGCATCGCCATCAATCATTGTCGTAACCTGCAGCAAACCTGGCACGAGCGGCACATGCTCTCCAATGCGGATGACGCAGTTTGGGAAAACACGGCAGCTCGCGGCGACTCACCATTGCGTGTGCTGGAAACCAAAGAGCTCGGGCAGCGGATTCAAAAATCGCTGGACGGTTTGCCGGCTGAATACCGGTTGTTGCTGCTGCTGGTGGCCGACGAACACCTAAGTTACGAGCAGGTTGCCACTTTGACCGACCAGACTGCGGATGCCGTGCGAGGGAAATTGCACCGCGCCCGGAAAGCCTTTGCCGCCCTATTCGAGAAAACCTCGGGAGATGTCCCGGCTCATACCAGGTCTGGAAGCGTCTCCTAACACCATTATGAAAAGCCAACACAAGCTCAACTCCCAGGAAAGTGAGCAGGAGAGCGCGGTTCTTCGCGAGATCAGCAAGGAAACGCCAATGGAATTTGCGACCCCGGAGGAGTTGCTTCGTCACGACGCCTTGCATACGCCGGTGCCGCCGGCCATCGCCCATCGCCTCGGGGAATCTGTCGGCCCCATCGCGGCGCCGCGGCGGCCCTGGTGGCGCCGGTGGTTGGGACATTGATCGATGAATTTTCAGACTGAAATCGAGACGCTCATCCGGGCTCGTTATCCGATCCTCTATATCGTGTCGTGCGAGGAAATGCGGGTGCAGAACCTGGTGGTTGAGATTGCCAGACGGCGCCAGAAAAAAGTCTTCGAATGGAGCTACAGCACCGGCATCGTGCCGGCGGGGACCTCGATCCAATCCCAAAAGCATCGCAACGCGGCGACCAAGGAACCGCTCGCCGCGCTGGACCAGGTAATCGAACAGGTCGAGCCGGCTATCTTCATTTTCAAGGACTTTCATCCGTTCCTGACCCGCAGCAATTTCGCGGTCGTGCGCAAGCTGAAGGAAATTGCCCTGCACCTGAAGAACAGTTTCAAGACGATCATCCTGGTTTCGCCGGTGATGGAAATCCCGACCGAACTCGAGAAGGAAATGACCGTGTTGAACTATCCGTTGCCGTCGCGCGAGGATCTCGGCCAGTTGCTGGACCGGATCATCGCCGACGTGCGCCAATTCAAGCAGGTGACGCTGGAACTGGACGAGGTCGGCCGCGATCGGCTATTGCAGGCGGCGTTGGGCCTGACGCTGGGCGAAGCGGAGAACGTATTCGCCAAGATCATCGTCAAGGATGAGCGGCTGAGCGGCGATGACGTCAACGAGGTGTTCGCCGAAAAGCAGCAGATCATCCGCAAAAGCGGCTTGCTCGAGTATTATTCGACCGACGAAAGTTTTTCGAACGTGGGCGGTTTGGGAGTATTGAAGGATTGGCTGAACAAGCGAGCGGCGGCGTTCACGCAGGAGGCGCGGGATTTCGGTTTGCCGCCCCCCAAGGGAATCCTGATGTTGGGCGTCCAGGGCTGTGGAAAAAGCCTTTGCGCCAAGGCTGTCTCCAATCAATGGCAGCTGCCGTTGTTGCGTTTTGACATGGGCCGGATGTTCGGGAGCCTGGTCGGATCTTCGGAGGAAAACGTCCGGCGCGCCATTGCGGTGGCCGAATCCGTCGCGCCGGCCATACTTTGGGTGGACGAAATTGACAAGGCCTTCGCTGGCTCCCAGGGGTCGGGACTTACCGACGGAGGGACGACCGCGCGGGTCTTCGGCACGTTCCTGACCTGGCTATCCGAAAAGAAGGCGCCGGTCTTTGTCGTGGCGACCGCCAATGATATTTCCCAGCTTCCGCCAGAACTCCTGCGCAAAGGGCGGTTAGACGAGATTTTCTTCGTCGATTTGCCGGATCGAGATGAACGCGTGGAGGTTTTTCGAATCCATCTGTTGAAACGCCGGCGGGAGGTCGCGAGCTTCGATCTGGACGGGATGGCCGATGCGAGCGAACAACTCAGCGGGGCGGAAATCGAGGAATCGATCAATAGCGCGCTGTACGACGCGTTTTATGCCGGGGAAGAATTAACCACCGCGCACGTGCTTCAATCCCTGGCTCAAACCGTGCCTTTAGCCAAGACGATGGACGAGCAAATCGGGCGGCTAAGGGCGTGGGCAGAGGGCCGGGCGCGAAACGCCAGCCTGACGCGTGCGATTCGCGGAAACGGTCATCCTGTGCCCCGGCGCTCTTAAGTTGCGTCGA
>Ga0068863_100007381_pt1 | contig 10758 bp, 7 predicted proteins | sample KBSSwiS62_FD_66596 | JGI IMG/M metagenome (GOLD analysis project Ga0068863, IMG submission 66596) | Switchgrass rhizosphere microbial communities from Kellogg Biological Station, Michigan, USA - KBS Switchgrass S6-2 | ecosystem: Host-associated > Plants > Roots > Rhizosphere > Soil ...
CTCCGAGTCGGTCTCCCGCAGACGCTGACCATAGCGCCCTGCGGGGCATCGGCGAGGATCTCGTGATCGAGGCAACTGAGTCCGGAGCACGCGAAACCCCAGGCCTACAATAATCCCGCCGGCTCGCCCGCCCGCGTGGTGATGAAGCGGGCCCGACCCTGCTGCGCGGGGAAGGCCTTGAGGTAGTCGGCCGACCAGTCCTGGATGAACCGATCGAGATCCTCGTCCCGCACCAGCGCCCAGACACTGCCGCCGAACCCCGCCCCGAAGGCGGACGCCGCGGTCGCTCCGAGCCGGCGGGCACTGCGCTGCAGATGAATGGTCTCCGGCACCTGGTTTCCCAGTCCCAGCTCGGCACCGCGTTGGGATCGATCGATCAGCTCCCCTAACCCGGTCGTCTTTCCCTGCTCCAGGAGGTCCGCCACGGCGGGGATGATCTCCTCGCACTCGGCCACGAACTGGTCCAGACGGGCCTCGAGCTGCTGCTGCCGAGGGTGCCCGGCGAGCCAGGATCGGAGCGTCAGCGCGGCACCCGGACGGCCGGTGATGGCCGCATACAGGGTTCGGGCCGGGCTCCCCTGCCGGTCCCGCCAGACGCCCAGAAGCTCCTGGGCGGTTTCCGCGAGCCCGTTGTACAGCACCATGGCCTCGCGGGTCTTGGCGGCCACGACCCCGCACACCGAGACCACGAGTACATGCCCCGGTGGAAACGGGACCGCGCGCTCGAACCGGACCGGGTCGAAGCCATACTGCGCCAGCATCCCGGGCCGGGAACACAGGATGGCGGTATGGTCCTGGCTGCCGCCCTGGGTCCCGACACCACCGTCGGCCGCGAGCCGGCCATAGGCCCACCCGTTCTCGACCGCGCCCAGATACCCGGCGAGGGCCTCGCGAGTGGGGAGCACCGCGCGCCAAGCGGGATTGTCGGGCAGGTCGTTCGCGTCGGCGAGCGCCAGCGCCACGGCCGTCACCAGCGCGCTCGAGCTGGAGAGCCCCGCGTCCCTCGGGATGTCGCTGTGAAAGGAAAAGTCGAGTCCCACATAGAGCGGGCCGAAGTCCCGGCAGAGCCGCCGAACCACGGTCGCGGGATAGACGGTCCAATCTCCCTTGGGCAGCGCGAGGTCGGCATGCAGGGGCAGCTCGGTATCGACGCCGCCGGATTCGTCGGTGATCCGGAGGACGGCCTCGTCGAGCGGGCGAGCAGACACCGAAATGCGCTGCTCGGTGGCGCAGACCAGGCTCCGCCCGCCGGCATAGTCGGTATGCTTGCCGAGGAACTCGATCCGCCCGGGCACCCAATAGCGGCGAAGTGTCAGAGTCGTACCTCCACCGCGGCCAGACGGCCGGTCACCGCAGGAATGTCCTCCCGGCTGGAAAGGTCCAGGACCGGCTGGTCCGACTCGATCACCTGGAACCGCTCTCCCAGCCGCTCCATGGCATAACGCACCGCATCCTGAAGCTCCAGCTCGCCGCGCGGGGAAGGTGTGACGGCCCGGCAGGCCGGGTAAATGGCCGGTGGGAGCAGCCACGCGTTCATGCTGACCAGCGGATCGGTGCCGAAGCTCCGGCTCACTTCGTCGCTCGGCTTCTCGACGATCCGCAGCAGGGCTCCGTCGGTCGAAGCCGCGATGAGCGCGAAGGCCTGGATCCGTTTCGGCGGAATGTTGCCGCCGGCCAGGAGCGACGCCTGCCGGAATCCGATCAATCCCGCCGCGTGGGACGCGGGACCGCCGGGCCGCAAGGAGGCCAGGTCCCGGAGCGCAGCGGTCGGGTAGAGATTATCCGCGTTGAGCACCAGCACGGATTCTCCCGCCGCGAACGCCTCGGCCGCCAGCACCGCGTCGGCGGTGCCCAGGGGCCGCTCCTGGACCGCGAAGCGGACCGAGAGCCGGCTGGGGCGGGCCGCGCCGCCATAGTACTCCCGGATGCTCCCGTGCTCCGGGCCGATCACCAGGCACACCTCGGCGATCCCGGCGTCGGCCAGGCCGCTCAGCACATAGTCGAGAAAGGGCCGGCCCACCGGGATCATCGCCTTGAGGCCCTGGTCGGCCACGGCCGCCTGGCCGGCCTCGAGCGGGATACCGCCGTCGGGCCGGCGCATGCGGGTGCCCAGGCCCCGGGCCAGAATGACAGCCTTCCGGGTCACGGACCTAACCCGCGCGCCGCGGCGCCGGCGCGCCGGTCACGACGTGGTGGAGACGGCCCACATGCGCGGCACCAGCCGGAGCAGGGTGGCGCCGCTCACGACGAAGGCCGTGAGCCACATCAACCCCTGCGCGGTTCTGCCATAGAGGAAACTGCCGGTGCCGAAGAGCGCGGAGTAGACGAAGAGGCAACCCACCATCCAGCCGAGCATGGCCATCGGGAGACTGTCGGGGGACGCGGCCACGCCCGACTCGGCGCGGAGCCGGGCCCACCCGGGGCCGGCCGGGCGCACCAGGCGGCAGAAGCGCACCAGCGTGTCGCGATCGGTGCCCGGGGCCAGGAATGCCGCCAGCACCCAGACCACGGTGGTGGTGGCCACCGTGGCGATGAGGGCGATGTGGGAGGCGACGTGGTGGCCCTGTTTCCCTGCGATGAAGAAGGCCAGCGCCATCACGAACGAGCTGGTCATCGCCGCGATTTCGCTCCAGGCATTCACCCGCCACCAGAACCAGCGCAACAGGTAGATCAGCCCGGTGCCGGCGCCGATCGAGAGAATGAGGTCGAAGGCCTCCTTGGCGGTGTCGAGCGCAAAGGTGAGCAATGCGGCCGCGATCATCAGCAGCGCGGTGGTGATGCGCCCGGCCAGCACGTAGTGCTTCTCGGTGCCGTCCTTCTTGAGGAAGCGGCGGTAGAAGTCGTGCACCAGGTACGAGGTGCCCCAATTCAGGTGGGTTTCGATCGTGGAGCGGTAGGCGGCCAGCATGCCCGCGATCACGAAGCCCAGGAATCCGGCCGGCAGGAACCGGAGCATCGCGGGATAGGCGATGTCGTGTCCGATCAGCTTGGGATTCAGATACGGAAAGGTGCGGGCGATGTCGGCCAGCTGGGGGAAGACCAGGGTGGAGCACAGCGCCACGATGATCCAGGGCCAGGGCCGCAGCGCATAGTGCATGATGTTGAACAGCATCGTGCCCACCACGGCGTCCTTCTCGGTACGGGACGCCAGCATCCGCTGCGCGATGTAGCTGCCGCCGCCCGGCTCGGCGCCGGGGTACCATACCGACCACCATTGCACCGTGAGCGGGATGATGAAGACCGAGAGGGCCACCGACCAGTCCCCGAAATCCGGCAGCAGGTTGAGGGTGGCGGGACTGATCTTGCCGAAGAGTCCGTGCAGACCGCCCACTTCCGGCTGTTTGAGCGCGAAGTACGCCACGGCAAAGGTGCCCGACATGGTGATCAGGAACTGGATCGAGTCGGTGACCAGCACGCCCCAGAGACCCGACACCGAGGCGAAGAAGATGGTGATGACGGAACAGACCAGCAGGGTCCGCTCCATCGGCCAACCCAGCACGATATTGGCGATCTTGGCCGCGGCCAGATTGACCGTGCCCATGATGACACAGTTGAAGAAGAGCCCCAGGTACACCGCCCGAAACCCCCGCAGGAATGTCGCGGCCTTGCCGGAGTAGCGAATCTCGTAGAATTCGAGATCGGTGAGCACGCCGGACCGGCGCCACATCCGGGCGTAGAAGAACACCGTCATCATGCCGGTCAGCAGGAACGCCCACCAGAGCCAGTTCTCCGCGACCCCGCTCTCCCGCACCATGTTGGTGACCAGGTTGGGCGTATCGGTGCTGAACGTGGTGGCCACCATCGAAATGCCGACCAGCCACCAGGGCGCCGCGCGGCCCGAGGTGAAGAACTCGGCGGTGCTGGACCCGGCCCGCTTGGCGAAGAAGATGGCCGGCAGGAAGGAGACGACGATGCTCAGCGCGATGATGGTCCAGTCAAGCGGCACCAGATGCATTGCGTGATCCTCAGAAGGACGCAAAGACGCAAGGACGCAAGGCGGTGGGAACGGATCCAAGCTAAGGCCGGTAGGGGATCGGGAGCCAGAGCGCTCCCGGGAATTGGACGTACTTTTCCCGGTGGCCCTCGGACGGGCAAACCTCTACCTTCTGTCGCATGATTGCCACCATGCATCCAGCCGGCGCGCCCGCCACCGCCGCACCCTACCGCCCCCGCACACTGCTCCAGGGTCCGGAAGAGCTGCACCGGGCGGTGGACCAGCGCGACCCCGGATACGAAGGATTGTTCCTGGTCGGGGTCAAGACCACCGGCATCTTCTGCCGGCCCACCTGCCCCTCCAAGCAGGCGTTGCGACGGAACCGCGAATTCTTCGCGAGCGCCGGCGACGCCGCCGCCGCGGGCTACCGGCCCTGTCGCCGCTGCAAGCCGCTGGAGAAGGCCGGGGGGCACCCCGCCTGGGTCCTCGAGATCATGAACGCGCTCGACGCCGCGCCGACCAAGCGGATCACCGATGCCAAGCTGGTCCAGATGGGCATCGTACCGGCAACGGCGCGACGCTACTTCGTCGGGAGATTCGGCATGACCCTCCACGCCTATGCCCGCGCCAGGCGGCTCGGCCTCGCCCTGGACCGCCTGCATCAGGGGAGTCCGGTGACCCCCACCGGCTTCGACACCGGCTTCGAGTCGGACAGCGGGTTCCGGGATGCCTTCAAGCGGCTATTCGGCAAGAACCCCGGCGAGGCGCGCGGCACGGCCCCGATCCTGGCCACCCTCATCGCGAGCCCGCTGGGCCCGCTGCTGGCGGCCGCGACCGAGGACGGGCTCTGCATGCTGGAGTTCGCGGACCGGGAAAAGCTCCCCAAGCAGGCCGCCGACTTGATGCGATTCTACGGGCGACCCGTGATACCGGGACGGAACCAGCATATCGAGCGCATCGAAGCGGAGCTGGACGAATACTTTATCGGGCAGCGCAACCAATTCGACGTGCCGCTCGACCTCAAGGGGACCGAGTTTCAGGAGAAGGTCTGGAAGGAGCTGCTCAACATTCCGTTCGGCGGCACCATTTCCTACGAGGAGCTGGCCATCCGGATCGGCAAGCCCACCGCCCAGCGCGCCGTCGGGCTGGCCAACGGACGCAACCGGATTCCGATCGTCGTGCCGTGTCACCGGGTCATCCAGAAGAACGGCCAGCTGCGCGGCTACGGCGGAGGCCTCTGGCGCAAGCAATTCCTGCTCGATCTGGAGCTCAAGGCGGCCGGCCTGTCGCTGGGACTCTGACGCAGTCCCTCGCGCTCCTGGCCATCGTCAATCCGGCGGCGTCCCAGGGCGCGGCCGCGCGGCGCTGGCCGCGGCTCGCCCCTCTGCTGCTGCACCGGTTTCCCGATCTCACCATCCGCACCACCCAGGCCCCCGGCGATGCCGAGCGCTGGGCCGCCGAGTGGACCGCCGGGCGTGACGACCGCGGCGTGCTGGCGTATGGAGGAGACGGCACGGTCCACGAGGTGGTGAACGGTCTCTTGAGCGGGGACGGGGGCGGGCCCTCCCGGCTCGGCATCATCCCGGCCGGGACCGGAAACGACGTGGCGCGGAACAGCGGCATTCCCGCCGACGCCGAGGCGGCCATCGCGCGGCTGGCCCCGGAGCGGCCCAGACCGGTCGACGCGGCCCGCATTCGTTTCCACTCCCGGGAGGGCCTCTCCCGAACCCGGTTCTACATCAACTCGACATCGGTGGGGGTGAGCCCCGCCGCCAATCACATCGCGGCTCGGGTCCGGCGGGTGCTGCCGGGGAAGATCTGCTACGCGCTGGGAGGCGTGCTGGCGCTCATCGCCGAATCCGCCGGGAGTTATACCGTGACGTCGGGGGATGCGACCCTGTTCAGCGGCCCGGCGCTCAATCTCACGCTGGCGAACGGGGCCTCGTTCGGCGGCGGCATGCGGATCTCCCCGGCCTCCGTGGTGAGCGACGGCACACTCGATCTGGTGGTGATCGGCGCGATCGGCCGGATCCGCGCGCTGCTGGCGCTCTCGCGGCTGTACGCGGGAACCCATGTTCGGATGGGCGGCATTCGCGTCGTACCGGCCCGCCAGCCGGTTCACCTCAGACGAGCCGATCGCGCCATGCTGATCGAAGCCGACGGCGAGGAATTCGAAGCGGGGAACGATCTCTGGGTCGACATCCTTCCGGGGGCGGTCCAGCTCCTCTAGTTCGCGGCTTCCTCCGCACGCCTGGTGAACACGCGCTTGGCCTCCGCGAGCCGCTGCAGCACCTCGGCCTTTTCCGCGGCGTCGTTCCAGCCGGCGTGGGCGCTCGCCGCCTCCTCGAGTCGCTCGATCCACCGCACGAACCACCGGGCCGACTCCGCGGAGCGAACCGGGCGACCCGCGACGGTCACGTAGATCGGGCTGGTGGTGGCGTAGGGATAGAGATCCAGCACCGGAGCGGTCGCCTTGCTCGACCAGGCCCGCACCACGAACCATCCGCTCCGGGTGATTGGCAGCGGGATCAGGGCGTCGGCGCGGGTTCCGCCGGCCGTCATCGGTATCGGCGCCACCACCACGCCGTTGGCCACGATCTCGAGGCGCTCCACCGGGACGTTCGAACGCAGCGTCACGCGTGCCACCACCTGATGGATCCCGGCGGGAAAGGCGAGCTCGTCCCCGATTTGGCGTCCGTTCAGGGTGAATCCGAGCAGGGGCCCGTTGGACACGAAGGTGCGGCCGGCCTTGAGCGCGGCCAGCCAGCTGCGATAGACCAGCGTCGGGCCGCTGCGCACGAATACCCGGTTCATGCCGACCGGACCCCGCAGCGAGGCGAAGTTGGCCATCGCGTCCGTCCCGGCCCCGGCGGGAATCCGGAAGCCGGCATTGAGCAGCCGGTACCAGACGTCCGCGGTGGTCCGGTGGTCGCTGAACCCCATCACCTCCATGTAGTCGACCTTCCCCAGGGCCACATCGACCGGAAGGCCGCTGATCGGCGGATCCGCCGATTCCGGATCGGGCGCGGGGGGATCGAAGGGATGGACGTACCCCGACACGCCGCCCTGGGCGTGGGAGAGATCGAAGATGGCGGCGTTGTCGGGATAGAGGCTCGCCGCGGCGGTGTTGGCGTAACCCGCGTAGTTGGGCAGGATCAGGTTTCTGCTCAGCCCGAGGTGCGCGGTGTGCCCCCACCAGCTGGTGTGGTACTCCTCGTCGTGGGAGATCACCGTCCGGGCGGTGGACACCGGATCGGGCCGGCCCCGGAACATGGTCACATCGGGAATCCGCTGCTCCTTGTTGACGATCAACTCCTCTACCACGTGGAGATCCTCGGCCTCCGCCTGGCGCCGCAGGTGGGCCGGATCGTTCCGGAACGCGCCACCGTAGTTCATGTGCACGTGCAGATCACCGCTCCACCACCCCGCGGCCGGTAGATCGAGCAGTCGCGCCAGACGGAACCGCTCCAGCCGTTGCTGCCCGGCCACCACCCGGATCCGGCGCACTTCCCGGGCGAACTCCAGTCCCTTGATGACATCGACGGTGTAGTCCCCCGCCGGGAGGGTCAGCGTGGCCGCGCCGGAGGCGTGGAAGTAGGTGACTTCGAAGCGGCGCTCGCTCCGATCGAAGCCGTCGTCCGCATGGCGCCACGCCGTGTCGGGGGCCCAGCCCCGGCCGTCGGCACCGGTGACCGACACCCGCGCCGGCGTCCGGGTTCCGGCGGCGTCCTCCAGCAGGAGGTTCAGCGTGCCCACCGGGTGCAGACGCCGGAGGGTGGTGGCGCGTACGGGTTCGATGGTGCCCCCCGGTACGCTCACGACCGCCAGCGAGGTGTTGCCGTCGCGGTTGCTGATGAAGGCGACTCGACGCCCCTCCGGGGACCAGCGCGGCGCAGTGTGATCGCAGTCGCAGTAGGTGAGCTGGAACGGGTCGCCCCCGGCGGCGGGCGTGAGCCAGAGCTGGTTTCGCTGGCCGCCCTGATAGGAGCTGTAGACCACGCGCTTGCCGTCCCGCGCCCAGTCCGGCCGGGCCTTCCAGTTGGTTTCCTCGTCACGGATCTCCCGCATCGGAGCGCCGGGCCGCGCCTCCATGCGCCAGAGGCCTCCCGAGCCATAGACCCGATTCCGGTTGGAGACCAGGATCAGCTCGCGGCCGTCGGCGGACCAGGTGGGAGACAGGTAGTGGTCGAATCGGCTGTAGTAATAGCGGGAAGAGGAAGTCGACGAGTCGATCGTGAGCCGCTCGGCGGCACACGGACCCGAGGATGCCACGACGCAGCGATAGACATGCCAGCGACGCTGGTACTCCGTCGACACGTAGGCGATCTGTTTCCCGTCCGGCGACCAGCGCGGATCGAGGTTCACGGCGCCATTGGCCACCAGGGGCCGGGTGCTGCCGTCCCGAGTGTCCAGCACCCAGAGCTCCAGCGCATCGTTCCGGTAGGAGGTGTAGACGATGGACCGGCCATCGGGCGACCAGTCGGGCTGGTAGTCGTACCCCGGCCCGTCGGTGAGCTGGATCGCTTCGGTGGTACCCAGCCGCTGCCGCCAGAGCGAGCCCTGCATCGAGTACACCAGCTCGGTCCCGTCGGGCGACCAGGCGACCGACGACGGTCCGCTGGTCACCTGCGGGAGATACATCTCGCGGTAGTAGTAGTTGTGCGGGACGGCGATCTGCTGGAGGACGGTGGCGCGTTGCGCAGAGGCGAAGACGCCAAGACGCAAAGAGGCTACGAGGAGGGCAGCCAAGCGCCCTGTCGCTCGCCAGGGCGAGGTGATCACATAGCCTCTTCGCGTCGTAGCCTCCTCGCGTCCTAATCCAGCGCGCTCAGGCACTGGTCGAGGATGCCCAGGGCGATATCCACGTCCTCCGCATCCACCACCAGCGGCGGCGCGAGCCGGAGGGTGTTCTTGCCGGCCGCCAGCACCAGCAATCCCTGGGAGAAGGCCATGCGCTCCAGGCGGGTGACCAGATCGCCGGCCGGTTCCCGGGTGCTCCGGTCCGCCACGAACTCGAGACCCTGCATGAGCCCGACCCCGCGCACCTCGCCGATGCTGCCGTGTTTCTCGGCCAGCTTCCTGAGCCCGGCCCCCAGCTGCTCGCCCCGGGACTTGGCGTTGCCGACCAGCTCCCGCTCCACGATGTCGAGAGTCACGTTGGCGGCGGCGCAGCACACCGGGTTACCGCCGAAAGTGCTCCCGTGCGCGCCATGCTCCCAGGTGCTGATCGAGTCCTTGGCGACGATGGCCCCGATCGGCATGCCGGAGCCCAGCCCCTTCGAGGTGATCAGGATGTCCGGCTCCACGCCCTCGTGGTCGCAGGCCCACATCTTTCCGGTGCGTCCGACCCCGCACTGCACCTCATCGGCCACCATCACGATGCCGTACTTGGTGCAGAGATCCCGGACCGCGGTGAGCCAGCCCGGGGGCGGCAGGACGTACCCGCCCTCGCCCTGGATCGGCTCCACGACGATCGCCGCCACATCCTTCGGGTCGAGGTGACGCGCGAAGAGATCCTTCTCGATGTGATCGACGCAGTAGATGCCGCAGGAGGGAAAGGTCTTCCCGAATTCACAGCGGTAGCAATAGCCATAGGCCACGTGATGCACATCGGGCAGAAACGGGCCGAACCCGGCGTGCTGGCGGGATTTGCTCGAGGTGAGGGAGAGCGCGCCGTAGCTGCGGCCGTGAAAGGCGCCCTTGAACGCCACGAAGGCGGTGCGTCCCGTGGCGTGCCGGGCCAGCTTCATCGCCCCTTCGACCGCTTCGGTGCCCGAGTTGCTGAGAAAGACCCGCTTCTTGCTCGGGCCCGGGGCCAGTCGGGCCAGGCGCTCGCACAGGCCGGCCATGGTCTCGTAATAGAAATCGCCGCCGCAGATGTGCAGGAACTTTCCCGCCGCGTCCTGGATCGCCTTGACCACCTCGGGGTGGCTGTACCCGGTGGAGCACACGGCGATGCCGGCCATGAAATCGAGGAACCGGTTCCCGTCGACGTCTTCCACCATGGGACCCTCACCCCGGGCCACCACCAGCGGGTACTCCTTGATGTAACACGGCGCGGTCACCGCCTCGTCGCGGGCGATGATTGCACGCGCCTTCGGCCCCGGGGGCGGCGAAACGATCTTGGGATACGGCTTCATGCGTCGACTCCTTACTGGTCTCGAGACTTCATCCCGGTCACGGCCCGCGTGAACCGGGTGACGATTTCGTCGATCTCGGATTCGGAAATGAGGTACGGCGGCGCCAGCAGCACCAGGTCGCCGTTCACGCCGTCAACGTGTCCCGTGTTGGGCCACACCATCAGGCCCTGCTCCTCCGCGGCGGCCTGGAACCGCTCGGTGAATCGTTCCCCCCGTGGAAAGGGGATCCGGCTGGCCTTGTCGGCCACGAATTCGACACCAGCCAGCATGCCGCGGCCCCGGACATCTCCCACATGGGGAAGCTCGCGCAGCCGTTCCAGCTTCTGCTGCAGCACCCGACCCATGGAGGCGGCGCGAGCCACCAGGCCGTGCTGCCGGATGTAGCGTACCGCGGCGAGGCCGGCGGCGCACATTGCCGGCGAGTGGGTAAAGGTCTGGGCATGCAGCAGCGCCCGGGATCCGTGCGCCAGCACGTCGGTGATCCGCCGAGGGGCGGCCACCACCGCGAGCGGCGCGTACCCGCCGCTCACACCCTTCCCCATCACCTGGATGTCCGGCACCGCGGCGTAGGGCTCCAGCGCGGACCAGGTCCCGGTGCGCCCCGCCCCGACCAGCACCTCGTCGGCGATCCATAGCACCTGGTGCCGGTCGCAGATCTCCCGGATTGTGCGCCAGTAGTCGTCC
>Ga0068863_100007383_pt1 | contig 10757 bp, 9 predicted proteins | sample KBSSwiS62_FD_66596 | JGI IMG/M metagenome (GOLD analysis project Ga0068863, IMG submission 66596) | Switchgrass rhizosphere microbial communities from Kellogg Biological Station, Michigan, USA - KBS Switchgrass S6-2 | ecosystem: Host-associated > Plants > Roots > Rhizosphere > Soil ...
ATCTTGCGACCTTGTGCAACACTAAAGGCACCTTGTTCGACGAAAACATCCACGCCAACTGCAAGCTTGCGGCGCGCGACTTCTGGCAGTGCATCTGCAATCAAAAGATCCACGTACTTGTCTGCGTTGCCCGAAAACTCAGTCGGAACCGCATGCGCACCCATAAAGGTTGGAACCAAGGTTGCGACCTGACGATTATTAAGCTCTTTGATGACTTCGAGAATCTTGATTTCGTCGTTCAAGTTGAGGCCATAGCCCGACTTCACTTCGATATTCATAATCCCTTTGCTCATCATCTGTTGAATACGGGGCAACGCCAATCGCACAAGCTCCTCTTTGCTTGCTGCGCGTGTCGCTTTGACTGTTGTCTGAATACCACCCCCGCGCGCCATAATCTGCGCGTAGGTTTCGCCTTTGGTTCGTGCATAGAAATCCATCGCGCGGTCGCCAGCAAAAACAAGATGTGTGTGGCAATCAATGAGACCAGGCATCGCAATATGGCCAGTCGCATCGATGATGTTGTCTTTAGGCAAATCGGAGGGGGCGTCGGCGTTCCTACCCATCCACTTGATGCGATTGTCCTCAATGTAGATCGCAACGTCCTTGGCGAGCCCAAGCGGATCTTTTTCACTCGGGCACATAGTCATGACATGCGAGATATTGCGAACGAGGATTTGATGCGGCTTCATTTCAGACTCGGGATATTGAGGTGATGTGCTTTTGCGCAAGCGACTGCATCATCGTAACCAGCGTCGGCGTGCCGCAAAACACCCATCGCTGGATCATTCCATAGAACGCGCTTGAGACGCTCCTCTGCTTCTTTCGTCCCGTCAGCCACGATCACCTGGCCAGCATGCAAGCTGTAACCCATACCAACGCCACCGCCATGGTGAAAGCTCACCCAAGAAGCTCCCGAGGCAACGTTGACGAGCGCATTCAAAATCGGCCAGTCAGCGACGGCATCGGATCCGTCTTTCATAGCCTCAGTTTCTCGGTTCGGACTTGCAACGGAGCCACAATCCAAATGATCACGACCGATCACGATCGGTGCCTTCACTTTTCCTGATCGCACAAGTTCATTAAACGCAAGACCAGCTTTGTGACGCTCTCCGAGTCCGAGCCAACAAATGCGTGCCGGCAAGCCTTGGAAGCTCACCATGTCTTCGGCCATCGACAACCACCGCTGCAGGCCACTGTCTTTGGGGAAGAGTTCTTTGACAACTTTATCCGTCATCATGATGTCTTCTGGGTCACCAGACAGCGCAACCCATCTAAAAGGGCCTTTGCCTAAACAAAAGAGTGGTCGAATGTAAGCAGGCACAAAACCCGGGTAGTCAAACGCACGCTCGAGTCCGCCCTTTTGCGCTTCAGCTCTTAGATTGTTTCCATAATCGAATACCGGCACCTTTGCGTCGTGCCATTTGAGCATCGCCGATACTTGGTCAACCATGCTCGACCTGACGCGGGTCAAGTATTCATGAGGAGATGACTTGCGCATCGAATCGACTTCATCAACGGTCAAACCCTTGGGAATATACCCATACATCGGGTCGTGTGCAGAAGTTTGATCGGTGACGAGATCCGGCACAAACCCCATTTCGTAAAGTCTTGGGAAAATTTCTGCGGCATTGCCAAGCAAACCTACTGTGTGTGCCTTACTCGCCAAGCGAGCGCGATTGCACATTTCGAGAGCTTCATCGAGGTCATTCGTCGATTCATCGAGGTAATTGGTCTCTAATCTTTTTTGAATTCGGTACGCGTCAACCTCGACCGCAAGACAAACGCCTCCACACATTTTTACTGCCAGTGGTTGCGCACCACCCATGCCGCCAAGACCTGCAGTGAGAACAATTTTCTTTGCGAGACTGCCATCGTTGTGAAAGTGCGTGCGAGCTGCCTGCGCAAAAGTTTCGTAAGTTCCCTGCAAAATTCCTTGCGTTCCGATGTAAATCCAAGAACCCGCAGTCATCTGCCCGTACATCATGAGGCCAGCTTTATCGAGCTTATCAAAGCACTCCCATGTTGCCCAATGCCCAACTAGATTTGAATTAGCAAGCAACACGCGAGGCGCATCTGGAGTCGTTTTCACGACGCCAACAGCTTTTCCAGATTGAATGAGTAAAGTTTCATCGCCTTCCAGTTTTTTGAGAGCCTCAATGATTTGATCATAGCACTCCCAGTTACGCGCAGCTTTGCCTCGACCACCATAAACGATGAGCTCCTCAGGTTTCTCTGCTACTTGCGGATCCAGATTGTTCATCAGCATTCGCAATGCCGCTTCTTGAATCCAGCCTTTACAATTGAGAGTGCTGCCTCTAGGTGCCGCGACGTTAAAAACGCGAGAATTCATCTCATATCCTCTTGCTTTTTTCTGCTCTTATGGTCAGCTCATAGACCAGTTACAATATTTCATCCAGACCAATTTTCGAGCAACACGTTTCCGAAAAGGTCGATAGTGTATACAAATCCGGTTTTTCTTGTTGTTTCGAGAAAGGCTTGATGCTAGTGTTTATTGATCGACAGGAGCAGTCTCCCTGTCCCATGATCTACTTAACACCTAAAAGAGGGTTAAAAAATGCAACGTAAGTTATTTGTATTGGCCGTGATGGCATTGTTTGGTCTCTCAGCCTGTAAGAATCAGTGCAACAAGAAGCCAGCTGAAGCTCCTGCTGAAGCTCCTGCCGCTCCTGCTGCACCAGCAGCTCCTGCTGCACCAGCGGCGCCTGCTGCTCCAGAGGCTCCAAAAGCTCCTGAAGCTCCAGAGGCTCCAAAAGCTCCTGAAGGTGACAAGCCAGCAGAAGGCGGCCACTAGTCTCTAGGCTAGACCGGTCAGTAAAAATCGTCTCCTTGGAGACGATTTTTTTATGCTTCTAGCGCGAGAGTGTTCTCTTCCATGTTTCTCTTATGCTGCTCACGTGGTGGCAGTTTAGATTGCAAGCCCTCAGAAACCGAGCGTCGCATATTGGCAAGGTCTGTAGTCGCAAAGGCCTGATGAATTCGACGCCCGACAAATTCCTGAAACAGTGCGTCGATAATCATTTCGGCTTCGTCCAACGCGGACATCCTCATGATTACGTTAGCCTCGTCCTCCAGCTCTTGATCCTCATCTTTTTCAACCGGCTGGTTAGCAAATGGCTGAAGAATCTTGAACTGCGAAATCGATCCGTCCTTTGCGTTTACAATGAACGTGTACGTCGTTTGCGAGAAATGAATCTCCAAAGAAAGTGAATCGACTAAAGCGCCTGCACGAAAGGCCTGCAAGACTTCGCCGCTATCATCAATAGAAGCCCCAGTAACTGTGACACTCGCGGACTCTCCAGCAAGGGGCCGCAAAAGTGCTCGATTGCCGATGCACATCCGAAAGGAATCTTCGAAACTGACTTTTTGCTTGGAGTATTCTGAAAAACGGAGCTCGCCGCCTTTCTCATCGAGATGAAAGTATAGCCAGCTCAAGAATTCCGGGCCAAGAAAGTTAAGAGCTGATGGATCTTTACTCATATTAAATTCCTAAACTTCTGTTCTGTATATTGGTTGATAAAGCTCTTGTGGCACTAGCGATTCGAGCTGTCCTTTAGAACGCAAAGGCAAATCAATTCCCATTGCCTGTTCAGCAAAGGTTTTCTGACGTAGTTTCATCGGAAAAGTTTGCTCAAACAGTTTGGTAAAATTCTCAATAAGCGACTTGCCTCTCCCAAATAGGCGCAGTTCGTTCTTTTGAAAATCCCAACACAAATCGACAATCTGGCTTTTCGGGAAGACGCGTCTTCGCACTTCGTAGATAACCGCTTCTTCAATTGCTTTGCAGGTCTTTCGTGAAGGTTCCTCGCCAAGCTTCACTTTTTGCTCTTCGATTCGCTTCTTCACAAGCTCTTTCAGATAAGCTTTCGGAAGTCGAATGGTGTCGCGCCTGAACGCTAGCACAAGGCGCCCGTCAAAATAGAAATGCGTGTTCAGAAGCTCACAGTCATCTGCAAATGGGGCTTGCGCCAAGACAAAACCCTGAGATTCGACGTCGTTTCCATCCTCATGTAAAGGGACAAAGCGACGCAATTTGAGAGATGCCTCAAAGATGCCCATCCAGTCAGAAGGTAAGTCGCCATCGACGCAAAAGCGCGTGTATTGAATTGTTCCGTGAAATATGCCCACTGCCAAAAACCTCATTCTTGGGGCACGCGTGAGGCGCCACGCACCTCATCGATTTGCTCCAGATAATTTATGGCTAGTTTTCGCATGGGAATCCGCTCCGGGCAAGATGTTTCGCACAGCGCACACTCGCGGCAATCAGACCCGGCCATCACTTTCAAAGATTCTTCGATGGCAAAAGACAGCGTGCCACCCCGCATGCCGCTCACAACCAGACGCATCGGGCCTAGGAACTCAGTTCGCTCCCTCAGTAGCGGACAAACCGCATCGCACGCCCCACAAGTTGTGCATTGCCCTGCCTTGTGCGCAATTTCCCGGCGAAAGGGTTCTGTGTAACGGCTAGCGCCCTCTCCCACATAATTTTGTCGGAATTGGGCAAGTCCATGCCTTGTACGCCATGGCCACAACTTTTTGAGGTAATGCCATACCGTGTGCCAGCCCAAAAAGAGCTGGGCATGCCACCATTTGATAGACGTAAGATGACTCAGAGCTGCCTCGACAACATTTTTTCTTTGTAGTTCTCACCGTCAAACGACACCATCATGGGTCGCTCTTCAAACGTCGTCAAGAGATGTGTTGGACGCGTCCACAGTTTGAACAGGTTTCTGAGAGTTTCTTTCGTATAAACTGGGTCGAGTTCGACTCCCTCGAAAAAGTGCTCAAGTAGAAGTTCCGAGCGATTTTCAAAATTAGCATCGACTATGCTAATTAGCGGATGGGACAGATTAGTCAGCGAGTTCAGAAGCTTCTTCTTAACCTTTATAAATTCGAGTGAATCTATCAAGAATTCCTGTTTCTTTCTGTCATAACCATAGGAAAAAAATCCCTGCCTCTTGCAAAACTCTAAGGTAAAGAACTCGTCAATGAATGTGACGTCATTATAAATCTTTCTAACATCGAAGATTTTTTGACGACCTAGGCCTAATTTCTTATCCCAAGAGGCCTTTGCTGCCATATCGTCACACTGGTCATATTCGAGTCCGAATTGGCCCTTGTTCCATCTTTCCTCAATATCGCGATAGAGTTCCAAACCCAGCTTGTACGGATTCAGCTGTGTGCGTGATGTGGCCATAACAGAAGCGTGGCGGTCTGCGAAATCAATCACATCATTTGGCTCCATGATGTTGTGAGTCATCAGTCTTGAATGCCAATACGACGCCCAACCCTCGTTCATAATCTTGGTCATCGCCTGGGGCGCAAAATAGTGTGCTTCATCTTTTAACATTTCGAGCACATCCTTCTGCCATCTGGACAGCGGTGCGTGCATCAAGATGAAGGCCATCACGTCTCTCGTTGGTTCTTTTGGAAACTTCTTTTGCTCTTGTGCTTTTTTCTGGTTTTCGACGCGCTGCGCTTCTAGAAATTCCTCTGGGTTAACGAACCTGTCCATGTATTCACGATTGGTCTTGAGGCGCCCGATTTTGGCATCACCTGACCCTTTTTCATCATCCTCGTCACTTTCTTTCTGCGAACTGGGTACAATGTAAGGCGTGTGGCAATCAATCAGATTATCAATGCTGAGTACTGAATCGATGAACCCTTCGACTTTCTCAACGCCATACCAATCCATATATCTTCGGATACGCGAAGCATGATTTGCCATTTCATCGATCATGCGTCGATTGGAATGTTGGAATGCGAAATTGTTCTTAAAGAAATCGTTGTGCGCAGTCACGTGGCACATCACGAGCTTCTGATCGACAAACGAGTTGCTGTCGAGCAAATACGCATAGCAGGGGTTGTTGTTTATCACCAGTTCGTAAATGCGACTCAATCCATATTCGAAGCTTTTCGAGAGACGTTCATATTCCATTCCCCACTTCCAATGCGGATACCGAACTGGGAAACCCGTATAGGATGCCACCATGTTGATTTCATCGAAATCTAACACTTCGTAAATAGTTGTAAAGAAATCTAAACCCGCATCGCGGGCAGCCTTCTCGACCTTTTCTTGTAACTGTCGAAGTTCAGGAGAAAGTTGATGTGGCATATTATCTCCCGCTTCCCAGAAATTCTTTTATCGATCCGTATATCCCGTCTTTGTCTTTGATTTCTGAAAGTGCGATAGCCTGATGAGACTTCAGACTATCGCGCAAATCCTTTATGAACTGGCCGGAACCATAGGGTGACTCAACCTGACCATAGCTAAATTGATTCACGTGAGGCAGCACCTGTTCCCGCAAAATGCCAATGCATAGTCGCGTATCATCTACTGACCAATTATCACCATCTGAAAAATGGAACGGATAGATGTTCCAATCTTGTGATGGGTAATCCTTAGCAATAATATCCGCGCACAAACGGTATGCGGAACTAATCATGGTCCCACCCGATTCGCGCGTATGGAAAAACGTGTCGCGATCGACTTCTTTGGCCATGGCGTCGTGAATGATATAACGCGATTCGATTCCATCATAATGGCGCCGAAGCCATGTATCGATCCAAAAGCTTTCGATTCTCACAAGTTCTTTTTGCTCTTCGCCCATGCTGCCAGAGACGTCCATCATATAGATAATGACTGCATTGCTCTCTGGTTTCTCGACTGATTTAAAGCTTCGATATCGCAAATCCTCTCGCACAGGGATAACTGTGGGGTTTTTGGGGTCATAAGTTCCGGTTGAAATTTGGCGTTTCAAAGCATTTCTAAACGTGCGTTTGAAATGGCGAAGAGCTTCTGGGCCAACCGTGTGGACTCCATTGTATTTGAGCTTCTGGTTCTTGATACGACGCGATCCTTTCGGTTCTATTCGCGGCAACTCAAGCTCTTCGCCGAGCATTTGTGCAAGTTCTTCAAGACTCACTTCTACGTCAAGTGAATGCTCTGCACTCTCGCTGCCAGCTTCTGATGCCTGCCCAGCATCTTGATCTGGTGATGCAGAAATCGGATCTCCGACTTTGCCATCACCTTGACCCACACCACCTTGACTGCGACTTCCATAGCGAAACTGTGGAAGCTCAACACGCGGAACGGGGACCGTAATCTTATCGTTTCCCTGCTTCGAGATGAACTCGCCTTTCTTGATATAATCCTTCAAGTTCTGTTTGATTCGACCACGTACGATGTCTTTAAATCGGTTGTGGTCGTTGTGGATACGCAAGCTCATAGTCTTTTATCCCTACGTGCGCTTCGCATCCCCGCGCGCAAAAATGCTGGCCACAAAGTTAAGTACGTCTGTCGCACTTTCTTCGTTGTAACCAAAGTTCTTGATGAGGCGTTGTTTGACGATATCAATCTTGCCTTGGGTTTCGCGATCGACAACATTCGAAACCATGGTTGTCAGCTTGATTGTGTCTTTCTGATCCTCAAAGAGTTTCAGTTCGAGCGCTTTATGCAGTCTCTCATTCGTGCGATAGTCAAACTTCTTGCCTTCAACAGCAAGAGCACCGATATAATTCATGATTTCGCGACGGAAATCTTCTTTACGGCTTTCTGGAATGTCGATCTTCTCTTCGATCGATCGCATCAAGCGTTCATCCGCCTCTTCATCCAGACCCGTATATTTATTTTTCACGCGTTCTCTTTGCGTGTAGGCTTTTACATTATCGATATAGTTTGCACACAATTTAGAAATTGCATCTTCGTCAGCTGAGATAGCCCGCTGAACTTCGTTCTTAACTATGTCTTCATATTCTTGACGTACAACCTGCAAAAGATCCAAGTAGCGTTTGCGCTGTTCGTCATTGGTAATGAGTGAGTGCGTCTTCAACCCAGTTTCAAGCTCGTTCAGAACCATGAACGGGTTAATACTAGTTTCACTCAGGTCGCTCACAAGAGCATTGGAGATTTTATCTTGCACATAGCGCGGAGAAATGCCTTCCATTCCTTCGCGAGTTGTTTGCTTACGCAGTTCTTTGACGCTATCTTCTGTGAACCCGGCAAGCGTTTTCCCGTCATAAAGCTTGAGTTTTTGAAGAAGCGACAGGTTGTAACCCTTGGGTGCTTCCAATCGCGTTAGTATGGCCCACATGGCGGCGATATCGACGGTATGGGGCGCAATGTGTTTGCCGCGGATCTTCTTGTTGTTATAATCGCGAACATAGATGCGCTTCTCTTCCGTAAGCTTCGTAATATAAGGAATGTCTATCTTCACGGTACGGTCACGGAGCGCTTCCATGAATTCGTTAGCAACAAGCTTTTTGTATTCCGCTTCGTTGGTATGACCGATGATGACTTCGTCAATGTCAGTCTGCGCGAATTTCTTCGGTTTGATCTTGTGCTCTTGCGTCGCTCCAAGCAAATCATACAAGAACGCAACATCCAGTTTGAGGATTTCGATGAACTCTATTATACCTCTATTGGCAACGCAAAACTCTCCATCAAAGTTGAAGGCACGCGGATCTGAGTCGGAACCGAACTCTGCAATTTTGCGATAATTGATATCGCCAGTAAGCTCAGTTGAATCCTGGTTCTTCTCGTCTTTGGGCTGAAAAGTTCCAATACCGATTCGATCTTTCTCGCTGAGAAGAAGTCTTTTCACGCGAACATGGCCGAGCACGCGCACGATGTCGCCACGATAGTGCTCCATAAGAAGTCTGAATATGTATCGGCTTGCAGGGTTGAGTTCGCCTTTCACTCGAATCGTATGCAAATCAGAGTGAAGCCCAAGATGGTTGAGCATCTCGTGTCGCATTTCCGTTGGGAGAATTTTGAGAGGCTCTTCATGCATTGGATCGGCCAGCACAGCTTGCCCACCTGAAATGCCTTCCAGTTCTTTGGGAAGATGCCATTCAAATGCATAGAGCCGACCAGATTCCGTTCGAGAATAGGCTTCTAACCCTTTCTTGAGCATGCGCGCTATAGTGGACTTAGCGGAACCAACAGGGCCGTGCAAAAGAATGACGCGCTTTTCGGTGCCATAGCCGAGTGCAGCAGACTTGATCACATTGACGAGTCGCATGAGAGGAATATCGAGCCCAAAAACAGCATCGCGACCATCGTCGATTGGATCATCAAAAAAGTTATAATGCGTAACACGTTTCTTAGAATCGAGATATTCGGTGCGACCGTAAGACATAATCATGTCATAAAGTCGTTGGAACGATGTTCGCGTCACTGTCGGATCATCTTTGACAATCTTCAGATAGTCATCAAAAGAGCCTTCCCAGTGGAGACTCTCATATTCCTTTCGGTCCTGAAGTGAAGCAAGTGCACCTAGCAATGATTCAGGATAATTCACGTGACAACCTTTTGTTCATCGAAGGCGCAATTTTTGCGCGCCCGAGCCATCACTATTGAGTCTAACAGAGGGTTTAATTTGAATGCAAAGTCATAAGAGCACTTATTGGCTCTCGATCGAGTTCAGTGTGTGAAAAGCACTCTCGTATCCAGATTGAGCAGAGCTCCCGAGTGATCGCGCTGTCTTAAGCGCAGAGCCAGCAACAAACAAATTTGGTGCGAAAAGCTCCATCGTTTGCGTGTAGGGTCTCAAGCTGTCGTCGGTCAGCAAAGAAGCTTCAAGGAGAGCATGTGAATCACTCATATTCGGCGAAGTGAGTTGGCGACTGGGCAGATCTTCAACGAGTTTTCCGCCAGACCACAGCGGCAATTTAAAGATTCGTTCTCTTCGAATACCGCTACGTTCAAATCCACCAGAAAAATACCGCCCGGTGGCCAGGATCACCGCCTTGCACTCCAACATGAATTCGCCGCAATCAAGTGCCACCACACGCCCTTGTTCGAGTTTCGCGGATATCGCCTCGCCTTTCAGGATTGTCACTCCCTTGTCGTGTGTGCCTTTTGACAACGCATCCTGAAGGCGCAAACCTGGAACGGATGTCGGCATGCCTAAAAGCTCATATATGGGCGCGATCGTCTGCAGATTCTTCCAAATTTGATTATAGTTTTTTCGACCGAAAACCGCCGGCACTAGGTACGCATCTAGATTGCCACGCTGAGTTCGCAATGACGATACCAGCTGCTCTTCTGCTCCCGCACTGTCTAACCACTTCGCCATCTCGAGCGAAGACCGCCATGGGCCTTTCAAATCGACAGTAACAGGCTTTACTTCTACCTCAAATCCCAGAAACTGCCAGGCCGACCACGCGAGCATTTTCGCCACAGCGGGAGCATCAAATGAAGCGAGACCTGAAAATCCGACAACACCGATCTTCGAGCCAGGGCCCACCTCATTGAAGTTGAAGCACTGAGTCTCTTGCACAAGACTGGTAGGCTTAATGGTCCCAGCTTCTGTGGCCACCAGTAGTTGCGTATTATCTAAGGTTCCTTTTAGGACTAGGTCGCCGCACAGGCCTTTCAACGCACGAAGGGAGTCAGCATCGCCGCCATCAACGGCGCCGGAACTTTGGGCGGTTGCGCCTGCGAACTGTGAAACGAGCGCCACTGTTCGTCCATGTGCAGCAATTGTGGCCGCCGCAACAGATCCCGCAGCGCCAGCTCCCAAAACAACCACATCAAATTGTCGATTTAGTGCGACATCGGACATTCCAGCTCCTTCACCTTTGTGATTGTGTGGTTCCATGAATTACCACAAATTTCGGGAAGAAAAATGCAAACCATTCTTACTTGAGTCGCTTGGGCCTCACACACCCTATTCGTCAAAGTCCATTCTCGGCGTCAATCCAGTCAGAACACTGATTTGCAGAGATGGAAAGCT
>Ga0068863_100007389_pt1 | contig 10754 bp, 12 predicted proteins | sample KBSSwiS62_FD_66596 | JGI IMG/M metagenome (GOLD analysis project Ga0068863, IMG submission 66596) | Switchgrass rhizosphere microbial communities from Kellogg Biological Station, Michigan, USA - KBS Switchgrass S6-2 | ecosystem: Host-associated > Plants > Roots > Rhizosphere > Soil ...
GAGAGTTCGCGCACTCCTAAAAGAGCTGCCGCGGCCACTGTTTGGGCCGCGGTGATGTAGATCAAGAATAGCTCTGTGGGCGGCAGCCAACGGTTGAGGAAAGTTAAGGTTTGAGCCGCAGCCCACAAAACTGTGCGTTGAGACCGTTGCGCTTCTCGACTTCGTTGACTTCTTCGAGTTGCAGGTCGGCCAGCGTGACTTCCCCAGTCTTGAGAAGGGAGATTTGGCTCAGGAGTAGAAGTGTGACGGGTTTGTGGGCGTAAAGGTTTGGACAACGAAACGAAAGGACCTGGAAACTCCGCGTAATCTCCGGGGAATCACTAAGGAAGGCATAATGAAAATGAGGAAGTACGAAAGAAATACTCACGTTGTGCGCGCGGCGCGGATATTATGCGCGGTCGCGGACCGGCGCCGCCGCGGTCCTCCGAGCGCCTTCGAGACAACCGACGCCCAAGTAAAGTCTCTAGCAAAGCGGCAACTAGTTTGTAGTCTCGCGGCAGAGGAACACGCCGGAGTCTACATCACCGTGCTCGACTGCAATCTGTTTCCCGGTGCTTTCAGCACGTCTCCTAGCCCTGGGGAGCGTAATAACCCTTGCGCGCAAGAATTTTGTAATCTTTGTTGGACGTAGCGACACGGACCTTACGGAATTTCCCGTCCTTTTTCGCGTTCTCCGGGTAATAGCCCACGGTGTACTGGCTCCGCAATTCTTCGGAAATTCGATCGAACGCTTCCATCAGTTTCTTTTCGGAAGACAACTCGATGGTCCTTCCGCCCGTTTCGTCCGACAGCTTTTTCGCCACATTGGGGCGCCACGAAAAGGCCGGATCGTGGATCAGCAACACATGCACAACCGTATCGGTTCTCTGCGCTGCTTCAATCGCTTCCTCCAGTTTCACCTTGCTCCCATAGTCCTCCGCATCCGTAATGATCACTAGCGCCTTGCGGCCCGCTTCCGTCGCAAGCTTCTCATTGCAAGCCAGGTACACTGCGTCGTAGAAATGCGTTCCCCCGACATTTGACGGAATCGGTCCCGGCGTCACGACACCTCCTGTGATGGCCCCAATCCTTGCTCTATTTATCCCTCGTGCGATCTGCGCGGGGTCGTCTGTAAAATCCACCAGCAAGTTCACGTCAAAATCGAAGCTGATCACCATGGCCGCGTCTCCCGTACGCATTACGCGCTCCATGAACTTAGTCGCGGCTTCCTGCTCTGCTCCTAGCCGATTCCGTTCACTACCGCTGGTGTCGATGAGCAGTCCCAGTGTGATGGGCAATGTCACTTCCTTGGAAAAGAAAGCGATCTTCTGCTCCTGGTTGTCTTCGTAAATCTTGAAGTCTTCCTGTTGAAGGTCTCCTACGATGCGTTTGTTCTTGTCTCGCACCGTCGCGAATAAATTGACGAGGTTTACCGTAGCTTTTAGCGTGGGAACCTGTACAGGCTCCTGCGCCACTGCTGGCGCGACCAGAATCAGCACCAAGCCCGACGTCGCCAGCATGGAGAAGATCTTGCTTGCAGAGTGCAACAATAATTTCCTCGCAGAGTCTTCAGCTCAATGATACGCCGGCGTTGCGCCGCTGCGCTCCTGTTTCAGGATCCACCCTCCTGCGCGACTATCTTTGGCGAGTGTTCAGCTTGTCGAGTGCGCGCTTAAGCTCTTCAAGCTTCTGTCCAGCCTCGCCAAGCTTGCCTTCTGCGGTGAGGCGCTGGTAGTCGGCGAGGTCTTTGGCAGCTTCCGCAATGAGGGCGTTGAGGTCGGCTGCGGGCGGGGGCGATCCCGCTGGTCCCGGTGCGTGTCGCGCCTGCCCCGCGGAAGCTGGCGCGGCGCTCATCGACGAGACAGCTCCACCAAAAAGGGCCGCCATCGCCGACTCGAAGGTTGGTCCGTACACAAGCCGGTCTTGTACCGCGAGCACGACCAGACGTAACTCGGGCATTGGACTCCGTTCGGCCTGCAGATAAATCGGTTCCGCATACAACAACCCGCGCCCGCAGGGAATCACCAGCAAGGCCCCGCGTCGCACGTGGGAGCCTTGCTGATTCCACAGTGTCAATTGTCCGGAAAGCTGCGCGTTCTGATCAATGCGCGCCTCGATTTGCAGAGGTCCGTCGACCAGCTTTGTTTTGGGGAAGTTGTAGACTACCGACGTACCGTAGTGTTCGCCGTCGCTGCGCCCGGCAATCCAGCCAATCAGATTATTCCGGTTGGCCGGCGTGAATGGCAGAATCTCTACGAACTCCACGCCGGTTTCGCCCGGCAGTTTCATCAGCACGAAGTTCGGCTGCATCCTCTGTGTCACCTGCTGCCCCCCTTCGCTCATACCGACTTCGGTGGCCACTGTCCACAGATCCTCACGGTTGTAGAACGCTCCCAGGTCCGCCATGTGATACAGCCCGTACACTTCCGCTTGCAGTTCGAGCAACAACTCGGGGTAGCGCGTGTGATTACGCAGCCCGGGCGGCATCATGGCCGCATCTTTGAACAAGCTCGGAAAGATGCGGCGGTAGGCCGCGATAATCGGGTCCTCCTTGTCAAACACGTAAAACGTTGTCGCACCGGTGTAGGCGTCGATCACCACCTTAACGCTGTTCCGCATGTAGTTAATGAGACCGCCGTCGAGACGGTAATGGCTCGAGTACGGATAGCTGTCTGAAACCGTGAACGCATCCATGATCCACGACAACCGGCCGTCATCGCCGACCACAATGTACGGATCCGGATCGTAGGTGAGGAACGGCGCTAGTGCCGATACTCGATCTCGTACGTTGCGCCGCATCAACAGCTGGCTATCCTTGTTCACGTCATCGCTGAACGGCAGCTTCGCGAGATCGCCGCGGTCGAGCGCGATGATGATGCGACGGAGAAAACCGCCCAGCACGATGCCGCCGTTGCCCTCATAAGATGTCAGGCTGTTGGTCTGGCCTTGCGGGTAGTTGAATTCCTTCTGCCGTGTCTTCACGTAGACATCGGTGTTGGTCAGCTCGCCGAAATAGACCTCCGGGCGCGTCACGGTTAGGCCACGCACCGTGCTCTGGATGGGCATGTTGCTCAGAATCAACGTAGGCAGTCCTTCCGGCGTGAACCCATTTACCGGATTCATCGTGATGCCGTAACCGTGCGTGTAGATCAGCTTTTCATTAATCCAGTTGCGACTGCTCTCGGGGAGCCTGTCGACGTTCAACTCGCGCGTTGCCAGCATCATTTGGCGAGTCACGCCGTCGATCTCATAGCGATCAATGTCGATGTCGGGAAAGTCGTAGTAGGTGCGGATTTCCTGAATCTGACGCAGTGTGTCCTGGAGAGCGTGCCAGTCCCACAGCCGGATGTTCTGAAGCGTAGCCTGATTATTCGCCGGTTCCGTTGCCGCGACATCTGTCTCAGCGGGAAATTCGTGTTGCGATACTCGGTCCAATCCGTAAGCCTGCCGCGTCAGTGCGATATTGTGGGCAATATAGGGCTGCTCGCGAACTAGCTCGTTCGGTTTCACGACGAAGCTGCTGACGTACCAGCCGACGACTTGAACCGAGAGATAACACAGTGCAGCGGGGAGAATCGCTGCCGCAATCCAGCGCCCGCGTGCCATCCTCGCGCCGTTGACAGACGCGATCACTACGCCCAAAACGAGCGCCGCGCAGACAACGAGCATCCCCGTGAGCATGACGTGCTCGTCAGTGTAGGTCACACCCGCGAAGATCGTATGACCATCGAACAATCGCTCGAATCGATCGAGGTACACGCGTATGGTAAGCACCAGTAACAGGACCGCAAACGTGATGGAGAGTCCACGCCAAGGCAATGTCACATAGCTTCGGCTACGCCCGGCGAACGCACGAGTTCCTCTTGTAATGAGGATAAAGAAAACGGCGAGCACACAGGTCATGACGGCCATCGTAAGAAGCCAGCCGACGAGGAGCTGCCATCCAGGCAGGGTGAAGAGGAAGAAGTTCAGCGGCTTGCCAAAGATGGGGTCCACGAAGCCACTAGGCGGTGCGTACCAGAAGAGCGCGATCGTCGGCCACTCCAGCATCATTCCGGCGCCGGTTACAGCGGCAATGGCGAGCGAAAGGCCAAGAGCGATGAGCCGCAGGACCGATTCAACCGGTAGCGTCAACGGCTGTCCGCCGACGGAAATCGTGTGCCCGCTCGGCAGATCGGGCAGATGCGCTCGCTTCAGAGCCAGAAACGATCCGAACAGAATAAGAAATGTGGCCGTCGCAAAAGCAGTAAAGATTCCCCACTGAAGGCTCAGCGTTTTCCACAATACGTCCCGGTAGCCAAGCGACTCGAACCAGAGCACGTCCACGTAATACGACAACGCACTCCGACCGCCGAAAACGATGACGGCAAGGACACCGAGCATGAGGAGAAAGAAACGGCGGCGACGCCGCGGCGGAGACATCCTCGGCCATTCAACGGACTCCGGCATTGCTCCACCCCTCTTCTAACTAACATTTCTATTGTCACAGTTCGCGTGCACATTAGCTAAATCTCAAGGGATCGCGACGGCCATTCACTGAATGTTGAATTGGTCTCACCCGAATTGCAACTTCGACGAACCCCGCAACCATCCGATTTTGTAGTCTTCGGCGGCGAGATTTAAAGGATCGATCAGCTGATCGGCTTCAACCGAAGGGTTCGGCAGGCGGCGGCATCCGAAATGACTTATCTTCAACGACTCCACGCCTTGGACATCGATTTTCGAGAGGCCAGAGAAACCGCTGGCTTGAGGCAAATTGGTGCGCGTACAATCGTCTTGAGGCGAGAGAGCATGCCAGCAATGCTTGAACGCAACGGGACAGACCGAAAAGCGGTGCCTAGTGACACTCAAAGCCAGCTCCTCCGCTGTGCTGAATGTAAGGCCTCTTATACGCTCTCCTTTACCGATGATGAGTTCCGCTTAGTAGGCGACGAATGGAACGATGAAAAGTTGCACCGCATGGCACTCGAAAAAATTGCCGACGAGCATCCGGCACATTTTACCGCTAAGTTTATGTGGAAGGCCGTAGGCGTTGGGCCTGAGTTCCGATGGCTTGAGGCTGATTCGATTGCTGCAAGCAACGCGCTTTGAAACAGTCGCCAGCTTCGCCCAATCTGTGCCATCTCTCCAGCACTGATTTCTATCCGTAAGTCTTCGTTTTCCCATCGACTACAACCGCCACGCATCTTCCGGCGTCAAGGAACTGCATCACCTCTTTCCCTCCCGCGCCATTTTCGCCCATCGAGATTTTGTGTCGGGGTTCTGCTCCAGGCCGCGAAGCTCGTGGCCGTCGAATTGAAAGTCGACCTGCTTGAGGCGGCGTTTCGCAGTAGTCTTGACCGGGTATTTTTGGCCGTCCAGTTCGACGTGCTTTGCGCCGTCACGAGGGATTGGCGCCATACGCTGACTAAGATTTGTTCTATGTCCGGCATAGTTGGCATTTCAGGATGGCATCCGCTATAGGTCGCACGTCAAGGCCCGGGTATCCGACGAAGCCCCAATGGGTTCGATCCACGAGTCCGTAGTCCTTGGCAATTGCGCTCGCTCCCGTCCAGTTGTACGCATACAGGCATCCGGACAAAGTAGCAGCGTACGTTGGTACTGGGCAGATCGCAAATATGCAAGAAGGTGAGCGGCTTTCTTACGACTTTGCCTTGGGAGAAGCGAGACGCCGGAATGATCGTCGTGCTCTGCGTGAACTGCAGAAGATTGGTCCGCCGCCGCATACGGTCAAGTCAATGTTGAAATCTCGTAGGTCGGTGGAACACTTTGGCGGTACGTTTCACGGCAAACTTTCCACCGGCAAGTTGATCTGGACCGCTTTGAAAACTGACGAGGCGGACTTGACGGATCTTGTCAGATTCGGCGCCGGAAATAGCTTTTCACTTCAGCACTTATGGCCAGAGTTCTCGCAAATCGACTTGGAGAGCCAATACAGAGAATTCGATGTACCGGTTTTCTTTCTCCTCGGACGATACGATCGCGTAACCCCGGCCGATTTGGCAGAAAGGTATTTCAGCAAAATAGACGCGCCGTACAAGAAGCTAGTTTGGTTTGAGGATTCAGCCCACAACGCTCTGTACGAAGAACCCACCATTTCAACCAGGTGTTGATCAGCGACGTTTTGCCCGTCGCGAACCAGACGATTGACTCAGTTGCGCCGAGCCCTCAAATGGCAACTTTGCGGCCAAATGGCCGGAACTGACTAGTGGAGTCAAGCTCCGTGCCGCTTTACATGTAAGCTGCTACATTGAATAATTCTGTGATCTCGGGCGCCAGCTCGATCTGGTGCTTGTTCATGAGGCCAATACGTATGTCGCTCGATTGCGTCAGAGTGACGAGCAAACCTGAAGTAAGCCCAAGGTAAGAGTTGCCGACGATCCACTCGGAGGTCATTCCACTCCCCAATCAGCACGAGTATGTTTGACAAGGTGCAAATAGACCGGCGGGCATTTTTGGAGTACCTCGGTTCCGTGGCGCTGACGCCCATTCTGGCGGGTTCACAGGAGGCGAGCGATATGTGGGGATTAATTGCGAAGATAACGCTCATCCCTGGCAGGCGAGACGAGATGGTCGAAATCTTGAGCGAGAGCGCAGCCGACATGCCAGGTTGTCTCAGCTACGTTGTGGCCAAGGACGCTACTGACGAAAACACGATCTGGGTAACTGAAGTGTGGGACAGCATGGCCAGTCACGACGCTTCCCTATCTTTGCCTGCCGTGAAGAACGCGATACCTCGAGGGAAAGCGATCGTTTCAAATTTCGAGAAGATCGCCGTCACAAGCCCGGTCTGGGGAGCTGGGCTGCCAGCGGCTCAGGCCTACTAATCTGTGGACGAGCGACGGACAATCCAGCCCCGACTCATGAATTCATCACAATTCCCGCCGCGATGTGTACGCTCATTACTGCGATGACTGTGTCATTTATGGGAGGGTCAGGCCATGAGCCGACCCATGAATTAAAAACGGCCAGGAGAACTGAGGAACGCGATCGTCAAATACCTCATCGAGCACGGTCTGAATGGTCTTTCGCTCAGGCCGTTACAAAGCGCTCGGATGCATTCCTCGTGTTCTGCTTTACCACTTCGGATCGAAGGAAAAGTACGGCACAGCGCTGCGTCGCCCGCGACTTTTACAAAGCATTCCTGCACGATACGATTGAGGATTGGCTGCAGCTTATGACTCTGGAATGCTCACGACCGCAAACGCATGGACCAAGCTGTGGGATGGTGGCTGCGCTGCTTAGATTCGATGCTAACTACGCGTAGGGAAGCTTTATAACCCATGGCACGCGAAACTGACCGCATCATTGATAATGGGCTTTTGAGCCGTTTTATACTCTTCGTCCTGCTGACCCTCGCGGTGCCGCTCACATCGGCGCCCGTGTGGTCTCAACTCGTGCCGGGATCAATGGACGTTCATTGGAATGAAGGTTCACCAAATTGCGCCAAGGACCCACAGCCTGCTCTTCAGGAGCATCAGTACAACACCCGAACATTCATCCTTCGAGAGAGTCTTTGCACGACCTTCGAGGCGCCTTTCATGTACCTACTGATTGGGTCAACGAAGGCGCTTTTAATCGACACTGGCGATATTGCAGATCCAAACGTGATTCCACTAGCAGACACGGTGATGCGCCTGCTTCCCGGAGAGGAGCCTAGAAAACTTCCTTTGCTTGTCGTTCATACCCATCGACACCTTGATCATCGTGCCGGTGATGCACAGTTCACGCATTTTCCGAATGCTCAGGTGGTCGGATTTGATAGCGACAGCGTTCGGCGCTTTTACAAGTTCACTGATTCGCCCGACGGTCTCGCTCAAGTCGATCTCGGTGATCGAATGGTCGATGTGATCCCGACGCCGGGGCACAACGAGACGGAGGTCTCGTTCTACGACCGTAGTACAGGACTGTTGTTTACAGGTGACTTTCTGATGCCCGCCCGGCTCCTTATCGACGACACCGGCTCGGATGTTGCGAGCGCCGAGCGGGTCGCCGCTTTCGTCAAGGATCGACCAGTCAGTTTTCTCCTGGGCGGCCACATCGAAATGAACTCTGCCGGGGCCTTATTCCCCTGGGAATCCCACTATCATCCGCACGAACACGTCCTTCAATTGACGAAGGATGATGTACTCGCGCTGCCTGCGGCCATCCGCAGCTTTAATGGCTTCTACACCGTACATAGCAAATTTACGATGGAGAATTCGATACGTATACTCATTGCGTTCGCCGTCCTCGTACTCGTGGTCGTAGCGGCCGTCGTGTGGACACTAGTTCGCTATATCCGACGTCGCAGACATGATCGCAAGCAGCGCAGGGAAATCCAAGACTGACTGGACTTGCCAACAGCAGTGAGAGCAGCATCGGGTCTTGCTTACCAATTCTGAGCGGATCACGGGCAAGTCGGAAGTAATGCAAACGGCGGAGGCGGCGGTGTTCGCCAGGATGCCGTCGGGACGAGACTCGCCCAAGACCCCGGCGCTGGCCACTCTCTCCACTGCGGCCTAGGTGCTCCGCCTTCGGCTTTCGTCAAAAGAATGATGCGGCATAGAATCTAGAATGTGGACCGCCCGAGCAAGTAGAGAAATCGTTGCAAAGCTGAAAGGGATCAGCAGTGCACCCACAAGATAGGGAGGGCATCTTGGCCGCACAAATTCTCATGGTTCTTAGTGCGAGCATTATCTTTACGCTCGGAGTCGTCCACCTCGTCTATACGTTCTGGGGGCCAAAGCTCACGCCCCGTGACCCCAACCTGCAAATCAGCATGAGCCAGATTGCACCGGTCATTACGAAAGAAACAACAATGTGGCGGTGTTGGGTGGGCTTCAATGCCAGCCACAGCATGGGACTTATTTTGTTCGGCTTGGTTTTCGGTTTTCTCGCATTGGCTCACGGCAAACTCCTCTTTCAGTCACCGTTCCTGCTCGTTGTCGGGCTGGCAATGCTTGGTGGTTTTGTTGTGCTCTGCAAGGTTTATTTTTTCAGTGTGCCTCTCACAGGTATCAGCATTTCTTTGGCCTGCTATGTCGCCAGCATTGCGCTATCGCGGACCTTAATAATGCGCTTCTGATGTAAACAGCGATAACGCTCACGACCCGGACCGACTGGTCCCGGATTCTGGGCGGATGACGAGCTACCCGGAAGTAATCCGATTAGGAAAAAGCGGGCTTCACGTCGGCGTCGTTCCGCGCACGCGGGCCAGAACTCCAATTCTGGAAATCGCGATGAATTCGTCTGATAGGAGTGCCGGCGTTTGTCTCGCGCGAGTGAAGGGCGCAAGTTTGGTGGCGAGAGCAGCGGGCCCTGCGGAGCTTTCGACCGGCGGCGCTATACTGTGCCAACGCTCAAGCGTGGTCCGGAGGAGGCGAGTATGCGCAAGCGGCTGGCATTGATTCTTCTGAGTTGCGTTTTGTGCGGGGTGACCACGGCACAACAACCGGCGCTCACTGTAGGAACTGCGACAGCAGTCACCGGGCAGACCGTTACAGGATTCATCGAAGTGTCGGCGGGGAGCGACGTGGGCACGAATATCCCGGTTGCGGTAATTCGCGGTCCGAAGCCGGGGCCGACACTCGCCCTGGTGGCCGGCGCGCATGGCACCGAGTATGCGTCCATCATCGCGCTCGAAAAGCTTATACAGGAACTCAATCCCGCGGATATTTCCGGGACGGTCATCATCGTACCATTGGTGAACATCGCGTCATTTGAACAGAAGGTGCCGCATGTGAACCCGGTGGACGGCAAGAGTATGAATCGTTTCTATCCGGGCAATCCCAACGGAACGCAGACCGAGCGCGCGTCGTGGGCGATGACGAAGCAGGTCGTGGAAAAATCCGACTACCTGATTGACCTGCACGGCGGCGATCTCGATGAAAGCCTGCGGCCGTACTCCTACTGGGCGCCGACCGGTAACGCGCAGCAGGATGCTGTCTCGCGGGCCATGGTGCTGGCCTTCGGGCTCGACACGATCATCCTCTCAACCGATCGCCCCCGCGACCCGAACGCCGCTCGCTATCTGGAGACCAACGCCAGCTTGCGGGAAAAGCCGTCCCTCACGGCCGAGGCGGGCCATGCTGGCACCGTAGAACCCGAAGACGTGACGGCGCTGATCAACGGCTGCCTGAACGTGATGCGCTACCTGAAGATGCTGCCGGGCAATGCGCCCCCAGTGCAGAACCCAGTGTGGATCGAGCGCGTTGCCGGCGTCACCAGCGAAATCGGCGGCGTTTTCTATCCCACGGTGAAGCGCGGCTGGTACGTGCAACAAGGCATGAAAATCGGCTACGTCACCGATCTGTTCGGCAAGACGGTGTGGGAAGCGCGTGCGCCGTCGAGCGGCGTGGTCTTGTATGTCTGCGCCGTGCCTTCGATGAAGAAAGGTGAGACGGTAGCCAACATCGGCGTGGTCGCCGGCAAGGCGCCATAGCGGTCGTCTACCGATACGCTGATGCGGGCCACCCTTATCACCCGCATAGGTCCCAGAGAACAAGACCGCAGGGCGAGCTGGACGAAAAGTGTGAGAAAACTGCGACTTCTAAACACGGGAGCGGCCGTGAACAACCGCTTGCTGTGTGAATACAGGACGGAACCGGAGCCAAATACGTGAAGGCAGCCAGCGGAACCGGGTTTCTGGGAAGTCTGGTGGCAGTGCATCACCTAAGCGCGTTCGCGGTAGTTGCCCGCAATCATGTGGTTCTGGGCAGGCGGAACCTCGCGCTTTCGTTCGCTTAGAATCATGAACTTACAATCGAGGTTGAAGCAGGGTTTTTGGGCAACTC
>Ga0068863_100007391_pt1 | contig 10754 bp, 8 predicted proteins | sample KBSSwiS62_FD_66596 | JGI IMG/M metagenome (GOLD analysis project Ga0068863, IMG submission 66596) | Switchgrass rhizosphere microbial communities from Kellogg Biological Station, Michigan, USA - KBS Switchgrass S6-2 | ecosystem: Host-associated > Plants > Roots > Rhizosphere > Soil ...
CTATCACGAGAAGGCGCTGTACGACGCCGGCGCGCTGCTGGTCGACGGCGAGATCGCCGGGTTCGTCGGCAAGCAGTTCCTCGCCGGGGACGGCATCCACTACGAGCCGCGCTGGTTCAAGCCGTGGCCGGCCGGCGAGGTCGACGTCCTCGAGCGCCCGGCAGCGGATGGCTCGATCCGGCGGTTCCCGATCGGCGACCTGGTGTTCGATATCGGCGATATCCGGATCGGCTTCGAGATCTGCGAGGACGCCTGGGTCGCCAATCGCCCGGGCGTCGATCTCGCGCTGCGCGGCGTCGATATCCTGCTCAACCCGTCGGCGAGCCACTTCGCGTTCGACAAGTTCGCCGTGCGCCAGCGCTTCGTGATCGAGGGCTCGCGCGCGTTCGGCGTCGCGTACCTCTATGCCAACCTGATGGGCAACGAGGCCGGCCGGGTGATCTACGACGGCGGCGGGCTGATCGCGTCGGGCGGAGCGCTGGCCGCGCGCGGCCGGCGGTTCTCGTTCCACGACGTCGAGTTGACCTGCGCCGTGGTCGACGTCGCGGCCAACCGGCGCAGCCAGGCCGTGCGCGGCAGCCACCGGCCGCGCCACGACGCCGAGGCCCAGGTCATCGAGCGCGACTTCCGGTGGCCGACGCTGCGCCCGGTCGCCGCGCCGGTCGCGCCGGTGTCGTGGGAAGACGCGCCGGGGCTGCGCGAGGAAGAATTCGCGCGCGCCGTGGCGCTCGGCCTGTGGGACTACCTGCGCAAGAGCCGGGCCCAGGGCTACGTGGTGTCGCTGTCGGGCGGCGCTGACTCCGCGGCGTGCGCCGTGCTGGTCGCGCTCGCCGCCGCGCTCGCGCTCGCCGAGCTCGGGCCCGGCGGCGTGCTGCAGAAGCTCCCGGCGTGCCGGCGGCTGCGCGAGGTGATCGAGCGCGGCGAGGTCTCGGCGGACGGGTCCGGACGCGGCGCCCGCGCGGTGGTCGGCGCGCTGCTCGCCTGCGCCTACCAGCCCACCGAGTACAGCGGCCGGATCACGCGACACGCCGCGACCCAGATCGCCGAGGCCGTCGGCGCCGAGTTCCACGTCATCGACGTCGCGGTGCAGCACAAGGCCTACCTCGCGTCGCTCGAGGTCGCGCTCGGCCGCCCGCTGACCTGGCAGGCCGACGATCTCGCGCTGCAGAATGTCCAGGCGCGGGTCCGCGCGCCGTCGATCTGGATGCTCGCCAACGTCCGCGGCGCGGTGCTGATCACCACGTCCAACCGCTCGGAGGCGGCGGTCGGGTACGCGACGATGGACGGCGACACCGCCGGCGGCCTCGCGCCGCTGGGCGGGATCGACAAGACCTATCTGCGCAGCTGGCTGCGCTGGATGGAGACCACCGGGCCCGCGGGCCTGGCCGCGTTACCCGCGCTCGCCGTGATCAATGCCCAGCAGCCGACCGCCGAGCTCCGGCCGAGCGGCGCCGACGGCGTGGCGCAGACCGACGAGGCCGACCTCATGCCGTACGACCTGCTCGAGGCGGTCGAGGACTCCGCGATCCGCGACAAGCACACCCCGGTCGAAGTGCTCCAGGAGCTGTTGCCGCGGTTCCCCGATCGCGCCCCCGCGCAGCTCGCCGTGTGGATCGAGCGGTTCTTCCGGCTGTGGTGCCGGAACCAGTGGAAGCGCGAGCGCCTCGCGCCGAGCTTCCACCTCGACGACCGCAACGTCGATCCCCGGTCGTGGTGCCGGTTCCCGATCCTGTCGGGCGGCTTCGAGCGCGAGCTCGCCGAGCTGCACGGCTACGTCGCGGCGGGGAAGGCCGATCGGCCGTGAGCCACGCGTACGAGTACCCGCGGGCGGCGCTCGCGGTCGACTGTGTCGTGTTCGGGCTCGACGACTCGGACCTCAAGGTGCTGCTGATCCAGCGCAAGCTGCCGCCCTACCAGCACGCCTGGGCGCTGCCCGGCGGGTTCGTCCGGCTCGACGAGACGCTCGACGACGCCGCGCAGCGCGAGCTCCATGAAGAGGCCGGCGTCGATGACGTCTATCTCGAGCAGCTCTACACGTTCGGCGGACTCGGCCGCGATCCGCGCGAGCGCGTGGTCACCGTGGCGTACTACGCGCTCGCCAAGCTGTCCGAGCACCGCATCCGCGCCGCGACCGACGCGATGGGCGTCGGCTGGTTCGCGCTCGACGATCTGCCCAAGCTCGCCTTCGATCACGACCAGATCGTCAGCCGCGCCCACGAGCGGCTGCGCGGCAAGGTCCGCTACGCGCCGATCGGCTTCGAGCTCCTGCCGGCGCGGTTCTCGCTGACCCAGCTGCAGCGGCTGTACGAGATCATCCTCGGCACCGAGCTCGACAAGCGCAACTTTCGCAAGAAGATCCTGTCGATGGATCTCCTGGTCGAGACCGAGGAGGTCGAGCAGGGCGTGCGCCACCGCGCCGCGCGGCTGTACCGCTTCGATCGCCGCAAGTACGAGCGGCTGCTCAAGCAAGGGTTTGAACTGTCGATCTGAACGGGAAGCGCGCAATACCGATCGGCGAGCGCGCTTCCGTCGTCGAGCCCTACATCTAACCACAGATCTGCCGAGCGCGCCTGCGTGCAGCGCGCCGGGAAGTTCCCGCAGCGTCACCGGCGACCACCCGGACCGTGAGGCCATGTATATGATGGCGGCATGCGAGCGCTGATCCTCGTCGATCTGCAGTATGACTTTTGCCCTGGCGGCGCGCTGGCGGTCGCGCGCGGCGACGAGACGGTCGCGATCGCCAACCGGCTCTTGCCATACTTCTCGATCGTCGCCGCGACCCAGGACTGGCACCCCTCCGATCACCGGAGCTTCGCGACCCAGCATCCTGGCAAGAAGCCGGGCGACATGATCGAACTCGAAGGCATTCCGCAGGTGCTGTGGCCACCGCACTGTGTGCAGGGGACCACCGGCGCGGCGCTGCACAGTGATCTCGATCAAGCGCGGATCTCGCAGGTGTTCCCCAAGGGGACCGATCGCGCGATCGACAGCTACAGCGGGTTCTTCGACAACGGGCACCGCAAGTCGACCGGGCTGGCCGACTGGCTGCGCGAGCGCTGGATCCGCCGGGTCTACGTCATGGGCCTGGCGACCGACTACTGCGTCAAGGCGACCGCGCTCGACGCCCGTGAGCTCGGCTTCGAGACCTGGGTGATCGAGGACGGATCCCGCGCGGTCGAGCTCAGGCCGGGTGACGGCGACCGCGCGCTGGCCGAGATGCGCGCGGCGGGAGTGACGATCGTCGAGAGCGGCGCGATCGGTTCGTAAGCGTACCAGCCGGGCGATTCACGATCGGCGTCATCGCGCTCGTGGTCCGGCGCATGAAGCAACCGGGCCGCGTTCGCGGGAGCGTGGTGGCCAGCGTTGCCCGAGGAAATCGCCAAGACAGCGATGCCTTGTTGGCCTAGATTTGCTCGAGATGGTGATGGGGCATGGTGGCCGAGCGTGTCGTGGCCGGTGAACACCGGCTGACGTCGCTGCGACTGTGTCTTGGTTCTCGCAAGGCAGTTTCCTGCGGTCAACGCAAATGGAGGAGCTCATGCGCAGACTTCGAACGAAGCACCTTTTCTCGATCCTGTCCCCGCTCGTCGGACTGGTCCTGTTGCGCGCCAGCCCGGCTCACGCCTTCACCAGCGTCACCAGCTGTGGACAGACGCTGGCCACCCCGGGAGAATACCTCCTGACGACCGATCTCAGCTGCGACGGTACCTTCGCGAACGGTATCGTGATCTCCGCGAGCGACGTGGTCTTTCACCTGGCAGGACATACCATCGCCAGCACCGACTGCGACGCCACCCGGGGCATCTCCGGTATCTCCGTCGAGGGTGGGTCGGGTGTCGAGATCGAGGGTGGTACCGTCCGCGGCTTCAACGATGGCATCGCCCTCGGCGCCACGAATTCGCACATCCGCGGGATGATCGTGACGGGCGCTTGCATCTTCGGCATCGCGCTCTCCGGCGCAGACAATCAGGTGAGTACCAGCACGGTGACGCAGAGTGGTATGGACGGCATCGTCATCGTCGCGGCGACCGGCACGCAGATTCGCAATAACGACATCTCCGACAACGCGCGGGTCGGCGTCGATATCTCGAGCTTCTCCAGCGGCAGCGTGGTCGAGGACAACATCATCAATCGAAACGGTATTCATGACGGAGAGCAAGGCGGGGTCGCCATCGTCAACGGCACCGACAATCTCATCGCAAGCAACGCTCTCGATGGAAATTTCAATGGAATCGAAGTCGAATCACCGGACAACACGATACGTGACAACCTGGTGAGCGGCAGCGTGGGCGTCGGGATTTTCGTCGATGCCGTTGGCTCGCCAAGCGCAGTGCGTCACAACACGGTGCTGGGCAGCGCCCTCGTGGACATGTCCGACGAGAGCGCGACGTGCGCCGGGGACGCCTGGACAACGAACACCTTCGAGACGGATCTCGCGGGTGGCGTATCGGATGGCGGGCCTGGAAGCGGCTGCATCCAGTAGCGAGAGGGGCTCCGCCCCGGTGGTTCGTGTGGTGCGGCTGCGCCGCGCCGGTGTGAACGCGCGCGGCGTGAACGCGCAGCGGAGCTTGTCAACCGCCGTTCACATCGGCCGCGCTAACCCTGCGGCGGCACGCTGGCACGCCACGTGGACCTCGTCGGCGAGTCGTCAGAAAGAGGGTTCCCGTGAAGGTATCGTTCGTCTCGCTTCTTGCCGCTGTCGCTGTCACCGCCGCCCTGGCCGAACCCGGGCACGCCGAGGACGTGCGCGATCACCGCGCGCCCGTCGAGGGCTCGTCCGTCGAGGTGCGCGATCATCGCGCCGGCTCCGCTGCCGCGATCGAGGTCCGGCCGCGGTATCGCCGGCGGCCCGGGCCGCGCTTCATGCTGCCGCTCAAGATCGACCTGGGCGCCGCGGGCGCGGAGACCGTACATGGCTACGCGCCGGGCATCGGGATGGCGATCGGCGTTCACTGGGCATCGCTCAGCCCGACGCCGACGGATGGCGACATCGGGATCGGCGTGTTCGGCGCGGCCCTGGCGGCGCCGCGCGGCGCCACGGCGATGAGCGACGCGAACGGTGTCGGATACGCCGGCGCCTATCTCGAGCTCGCGCACACGCTGTCGCGCGGTGACTGGTGGCGGACCTGGGCGTCGGGGCGCGGGGAGTACCTGGCCTCGAGCGCGTTCGATCACGACCGCACCGGCTTTGGCGCCTCGGGGCGGCTCAGCGCCGAGCTCTACGTGAGCGGCGTCGGCGTCGAGCCGCGCGGCGTGTTCCTCGGCACCTACGCCATCGGCGTCTATGCCGAGGCCGGCGTGCGCGACGTCGGTCCCGACGTCAGCAAGTTTCATGTCGGCGGCGGGCTCACGTTCCGCACGCCGCTGGTGTTCATGCCGTGACCTGCGCCGAATCACCCGCCGCGATCGATGTAGATTTCATGCCCGCCTGAGCAAGCCGCCCCGATCCGGCCCGCCGCGTCGTGGAAATTCTCCTCGTCTGCGCCGCGAAACGCGAGATCGCGGCGAGCGATGCGCGCTCGGCGAGCGCATCGGCGCGGTGGACGACGGGGCGGCGATCGCAAATCGCACGACTCGGCGCGTGGCACGCGGCGTGCTGCTACGTGCAGACATGAAGCCCGAAAAGCCCACCAGGACACCAGGCGACGAAGGAAACCAAGGCGAAGGCGATCGGATCTCGGCGCGGCGCTACGACCGGCACGTCCGCGAGTTTGTCGCACGCGGCAAGGTCGAGCAGGCGGCCAAGGACGCCGGGGCATATGTCGAGCGCTTGCCCGACGACGCCGAGCGCGCCGAGCGCAGGGCGAGGCGCGGCCCGCACCCGACGAAGGTCACGATCGAGGAGCTGGTGGCCAAGGGCCGCACGGTGATCGAGCGGGTGCGGTCGATCGCGCACCGGATCACCGGCCGCCTGGTCCATCGCCCCGCTCATCGGTCGGAACACAGATAGTCATCGCTGATAGCCATCGCTCGCGTTCGAGCACTTCAACCAGGAGCTGAGTCATGCATATCTTGATCACGTTGATCGTCGGTCTCATCGTCGGTGCGCTCGCCAAGCTCGTCATGCCGGGCAAGGACCCAGGTGGCATCATCGTCACCATGCTGCTCGGCGTCGCAGGCGCGTTCGTCGCCGGGGCGCTCGGCCACTCGCTGGGCTGGTACGCGATCGGCGAGGGCCCGGGCCTGCTCGCGTCGGTGCTCGGCTCGGTGATCCTGCTCGGGGTCTACCGGCTGGTCGCGCATCCGCGCAGAACCTGGTAGCTGCCATGGCGACACCCCAGATCATTCACCCGCCGGAGCTCGGCCACGAGCCGCACAATCCGGTGCGCGATGAATCGAAGCTCGCGCCGACCGAGGATCTCGATCGCGAGCCTGATGGTGTTCCGCACAGCGTGGTCGGCCTGACTGCGCTGTTCTCCGTGATGCTGGCCATGCTGGTGGCGTTCATGTTTCTGAGCGGGCACGTCGTCGGTCGAATCGCTGCGATCGCGCTGGCCGTGATCGCGATTCCGACCCTGGTCACCTCGCTTCGCAAGAAAGCGGACCGCGAGCGCGATCACGTCCATCCGTCGCGCTGATGGTGCACGCCGTCGCGCGACGCTCGCCCGCCCAGGGGGGCCGGCGCTCGCGTCGGGCAGCGATCGATCCATCGTACGGACCGCAGCAGCTGTCCCACGTGCCGCGCCCCATTCCGGGCCATCCCCGGTGCAGCGTGCGCCAGCGCGCGCCGGGTGCGCTGGTGTGCCACGGCCGTGCGCAGGTTGTGCGCGACAACACCGCGGACTGCCACGCCATTGCGGCGGTATCGTTCTTGCGGAGCAGCGTGGCAATGCACCGGTCTGTGCAGCTCCTTGGGATCCTCCTGGTCAGCGCCTGCGCGCATGGTCAGCCGCAGCGCCGCGGCGACGAGCGACTCGCCGCGATCAAGTTCGAGGGCAATCACCGGCTGAGCAATGACACGCTGGTCACCGGCCTGGCGCTTCACCGCGTCCAGAAGCGCGGCGGCGCACCGGATCCGTACCTGGTGCAGATCGACGCCGATCGGATCCGCGGCGAGTACCTGCGCCGCGGCTACCTCGACGTCGACGTCCGGCCGCGCGTGGAGCGCAAGGGCGACGCCGCCACGGTGATCTACACGGTCGAGGAAGGCACGCGAGCGCCGACTCACGTGACGATCACGGGGCTGCCCGATGACGTGCCCGTCGAGCGCGTCCGCTCGCAGCTGCCGCTCCGCGACGGCGCGCCGTTCGATTACCAGACCTACGATCTCGCCAAGCCGCTGCTGCTCGGCGTGGTCCAGGACGCCGGCTACGCCCACGCGCGGCTCGACGCGACCGTGGTCGCCGACCGCGCCAACCACAGCGCGATCGTCGAGCTCGCGTACACGCCGGGCCCCAGGTGCGTGTTCGGTCCGGTCGAGATCTCGGGCGCCACCGGCGAGCTCGCGACCGCCGTGCGCGAGCGCCTCATGTTCGCCCCGGGCCAGGTGTACTCGACCCAGGCGGTTACGCAGACCCAGCGCAACCTGTACGGCTTCGGGCGATTCTCGACCGTGCGGGTCCAGCCCGATCAGGGCGCGGGCGAGGTCGTCGGGGTCAAGGTCTCGGTGTCGGAGGGCGCCCGGCACCAGGTTCAGTTCGGCGGTGGCTTCGGCATCGATCCGACCGGCTACGAGGTCCGCGGCCGCGCCGGTTATTCGATCGCGGGGTGGCCATTCCCGCTCGACACCGTGTCGCTCGACTTCCGGCCTGCCTATGCGTACATCAGCGACCCGGGCCAGTACGAGCCGAGGATCCGTGCGCTCGCCAAGTTCGAGCGCGCCGATCTGTTCTGGACGTACACCAAGGCGCTGGTCGAAGCCGGCTACAACTACCTCACGGTCGAGGCCTACACCAGCTACGGACCGCTCGCCCGGCTCGGCTTCGAGACGCCGCTCGGCACCGACAAGCTCAAGCTGCGCGTCGGCTGGGGGATCGAGCAGGTCTCGTTCCGACACCCCAGCGATGCGTTCGCGGATCCCAAGAACGCCCAGCTCTATCAAGATCTCGGGCTCGATCATCCTGAGCGGATCGCGGGCTTGCAGCAGGCGCTGGTGATCGATCTGCGCGATCACCCCCTCGAGCCCCGGTTCGGCGCCTATGGCGAGCTCCACACCACGGAGGCCGGTGCGTACGCGGGCAGCGCGTACGACTACTTCGCGCTGGTCGGGGACGGGCGCGGCTACCTGCCGCTGTTCGGGGGCGCGGTGCTCGCCGGGCGCGTGCGCTACGGCGGGATCTTCGGCGACGTGCCCGTGACCGAGCGGTTCTTCTCGGGCGGCTCGGTGAGCCAGCGCGGATTCGGCGAGCGCAAGCTCTCGCCCTACGTCGAAGGGAACATCCCGGACAAGAACGACAAGACCAAGATGGTGAAGGTGACCGCGCCGTACGGCGGCGCCGGCCTGCTCGAGACCAGCGTCGAGGCCCGCGTGCCGATCACCAAGATCCGCGAGATGCCGCTCGGCGTGGTCGGCTTCGTCGACGCCGCCGACGTGACCGAGACCGCCAGCGGCGTCGATCCGACGAACCTGCACTGGGCGGTCGGCGGCGGCCTGCGTCTGATGACCGTGGTGGGGCCGGTGCGGCTCGACGTCGGTTACCGGCTGAACCGGACCGGCACCATGGACCCGGATCCTGGGTCGCGGTTCGCCTATCACCTGACGATCGGGGAGGCATTCTGATGGTGGACCCGCGTCATTCCGGACCTGGGCCCAGGCCCCGGCGAGCCCGGCGCTGGATCGCGCGCGTGGCGCTCGGTGTGGTCGCGATCGTCGTGCTCGCGATCCCGGCGGTGCTGGTCGCGATGCACACCCGGTGGGGCCGCGAGCTGGTCCGCGCGCAGGTCGAGAGCAAGCTCGCCGCGACGTTCGTCGGCGGCGCGACGCTCGGCGGGTTCGACGGCAACCCGTTCGGCACGATGACCCTGCACGACCTCGTGATCCACGGTCCGGACCGCGCCCCGGCGATCACGATCAAGACCCTGCAGGTCGAGGTCGGCATTCTCCCGCTGCTGTCGCACCAGGCGCGCGTGCTCGGGGTCCTGGCCGACGGGCTCGACGTGGACCTGCGGCGCGACGCCAGCGGCGAGCTCGCGATCAAGCACCTGCTGCGTCCCGGGCCGTCGTCGAACTGGAGCGTCCATCTCCCCAAGGTGGTGATCCGCAATGGCCACCTGCGGATCGACACCGGCACCGAGCGCCTGAACTTCGACGGGCTCGCGCTCGACGCCTGGGCCGCGCTGCCGCACGGCGGGCCGATCGATGCCGGTCTCGATCTGCGCGGCGCGTGGCGCGAACGGCAGGCCGCCGCGCTCGCGCTCGCCACCGTGCTGCACTCCGACAAGAGCGGGCTCGCGCTGCCGTTCGTCACCGCCCGGGCCGGCGCGGTCCGGGTCATCGGCAACCAGGTGACGATCCGCCCCGCGGCCCGACCGACCGGCGCGGCGGCGGCGCCGACCCGGCTGCCGGTGATCGCCGGCGCGGTGTTCGTCGACGCCGGCGTCGACGCCGTCGCGCGGCTGATCCCGACCCTCCGGCTGCCCGCCGACCTCGCGCTCCAGGTCACCGCGCGGCCGCTGCCGGGGCAGACCTGGAGCCAGCTCGAGGTGGTCGGCCGGGTCGATCAGTCCCCCGTGCGGCTGACCGCCACCGCCGACTTCGATGCCCGCCATGCGCGGGGCGAGTTCGCGGCCGACGAGCTCGACGTCACGCGGCTCAGCGCCGGCAAGCTGACCGGCCGCGCCGGCGGCACCGTGGTGTTCGACGCCCGGCCGGGCGAGGCGGGTGCGTTGCCGACCGCGACCGCGACGATCCGCGGCTGGAGCGAGCTCGCCGGGATCCCGCGCACCGCGCTGGACATCGCGGTGAGCTCGGCCGGCGAGCGTGCGCGTGCCCGGGTCCAGGCCAAGGGCAACGATCTGGACGCCGATCTCACGGCTGCCATCCATATCGCAGGCGAGCGGCTCGCGATCGAGGACGCCGTGCTCCACGTCGCCGCGCGCGACCCGGCCCGCGCGTCGGGCGGCAAGGCCCCGGTGCACGGCCGGCTGCGCATCGATCTGCAGGCGCGCGGCCCGGTCCGTCCGGCCCCGGCGCTCGCGGTGACCGGCACGATCGAAGGTCAGCGGCTGCGCGTCGCGGACCTCTCGGTGTCGGCGCTGCACGTCGCGGTCGACGCCAAGCAGCTGCCGAACCGGCCGTTCGGCCACGCTCGCGTCCAGCTCGTCGACCTCGTGCGCCGCGACATGCAGCTCGGCGAGGTCACCGTCGAGGCCACCGATCGCAGCGACGGCAAGATCGCGGTGACGATGCGCTCGCGGCCGCGCCAGAACCCGTGGCTGATCGACGCCGACGCGCTGGTCACGCCGCCGGCCAAGGTCGGCCTCGGCCGCGTCGCCGTCGACGTCGTGCACCACCGCGTGCGCGCGGGCAGCGGCGCGGAGTGGACCGGGACCACCGGACACCTCGATATCACGCCTGACCGGATCGCGCTGCGCGATCTGGCGAGCCAGAGCGAGGTCGGCAGCCTGGCGGTCGCGGCGAGCTACGATCGCGCCGGCCGCGGCCAGGGCGACCTGACCGCGAACATCGACCTCCGCTCGCTCGCCCTCGAGAACCTCACCGACGCCTACCACGGCAAGGTCGACGCTCACATCGCAGCCACGCGCCAAGGCGGCGTCTGGCAGGGCGAGGTCCAGCTCGACGGTCGCCGGGTATC
>Ga0068863_100007394_pt1 | contig 10749 bp, 10 predicted proteins | sample KBSSwiS62_FD_66596 | JGI IMG/M metagenome (GOLD analysis project Ga0068863, IMG submission 66596) | Switchgrass rhizosphere microbial communities from Kellogg Biological Station, Michigan, USA - KBS Switchgrass S6-2 | ecosystem: Host-associated > Plants > Roots > Rhizosphere > Soil ...
TCGCGAAACCCCGGAATACTCAGACAGCCCTCTTCGCCTTCCTGCTTGCCGTCCACCTTCACGATGGTGGGGTTGATCAGCACCAGCTTGTCTTCGGGCCGCTCGCCGTTAGAGACGTCAATCACTGCGATCTTGCGCCCAAAGCCGATCTGCGGCGCGGCCAGGCCCACCCCTTTGGCGGCATACATCGATTCGAACATATCGTCCAGGAACTTGTGCAATTCCGGCGTGTCGAATTCAGTCACGTCCGCGGCCTCGCGCTCCAGAACGGGATCGCCCAGTTTCACAATCGGATAAACCATAACGTTCAGTAGTTCTTCACCTGCTCCTGATATCCATCGAAATTCCGGCGCGTCTCGGTCAGCGAGTCCCCGCCGAATTTTTCAAGAAACGCCTGCGCCAGCACAATCGCCACCATGGCTTCGCCGATCACGCCCGCCGCCGGAACCACGCAGACATCGCTCCGCTCGTAGGCTGCCGGCGACGCTTCCCGCGTTACCAGATCCACCGATTCCAAAGGCCGCCGCAGCGTCGAAATGGGCTTCAACATGCCTCGCACCAACACATCCTGCCCGTTGGTCATGCCGCCCTCCAGTCCGCCCGCCCGATTGGCGCCGCGGGTGAAGCGCCGTCCCTCGCGGTCGTAATGGATCGTGTCCTGCACCTTGGATCCCATGCTGGCCGCGCCCTCGGCAGCAAACCCTACCTCGACGCCCTTCACCGCCTGCATGGAAACGATTGCCTGCGCCAGGCGGCCGTCCAACCGCCCATCCCAGGTGACGTGCGAGCCCAACCCCACCGGGACGCCGCGCGCTACTACTTCAAACACGCCGCCAACGGTGTCGCCGGTACGGAATGCAAGGTCCACCACTTCTTTCATGCGCAGTTCCGTAGCCGCATCCACGCAGCCCAGCAGGACCTCGTCGCGCCGGCTCAGTTCCACCAATTCGTCCCATTCGGCCGCCCGCTCCAGCCGGACAGGTCCCACCGCGATCGCGTGACTCAATACCTGTATGCCGAATTCGCCAAGCAGCGCCTTGGCAATCGCGCCGACGGCCACCCGCGCGGTAGTCTCCCGGGCGCTGGCACGCTCCAGAACATAACGGGCGTCGTGAAAATTGTATTTGATGGCTCCCGCCAGATCGGCATGCCCGGGCCGCGGACGTGTGACCGGCTTGCGCTTGTCTTCGCCGCCGTCAATGTCTTCCACCGGCAGGGCCTCCGTCCAGTTCTGCCAGTCCTTGTTGCGGATCAGAATCGCCACCGGCGAGCCGATGGTGTGGGAGTGACGTACCCCCGCCACGATCTCCGCCCGGTCGGTTTCGATTTTCATACGCCCCCCGCGACCGTAGCCCTGCTGTCGGCGCCACAGTTCCCGGTTGACGGTTTCCAGTGATATAGGTATTCCGGCGGGGAGCCCGTTGATCGTAGCCACCAGGCATTCGCCGTGGGACTCTCCAGCCGTCTCAAATCGCAGCATCAGGTAAGATTTTTATGGTACCAGACTCGAACATTTGCCCGCCTTTTTGCGTAACCTATGACTGAGCCGGGTAGTTACTACCGAGCCGCGACCGTGAAGGAGCGTCTTCTCTTCGAGGAGGTCTGACCATGAAGTTCCTCTTGTGGTGTATTTTGCTCGTGCTTTGTTGGCCCCTTGCCTTGGCGGCCCTGGTACTCTACCCGCTGGTCTGGCTGCTCCTGCTGCCCTTCCGGTTGGTGGGAATCGCCGTCGAAGGAGCCCTTGAACTGGTCTGGGCGATCATTACCCTGCCTGCACGTGTGCTTCGCGCGCTTTAGGTCTTTCCGCGAAATATGTAGACCAGTTCAATCAGGAGGATGATTACCACCATCAGCTCCAGCACGAAGGCCCGGCTCTCGTGAAACTGATCCCTCATGAACTCATACAGTTCGGCCGCCGTATGCAGCTTTCCGTCCACCAGCCTGCGGTAGTCTTCCACGCCCACCTTGACGGCGGCCAGGCGATAGAGACGGGCTGAGAACATGTCGCTCAGGAACTTGATCGAGGTATCCACCCGTTCGGTGAGCTCTCGAATATCCAGCCGGATCTTATTTAAGTGCTGGGCCTGGGAGGCCAGATGCCAGCGTATCAGGAAACTTCCTTTCTTCTCCAGGGAGCGGTAGACACCTTGCAGCAACTGGCTCAGGACTGCATCGTAGTGGCGGAATTCAAGCAACTGGGTATTGGCGTATTCCAGCAACTGAATGGTGGGTACGGCGTCCTCGGCGGTGTCATGGATGAAGGCGGCCGACCAGCCGACCACCAGCAGATCGTCCGGATAGTACGACAGCCTGGAACCCAGAATTTCCTCCGTCTCCCCCGCGGAAAGCTCCGCCTGCTCGCCCCGCACGATTCTGGCGATTTCAGCGCCGTGTTCGGCGATCAATTCGCCTGCGGTGAGGGCAGGCCGGGTGTCCTTCAGTTGAATGATGTAGTAGTCTTCACTCAACCAGTTATCGTAGGGTTTGATCAGCGCCTGATGCGCCCCGCTCAGGCAGCGCCGCACCGTCCGGACCGCCTGTGTTTCCAGTTCAGGTGTAGTCATCCACCGGCTCGAAATCTCGGTAAGTTCGGGCCAATCGGCCTGAAAGGGCATCTCGAGCTTAATACTCACCACGCCGTAATCGTAGTAGTTCAGCTCTCCTTCGAGCCGGCTTCCCCCTTCGAGCACGATGGGTTCCAGTGGCTGCACGACCGGCGGGCGTTCGAAGCGAACATATTCGGGAGACGGGTGACGGACGGTGGGTTCGCGGCGCGCCTGCACTCCCAGAATCGCCCGGAGCGCATCCAGGTCGATCTCCTCGCACACGTCGTACAGCCAGAGAATCCACAGCGACCCGGCAAGAGGAGCGCCCGCCATCGTGAGCCGATTATACCGAGGTAATGTGGGGAATCGGGGTGCAAAAAAAAGTGGCCGTGCCACGGTCGAAACCGGGCGCGGCCACGGGTGTTGAGCGGTGCTTAGGACAGGCGGAGTTCTACGGGAGCGGCGGCCGGGGTTTGGAAGGTGCGCGAACCTGTGGTGCGGAACTCGTAGCGCTCAATCGCTACGGCGGCGCCTTTTTCGTTGCTGCGCACAACACATCCGTAAATCATCAGCTTCATCGGGCAGGAGTCGTTCAGCAGGACCGGCCAACTCATCGAGAGTTCCACCGGCATGCCGCTGGTCAGCATGTTCTCCGTACTGAACCAGACCCCGCCGCTGGAAATGTTCATGGTTCTGCCCGCCCCGGTTTCAGCGATCCGCTGGCCGTAGAGCATCTTATAACGGACTTCTTGATCAATCTGGAAGCGACGTTTGATCCGTCGTTCCCGGTCGCTCTTGCCGTTGAACGTTTTATCGTCGTAACTGTCGTTCACAAACACCGCCTTCCAATCGACAAATTACCTTGCGCGACACAATGGCTCAAGCTGTCTTTGGTTATTCAGCGATCACTATCACCCCTCGGCAGTACTATGCTATTGTACTGATTCAAAGATACTTAGAGATAAAGCTGCGCGCCATGATAACCAGTACTAACCCTGTAGTTTGCCTGCGCCGGTGCGGCTTTCCAGTCCTCACCGCCACAGTTAAAAATAATACTGGACAATAGGATCTTAAACTGGTAGTATTAAATCAACAGACAGCATCCCAGGCGGTGAGTCCCCTCCCACCGCCTCCCTCTGAGTGCAGGCCCCGAGTTACCCAGCTCGGGGCCTTTTACCGTTTGGGAACACATACCTGGCATTCCAAATTTTGCCCCAAAAATATACTGGACAACAAGGTCTTAAACTGCTAGTATTAGATCAACAGACAGCATCCCAGGCGGTGAGTCCCCTCCCACCGCCTCCCTCTGAGTGCAGGCCCCGAGTACCCAGCTCGGGGCCGTAACTTTTTATTCCCTTACCGAATCGAGTTTCGCACCCACTGTAGAAGCTCCTGCGCCCTTTCCATGCTTGCCGGAGACAAGTCCCCACTGAGTAAGTCTTTCAACTCGTTCATGGACGCACTCTGACTGCTCTTCATTTCCAGCGCCAGCACCAGGTGCCGCCGATAGCCATCATTTCCGGGTGTCTTGCCCAAAGCCTCGGCAAATAGACCGATCGCCTCATCTGTCTGCCCGCGCTTCCATTGGACCCATCCAGCCGTGTCGATTATTTCCACATCCTCCGGCGCCAGTTCCATGGCGCGGCGGGCAAATCCCAACGCCTGGTCTAAGTCCTCGCCCCGTTCCGCCAGCAGGAAGGCCAGATTATTCATAGCGATCGTATTGTCCGGATCCAGCTGTAGCGTGGCGCGGTAGGCTTTCTCTGCCTCATTCTTCTTCCCGAAGCCGTCGAGAACCAATGCCAGCGTGCCCACCACAACCGGTTGATCGGGCAATAGCTGGCTCGCCCGGGTAAGGGACGCGATTGCGGCTTCCCCATCGCCTTTCCTTCGATAGGTTTCACCGATTCGCAAATGCAAGTCCCCCGCTTCTTGCGACTCCGGCTCCAGATTCTGCAGAACTTTCTCAAAGCTGGCAATCGCGATGTCGAGCTTACCGGCAAGAACGGCTGCGTTACCCAGAGCCAGCACGAGGTCGAGACGTTCCGGACTGATGGCGATCTGCTCCTGCAGACGGTCCAGCGCCTGTCCCGTATCTTCCTGTGCACGAACCGTTTGCGTGCCCGACAACAGCATCGCCAGGCCCAAAAAGACCTGCGTCAACCCTCCGCTAAAACTTCCCCTCATCCCGTTTTCCCCCCTCCAGAAGGGCGCCGGTGCCCCCAATGAAAAATTATTTCAAAAACTTTCGCCAAATACTAGACAAACAGGTCTTAAATTGCTACTATGGATTCAACACAGACAGCATCCTGGCGGTGAGTCCCCTCCCACCGCCACCCTCTGAGTGCAGGCCCCGAGTACCCAGCTCGGGGCCATTACTTTTTTCTGCCGACAAGTCCGCTGCCTCCCCCCTCACTACTTCCCAAACGTAATATTGCTCTCTGTCGTGAACTTCCGGTAATTCTTGAACTCCAGCGCGTTCCGCGTGCACGCCCCACTACCGCTCATGCAACCGATATTCTCGCTTGACGACGGCAGCAGATACGTCTTCTGCTCGATCTTCACCCATGCATACTGTAGCTTGCATTCCGCCCGGCTAATCGTAAAATCACGCGGAAAAGCAGTGGCCCGCTGCTCGATTCGGAGTACCCGGCGCGATTCCTTGTCGATCCACACTGCTCCCTCGTACGCCGGCTTATACTGCCGGCCGTCTGGCGACACCATAGTCCAGTGCGAATTGCTCTGTGCCACGCTATAGTCGTATACCACTGCGGTGCGCCCAACCATCTTTTCCTCGCCGCGGCGTTTGAACTCGGCGTTCGTTCCCAGCGACATCACGTCTTCCAATGTAGTGCCGAACTCTCCCGTGGACCATGAGCCGGTGCGCTCCGGACTGTTGACCGGGCTGCCGTTGATCTGGAAGTTGCGATAATCCTCCTTGCCGTCAACATAGGCCAGATCGGCGGTCACTTCGTCGATCTCCTGCCAGTGCGTGGGGAAACCGGTCGCGAAATAACGGCTCGTCACCTGCTGCACCAGGTAATTAGGCAGACTCGCGCTGAATGTCCCGGCGGCAGCGCGCGCATCTTGAATGATCTGCGCGTCGGTGTAGCGCCGTGGGTCGTTGGACGAGGCCGCCGGTGCGGCGTCAGGCGCCACCGCATCTGCCGTGCCTTCAGTGCCGCCGGATTGGCGTTGCAGCTTAGGTGCATCCCCGTCCTCGGCCGCCGGCCCGCCGGCGTCAGCGGGCGCGGCGGCGGCCTCCCGCGTCGTCACCGTGCGCGGCTTGCTCAGATCGCCTGCCACCGGCGCGCGCACCGCCGCGTCCTCCACAGGTTGTTCCGCGGCGGACCGCTCGGCCGGCGAGGCCGTGCGCACCAGCACGACCCGCACGGCGGTCTCCGGATCGTCGGGACTAACCTGCACGGAGATCTGATCGCCGGGATGCAACAGCGAGTCGCGAATTGCTTCCCCCGCCTTGTTCTCGAATTTGGTCTTCGCCAACAGACGAAAACGAAGCACCGCGCGCTTGCCCGTTTGCAGCAGCAGATCCTTCTCGCCGAGTTTGCGCAGACTGCCGTCGGCGGACGCCACCGTTGTGCGGACTTCCTCGTCACCCTTCCCTGCCTTTGGTTTCCTCCCCGGCAAGTGTATATTGGGCATCGGGATACCGCCGGGAAGACGGTTGTCGGGATAGGTGTTTGGATACTGTCCGGGAGGATACTGGCCCGGCGGGTATTGGCCGCCGGTCGGATACTGGTTGGGCGGATACTGTCCCCCGGGGTATTGGGTGCCGGTCGGGTATTGCGCGGAGGCGAAAACGCCGCACAAAAGCATTACGGGCACGGCAGCAACGGCCGGACCCAAAGGTCGCCGCATCATAAGAATGCCTCCAGAAGCATTCTATACGCAATTGGGTTGCCGCGGGTCCAGGGGATCTGCTAAGAATTGGAACAATTTGACGACTGATGGTGTCTACAGGCCGAGTAGCAATAAACCGTTCATGGAAGGGGAGGTCCGATGCTTGAGATTTGCGGGTTGACGAAGCGGTTCAACGGAATCCCGGTGGTGGACGACGTCAGTTTCAGTCTCAAACCGGGTGAGATTCTCGGGTACGTCGGTCCGAACGGGGCCGGGAAAAGCACCACCGTGAAGATGATCATCGGGCTGCTCGAACCCAGCGAAGGGCAAGTCCGTTTTCAGGGCAAAAGCGTGCTCGATGACATGCCGGCCTTTCAGTCTCGCATCGGCTACGTACCCGAGGAGCCCCACCTCTATCCGCATCTGTCCGGCCGCGAGTATCTGCAGCTGGTTGGACGGCTGCGAGGCATGCCGCGATCGATCCTCGAATCCAAGACCGATGAATTCCTGCACCTTTTCTCGCTCTGGGACGACCGGCATTGTCCCGTAACAGCCTATTCAAAGGGCATGCGGCAGAAGATCCTGTTGTCGGCCGCCCTCTTGCACAATCCAGACCTCCTGATTCTCGACGAGCCGCTTTCGGGCCTGGATGTCACCACTGCGCTGGTGCTACGGGAATTGGTGGGGGGACTGGCCGCGCGAGGCCGGATGATCCTTTACAGCTCCCATGTTCTCGACGTGCTCGAAAAAGTGTGCTCGCAGGTGCTGATTCTCTGCAAAGGACGCGTGGCGGCGCACGATTCCATCGAACACTTGCGCGAGTCGATGCACGAATCTTCGCTGGAGGGCATCTTCGGTCACCTTACCCGGGAACATGACCACGGGGTGGTGGCGAACCACATCCTGGAGGTGATGCAGGCGTGAACTGGCTGGAGGACACTCACGGAGTGCAGTTCGAGCTGATCCGCCATTTTCTGCGGCGGATGTTCGACGGTGAGTGGTCCTCGTCGCCTGGGCAATGGAAGTCGGCGGCCATAGGGGTATTCTCCCTGTTACTACCGGCGGGGCTTCTGTTGGTCAGGGAGGGAGCACTCGACCCGAAATACGCTTTCAAATACCATCAACTCTCGCGGCAGGGGCTTCGCGCGGCGGCCGTCGCCGATGAGACCGCGCTGTTGACGCTGCTGCTCTGCGTTACGGGTCTGATCGCTCTGCTGCAATGGCAATCCTTATTTCCCAGCGGGCGCGATTACCTGGCGCTGGCGTCGCTGCCCGTACGTTCGCGCCAGATTTTTGTCGCGAGATTCATTTCGTTATTGCTGTTTTCCGGATTATTGATTGGTGCCATGAACGTACTCCCCAGCCTGATCGCACCTGTGGAGTTTGGCGGCGCGTGGCAGCTGGATTCGTCATACGCGATGCAGGCAGGGGCCCAGGCCCTGGCATCCGCCCTGGCATGTTTTTTCGTGTTTTTTGCGATTCTGGCATTGCAGGGGATGCTGCTGAATGTCCTGCCCGCGACCCTGTTCGCGCGCGTATCGGTCTACGTGCAGGGTGGGCTGGCAGGACTGTTTCTGTTGGGCGGATTCTATAGCTGGTCGATTAAAGAGTGGGCGCCCGAAACTGTCGCCAGGCTGCCGGAGTTCGGCGCCTGGCTGCCTCCGGTCTGGTTCGCCGGTCTGCATCAAATGTTGACAGGCGAGGGCGACGCGTTCTTCACTGCCATGGCGTCCAGAGCGCAGTTCGCGTCCGAGATTGCCCTTGCGCTTTCCATCATCACTTACCTCATCTGCTATCGACGGTATCGCAAGCTTCTGCTCGAGACCCCCGTCAGGCTTGCCGCGTCCAGAGTCTGGCGCTGGGGACTGATCCGGCTGTTTGCGCGCACCCCGCGCCGCGAAGCAATCATGGATTTTCTGGCGAAAACACTAGCGCGCAGCCGTACGCACCGCCTGATGTGGCTGGTCTACCTGGGCGCCGCGGCGGCCGTCGTCCTGAACAGTTCTTTGATCGACGGGGCGCTATTTCTCCGCTCCCACAGCTGGAACAAGGCATTCCAGTTTCTGGTAATCTTCTGGCCCCTGGCCTGCTCCGTCGTGATGCTCAACGGCTTTCGCCATGTACTGTCGATTCCGGCGGAATTACGCGCCAACTGGATCTTCCAACTCACCGAAAGCCAGGGTCGGGCAGAGTGGATGTCGGCAGTGGAGCGTTTCGTCATGGCGTACGCGATCGCCCCGATATACCTGGTCCTGTTCCCCGTTGCCGCATACGTCTGGGGCTTTCCGGTCGCGCTCCGCCTGACTGCACTGCAGCTGCTGATATCCCTTTCCATATTCGAATTGCAGTTCTATAGCTGGCAGAAACTCCCGTTCACCTGCTCCCACATTCCAGCCGGACGGCCGTTGGTCGTTGTCGTGGGCAGTTACATGGCCGTTTTATGCGCAATCGTACCGATTCTCTCGGTTGTGATCGCGGCCGCAAGCCGGTTCTGGCCCCTCTTCCCGTTCTACTTCCTGAATTTCGGCGCCCTGTGGATTTGGCTGCGCAAACGCAGACGCGATGGATGGGGCGAGGCGAAATTGATTTACGAAGATCTGCCCGCGGTCGTGACCGACCTCGGGATCAAGGAACTCAGCTACGCGGGAACGCAGTCCCAGATCCGCCGCGCCGAGCATCGCGAAGCAACATAGCCTTACGCCATGTGGTACAGCATACCGTAAACCACCACACCCGTCACGCTGACGTACAGCCAGATGGGAAGGGTCCATCGCGCGATTCTGCGGTGCTTGTCGTACCTTGCACTCAAGCCGCGGCGCAGCGTGATAATCGCCAGCACGGGGACCGTCGCGGCCAGAACGGTGTGAGTCAACAGAATAGAGAGATACACCGTGCGCAGTGCAGTGCCTTCATGGTGGAAAGGCACGGAGCCCACTTGCGAGTGATAGATCAGGTAACACACCAGGAAGAGGCACGAGGTGGCGAACGCGGTCTTCATCACACGGCGGTGCCGTTCGATCCGCTTGCGCCGAATTAAAAGATAGCCCCACACCAGCAGCACCGCGGAGAGCGCATTCAGTGTGGCATTGATCGAAGGCAGCAAGGATATCATGAGCGCTCGCTCTGCAACTGCCGGATGTCGTGCAGTAATTTCTTGGGAAAGCCGTCGTCGTTGGAGAGATAGTATCCCCGTATGCGCCGCTTGCCGTCCACCAGCACAAATCGCGTGCTGTGACTCAGGCTGCCATCCACACTATTCAACCGGAAGGCTCCGATACCCAGTTCGTTCAGGCGTCCCATTTCACCGGTCAGGAAATACCAGCGGTCCGGGTCGGCTTTGAAATGAGCGGCATACTTGGAAAGCACGGGCGGAGTGTCGTGCGCCGGATCTACGGTGAAAGACACCAGCTTTAATTGGGGCGTGCCGCTGGTGGAATTCTGGATGCCCCGCATCTGATGGCTCATCATGGGGCAAGGCCCGTCGCAAGTCGTATAGATAAAGTTTGCCACCCAGATATGTCCGTCGAGCGTCTGGCTGTCGAACGGCTGATCAGTCTGTAACGTGAGCTGGAATTGTGGCACTTCGCCGATTACCGGCAGGGGTTTCACCTGCGCGCACCCCACGAGCAGGCAGCATATAACCGTCGCCACAGTCAGCAGAGTCTGTGGGGCAGGATGGCATCCTGCGCGCAGGTTGCCAACCGGCACTGGGTGCAACATTTCGCGAGCGCCGACAGGTGGGTAAGCAACCCGCCGCAGGTTGGCAACCTGCCCCACAGCGTGGAAGCAGGGTGGAAGGAGAGGGGAAATCATGCCGCGCTGCGCGTGGATTTTTGCGCCGCCAACATGCCGCTTGCCAGGAGCAGCGCGATGCCGAACGCCGCCGTCACCACCAGGCTCTCCGCTGCGCCGGGGTAGGCATTCGGCAGCCCCAGCGTATGATTCAGCAGCGCCACGGAATACGTCATGGGATTGGCCCACATGATCGCCTTCACCGCTCCATGCGCCGTCGCCATTGGGAACAGCGCGCCGGAGACCATCCACATGGGCACCAGCAGCAACATCATTACGCCGTGAAATGCGGCGGTCGAATCCATTTTCCATGCGATTGCAAATCCCAAGCCGGTAAGGGTGAACGAGATCAGGAACATCGCCGCGATCACCGGAACTATATCCGCCAGGCCGATGGTAACTCCGGCCAGCGGGGCGAAAATCAAGAGCATCAGCCCCTGTATCCATCCTAACGTAGCCGACCCGAGAATCTTGCCCAGCACCAGGCTGGTGCGCGGCGCCGGCGAGACCAGCATCGACAACAGAAAGCCCTCGCGGCGATCTTCAATGA
>Ga0068863_100007398_pt1 | contig 10747 bp, 14 predicted proteins | sample KBSSwiS62_FD_66596 | JGI IMG/M metagenome (GOLD analysis project Ga0068863, IMG submission 66596) | Switchgrass rhizosphere microbial communities from Kellogg Biological Station, Michigan, USA - KBS Switchgrass S6-2 | ecosystem: Host-associated > Plants > Roots > Rhizosphere > Soil ...
ATGGCGGGTGGGTCAACGGATTTGTCTCCCAGTTCAAGCGCTTTCCCAATGACGACGCCGTGCTCATTATCCTCAGCAATATCGAAACAGCAAGCTATGTGACCGTAAGTCAGGACCTCACCGCGATCCTCTTCGGACAAAAATACACAATTCCCGTAGAGCGCAAAATTGTGCATCCCTCGCAGGACGTGATAGCTCGCTACGTTGGCAGCTATCAGTTCGGCCCGATTACCGTGAGAATCAGTTTGCGTAACGGCCGACTCTATGCATTTGCCCCCGGACAACCCGCCCCTTTCGGCATGATTGCAACCTCGGATACAGAGTTCTATTTCAACGACACTTCGTCCGAGGTGCGATTTGTCGTTGACGACAAAGGCGCCGTAAATCAATTCATGTTGAAGATCGGCGACAAGGAAATGCCAGCTCCAAGAATAAGCCAGCCTCAGCCTGGAAATTGAAACGAAAGCCTGTCGGAGGTTTCAAACACTTCCTCCGACAGGCGCGTTCCCTGGACAGGTTGCGGAGCACTGAACTGCGGCCTCAACCCGCGATGACAAGTCCAAGCATCGCCGGATTCTTTCAACCCATCACCACCACAGGCTGAAACAACGTTCCCGCGATCCTCTTTGCGATTCCTACCAACTCTCTCTGCCCGGCGAACACTTTCACCATGGACGCCTCCGAGAATTCCGGCAGATTTGCCTGAGCACCATTCCGCAGTCTCCCCAGCGCAAGATGGTCGCCGCAGACAGCAGGCATTTCGGGCAACAAACACCTCGGATGAATGCAACAGAGTTCCTCAAGACCGTTCAAGTCGCCAACGTAATCCGAAATCTCATCCAAAGTGTGCGCATCTTCAAGGTCAAAGACTCCCGCGCGAGTGCGTCTCAATCCATTCAAATGCGCGCCGCAACCGAGCACTTCCCCCAATTCGTGTGCAACAGAACGAACATACCCCCCTGCGCTGCAGCACAGCGCAAACGTTGCCTGATCTCCGTTAAGCTCGGCAATCTCAAAGGAACTAACGTGAATTGTCACCGGCTTCAACTCCACAGCTTCACCCGCCCGCGCCAGTTTGTACGCGGGGATACCGCCGACCTTCTTGGCAGAGAATGCAGGCGGCCGTTGTGATATTTCGCCGTGAAAGCGAACAGCCGCTGCGCGCACTTCCTCGAGCCGTAGAGCAGGCGTCTGCTTCAGCCCGACCGGCTCTCCCTCGGAGTCATAGGTGTCTGTGGCAAAACCGAAACGAATCGTTCCCGTGTAGCACTTCTCTGCGGAAGAAAAGTACTGCGCCAGCCGCGTAAACTTCCCCAGCAGCAGTGGCAAAACGCCGGTCGCCATGGGGTCCAGCGTGCCAAGGTGCCCGATCGATTTCTCTCCGGTGATCTTGCGCAGCCTGCTCACCACATCGTGGCTGGTCATGCCGCCGGGCTTATCGATTACAAGAAGTCCATTCACCTAACTACTCTAGACGAACGGACCCAATCACCAAGCGCCCGCCGCAGGCTGTCTCACAAGCGACAGGAACTCAGCGCGGGTTTCTTTCTTCTGGAAGCATCCCACCATCGCCGAAGTCACCGTAGACGAATGCTGTTTCTCTATGCCTCGCATCATCATGCACAGATGCCTCGCTTCAATCACGACGCCCACACCCTGCGGCGCAATGGCTTCCTGGATCGTGTCTGCGATCTGTCGCGTCATGCGCTCTTGAACCTGCAATCGTCGAGCGAACACTTCGACCAGTCGAGGAATCTTGCTAAGCCCGATGACCTTCCCGTTGGGAATATACGCCACATGCACCTTGCCGAAAAACGGCAGCATGTGATGCTCACACAACGAGAACATCTCCACGTCTTTCACAATCACCATCTCGTCGTAGTCGACGTCGAACATGGCTCCGCGCAGTATCTTCGTAGGATCCTCACTATAGCCCTTCGTCAAAAAAGCCATCGACTTCTCAACACGCGCGGGTGTCGCAGCAAGTCCGTCGCGAGCAGGATCCTCACCCAGCCGGCTCAGAATCTCGCGGTACATCTCCTGTGTGCTGAACCCAGCGAGTCCTGAGTCACTTTCTACTGCCCTGCGAATTGATTTGCTCACCGCGATCGGATGCGCCATTTTCCTCGTCCTCCAGCCCAGGGAATCGGGCCTTATTCCTGTCGTACTGATTCAGTCGCCACAAAACTCGAAAAAGTTATTCTCAGTCTCTTCTACACGCACGCGCGCCAGGTCAACTTTCGGCAGCGACTTTTCAAGCAGCCGGAAAATCTCCCTGCATAGATTCTCTGTTGTCGGCACCCGGTCCACAAACATCGGATCGAAGTTCAAATTCGTGTGGTCAAATCGTTCCAACACATTGTGTTGCACCACTTCATCGAGAGTCGCCATATTCAAAACCATGCCCGTTTCAGGATCAACTTCCCCCCCCACCACCACCTCGACGATATAGTTGTGCCCGTGTCCAAAAGGATTGTTGCACTTGCCATAGGTCGTGCGGTTCTCCTCTTCCGATAACAAATCGCTATGCAGCCGGTGGCTCGCGCTCAAAGCGTATCGCCGTCCGAAGTACGCTTTTGCAATCACAAGCCCCCTTTATATTCGGCAAATATCTCCGGCGTCTCATAAACGCGCACACGACTCAGACGCGCCCCACCTGCCCGCGTCACCGCAGGGTCGAGCCGCTTCCAGGTCGCAATCGCGATATTCTCCGTCGTCGGAATCACTTTCGTGTCGACAAATTCCGGGACCTCCAGATTCAAATGGCGATGATCGTAAACTGAGAGAACTTCTTTCTCTATCACGTCCTTGAGCCACTTCAGATCAACTACAAACCCCGTAACCGCATCGGGCACCCCTGCAACGGTCACCTCAAGCGTGTAGTTATGACCATGCCCATTGCGACGTGCGCACCGCCCGAACACCTTTTCGTTCTTCTCTTCTGTCCACGCATCGTTCCAGTAGTAATGCGAAGCTGAAAAGGTCGCGCGTCTGGTCAATTCAATCATCCCATCCCCTTTAAAAGAGATGCCGAAAAGGCCGCAGACGCTTCATCTAAATCCGTAAGAATTGCGCCATATCCGACTAGGCATCAGGCACTTACCCCTTTGGAATGTCACCCGGGATACGTCCGCCCCTTCCAGCTTACCCGCTTTACGACACGATGCTTGAACCAGCTTCTATATAGCAGAAGGACAAATAACGGCAGCCCGAGCGGCGACAAGGCGCAGTCCACAAACGGGAAGTTCGACTTCGCCACGCGCCCATAAAACCGGAACAGGTTTCGCACCCAAAGAATGGCAAGCACCCAGCCCGCACCCAGCCACTGCAGCGAATGCGCCCCGAACCGTGCGTCCCACATCCTTACGGCGAGCCACGGCAACCCAACGAGCAGCGCGATATCCAGCACCCGCCATAAAGCCGTTGCCAGGGCATTGTTGAAAAGCAACGCCAGGTTCTTGGTCCAACCCTCAATCATCGCCTCTGTCGTGCTGTACATCCTTGTAGCGACGGCATCTGCGGCGTAGCGAAACCGAAGTCCCACCTTTCGCCGCTTGGCCAGAAACGCCAGTGCGACATCTTCCAGCACGTTGTCCGCAACAGCGGCGTGTCCCCCCAGTCGCCGATAGGCTTCCCGCTCCACCAGCAGAAACTGCCCATTCGCCGCGGCGATTCGCTGGTTTGGATCCGAAACCTTCGCCGGCGGATACGCCAGCGCCAACTCGGAAAAAACCAGCGGCATCAGCGTTCGTTGTGCCAGCCCCGTTACGATCTGCCGCGGAGAATAGCTCAACACTCCCGCGTTATGCCGTGCCGCCTCATGCATGGCCCTGTGCAGATCTCCTGGCTCGTGAACAGTATCTGCATCCGTGAACAGCAGCCAGCGTCCTCGCGCCTTCCGCGCCGCAGTCCAGATTGCGTTGTTCTTCCCCGTCCAGCCCTTCTCCAGCGTGGCTGCCTGCATCGCCGTGACGCCAGCAAAGCTCCGGGCAATGTCAGCAGTGCGGTCGGTCGATTGATCATCCACCACGATGAGTTCCCAGTCTCGCCCCAGCTTGAAAATCTCTTCCGACTGGCTGACAAGCGATTCGAGGCAAGCGCCAAGGCGCTGCTCCTCATTTCGGGCTGGAATAATAACCGTCAGTTCGATCAACTCTTCGGGCTCTGGCTGGTCATAGATCGTCCCCCTGGCCACTGGTATCGCCAAAGGCACGTTGGGCTCATCCGAGAGTCCCAGGACAGGTTTCCAGGTCCGCACCCCCAGTGTCCCCTCTGACTCCGGCCTATCGATTGCCATTGCCCCTGCCCTTTCGTGCCCTACCTATCGCTCAGTATTATAAGGATGTGCGTTTCCCTCGTTCTCTCACCTTCGGCTGCCTGATCGCGTTGGCCGTCGTCTCCGGTTGCGACCGCGGCGCTCATCCGGACCAGACTGGCAAGATGGCCCCCGACTTCACCGTCTCCGATGGAACCACGTCAATTCATCTTGCCAGTTATCGCGGCCGCGTTGTCCTGCTCAACTTCTGGGCATCCTGGTGCGCACCCTGCGTCCAGGAAATACCAGCTCTCCTCCAGCTACAGCATGATCGGCCCGATCTTGCCGTGCTCGCTGTCAGCATCGACGAGGATCCCGGTGCCTACACCCGCTTTCTCGCGCGACACCATGTCGACCTCACCAGCGTCCGCGACCCCAACCAGTCGGCAGCGAAGCTTTACCATACCGAGGGATGGCCCGAGACGTACATCATCGACAAGAAAGGCGTCATACGACGCAAGATTGTTGGAGATCCTGACTGGTCAAATCCTGAGATTCGTTCCTACCTCAACAGCCTCTAGTAAGAAGAACCGGGGCACCAGCTTGCTATCATTGCTCCATGACCACGGTGGATATTCTCTTTCGCTACGCCGCTCCGCCCACTGAGGCCGCGACATTTGCACTAGCCAACACACGCGAGGTCTACGGGATCCGCCGTCTCACCTTTGATCGCGCCGCAAGCACCTTGCGCGTGGAGTACGATGCCACACGGCTCAACGCCGCAGCCGTTGCGCAACTCGTTCGTCAAGCCGGTCTTCAGGTCGTTGAAGAGGTGCAGCTTACCCCGCCCCCGCCGGCTCCCGAGCCAGCCCCTGTGATCTGACGCTTCAATTGCGTCACCGCTGAATCCCTGATAATCTGTCAATGGTTTCGCAAGAGGCCAATAGTGTGCGCCCGTAGCTCAGCTGGATAGAGCGACTGACTACGAATCAGTAGGTCGGGAGTTCGAATCTCTCCGGGCGCACCATTTACAGCCTACAGATAGATAGAACCATCTACGCAAATGTCTCAAAGAGAAACGCGCCTTCCGATGTCAGCACCTACCAGAAGAAATATCACTCCTGGAAGTCAAATTCCTGATTAAGAAATCCTGACTTGGCATTCGCTCTTTCAGGGTGTAAAGTGTTTTCCCCAGGGTTCCGGGGATTCCCACGCGGGCGCAAATTAGATAGTATCCAACCCGCATTTCATCGTTGGGACGCTGGTAGGTTCGTGCGGACCAAACTCAAAGGCTTGGTTGATCTCAATTGGTAGCGGTCGGACAAACATATCAACCGGTTCAATTTTGAGAAGCTGGCGCGGATGCTTCAAGAGGCGGGCTCCTGTAACGTTCACCTTTGTGAAGCGCAACAGCGCCAAGTTAGCAAGAATATCCGGGTTTGACACCAGGACATGGTATTCCCCACACGGAGTGCTTGAAGAAATGGCCTACTTCTCAACGAATCGAGATGAGCCGCCGAGTAGTCTTTGAACTGCGCGGACTCTATGCGGCTCCTTCAACCGGGCGCTTAGAGGGTGGCGTCTCAATTCCGCGCGTACTTATGTTCACCTCTCCGTTGGTCTTGCAAGTTCCGCCAACGCCAACATGATTTCGTACTTTCCCACGCTGGATGGAAGCGCGAAGGAGGCATCCGATGCGGCTTACTGCCCTCATGCTGGATTACCGAGCTCGGATCGACTGGCAGACTTTCTGGATTCGAGAAATCGTAATCCTCTTTGTACCGTGGCCAATTGCTGTTCTTACGGTGCCAAAATCGTCCTATATTGGCCCTGTCGGAGTTGCGGTCTTGCTAGCTATTCTGCTTGGTTTGACCCTCTGGAACCTCCTCTGGGCACTATTTCGTTCATCCCCTTCCGACCGGGCCCGCATCTAGGCTCAAGTCCCTTCGTTCCAACTGCGAGAACCAAAAACGCGCCCTCGAGACTGCGTATAGTGTCTGCAGCACCAGTTATTGGAGCGCAGAGGAATCCCTTGTGGCGCAGAGCTACCATTTTTCTCTCCCTCTTTTGTTGCTTGCGTGCGTTAGTGCTGACACTCGCTTGGCCCTGGCGGCAGATGCTCAGACTCAGACTGCACCGATCAAGCACGTAGTCATCGGTGACTCCGCGGAGCCACTCTACGGACCGTGGAAGTTTCACGTTGGCGACTCGCCGATCGATCCCGTACACCATTCCCCGCTGTGGTCAGAGCCGACCTTTGATGATTCAACCTGGGAGACGGTGGACCTCACGCCACGCGACGCGACCCTCGACCCCGTATATGGAGTCTCGGGAATGGTGCCGGGCTGGACGAACCGCGGGCATGCTGGTCACTGGGGCTACGCTTGGTATCGAATCCGCGTGCAGGTGGACGCACCTCCAGGAAAAAGCCTTGCCCTTGAGGGCCCTCCCGGCGTGGACGACGGCTACCAGGTCTTCCAGAATGGAATTCTACTTGGCAGCTTCGGCGGCTTCTCCTCTGGCAGGCCGGTCGTCTACAACACGCAGCCGATGAGGTTTGCTCTGCCACAACCGGCCAACCCCTCAAACCCCCGCGTGCTGGCGTTCCGCGTTTGGATGGAACCCTCCACACCGGCAAACTACCCCGATGTTGGCGGTTTGCGCACCGCGCCGCTACTAGGTGACGCAGGCGCGGTTACGGCCAACCATCAGCTTCGCTGGCTTGATGCCCTCCGCGCAGTCGCTGACCTTCTAGTCTCGGCCATAGCGTTCGGGCTGTTCGCTCTCATGGCCTTCAGCCTGATCTTCTTTGACCGCTCAGACCGGGTCTACCTCTGGCTAGGGACGGCCTTCTTGCTTACCGCGATGTTCGATGCTTTGGTGGTCCTCCTCGACACCAAGCAATACATGGGCATAGCAACCGGGGATCCGATCCGGTTCGTTGTTTTGCGTCCGCTGATCTACGCAGCATGGGTCATGGTGTGGTGGAGCTGGTTTGGCCTTCATCGCCCGGCGTGGCTGCCGCGGGCGGCCGCGGCGCTGGCTCTCTTGTTTGCGATCTCGACTGCCCTCAACCGGAACCTGTTGGTCTTCACGGTCCTTCCGCATTCCGTCAGTGCCGCCTTTGGCAGCGTTTATCTCGCTACCAAGTTCCTCTTCCTGCCGCTGATGTTTGTGTGCATCGTTCAAGGTATTCGGCAAAAGGGAGTGGAAGGCTGGTCAGTCCTGCCTGCTGTGGTCCTGTGGGGAGTTGCGCAGTTTTGGGATGACTTCAACTTTCTGCATATCAATCTGACGTGGTATCCGTTTGGCGTGCAAGTCACACTCGGGGACATCGCCAACCTGCTGCTGGCGTTCGTAATTGCCGGGTTGCTACTGCGGCGCCTGCTGGTGACAGTGCTGAGGCAGCGGTTGATGGAACTCGATGTGAAGCAGGCCCAGGAGGTGCAGCGGGTGATCCTGCCCGAGCCCATCGCCACACTTCCGGGGCTGGCCATTGAGAGCGAGTATCGCCCGGCGCGCGAGGTGGGCGGCGACTTCTTCCAGATCCTCCCGCACGCCTCCAATGGCAGCATGTTGATTGTTGCCGGCGATGTGGCCGGCAAGGGTCTGCAGGCGGGAATGCTGGTAGCGCTGCTTGTCGGCGCGATCCGCACTTCGGCGCAGTTCGATCCCGATCCCCTGGTTGTGCTGAAGGTGCTCAATCAGCGGCTGTGCGGCCGTAGTCACGCAGCCGCCACCTGCCTCGCGTTGCGCATAGGCGCGGACGGAGGCGCCACGCTGGCCAACGCCGGACATCTGCCTCCGTATCTCAACGGTCGGCCGGTCGAGATCGAAGGATCGCTCCCACTCGGCATGATCGAAGATCCGGTGTTCTCGGTAATGCGCTTCAACCTTGCGGAGGGCGACCAGCTCATGCTGATGTCCGACGGCATTGCGGAGGCCACCGACGTCAATGGGAGACTCTTCGGCTTCGAACGCATCGACGACCTGATGCGCGAATCGGCAAGCGTCGGCGCGCTCGCAACCGCTGCGCAAAACTTCGGTCAGGAGGATGACATCAGCGTCATCGCCATTACCAGAACAGCGTCTTAGGCGGGAATAGGAGCACGCGCGGGTACCCGTCACACAACGCATCGCCGTCTTTTTGCAACCGCAACTCACCGGGACTCGCCGGAGCCGGACCGCAGGTGCCCACAAATGATTGAACAACGCCAGATGTGAGCCACATCACAACAAGTCGAAGGGGACGGTGCCATAGTTATCCGGTGAGCTAGTCAACTCAAGTGCGGGGTTCCCGATGATGCAGACTGAACAGTTGCGACGGATATGGCCCTGGATCACCGGCCAAATCATCCAGACAGTGCCGAAAGACATTGCAGTGTGCGAATTTGAATGCCGCAAGAATGAGTGCACTTTTGAGAATTGGGAGACTTGCGAGAATCGCCTCGGCACCGCCGCGAGAGCTCCGAACAAAGCCCAATGATCGCCTGGGCCAGTTCCCCCCTTTGAACTTGTGAAAGCGATGGTCCCGAGCCATCTCCTTCACAATCACTGCGGCGGCTCCCTTGAAATTGAAACATCGCGTCGATAATCGCACCGCTCGAATTTACGTCATAGACGAACAATTCCGGTACGCTGCCACGATCGAGGTGATCGCCGGCAGCATTGCTCATTAGGCGTGCCCGAACCACGTTTCGCAGAAACTGGTAGAACTGACAGTTCTCGTTTGCCATCTGCACCCTCATCCTGTAGTAGTCCATACAGGCAAAAGCAACCGCGGACGGGGGTAGGGACAGTCCCTCCGTGCGCGCTAGCACTGCCAAAAGGTTTCCAGATGAGCACTGATCGTAAAGGGGATCGCGTTCCTCTTAACCACCGCCCTGTCCATCCACCTGCTTGGGTGCGGGTACTTCGAGCGATTGGAATTACAGCAATTTGGATTGTTCTGGCACTTCTTGTCTTGTGGGCCACAGCAGCTCTTTACATAGATTTTCGAATCGCGTCGCTGCGGGTCCCGTTGACAGTCATCTATATCCTCGCCATTATCGCGATCCTCATTAAGTTCAAAATGTCCCGCTGGTCTGTAATCCTGTGCCTCGCCAGCTTCGTTTGTGTGCTCTTGTGGTGGCTTACTCTCAAACCGTCAAACAGTGGAGCGTGGCAACCCGATGCTGATCGAACCGCCTGGACTGAAATCGACGGAGACCGGATCACGATTCACAATCTGCGCAACTGTGACTACCGTACCGAAACCGAGTACTCGAATTGCTGGAGCGATCGCACACTCGATCTTTCCCAGCTTCGAGCCGTTGATTTCTTCTTGACGAACTGGGGTCTGAGCTTTGCGAGCCACCCAATCGTCAGCTTCCAGTTTGGAGACAACACGCATATTGCATTCTCCATTGAGGCGCGCTACAGACCCGGGCAGTCATACTCGACCATCCTTGGAACCTTTCGTCAATTCGGGCTGATATTCGTCGTGGCGGACGAACGCGACTTGATTCGCCTCCGCACCAATTACCGCAAAGACGAAGAAGTCTACATGTACCGCATCAATGCGGATCCCAAGGTCACTCGTGCGATTTTCTACACCTACGTCGACTATCTCAATAAGTTGCATAAGAATCCCGAATGGTACAACGAAGTGACAAGAAACTGCACTACCACGCTGGACAGGCAGCTAACGGCTGTAACCGCCAACCCTCAGCCCTGGAGCTATCAATACTTGATAAACGGCTCCATCGATCACTTGCTGTATAACCGCGGACGTCTCGTCACAGGCGGACTTCCCTTCGCTGAGTTGAAGCAACGCGCCCATATCAACGAAGTGGCCCACACGGCAAACCAGTCACCCGACTTCTCCGCGCTGATTCGAGCGGGAAGGGTCGGATACTGAGTAAGGTTGTGATTCAGTTTCAAGAACCCGGAGTTCAAATGAATCGCATTCATCCATATGCTGGCACTCTCTTTCGGAAGTATCGCAACACCGGAATTGGACTCGCGGTTTTCGCTTTCATAATTTTGTCCTCCCTCACTGCAATCGCCCAGACCACTCCCGCGAATCATCCCACGCGAATGAAGGTCGGCGTTGCGCTTGAAGGTGGTGGCGCGCTGGGGCTGGCCCACATCGGCGTGCTCAGATGGTTTGAGCAGCACCACATTCCCGTTGACGTTCTCTCCGGCAACAGCATGGGGGGACTGGTGGGAGGCTTGTACGCGACTGGCAAGAGTCCCGACGACATAGAAGGGATCGTCAAAAAAATGGACTGGCCTCTGCTTCTAGGAGGCGCAACCCCCTTTGAAGATCTCTCCTTCCGCCGCAAAGAGGATGCCCGCGCGGTTCAAAGCACTCTGGCCATTGGATTCAAAAAAGGGGCTTCGCTCCCATCCGGGTTGAATGCGGGACATCAGATCAGTCTGCTCATTGATCGGGAAACGCTGGCCTACTCGGACGTAAAATCATTCGACGACTTACCCATTCCGTTTCGC
>Ga0068863_100007399_pt1 | contig 10747 bp, 9 predicted proteins | sample KBSSwiS62_FD_66596 | JGI IMG/M metagenome (GOLD analysis project Ga0068863, IMG submission 66596) | Switchgrass rhizosphere microbial communities from Kellogg Biological Station, Michigan, USA - KBS Switchgrass S6-2 | ecosystem: Host-associated > Plants > Roots > Rhizosphere > Soil ...
GTGACGTCCTGCCCATCGACGATGATCTTGCCGGAGTCCGGTTTGAGCAGGCCGACGATGTGCGTGATGGTGACGGTTTTTCCGATGCCGCTTGGCCCGAGAATCGCAAACGTCTTTCCCTTCTCTACGGTGAAAGATACGCCATCGAGGATGACGCGATCGCCGAAGGACTTGTGAACATCGATGAATTCAATGAAATCCGCCACGTGGCTATTGTAGATTCCTCGCATGATGAAAGTCATTGCGAGTCTCATTCTGATGTCCTTCGTTTCTATTCGCGCAATGTCCCAGAACAAGCCATTTTCCTGGGGCGGGGACGCGGAAGGCGGAGCGCCTTACCAGATGCCGGATCCGAATAACCCGGAGAAAATCATCGGATTTGAGGTCGACATTGCTGAAGCGTTGGGCAAGCGACTCGGGATGGATCCGCATTTTGTGCAACAACAGTGGGATGGACTCGTGCCTGGCCTGCAACGCGGAGAATATGAGGCCGTCATCGCCGGCCTCGAGATTACGCAGGAACGTCTCGAAAAAATCTCCTTCTCTTCGCCTTACTATTACTCAACCCTGAGCATGACCGTGCGGCTGGATGAGACGCGCATTCGCACACCGGAAAATCTGCCGACACACACGGTCGGGACACTGAAGGCATCGCTCGCCGAACGTTATCTGCATGAGATCGGCGTCACCGATGTGAAGACCTATGACAACCAGGCGCATCCCTATATCGATCTGATCCTCGGCCGTTTGGACGCGGTCGTTATGGATACGCCCATCGCGCTGTACTATGCCTACGGGCAGCAGTTCCTCAACATGGAACTTCCCTCGACAAAATTTCCGATTGCCATTGGATTGCGAAAGGACGACACCGCGCTGCTCGCGTCCGTCAATGATGCTCTAGCGAAGATGAGAACTGACGGCACATTGAAGGACATCTACCAGCGGTGGAATCTCTACAATTCCTCCACCGCGGATTATTTCGGAGATCGCAGTCCCGCCTCGAATGCCAACCCCGATAAGTACCGCGAGTATCTGGCCGCAGTTCAAACGGAGCGAACTTTCGGAGACCAGTTGCGGCAGTACCTCTCGTTTGTTCCACTGCTCCTCCGTGGTGCGCTCGTTACTCTGGAGATATCCATTGCCTCGATGGCGCTCGCCGTTCTGCTCGGACTGATGCTTGCCATCGTCCGTGTTTTCGGAAATCGGCTGCTGGCGTGGCCGGCTGTCGCTTTCATCGAGGTTATTCGGGGAACCCCTTTGTTGATTCAGTTGTTCATCATCTTTTACGGCCTGCCTTCCCTCGGAATCCGGCTGACGCCATTCTGGGCTGCGGTAATCGGATTAGGCCTGAACTATGCAGCGTATGAAGCGGAGAACTATCGCGCCGGAATTCAGGCCGTACCGCGCGGGCAGCTCGACGCGGCGCTGGCGTTGGGGCTTACGAGGACGCAAACCATTCGAAAGATCGTCCTGCCGCAGGCGGTGCGTCTGGTAATACCACCCGTAACGAACGATTTCATCGCGCTGCTGAAGGATTCGTCACTGGTTTCGGTCATTACGATGGTGGAATTGACGAAAGTGTATGGGCAGCTGGCCTCGACCTATTACGACTACATCGGCCTTGGGATTTTGGCCGCGTTAATCTATTTTCTGATGGGCCTTCCGATCGCGCGGCTGTCGCGGTATGTGGAGACGAGGCTGGCGTATATGAAGGTGTGAGAATGCTTACTTACTGGAGGTTTTTTTGAAACTCATTAACATTGCTCAAAAGCCAGGCGGTGAAACTCGCGTCGGTTGCTATTGGGGATCGGACTATCTCGACATCACGAAAGCCGCCACCGACGGCGTTCTTTCACTTCCCAAAATCCCCTCCAACATCGAAGACATTCTCCACACCGACAAAGGTCTCGAGACTCTTGAGGCACAGCTTCAAAACCTCCGAAACACTTCCCGCGATTTGAGCTCTTACCTCGTCTCACCAACCGCCGTCACACTCAAGGCTCCAATCCTCCGTCCCGAGAAACTGATCGGCATCGGCCTCAACTATCGCGATCATGCCGAGGAGTCAAAGGTTCCAATTCCCAAATCTCCGTTGCTGTTCGGCATGTATGCCAACGCGATTGTCGGCCCCGAAGCCCCCATCGTCATTCCCCCGGCAACGAGCCAGGTGGACTATGAGGCGGAACTCGCTGTCGTCATCGGAGCGCGAGCCCTGCGCGTCAGCCCAGAGGCCGCGCTGAACTACGTCGCCGGCTACACCATCGTCAACGACGTCTCTGCACGTGACCTCCAGTTCGGGGAGAAGCAATGGACGCGCGGCAAGTCCATCGATACGTTCGCTCCCATGGGGCCATGCCTGACCACACGCAGCGAGCTTGGACGCGCCGACGGCCTTTCCATTCGGTGCCGGGTCAATGGCGAGACGTTACAAGATTCGAACACGCGGAATCTTATCTTCGACGTTCCCGCTCTCGTCTCACACATTTCTCAGACAATGACGCTTGAACCCGGAGACGTGATCTCGACAGGAACGCCGAACGGCGTGGGCTATGTCCGCAAGCCGCCAATCTTTCTAAAACAGGGCGACGTTGTGGAGATCGAAATAGAAGGAATCGGCGTTCTCAGGAATCCCGTGGTTCATCTCGATTGAAGAGATGCTCGATGGTCTTCATCAGTTCCTGACTGTTGAAAGGCTTCCTCATGAAGTGGACCCGATGTTCTGAGAAGAAGTGCCGGGTATCCGCGGGAATCGGATCTGCAGTGACAAACAAAAATCTTTGCGGCGAATTGGGGTCCATATCCTGGACTAGTCTGTAAAGGCCCTGTCCGCTAAGTCCGGGCATATGCCGATCGCAGATCACGAGATCATAGGTCTGCGCCTTAAACCGTTCGTAGGCATCGGAACCGGAGCCTGCGATGTGAACGGTTGCGCCGTGACGTGTCAGCGTCTCCTGCACAAAATCCGCGAGCTGCGCCTCGTTGTCGACCACGAGAATGGCTTTTCCCGTCAAGCGGCCGCCCGCTGAGTTCGTTTCGTGGATGTATGCCGGCAGTTCCAGAGTCAGCGTCGCGCCGTTGTCGTACGAACTCCACGCATAGAGTTCGCCATCGTGATCCTTTGCGATCTCGGCACAGATGTTCAGGCCCACGCCGCCTTCGTTGGGCTCAAAGATCCGAAGCGCATCGCGTGCCGGGCCGTTATCGGAAACGTGAAGTTGAATCCGGTCATTGCGGGTACAGGTTCGCAGATCGATCATTCCAACGTAAGGGCGAATTGCCGCGACGGAATCCTCTGCATTCATCAATAACGTCAGCACGACTTGTTCGATCAATGAAGGATCGCCAATCGCTTTCGGCAGCGTCAGATCAAGATCGAGAGTCACCTCCAGGTCGGTACCCTGACGATGGCGACGGAGTTCCACGACATTTCGGACCACGGTATTCAGATCGAATGGCGCGGTTCGCGGAGTGACGCTGCCTATCGCCGATAGACTTTGAACGAGGTGGGCGGCGCGCTCGGCCTTCTCCAGCAGGTTATGAACGATCTGTCTCATTTCTGGTGTCAAGCTTGTCCGCTCCACGAGAAAAGCGTAGCTGGCGATGTCCGCGAGTGGCGTTTCCAATTCCGCAGCAACGCGTGTAACGACGCGCCCCACGGCTGCCATCTTTTCCAGACTCGCAACACGCTTTCGTAATTGCGTCTGATCACTCACATCGTTTGCGAAGACGATCTTGTACCCCTGGTCAGTCAAGGGGAGAGTCTGAACCTGGAATGTTCCGCGCCCGGCGACTTCGACTTCGCGCTGCACGTCAGTCGGCATGTTTGGCATGCCTTGAAAGACATCCGTGAAGCAGGAGTTGCATAGGATCACGCGACCTCGATGGTCCGTGATCGCAATGGGAACCGGCAGCAGCGCGAACATCATCGAGACCAGCTGCGCCGGATCTAATGTGAGGGCTGGCCCATCCCTGGACATGCCTCCTCCCTTCCTTGGGATTAACTCTTCAAAATCAATCACTTAAGCCTAAGATTGGGACATTGCCAGGGCAAGCAAAAACCCGAATCACAGCCTACATATGGACCTTATCGGACAGCCGGCGCATTTCCTTAAGTCCCGTTTTCGGGGGCAATCTCCGGCAATACCAAGATGGCAGAGGGCAAAGTCGTAACGAAGCGGATCTGTTCCGTCGAGACGGCGGAGGCTGTTTGTAACATCCAGGGCCATCGCCCAACCCGGACTCTTCATCTCCGTCAGCCCGATGTAGCGAGAGATGCGCGCGATATGGGTATCGAGAGGTATGACCAACTGGTTCGGGCGGACGCGATTCCAGATGCCGCTATCCACGCCATCCGCGGGGCGGACCATCCAACGCAGAAACAAGTTCATACGCTTGCAGGCGCTGCCGTCCGCCGGCGACGGCAGAAGAAAGCGCACGCCGATCCTGCGGTTGAGTTCGCCCGCCGGATAAAACCGTTCAAATCCTGTCCCCAGCATCCTGGCGCAAAAGTGAGTAAGCGCGGCGCCTGTATCTGTGTCGGAGGACGACAATCCGCCAAGGAAAGCATTCTCCAATGAACCGTGTTCCTCAAGCAGACGGCGAATCATCCACAAAAAAACACTCAGGTCGCGACTTGTGTTGAAGCGGTGATAAAACGAACGCATGCGCCGCCCATCCTTACGCGGATCGAATGCGGCAATCGACTCTGCCGGTTTCGGGCCCAGAAACGATAGCGCCTGTTTTGCAGTAGCGAGAATTGATTTCACATTGCCGTAGGCAAACGCGGAAACGATAAAAGCGACGACCTCACGATCTCGAGGATCGTCATAGCGATGAACAAGCTGAACCGGGTCGTTGGAGATGCCGCGTTCCCTGGGAAAGTCCGCCAGGAAGGCATCGAGATGAAACTTAAGGTTCGCGACAGTGCTCATGAGGGAAGCTCAAACCTAGCCTAGTATACAATTCAACCTTATGCGTTCACGCTCGCTGCTCGTTGTAATTGCCGTCTTGGCGACCGCAGCAATCCTCGCTGGTTACATCTACACTCATCGCAAAACCGACCAATCCATTCGTGCATCGGGCACGATTGAGGCAACCGACGTAGATGTGTCCTTTCAGATTGCGGGCCGCGTGGTTGAAGTTCTCGCCGTTGAGGGACAGCCCGTAAAGGCCGGCGACGTCGTCGCACGGATATTCGCGGACGAACTCACGCATCGCGTGAGCCAAATTCAGGCCGCACTGGATGCCGCCGCCAGTCAGGTCCGTCAGCAGCAAGGGGCTGTTCGAATGCGGGGCGACGTTGTCGAGGGGCAGATCGAACAAGCACGCGGTGAAGCGCAGGCGTCGCGTGTCGCGGCGGATCGGGTGCGCGAAGGACTACGTCCCCAGGAAGTGCGCGTCGCCGAAGCGGACCTCGCGCAGGCCGAAGCCCAGCTGACTCAACTACGCGCGGACTTTGACCGCACCTCAAATCTCTTCAAGGAAGGTGTGGTTCCTCGACAACAACTAGACGCCGCTGAAGCAGCCTTACGGACCGCAGAGAGCGCGCGCGAGGCCGCCAATCAGCGTCTTGCGCTTGCGCGCGAAGGATCACGCCGACAGGACATCGCGGAGGCCGAAGCGCGCGCGGAGACGGCTCAAGCTGGTGTCAGTGTCGCGCAGGCCGGGCGAACCGATATCGAGATTCAGCGCGCTGCCCTGAATGCAGCTCAGGCGAGAGAAAAGGAGTTGAGGGCTCAGCTTGAAGCCGCGAAGACCCAATTGAGCTACACCGAGATTCGATCGCCGCTCAACGGTGTCGTGTTGACTAAGAATGTCGAGGCCGGAGAGTTTGTTAACCCGGGAACTCCCGTCGTCACGATTGCCAACATCGATGATCTCTGGATGAATATCTACATCCCGGAAACGCAGACAGGACTTGTGAAACTCGGCCAGAGTGTTCGTGTGACCGTGGACTCGTTTCCGCGTGAATCATTCAACGGAAAGATCACGTTTGTGTCTGCAGAATCCGAGTTCACGCCGAAAACCATCGTGACACAGGAGGAACGTATCAAGCTGGTGTACCGCACGAAGGTCTCGCTGGAAAACACTCAGCAAAAGCTGAAGCCGGGAATGCCGGCCGATGCAGAGATTCTTAGGCCATGAGTCCAGGCACCGCACAAAGGGAAAGAGGGGAATTTCGAAAATGGACGAGTCCGGCTATCTCAAAACCGAAATTACAAGATCTCAAATTGGACTCGGAAATCCTCATCGGCTTGTCCAGTTTAAGATTTTGTAATTTCGGTTTTGAGATACCCGGACTCGTCCATTTTCGAAATTCCCACCTCAGCCCCCCGAATCTCTGATGGCACCGATTCTCTCCATCCAAAACCTCACCCGAACCTTCGGCCCCTTCACTGCGGTCGATCGTCTCTCTCTCGACATCGAGGCCGGCGAACTCTTCGGCCTGATCGGGCCTGACGGTGCGGGCAAGACAACCGCCATCCGTCTGATGCTTGGCATTCTCAAGGCCGACTCTGGTGAAGGCCGCGTGGGAACGTTTGACCTGCGTCGTCAGGCGGAGTCGATATCCACGCTGACCGGCTATGTGTCCCAGCGCTTCAGCCTGTACGGCGAACTGACGGTCGAAGAGAACCTCGAACTGTTCGCCGACCTCTACGCTGTTCCTAAAGCGGATCGCCTGCCACGCCTTCAACGCCTCATGCAGTTCAGCCGGCTCGAGCCCTTCCGGACGCGTTTGGCCAACAACCTTTCCGGTGGTATGCGCCAGAAGCTGGCGTTGTCCTGCTCCTTGATTCACACACCGAAGCTCCTTTTCCTGGACGAACCGACGACAGGCGTGGACCCCGTATCGCGCCGCGATTTATGGAAGCTGCTGTTTGACCTGTGGCAGGAAGGCGTCACGATCATCGTGACGACTCCCTATATGGACGAGGCGGAGCGGTGCACGCGTGTTGGTTTTCTCAGCCAGGGAAAGCTCATTGCGTCGGGGCGGCCTGAAGAGCTTCGACAGGCATTTCGCGGAACAATTCTGGAAGTTTTTTCGGACCAGCGTTTCGCGGCGAAGGACGCGCTCGAGCATAGTTCGCACGTCATCGATGTGAACCTTTTCGGAGAAGGCCTTCACGTCACCGTTCGCGACGATGCGGCGGCAGCGGAAACCGAGACTCGAAACGCGCTTGGCGCGAAAAATATCGCGGTCCGGTCCATTCAGCGCGTGGATCCCTCGATTGAAGACGTCTTTTTCCAGCTGACTGGAGAAAACCATGGCTAACTGGTCGGTTGAGGTGGAGGACCTCACACGCACGTTCGGAGACTTTGTTGCCGTCAATCACATCAGCTTTCGCGTGCGAGCGGGTCAGATTTTCGGCTTTTTGGGACCCAATGGCGCCGGCAAGTCCACAACGATCCGGATGCTCACGGGAATTCTTCCGCCCACGAGTGGCAGCGGCCGCATTGCCGGATTCGATATCCGTACCGAGCGGCAACAGATCAAGCAGGCCATCGGATACATGTCGCAAAAATTTTCGCTCTATGAAGATCTGACGGTGAGCGAGAATCTCTCCTTTTTTGCCGGAGTCTATGGAGCGACAGATCTCGATTGGGCAATCCGTGTCTGCAGGTTAAACGAAGTGTTGGACTCTATTTGCTCATCGCTCTCGGCGGGTTTGCGTCAGCGGGCGGCCCTCGCCTGCGCCGTCGTTCATCGTCCACGAATCGTTTTTCTCGACGAACCGACGGCGGGCGTGGATCCCACATCGCGCCGCGCCTTTTGGGAACTCATTTATGAGCTGGCGCAGGCGCAAGTCACCGTCTTTGTTTCCACCCACTACATGGATGAGGCGGAACACTGCGACTGGCTGGCGCTCATCGATGCCGGAAAGATTGTTGCATCAGGCTCTCCATCCGATTTGCGGCATGCTCACTTTCACGCGCGACTGCTCGAACTGGACGCAGAATCCACATTTCGCTGGATCGATGCGTTGGAGAAGATTCCGGGCATTGAAGAAGTCGCCATGCATGGCAATAAGCTGCACCTCACCGTAAAGGATACTGTCGATGCAAAAGCCCGGATTTTGGCGGTGGGTGAAAGCCTCAAACTCAAGGTCAACGGCATTCGAGAGATCACACCATCGCTGGAAGATATTTTTGTTTCCGTTATGACCAGGCAGCGGGTAGGATGAGTGCACCCTTTGCGGCCTCCATTCCGGAGGAACGTTTCATGTCACTCATCGAATCCTGTATCACGGCTGTCGTGGTGTCGACAGTTATGGGTATCGCGTTACCGTCGCTCAATCGCGCCAGGCAGACCTATGTGCTGCGCTCCACGGCAGGCGATGTGGCCGGCCGAATGCACTTTGCGCGCATCTCCGCAATTACTCGGAATCGTGATTGTCGTCTGTCTGTGACTTCAGCTACTTCGTACATCATCGAGTGTGACGAAGGATCATGGCGGACTATCGAACGTTTGGCAATGCCGCGCGGCGTCACGGTCAGCGCTAACGCACGTCCGGAATTCCATCGGCGCGGTAATGTCTCGCCGACAGCCACCTTCACACTGCGCAATATGGCCGGAGCCGTTCGCCGGGTCATTGTGAATGTGAATGGACGGGTGAGAATCCAATGAGATTTTCTGCGCTACGCGCGATCGCGCGCAAGGAATTCATTCAGATTCGCAGGGACAAGGCGACGCTGTACATGGTCGCAATCTTCCCGCTCATGATGCTCGTCCTCTACGGATTCGGAATTCGGTACGACGTGAAGTCCGTGCCGATGACAGTGCTGGATCAGGATGGCACGCCGCAATCGCGGCAATATGTCGAGCGGTTCGTGCATTCTCCCTATTTCGTCGTACGGCGTTACGTGAACAACTACCGTGAGCTACAGCGAGACATCGATCGCGGAGAGTCGAGGATCGGTCTGGTTGTTTCTGCGGATTTCGGGGAGCGGCTCAGCTCTCGCCGTACAGCCGAGGTACAGGTCATCGTTGACGGCGCGGACAACAACACCGCAACCATCGCGATGAGCTATGTCTCACAGATCACCCAGGCGTACTCGTCCTTCGTGATGGTACAGCAGCTGGAGGCTCTTTTACGCCAGGCGCAGTTGACCATTCCTGCAATCGAAGCCGAGCCCCGCGTGTGGTTCAACCCCAACCTGGAGAGTGTGCAGTTCATCGTCCCCGGTATCATCGCGATTATCATGATGATCGTCGGCACGGTGCTGACGGCGGTGACGATCGTGAAGGAGAAGGAGACGGGAACGATCGAGCAGATCGTTTCGTCGCCAATCGGACGCTACGAATTGATGCTGGGCAAAGTACTGCCCTACGCCGCCCTCGCCTATGTGGATTTCCTGCTGATTGTCGGAGCCAGCTATGTCCTCTTCGGAGTCAGGATCAAAGGGAGCTTGCTCCTTCTGCTGTTGACCGCTTTCATCTATTTGATCGGCGTACTGGGGCTGGGAATTCTCGTCTCCACGTCAACGCAGACCCAGATGTCGGCAATGTTGACAGCAATCATGGCATCGATGCTGCCCTCAATCCTGCTTTCCGGATTCATTTTCCCGATACGCCAGATGCCCAGAGTTCTGCAGGCGATCACCATCATCGTTCCCGCCCGATACTTCATTGAAATACTGCGCGACATTTATCTGAAGGGTCTCGGGCTCGAGTACTTTTGGAAAGAAACGCTTTATATCCTGCTATTTGGCTGCGCGATGCTGATTCTTGCTGCGCGGCGTTTCCAGAAAAGATTGGGCTAATGAGGCGAATTCTCCAGGTCGTTCGTAAGGAGTTCATCCAGATTCGCAGGGACAAAGGACTCGTGCGCATGGTCCTGATCGCGCCGCTAATGCAGTTGGTCATTTATGGGTACGTCGTCGCGACCGACATTCGAGCCCTGCCGATGGCGGTGCTCGACCAGTCGGATTCCGCGGAGAGCCGGAGGCTTGTCGATCGTTTTGTCTTTAGTGGTTATTTCACGCTCGAAGGACACGTCGGCTCATTGAAGGAAGCAGAACGCCATCTGAATTCCGGACGCTCCATGATCGTGCTCGTGATTCCCGAAGACTTTGCGCGCGATGTACGACGGGGCGTGAAGACGCAGGTGCAATTGCTCGTGGATGGAACAAACTCCAATACCGCCACGATTGCCATGGGCTATGCCGGCGGCATTGTCGCGGCTGCAAACCAGGAGAAGCTCGAGGAGGGTATTCACAGGAAGGGCCTGCGGATGATCGAAGCCGGCATTCGCGAAGAGCCGCGTGTCTGGTTTAATCCCTCGTTGCGGGCCATTAACTACATGATTCCTGGGATTATCTGCGTCCTGTTGATGGAGATGATGGTCCCGCTGACGGCGTTCAGTCTCGTTCGCGAGCGCGAACGAGGAACCGTCGAGCAACTGATGGTGACGCCGCTGCGCGCCGAAGAAGTTCTGATCGGAAAGACAATTCCCTACATCGCCATCGGTCTCATCGACGCGATCCTCATTCTGACTGCCGGCACACTCTGGTTTGGAGTTCCACTACCGCATAACCTGGGGGCTCTGCTGGTGTGCACGTCCCTCTTCATTGTCGTGGCGCTGTCTTTGGGGATCCTTGTGGCAACGGTCGTCACCACTCAGCAGCAGGCGGCGCTAAGCGCCCAGTTTGCGCTGGTGCCGAATATCCTGCTGTCCGGCTTCATGTTCCCGATTCAGTCCATGCCGGAAGCCATGCAGTGGTTCACGACGATTCTTCCGATGCGGTA
>Ga0068863_100007407_pt1 | contig 10742 bp, 10 predicted proteins | sample KBSSwiS62_FD_66596 | JGI IMG/M metagenome (GOLD analysis project Ga0068863, IMG submission 66596) | Switchgrass rhizosphere microbial communities from Kellogg Biological Station, Michigan, USA - KBS Switchgrass S6-2 | ecosystem: Host-associated > Plants > Roots > Rhizosphere > Soil ...
AAGAGCGTCGTCAAATCTCATCGCGGGACCATCGCTTTCGTCACCGCCGCGGGTGAGGGCACCGAATTTATTGTCCGCCTACCGCAGAGCTCCACCTGCGACGCCATCCCGGAAGAATAAGGCCTCTCCGCCATCGCCACGCTGCGAGCCGCCTCTAGTGGTCATCCTCGGACGGAGTCGGTTTATTGAACCCCGCTCCGCCCGTCGCGCTCGATTGCGAAAACGCCCAGTTGTACAGGATCTGGGTATCGGCCCACTTGTTCGGACTATTCAACATCGTCAGGAGAATTTCCCGGCCATTCTGGGTGACTGAACACGCATAGGTGTGCCGCGATGCCACCGTCCAACCGGTCTTGGCCGGGCCCATCCCTGGATAATACCCGAGCAGCTTGTTGTGATTCCGCAGATTGTGCACACCCGACTGGGTCCGGATGGTGTACTCCTTGGTGCTCATGATCTTGCGCAATTCCGGATACTTCAGGACATGCTGAAAAATGATCATCAAGTCGTGGCAGCTGGTGTAATGAGTGCCGGTCGGTGCCGGCAGGCCATTGGGATTATTGAAGTGCGTGTCGAAGCAACCCAACGCGAGCGCCCGGGCATTCATCATCTGGATGAAGGCCGGCGTGCTCCCCGCGACGGAACGGCCCAGCGTGCGGGCCGAATCGTTGGCCGATTCGATGAGCAGGGCATGAAAAAGCGTGTCGACGGAAATCGTTTCGCCGGGAACAACCGGAATATTGCTTGGCTCCGCCCGGTCGTCACCATCGACCACCACGCTGCCTTTCAGGCCGCCAAGCCTTTCCCGCACCACGAGCGCGGTCATCAGCTTGGTCGTGCTCGCCGGCAGGAGATGCTCGTCCGCATTGCGCGCATAAAGCACTTCCCCCGTCTTGGCGTCGATCATCAGTGCCGCCTCCGCCTTGATCGCATCAGGCGGCGTTAACTTGGGTTTGTTCCCATAGTCGCGGAAGTGGAACTGTGCCGAGGCCGTACCTGTCCAGCAAAACAACCCCAGCCAGATGGTCAGGGCGAAGAGGAGGAGGTTGGGCTTGGCTTTAAGGGTTGGGCGCGGAACGGGTATGAGCATTGTTCGCTTGCGCCAGTGCGGCGTCTATCCGCTTGGCTAGATCGCCGTTACGGGGGGCTTTTTCCAGACCGCGCCGCCAGGCTGCGATTGCTTCGCTCCTGAGGCCCAGTTTCATGTAGGTATCTCCAAGGTGTTGTAAGACCACAGGGTCATTGTTGGTCAGAAGGGCGGCCCGTTGCAAGAACGGTAATGCATCTTTTGCATCGCCCATCTGGTAGTAAACCCAGCCCCGGGTGTCCTGGACCGGCCCATTATCGGGTTCAAGCTCGACGGCGCGCTTGCTCAGCGCGGCGGCCTCGGTCAGGTGAGTCCCTTCCTCCGCCCAGAAATAGGCCAGCTCATTCATCAATTCGGCGCTGTTGGGAAACTTGGTCAATCCCTCATGCAAGGTCGTCTCCAGGCGGTCCTTTTGGCCGGCCAGGCTCATGGTCAGGGCGCATTCGATATAATAATGGATGTCGAGGATGCTCGCCTCAGGTCCGATCGCCAGGTCCCGGACCTGGTCCAGGCAGGTGATCGCGGCAGGGTAGTCCTTCTCGTAGCGGTGTTGCATGGCCTCGTAAAGACGCACCTTGGCTGAATCGGGAAACCGTTTTTTGGCCGCCGCCAGCGTCTGCGCAGCTTTCTCGATTTCATTGCGCAATTGTTGGAAAAACACCAGCTGGAGGTAGGCATCAACCGGGCATGATTCCGCCGCAAAAATCTTTTGGTAACAGGCCTCCGCCTGTTCGGGATGATGTGCGCCCTCCAGGGCCATGCTCAGGCTGATCCCCAGATTGACGTTGTGAGGCGACTCGGCGAGGGCGTCCTGAAAAACGCGCGCCGCATCCTCGTACCGCCCGTTGTCCAGGTAGAGATTGCCGAGGGTGTCCCGCAGGCCGGAGAGGCCGGGACTGAGCGCATAGGCTTCCTCGTAATGCTTGAGGGCCACGGCTTTTTCACCCACCTCGGATTCCAGGTCGGCGCAATGCAGGATGAGCTCAACATTGGAGGGGTCCAGCGTCATGCCCTGCTTCAGGGTCTTGAGCGCGTCGTGTTTGCGGCCCAGGTCCCGGTAGGTATCAGCCAGGAGCGTCAGTGTTTCGACCTGCGTCGGCGGTTTGGCCGCCGCTTCTTGATAGAGCGGGAGCAACGTCCGGGACAGGGTTTCGGTCGTGGGCAAATGCACGCTTCCATGGGCGATCTCGATGTAAAGCTTGGCCAGCGTCAGCCATGCCGAGGCGGGGGCGTTGGTGCCGCTCGCCTTGAGGATGTCCCCGACATGCAGGACGCCGCCCGCCAGGTCATTCTGCTCTGCGGCGATCTCCAGCATCACCCGGATGGCCATCGCCTGGCCGGGTTGCCGGGTCAGGGCGTCCTTGCTCAGGCGGATCGCTTCCTCGTTCTGTCCGCGCAAGCGGAGGACGTAGGCCAGCGCCGCCTCGGTCTCAACGGAATGGGGATTGGCCGTCAGCGCGGCCTGAAGCTGCTCTTGGGCGTGACCGTTCTCTCCGAGCTGGAGCAGCAGATTGGCAATCTCGACCTGGGTCTCGGCATAATGGGGATCGAGCGTCGCCGCCTGCCGGAGTTGGGCCAAGGCGATTTGCAGATTGTTTTTCGAGTCCTCCATCTCGAGCATGGCTGCCGTGTAGAGGGCATTGGCCGTGCTGAGGGCCTCCGCCTTGGGATTGAGCTTGCCGGTCGATAGCCGGTTCTGGGCGTCGGTTAGGTGAGCAGTGACGGTAACTTCGGGTGAAGGCGCAGAGGCATGGTCGTCGCTCCACGCCGGTGTGGCGAGGAGACCAAGACAGAGCACAACAGGGCCGACCTTCCGGCGAAAGGCAGTCCTGTCGGGATGCACAGCATGGCTGCGCAGCTCAGGCGAATTCTTCAGAGAAGTTCCAGGCACTCCTGAAACATTAAAGACTAAGCTTTGTAACGCAACCGCTTCTTATGCCGATTTGCCTTCATGCGTTTGCGACGCTTGTGTTTGGCGATTTTGGCTTTGCGGCGTTTTTTGATTGAACCCATAAAAAGTTGAGTCGGTCGTTTTAAGGCCCTTCGGCCTAATACACAACCTTATTTAGCGGATATTCGATAATTCCTTCGGCGCCCAGTTCTTTCAAACTTGGGATCAGGTCGCGGACAACGGCCTCGTCGATGATGATTTCCACGGCAATCCAACTGGGATCTGCCAGAGGAGAAATCGTTGGATTGCGTAGAGAGGGGAGGGTGGCGGAGAGCTTCTCCAGCACCGCTTTCGGCACATTCATTTTCAGGCCGACTTTTTGGCGCGCATTTAACGCCCCAACCAGGAGCAATTTCATGTTTTCGAGCTTTTTGCGCTTCTCGGGATCGGCGAAAACGGCCGGATTGACGATCAATTGGGGGTAGCTTTCGACGATCGTATCGATGATTTTCAGCTTGTTGGCCCTCAGCGAGCTGCCCGTTTCGGTCAAATCGACGATGGCATCGACCAGTTCGGGGACCTTGACCTCAGTCGCGCCCCAGGAAAATTCGATTTCCGCGGTCACATTGTGCTCGGCGAGATAACGCTTCGTGGTCTCCACCAGCTCGGTCGCGATCCGCTTGCCCTGCAGGTCCTTCACCGACTTCATCGGGGAATCCTGCGGAACGGCAATGACCCAGCGGGCAGGGAGGCTGGTCGCCTTGCTGTACGCGAGATCGCAAAGGATCTCAACCTTGTGGCCGCTTTCGAGAATCCAGTCCTTGCCCGTAATGCCGAAATCGAGAAAGCCCTGCGCCACGTACCGGCTCATCTCCTGCGGACGGACCAGCCGGGCATCCAGTTCCGGATCGTTGATGTAAGGCTTATATCCCCGGCTCGACGACTGCACATTGAACCCCGCGCGGTCGAGCAGCTCGAACGTCGATTTCTCCAGGCTGCCCTTGGGCAAACCGAAGCGAAGAGGTGTTTTAAGTGGCATGGGGAGCCTGAAATTCTGCGCGAATTGCACGGGAAGTAAAGGCAATAGAGAAGTAGCAACCCAACAAGGTGGAGATCACATAATCTATGGGGCGCGCAGCAGTGCCAACACTACCACCAGTGCGTTAATTCCCTAATGCCTGTGCATATCGCAGCTAACCTGACGACAATGGTTGATAATCTGAGTAATTCTCGTGACCTGTATGAAGGCCGCAAACAAAAGCAGAATTATGCCAATTCTGATGTTGATCACGGTAGACCCTTTAGTGATAGAAAATCGTCGCCTCCCTAGTTAATCCCGCAAGCCGATAACTCCAAACATATAACATCATCAGACAAAAAAATTGCCGCCGTGAACCGGGCCTGAGCCCAATCCAACGGCGGCAATCTTCTAAAATCGGTCGCTTAGTAGCGGTTACGATTTCCACCACCCGAACCGCCACGTCCGCCGGATCCGCCGGAGAACTCGCGACGAGGTCCGCGCGCTTCCATCGGCTTGGCTTCGTTGACCGTCAGGTCACGACCGTCGACGTTCTTGCCGTGCAGGGCTTCGATGGCGCGATTGCCTTCTTCGGCGCTGCTCATGGTGACGAAGCCGAAGCCACGAGGGCGGCCGGTTTCGCGGTCCATGATCATGTTGGTTTCAGTGACAGTGCCGTGTGCCGCGAAGAGCGCGTTGAGGTCCTGTTCGGTGGTTTGGAAGGAAAGATTTCCTACGTATAATTTCATCTGTTTTTTCTTTTCTGTTGAGGTTGCGACCTGGGCGCCGACTATTGAAGAGTATGCGTCTGCACACTTGAGATACCGTTGGGAGCGAACAGGGACAACCTGCGTACACTACTACTTGGCTTCAGAGGGAAGCGATTTGATCGATGGGGGTGACAGTCGCAGGTATTTGGCAATGGTCAAGATATATCGAGCGCGCCTAAAGGAACCTTTTTGCGCAAACTCCTAGCGTATCCTTCCTTTCGGGGTAGGTTTCCTTCGCTTGAAAACGATTGCCACCTGGATCGACGAGGTCAGCGTCCCCTTTTTTAAATGGGTCTTTAACGATTTTCCCGATCTCCGTTATTATGATGCCCGGGTCGAAAAGCTCCCTCCTTGGGAGGAGATCGACGCTCTCTTGCTGACGGGTGGTTCCGATATCTCGGAGAAATTTCTGCGGCAACCTGTGCCCGATCCGGCCTTGATTAAGAACCCGGATGTCGAGCGCGACACCTGGGAGTTCGATGTGGCCCGGAAAGCGCTTGCTCAACGCATGCCCATCCTTGCGATTTGCCGCGGACACCAGGTTCTGAACGTCGCCCTGGGTGGCACGCTCCACCTCGATATCCCGAACCACTACGATCCTCCGTTCAAATATGGGAATATCCAGGAACTGCGCTACGAAGAGGGCGTGGAGATTCAAATTCCCAGCGTCAACAGTTCCCACCATCAGGCCATCGATAAGCTTGGCGACGGTCTGAAAATTGAGGCGCGCTGTAAAGTCGATGATGTCATCGAGCAGGTGCGCCTTGCCGATTATCCCTTCTGTCTCGGCGTACAATATCACCCCGAGCGCGATCCTCTCTATCTGCCGATTTTCAACGCCTTCGCACATCAGGTGCGGCAAGGCGCTTCTTGAGCGTCCCGCTTAACCTGACGGTCCGGGTTGGTTGTCATATCGTTTACCAGACGACGCGGCCCACGCCGATTGTCTTTGTCCTGCGCATACCCCGTTTGGACGGAGAGCAATTCGTGCGACAGGAAAAACTGGAATATACGCCCTTCCTGTCGTCCGACGAGTTCATGGACGGACATGGCAACGCCACGCTTCGCGCGATTTTGCAACCCGGGCAGAACATCATTCATCACGATGCCCTGGTGGATGTTTCCTCCCAGCCGGACAATCATGATTTGCAGGTTGAGGTGATTCCCATCGAGCAGCTTCCGCCCTGGGCGCTCCGCTACACCCTGCAGAGCCGTTATTGCGATTCCGACAAGCTGCTGAATTTCGCCTGGCAGCAGTTCAGCCAATTCCGGCACGGTCTGGACCGGATCTATGCGATCTGTAATTGGGTTCAGCTTAATATCCAATATCGATTCGGGGGAGGGCGGTCGGATATCTCGGCTTCGGAAGTGATCGCACAGGGTTTTGGTGTTTGCCGTGACTTTGCCCATGTCGCCATTGCCCTCTGCCGCGCCTTCAACCTGCCCGCCCGCTATGTGACGGGACATCTGCCCGATATCGGCCATATCGATCCCGGTACCCCGATGGATTTTCACGCCTACTTCGAGGTTTTCCTCGGCAACAAGTGGTGCACCTTTGACGCCCGGTTCAATGAACCGCGCATCGGTCGGGTGAAGATGACGCAAGGGCTGGATGCCGTTGACGGGGCTTTCTCGACCATTTATGGCGAAGCAGCCATGACTTGGTTTGAAGTCTGGGCCTACCAGGTCAACCCCGACCAGGTTTCCATCAACGATCCCGTCGATCTTTCGAAACGATTGGATGGCACCCAACAGGTCCGACTCAGCTAATCCCGCATGAAACTTCGCATCCAGCATCGGACGACCTACCGTTACGCGGCCCCTGTCCAGTTTGGTCCCCATCGGATCATGGTCCGCCCGCGTGAAGGCCACGATATCCAGATCGAAGAGTCCCGGCTCGAAATCTCTCCCGCGCATCGCATCCAATGGTCGCAGGACGTCTATGGCAACGACATCGCCCTCGTCAATTTCACGGAGCCTGCCTCGGAATTGGTCATCTACAGCGACTTGGTCCTGCATCACCTAGGCACGAATCCGTTTGATTTCTTTCTGGATCCGGACGCCGTGAGCTATCCCTTTGCGTACGACCCGGAGACAACCTTGGAACTCGCTGGCTTGGTGCAGCTTGTCTACGGCAGCGATGCGGCGGCAATCCGGGAGTGGCTCGGCCAGTTCTGGCATCCCGGCCAGACCATCGATACTCTCGCGCTGCTCCAGAAAATCAACGGCACCATCCAACACGCTTTCGCTTATCAAGTTAGGGACGAGCCCGGTGTCCAGTCGCCCGCCGAGACTCTCAAAAAGAAGAGCGGCTCCTGCCGCGATTTCGCCACCCTCTTTCTCGAGGCATGTCGTTGCCTTGGACTGGCTTCCCGCTTTGTCAGCGGCTACATGCTCGGCGGTGCCACCGGGGTCGGCGCCTCCACCCATGCCTGGGCCGAAGTCTATCTACCCGGGGGCGGCTGGAAAGGCTTCGACCCCACCCTGGGCCTCCTCACCACCTCCCAGCACGTCCCCGTCGCCGTCTCCCGCCACCCCGAAAACGCCATGCCCGTCACCGGCTCCTACATCGGTCCCGCCAAGTCCCTCGGCATCGAAATCGACGTCCGAGTGGTAGAAATCCGGGAAGACTTGCCGCCAGCTTAAACCGCTTATTTCGGTCCTCATGAGAGGTAAGTAGGGACTTTTCAAGGCTCTCGCCAACGTCCCAAAATGGTATAAACTCGGGAATATGGAATATCGTCGTCTCGGCAAAGCAGGGGTCCAGGTCAGCGCGCTGTCCCTCGGATCATGGGTCACCTTCGGTCAGCAGATCAGCGACGACGTCGCCGAGGACCTCATGCGCACTGCCTACGACGGCGGCGTCAACTTCTTTGACAACGCCGAGCCCTACGCTGGCGGCAAGTCCGAAGAAGTCATGGGCGCCATCCTCAAGAAGACCGGCTGGAACCATGAGACCTTCCTCGTCTCCAGCAAAGTCTTCTGGGGCGGCGGTCTGCCCAATCAGGAAGGCCTGAGCCGCAAGCACGTCATGGCCGCCTGCCACAACGCCCTGCGCCGGTTACAGGTCGACTACCTCGATCTCTTCTTCTGCCATCGTCCCGATCCGAACACCCCCATTGAGGAAACTGTCCGTGCCATGAGCGACCTGATTCACCAGGGCAAGGTGCTCTACTGGGGCACCTCCGAATGGAGTGCGCAGGAGATCACGCAGGCTCACGCCATCGCCCGCGAATGTCACCTCGTTCCGCCGACCATGGAACAACCGATGTACCATCTCTTCGGACGTCACCGTTTCGAGAAGGAATATGCCCGCCTCTATGCCGAATACGGTATGGGTACGACCATCTGGTCACCGCTCGCTTCCGGTTTGCTCACCGGCAAGCACAAGAGCGGCCCACAGGAAGGCACCCGCGCCACCCTGAAAGATTACGGCTGGCTCAAGGACCAGATCACGCGTGAGGCCAGGGAAAAGGCCGACAAAGTCGAGAAGCTCGGCGTGATCGCCAAGGACCTCGGCCTCAGCCTCGCCGTCTTCGCCATCGCTTGGTGCCTCAAGAACCCAAATGTCAGCACCGTCATCCTCGGCGCCTCCAAGACAGCGCAGCTCACCGAAAATTTGCAGGCGGTCGAGGCGCAATCGAAGCTCACGCCGGAGATCATGAAAGCGGTGGATGAGTTGGTGGGGATATAAAACACTAAGGGGCTGGCTGTGAAGCCAGCAGGGCTTTGAGGCGTTTTCTTTGGGCGGCGGTCGGGTGCCAGTGGTTGCTCGCAAGGATTTGGTTTGCGTGAACGGACGGAACAATCGGGTAGAGGTCTTGCCCGTGAAGACTCTCGAGGGAGGTGATCAACGGATCGAGATCGGAAGGTGCGCCATGCTTGATGAGCAAGGTCAGCGCGAGGTCTTTTATGTTGGGATTGTTGCCGTTTGCCTCGGCTACCCGTCGAAGCAGGGGAAGTAAGTCTTTGCCGCCGAAACTGCCCCAATACTGAAAGATGAAATTGGCGGTGGCGTCGGATAACTCGAGCTGGTGTTCAACCACGGCGCGTCGGTCTTTGTCGGTTCCCGTCCAGTCGTAGGCGACCCAAAGAGCTTCGGCATGAAGCGGGCCTTTACTTTCCGTGGCCTTGACCTGCGCGACTGAAATTTCCCGCGTGGCTTCACCAAATTGTTTTAGATCACCTCTCGAGGAAGCGGTCTTGAGCCGGGCATAAACGTTGGTCCCGCCCACATCAAGGACCAGGTTCCCCGCCTGGACTGCTTCCAGAATGTGCCTGGCCTCGGCGGCAGGGTCGGGCGCGGTCTCCAGTCCCGCTGCCGCCGGCCAGACGAGGTGTGGATAGGCCATTAACTTGATCAACTCGGCGCGGGCACCAGGCGTTTGTAGGGACTTCAATTCATCGATCCCCTCGCTGGAGGGTGCATCCAGTCCTTGAGGAGAACCAACCAGCTTGATCTTGGAAATCGCGTCGGCAATGACCTGCTTTTCCAGTTCGGGCGTGATCGGCGTGATGGTGATGGTTGTTTTGTCCGAGACGAGCGGAACCGACTTGGCTGACGGATCCTTCGTGTCCGGTAGAACCTGGGACTGGGCATAGATCGTGTAGACGCCGAGTTGGTCGAAACGGAAGTTTTCGTTCACGGGGAGAGACTGGGTATATTTGCCTAGGGCATGAGGAACGGTGACCCAATTGCCGTTCAGGCCAAACTCGATTTCCCATTGGTGTGGATCGACCAACTCGTGTCCCTGGGCATCCTGTCCATGAAACGTTGCGAATGGTTGCGGGCCGCCGATCCAGAGGTTGTAGGTAGTCTTCGGATCGTCATTTGAGAATTCCAGCGTCGCGTCGATTTTTTCACCTTGGAAAAAATGATCCTTGGCCAGCGTTATCTTGAGATGAAGGGCGGCGGGCTGATGGGTACGGATGTCCTGCCATGAGGGAGGCGGGCCACTCTGGGCCCAAAGAAACGTCGACAGGACGAGCAGGGACAGGAGAACGATGCCGGGAATTCGGATCATATCTCTTGTAGACGGAATTCAGATCGAATTCCTTAGAGGTTTTTAAGCGTTGCTAGGTGCAAAGGTAAAAGTCCGACGGTCATAGACCGCCGCTAAATATAATACCGCCAATTGATATTGGGGAAGATATTGTCGCGCCACTCGCAGTTGCCGAGGAAGTCGGTGTCGATGGTGTTGCTCTTGATCTGTTCGTAGAGGCGGGTGAAGCGGAGGATGTGGTCCTGGGTGCGCTTGACGGCGTAGGGGACCATGGTGCCGGTCTTCATGATGAAGGCCCAGTCGCTGGATTGCGCGAGGAGCAATTCGCGTGCGGCCTGCTTCATGGCGCGGTCATAGAGGCCGTAGCAATCGCGATAGGTATTGGCCAATTCGATCATCCGGCCGGCGGCGGTGTGGAGGTGCGGATAAATCCAGGCGTTGGGCTCGTCGAGCCAGACCTTGTAATAGCCTTCAGCGCCCCATGAGGAGGCGCTGGGCGCGGCGAGTTGCTGCGTGGAGTAGTTCGCGAGGTACTCACCAGGGGTCGTCGTCTTGAAAACCTGCTGGTCGTAGTGGGCTTTGCGGAAGACGTAGTTGATGAATTCAGGCCCCTCGTACCACCAATGGCCGTAGAGTTCGGCATCGTAAGGCGCGAGGACGATGGGATCCATACCGAGGACGCCGTGCAGGTGCTCGATCTGCTTGGTACGGTTGAAGACGAAATTGGCCGCGTGGTCGGCTGCTTTTTCCCGCGCCATGTTGGGACGGTACGGCTCTTTCCAGCCGCTCTTGCCGGTGATGCGATGGTACTTAAGGCCGGTGAATTTGCGCAGGCCGTTGGACTGGACGTAAGGCGCGATGTACTCCTGGTCGAGGTCGTAGCCAATATCGCGGTAGAAATCGCGGTAAGCAGGATCTCCGGGGTAGCCCTCGATGGAGGACCAGACTTGGACACTCGATTCGATGTCGCGAC
>Ga0068863_100007413_pt1 | contig 10739 bp, 13 predicted proteins | sample KBSSwiS62_FD_66596 | JGI IMG/M metagenome (GOLD analysis project Ga0068863, IMG submission 66596) | Switchgrass rhizosphere microbial communities from Kellogg Biological Station, Michigan, USA - KBS Switchgrass S6-2 | ecosystem: Host-associated > Plants > Roots > Rhizosphere > Soil ...
CCCGTCGTCGGCGCTACTTGCCCGTCTTCTGGTCGCCCTTGTCGCCTTGGCCGGACTTAACCACCGTCTTGGCGTGCTTGCGCACATCGGCGGCGAGCGACTTGCCCAGATCATCCGATTCCTTGATCCGGCCCTTCGGGTCGCGGCGGATCAGACGCTTGTCGCCGTTCGGAGTGATGAGCTCACGTTTCGTCGCTGCCTTCTTCCTCGTTGCCATGTGGACCCTCCTTCAATCGACGCCTATCCTCCAGCCTCCGGCAATTCCCAGGGCCGCGGCCTCGGCGCCTACGCAACCCCCGCGCCCCCACATCTCCCGTCCGGATCGGCGCGAAGAATGGGACCCCACGCCGCTGACAGGCGATGAACGCAGTCACTTACGGCTTTCCCGGCCGCTCGACCTGCACGCCGGCTACGGTTCTACGCCCCTATTTCACGGCGGCCTGCGCCTGCTGCGCCAACTGCAGGTGCTCCTTCAGCGTCGGGAGGGACTTCTCGGCGAAGGCCTTCACCTCCGGGTCCTTGCCTGACTTCGCCTCTTTCTCGAAGGCGGCAATATCCTGTTTGTGATCGGCCACCATGTGGTCCATGTAGTGCTTGTCGAAGGCCGGGCCCGAGAGGCCCTGCATCTTCTTCATCTCCGCCTGGGCCTTGGCGTCAGGGCCCGCCGGGAGCCCCACGCCCTTGGCGCCCGCCACCTGCTTCAGCTCGTCGTTGGCCTTGCTGTGGTCCTGGACCATGCGTGAGCCGAATTGCTTGACCTGATCGCTTCCGGCCTTCTCCTGGGCCAGCTTACCCATCTCGACCTCGGCCATGCCGCCCGCGGCCGCCTCCTTGACGAAGGCGCTATCGGGGCTTGCAGCCGACACGACCGAGGCATATGCGAGGCCGGCCGTGAGCAGCACCGCGCGCAGGGATTGGTTGTGACTGACAGTCATCTTCGACCTCCTGGGGAAGAGTTGAAACCGACGAGAACGAAACGGCAAGCCGCATGCCGTCGGCAGAGCCGAGGCTATGGCTGAGCCGCCGAGCCAAAGGCCTCACCGAAGCCGACTTGGTATCTGAATTGCCGCTTCGCCTCAGGATCGCTACCTATCGGTACCTGCTGATGAAAGCGCCGGCCACCGCCGCCGGCGGTGGCAACTCCGAACCGCTTCCGAATTTCTAGGAGATTGGCCATGAATGATTCAGTGACCCCCACGAGCGACGTCATCTCGTCCGCTACACCGTGCTCGAATTCGGCGGCTTTCATGGCGTAGGAACCGGCCGATATCCCCTGCCGTGGAGCGTGCTCAAGTACGACACCTCGCTGGACGGCTATGTTGTTCCGATCGACAAAAGAAGGCTCGAAGAGGCCCCTCGATACCCGGAATCGGATGTGCCCGACTACGAACGACTACGGCAAGGCCAGGACTCGCACTGGGCCGGCGTCCGAGGTCCAGGGAACAAATGAGCATGCTGGCCTTCAAGGACCGATGCCCGTTAGGCAAACCCGGCGTGCTACGACGCGGGGTCGCCCAGCGTGTCGGCGACCATCGCGCCCCGCGTGCCCGCAGGCTTGTCGTCGCCGACCGTGGTGTCTTGGCGCGTCTGCCGCTCGAGCTCTCCGTTGACCTCTGCGCCCAGAAGCACTGCGAAAGCCGAGAGGAGAAACCACGCCAGCACCAGCACGACTATGCCGACCGAGCCGTACGCCTGGTGATAGCGACGCGAGCCCGCCACGTACCACGCGAGGACGCCGGTTCCGGCCAGCCAGGTCGCCGTCGCGAGCAGCGCACCCCAACTGACCCAGGACCATCGCGCGGGCATCCGGCTGGGCCCGTATCGGTAGAAGATCAGCAGCGAGAGCCAGAACATGAGACCGACGACAGGCCAGCGCGCGTGGAACACGATTCGCTGGAGCAACGGGCTCAACTCCAGCCATCGGGTCAGGAGAGGAACGCTCAGCAGCACCAGCCCGATGCAGAACGCTACGGAGATCGCGCCCGTCGTCAGCAGTAGCGCGAGGCCGTAGCGGAGGAGCACGGAACGTTTCTCCTGTTCGTCGTATGCGACGTTGAGCGCGCGAATCAAGGCCCGCACTCCGAGCGAAGCGCCCCACAACGTGATCAGCGCGCCGCCAACGATGCTCAAGCCCGGCCCTGCGCGGTCGGACTCGCCCAGTCCGCGCAGGAGGAAGACCACGAGGCTGTTGGCCTCGGGCTCCAGCTGGCGGCGCAGGAAGCCCAGCTGCTCGGCGAGTTGGCCCGGGTCGAACACCAGACCGTACACCTCACGCAGCGCGAGCAGCCCCGGGAAGGTAGCGATCAGCGCGTAGAAGGCGACCCCGGCGGCGACTATCGACAGATTGCCGTCGGCGACGCGCCTTTTGACTCTGAACAGCACGTCGCGCCAGCCCGCCGCAGGTATTTCGCTGGGGCGAGTGGCGTCGCGGCCGCGGTCGACCGCCTCGGGGTGAGGCTGCTGCGCTCCGCTCAAGACTTGGTGCTCAAGACTCGGCGCGTGCTGGTTGCGACGGCCCAGTGGCGATCCGCCCCCAGAAGAGCGTCACGCCGATGGCCACGGTCGCACCCGCCCGTAGCTGCCCGGCACAGCGAAGGTGCCACGTGCAAGATCCGTCTGCGAGACGGTCCAGCAATCGAAGGGGGTCGTCCGAAACACTGCTGTCGCGTGGCACTGCAGTCGCACAGGTGAGGGTGGCCACTAGGTAGCTGACGGCGCTCGTCGCTCATCGTGTTCTCCTCGGCTAGCAAGCTCTCGAACCTTTCCTTCAGCATTCGGTGGACCCGAGCGCGGGGTCTCGGACGCATATTCCCGCCGCCGCACTCGAAGCCACCCGCGCCCGACGTCCGGGACACGCGGCCAGCTCGAACTGCGCCTCATGCCGCCGGCGCCTCCTTTCAGATCATGGTGACTAACATTGCGATGGTGGCCAGTGCCATTGCTGCAGTAGCGAGCCAACCCAGGATCTGCCACCGCCGGGGCAACACGAGGTCGCCCATGATCTTTGGTCGTGACGCCGCCAGCATGACGGCGACCATGATCGGCACCGAGATGACTGCGTTGATGACCGCCGCCCAGTACAACGCCTTGATCGGATTCAGCCCGGACAAACTGATGGCGACTCCCACCGCCATGGCGGCGGCCAGAACGCCGTAGAAGGGCTTCGCAGTCGCGAGTGGCCGATCGAGCCCCTTGCGCACCCCGAGCAGGCTTGACACCGCGTAGGCCGCCGAACCGGCCAGAACCGGAAGCGCCAGCATTCCGGTTCCGACAATGCCCAGTGCAAAGAGCACGAACGCGAACTGTCCGGCGATCGGCTGCAGCGCCTCAGCAGCCTGCGCCGGAGTCTCGATGTCGGTCACGCCATGGGCGTGAAGCGTCGCGGCGGTCGCGAGGATCATGAAGAAGGCGATCGCGTTGGAGAACCCCATCCCAACGAAGGTGTCGATGTGGAGGCGTCGGAGTTGGGACTTCCTCTGTCTTGGGGCAATTCGCAGCGGTTTGTCGACGGGGACGCGCTTGATTTCTTCGACCTCCTGTTCCGCCTGCCAGAAAAACAGGTAGGGACTGATCGTCGTTCCCAGGATCGCGACGATCGTCGTCACATAGTCCCTGTTCCAGCGGATCGTTGGAATGACCGTCGCGTGAAGGGCCGCGAGCCAGTCGATATGGACGCTGAAAGCCACTCCCACGTATGCCAGCAAGGACAGAGTCAGCCACTTGAGCACGCTGACGTAGCGTGCGTAGGGAAGAAACACCTGGAGCAGCAACGAAACGATTCCGAATGCCACGGCGAAAAAGGCCGCGTGACCGCCACCTATCAAGGCCGCCGAGGCACCCATGGCGCTCAGGTCGGCGCCGAGATTGATGACGTTGGCCAGGACCAGCAGAGACACCAACCCGTAGACGCTCCACGTGGGGCAAAAGCGCGCGAAGGTGTCGGCCAGACCTCGGCCCGTCACTCGCCCGATCCGGGCGCTCGCCAGCTGGATCGCGACCATGAGCGGGTAGGTGAGCAAGATAGTCCACGCGACGTCGTAGCCGAACTGCGCGCCACCTTGCGAGTAGGTCGCTATTCCGCTGGGGTCGTCGTCAGCGGCGCCTGTGATCAGGCCTGGACCGAGGCTGCGCCACCAAGGCTGCTGCGCCTTGGCCTGCGTCGACGTCGCGCCTTCAGGGGGATGACCAGCAACGCCCCTCTTCGACGCCGAAGCAGGCGTGGCCTTCTGTCCTGTTGCGATGGCTTTGGCCATGCTTACGAACTAGCTGGGCACAGACTCAGTTGGTCCGAATGCCAAGCGGCAGGCGAACCTATTCGCCGGAAAGTCTGCGCATCAGCTCGTCCTTGCGCTTCCGGAGTCGCGCACCGATCTCGGCCATGTCCATGCCGGACTTCCGACACGCTGGGAACAGCTCGCTCTCTTCTTCCTTCACGTGATGTCGGATGTATTCGTCGAGCACCGGCACTCGCGCGTCGTAGAGCGGGTCGGAAGCATGCGCGGTACCGATCTCGGCGATCAGCTGCTTGGCCGAACCAGCCGAGCCAGACCGCCAGCATGAAGGCGACGCGCTTCATTTTCAGCCTCTTCCGAGCGCGGCGCGACGTCTTCGACCATGACGCCGGCCTTGACGACGACGTCTCGCAATTCCGACGGCGGCGAGGGCGAGCAAGAGGCGGGTCATGAAAGGATTCCGAGGAATGACACGGGCACGAAGGCAAGCGTCATACCCACGAGCCGCCGCGCCGGAAAGGCTTCGCCGTGAGGCGGAGCCTGGCCGCGCTTCATTGCGGGCGGGAACGGCCTTTTCTCCTGTGGGCGGGGGCCGATGCCAAGTTCGGCGACGTCTCCGTCGATAAGTCCACCGCAAACTCAAGGCCCAGGTTCACGGCCGCCCCTTGATCGGCGAGCGAAGGAGTGCCGCAGGCCAGCAACGCTTGCAGCGCCAGGGCGTTGGCGATCGCCTGACCTCCGGCGGTGTTGTCGAAGACGCACCAGCAGTTCGCCTCCGCCGGCCATCGCCTCAGCTCGTCCGCGCGCGCCCGCAGCCAGGCTTCGTCGTAGCCCGACCAGTGCATCCGTGGCGTGCCGTGCCAGCGGTAGTAGAGAAGGGCGCCGCGGCCATCGCCCTCGACGCCGAGCCAGCCGCCGGGACGGGCTGCGTCGGGCACGCAGGCCGGATCCACTGCGACACGACCGACGCCGCAGGTGACGAGAGCGCGATCGGCCGACGACGTGAACCAGCTGGGATGGCGGGGTTCGCAGACGACGGCGCCGGCATGCAGCTCGCCGAGCAGCGCGAAAAAGCGGCGAACCACTCGTGCCTCGAATGCGAACGATGCCGGCAGTTGCACCAGCAAGGCGGCCAGCCGGTCGCCCAGGCCGGCGACCTCGGCCAGGAAGCGAAGCAGCGGCTCGCGGGCATTGCGCAGGCGAGCTTCGTGGGTGATGCTGCGTGGTACCTTGACCGAGAAGCGAAAGCCCGGCGGCGTCAGCGCTGCCCAGCGCTGATAGACCTCGGTACGGTGCGCCCGGTAGAAGGACGAGTTGATCTCGGCACAGCCGAGCACGCTCGAATGGCGCAGCAGATGCTGACCCTCGCCGGGAAACGAAGGCGCGGACTGCAGGGGGATCGACCAGCCTGCCGTGCCGATGCGCATGCCTCACCTTGGGCGGCTCGTATCCGAAGGGAGCGAGGGGCGAGCTCGTGGCGGTCGCTTGCGAGCGGGTGCGTGCGACGCAGCGGACGCCAGCTCAGCCTCGAGTCGCGGGGAGGGGCCGGGGTCGTCGTCGCGCCGTGCCGGCAACCGGTCGGACGAAGGCGGCCAGGAACATCCGACGCCGATCCCCGGCAAACATCACGTTGATGCCGGCGGCGTCGATCGAGTCGACGACACCGCGCCCGTAGCGGGGAACGCGCACTGCATCGCCGGGGGCGAACTCGACCGCGGTCGCCTTTTCGTCGCTCGCCAGGGCGCCGCCCGGTCCGGGCGTCGTCGCTTCGCCTTCCTTCGCTTCCTGTTCTCGTGCCAGGGCGAAGCGGATGCAGTTGTCGCAGCTGCCGCAGCCGCTTTCGTCCAGCGATTCGCCGAAGTGATCGAGAAGCACCTTCCAGCGACAGCGTCCGGTTTGCGCGTAGAAGACCATCCTCTCGAGCATGTCGCGATCGCCTTCGCGCTTGCCCCGATATCCCTCCAACAGCCGGTCGAGGGCGCCGTCGTCAAGCCCCTGTCGGGTGAGCACGAGCGCGCCGTCGCCGCTCATGCGTACGACCTTCTCGTGACGCAGGAGCCGTAGGGCCACCTGCAGCTTGGTCTTGGAGACGCTCAGTTTCGCTTCCAGCCGCTCCGCAGTCCAGGACGTATCCTGGCCCGGGTCGGCGCGAAGGGCGTTGTAGATCGAGACCAGGTCCTCGCGGGACGGGTACTTGCCGGCCAGGAAGAACTGCTGCACCGAGCGGTCGGCATGGAGGAAGAGAAGGGTGCAGTCCGCTGGCTCGCCGTCGCGGCCGGCGCGACCGGACTCCTGGTAGTAGGCATCCAGGCCGGCCGGCATCTGGTAGTGGACGACAAACCGCGTGTCGGCCTTGTCGATGCCGAGTCCGAAGGCATTCGTCGCCACCATGACGCGGACCCGCCCGCTCATGAACGCTTCCTGGGCCTCGCGGCGCCTGGCGGCGCCGATGCGCCCGTGATAGAGCGCCGCGTCCACGCCCTTTGCCACGAGTGCGGCGTGCACGCTTTCGGCAGCCTTGATCGTCGCTGTGTAGATCAGGCCCGCGCCCTTCGACGACGCGGCGATCTCGACGACGCGCTCGAGCTTGTCGGACTCGTTCGTCACCTGGATCACCCGGTAGTGCAGGTTCGCCCGGTAGGTGCCGGTGTTGACGATCTCGAAGCGGTCGACGCCCAGTTGCCGGGCGATGTCATCGATGACCGGTGCGGTCGCGGTGGCCGTCAGGGTAAGGAGCCGCGGCCGGCCCAGGCGCGCGAACGCCTGACCGATTTCCAGAAATGCCGGGCGAAAGTCATGGCCCCACTGGGAAATGCAGTGGACCTCGTCGACCACCAGCAGGCTGACCCGCTGGCCGGAAACCAGCTCGAGAAAGGTGGGGTCGGCCAACCGCTCGGGGGTCGTGAAGGCGATCTTTGCCGAGCCGTCGCGGACCGCCCCCTCGGCCTCGGCCAGCTCGGCAGCAGCAACGGCGCTGTTCAGCTGGCAGGCGGCGACACCCATGTCGCGCAGCTTGTCGCATTGATCCTTCATGAGCGCGATCAGGGGCGACACGACGATCGTCAGGCCAGGCAGCGCCAGCGCGGGAAGCTGATAGCAGAGCGACTTGCCGGCACCCGTGGGCATGACCGCCAGCGTCGGCTTGCCGCGCATGACGCTGGCGATCACTGCCTCCTGGCCCTCGCGCAGCCGGTCCAGGCCGAAGGTCGTCCGCAGGATGCGCCTGATGGCGGCAGGGCCGGGCACGGGCTCCGCTCTTGTCCTAGTCATGTCGTCACCGATCGTCCCTGCTGCTGTGGCAACGGGCATGCCGCGTCGTCGAATCGAGGATCGATTGGCCATGCCGCGTTTCCACGGCTGCGCAACTGGGCATACCGAATGCCTTCTTCGGTCGGATCTGTCCCCGACAGCCGTCCCATTGGAACCAGGAACCTTCATGACTCTCACTGTCCCGTTCGAAAACGCGGTGGACCTTCTCGATGCCGATCACAAGGCCGTCAAGACGATGTTCATCGAATACAACGCCCTCTGCGAAGACGCCGCACCTGCCGCGACGAAGCGGGCCGTGGCGGAGAAGATCTGCCGGGCACTCAGCGTGCACACCCAGATCGAGGAAGAGATCTTCTATCCGGCGGTCCGCAAGGTGATCGGCGACGACGGCCTGATGGATGAGGCCCTCGCCGAGCATGCCGAGGCCAAGGCGCTGATTGCCGAGATCCAGGGCCTGAAGGCGACGTCGGCCAACCAGGACGCGCTAGTGAAGAAACTCGGCAAGGCGATCGACGAGCACGTCCTCGAGGAGCGCGAGCAGATCTTTCTGCAATCGATGCAGTCGCCGCTCGACCTGCGGGGGCTGGCGGTCCCCCTCTACGAGCGGAAGAAGAAGCTGATGGCCGCGGCACCCAAGCCCAGCAAGGAGAAGGCATGAAAGCCCTCGTCTACAACGGTCCGCGCAAGGTCGCGGTCGAGAACGTCCCCGATGCCGTCGTCGAACGCGCCACCGACGTGCTGGTGAAGATCACGAGCACCAACATCTGCGGCTCCGACCTGCACATGTACGAAGGCCGGACTGACATGGAGGCCGGTCGCATCCTCGGCCACGAGAATCTCGGTGTCGTGATCGAGGTCGGCGCGGCGGTCGACCGGATCAAGGTCGGCGACCGTGTCTGCCTGCCGTTCAACGTCGGCTGCGGCTTCTGCGCCAACTGCGAGCAGGGTCTGAGCGGCTTTTGCCTGACCTGCAATCCCGGGATGGCCGGCGCCGCCTACGGCTTCGCCGGCATGGGTCCCTACAGCGGCGGCCAGGCCGAACTGCTGCGCGTGCCCTACGGCGACTACAACTGCCTGGTGCTGCCGCGAGATTCGGAAGAGAAGGAGAGCGACTACGTGATGCTCGCCGACATCTTCCCAACCGGCTACCACGCGACCGAGCTCGCGGGCGTGAAGCCGGGCGACAGCGTCGTGATCTACGGCGCCGGTCCGGTGGGCCTGATGGCGACGATGTCGGCGATGCTCAAGGGAGCGAGCCAGGTGTTCGTCGTCGACACGCACAAGGACCGGCTGGCGCTCGCCGAGAAGGCGGGCGCGATCGCAATCGACGACACCGAAGACGGGGGCATCGAGAAGATCATGGAGCTCACCGGCGGCCAGGGCGCCGACCGCGGCTGCGAATGCGTCGGCTACCAGTGCTGCAACCTGCACCGGCAAGAGGTGCCGAACCTCACCATGAACAATCTGGTGAAGACGGTCAAGGCCACCGGGCGGATCGGCGTCGTCGGCGTGTTCGTGCCCGAGGATCCAAACGCCGAGGACAAGCTGGAAAAGCGCGGCCGGATGGCGTTCGACTTCGGCGCCTTCTGGAACAAGGGCCAGAGCATGGGCACCGGCCAGGCGAACGTGAAGGCATACAACCGCCTCCTCAGCCGCCTGATAGAAAAGGACCGGGTCAAGCCGTCGTGGATCGTTTCCCACGAGCTGCCGCTCGACAAAGCTGCGGAGGCCTATGAAAACTTCGACCAGCGCAAGAAGGGCTGGACGAAGGTGGTCCTCAAGCCTGCCCGGTAGGCCTCAGGGGTTGGAGCGCGGTTTCGGGCTCGACTGCGGACTCGTGCCGCCGTCTTTGCTCTGGGGGTTCTGCCCGTTGGCGCCGCCCTGTTGCGAAACGTTGCCCGAGAGGTCCTGCTGCGACGATCGTGAACGGTTCCCGTCCTGCACTGAAGAAGCGTCGCCCTGCTGCCCCTTGCTATCGCCCGCGGCGCCGGCGGCTGTCTTCCGATCGTCGCCACCTGCCGTCCGTTCCTTGTTATCAGCCACGTTGCATCTCCTGGGGAGCGCTGGATTTGCGCAACGTTCCTGCGGCAAGCGCCATGCCTTTGCCGCTTGTGCGTGCCTCGTTTCTGTCGTGCTTGGCATTTCCTCGTCCCGGACGGAACCTCCATGGCGTTGCCCAGGGTAGGGACAAGCGGTGCGCTTCGGCGCGTCCGCTTGACTGCCTGGTTAGACATCACTTCATCGACGCGCCAAACACGGACCCGGGGCCCGTAGAGCCTTTGGGACCAGGTCATGTTCTTGCCACGAAGTGTCACGATGGAAAGTGCGAAGTCTCATACCCCCTCGGAAGGGGAAGACCATGGCTATTCAATTCGTTGGAACTGATCTCGCCAGGATCGTTCTTGCGATTCACGGAGGCAACGGCGCCACTCCTTCGTCAACAGCAGCTGTCCAACCTTGCGGAGGCGATCTTGAGGCCGCTGGTGATCATGCCGAGCACACCGGGCAACTGGATCTCCATCGTCACCTCGGCGCGGCCGAGCTGGTGCGGGATGCTGACAGTAGTAGGTGCCGCCATGAGCCGAGGTTGCTTTGAAGGGCCCGCCGTGTGCCAGGCGCTAGCGCGCCCGATTCTTTGGCGATCGACTGCTCGATCGATTGGACGACTGTCCAGCCTCCGGTCGGGTGGCTGTCTGCCGCGTAGGGAGGGAAGCGTTCAAGGCCACCACCATGGCGGCTTTGCCGCTCAAGAGATCGCGCCAGCGCAGCTCAACTTCGGATTTTCTCTTACCCTTGCCGGTGAGCCGAATGCCTTCGGGGCCAAAAGCAACGGTGCAGTCCACGCCGTCGACCGTGACCCGCCGCTTGAGTTCCTTGTCGAGGACGGTGACCACGTGGCTCGTACTCCTTGGTATGACGGGGGCTACATCGAATTCTGCTCTCAGGCGGCTCGGCGCGCGGCCGCTTCGACACGCACGAGCTGTCGGATCCGAATCGGTCAAAGGCAGATCAGGGCCAGGAGGAGTCTCTTGTGAGCGAACCCGTGCCGACGACGATTGAGGAGCCAGTGCCCAAATACCGAATCAGCGCGTGGCTGGCGACTGCGGCTCTTCTCTGGCTGGTGCTGCGCTTCGACCTGCTTCCGGCACTGCTGGCCGGCCTGCTGGTCTTTGAGCTGGTGCACCTGCAGACGATGCGTCTGCCCTTCGTGCGCGAGCGAAGGGCGAGAGTCCTGGC
>Ga0068863_100007416_pt1 | contig 10736 bp, 6 predicted proteins | sample KBSSwiS62_FD_66596 | JGI IMG/M metagenome (GOLD analysis project Ga0068863, IMG submission 66596) | Switchgrass rhizosphere microbial communities from Kellogg Biological Station, Michigan, USA - KBS Switchgrass S6-2 | ecosystem: Host-associated > Plants > Roots > Rhizosphere > Soil ...
TGCCGCTGGGCGTGTAGCGCACTTCGGGATCGCGGCCGAGGTTGCCGAGGACGATGACTTTGTTGACTGACGCCATGTTGCGCTCCAGAAGAAGAGGGGAATACGGTGGAATGGCTGAATTATCGCCCCCGGCGCTCGCCGGCGCCCACCAGCGCCGCTCCCTCCGACGGACGCGGCGGCGAGGCCCCCAAACGGGCCAGGGTCGCGTCGGAGCGCTCCCGTACCATCGCACCCGTGATCGAACAACTGCCACTGACCTCGCCCGCCGCCGCGCTGGACCCGGCCCCCGCCACCATCCTGCAGGAGGTGTTCGGCTACAGCGCCTTTCGCGGCGCGCAGGCCGAGATCGTCGATCACCTGATCGACGGCGGCGACGCCCTCGTGCTCATGCCCACCGGCGGCGGCAAGTCGCTGTGCTATCAGGTGCCGGCGATCGCGCGACATCGTCGCGGGCGCGGCGTCGCGGTCGTCGTCTCGCCGCTGATCGCGCTGATGCAGGATCAGGTCGGCGCGCTCGAGGAAGCCGGCGTGCACGCGGCGTTCCTGAACTCGACGCTGACGCTCGACGCGACCCAGAAGATCGAGCGCGAGATGATGAGTGGCCGGCTTGTGCTGCTGTACGTCGCGCCCGAGCGGCTGACGACGCCGCGCATGCTCGCCCAGCTCGACTCGCTGGAGCAGCGCGGCCTGCTCAGCCTGTTCGCGATCGACGAGGCGCACTGCGTGAGCCAGTGGGGCCACGACTTCCGCGAGGACTATCTGCAGCTCAACCTGCTGCACGAGCGCTATCCCAGCGTGCCGCGCATCGCGTTGACCGCCACGGCCGACGAGCTCACGCGCGACGACATCGTCCGGCGGCTGCAGCTCGAATCGGCGCGGGTCTTCATCAGCAGCTTCGATCGGCCGAACATCCGCTACGCCGTCGTCGAGAGGGACGATGCGCGCAAGCAGCTGCTGCGCTTCCTGCAGGACGAGCACGAGGGCGACGCCGGCATCGTCTACTGTCAATCGCGCAAGAAGGTCGAGGAGACCGCCGACTGGCTCAACGCCGAGGGCCTGACCGCGCTGCCGTACCACGCGGGCCTGGAGGCCGACGTGCGCAAGCGCAACCAGGACCGCTTCCTGCGCGAGGACGGCATCGTGATGGTCGCGACGATCGCCTTCGGCATGGGCATCGACAAGCCCGACGTGCGCTTCGTCGCGCACATGGACTTGCCGAAGAACATCGAGGCCTACTACCAGGAGACCGGCCGCGCCGGCCGCGACGCGCAACCCGCCGACGCCTGGATGGTGTACGGCCTGGCCGATGTCGTGAACCAGCGCCGGATGATCGACGAGAGCCCCGCCGCCGAGGAGTTCAAGCGCGGCCAGCGCGGCAAGCTCGACGCGCTGCTGACGCTCGCTGAAGCGCACGACTGCCGCCGCGTGCGCCTGCTGGCGTACTTCGGCGAGCAGAGCGAGCGTTGCGGCGCCTGGCAGAACGCCTGCGACAACTGCCAGCATCCGCCCGCCACCTGGGACGCGACCGAGGCCGCACGCAAGGCGCTGTCGTGCATCTACCGCTTTCATCAGCACGGCGGCCAGCGCTACGGCGCGGCGCATCTGATCGACGTGCTGCGCGGCAAGGTCACCGACAAGGTCGCGCAGCGCGGCCACGAGAGCTTGAGCACCTTCGGTATCGGCACCGACCTGGGCGAGGCGCAATGGCGCGCGGTGCTGCGCCAATTGATCGCGCTCGGCCATCTGCGCACCGAAGGCGAATACAACACGCTCGAGCTGACCGCGAGCGCCCGCAACGTGCTGCGCGGCGAAGTGCAGCTGCTGCTGCGCCAGGCGGCCGAATCGCCGAAGCGCGCCGCGAAGGCGAGCCGTGGAGCACGCGGCAAGGGCAAGGCGCCGCCGCTGCCGCTCGACGGCGAAGCGCTCGCGCGCTTCGATGCGCTGAAGGCGTGGCGCGCCGAGGTGGCACGCGAGCACAACCTGCCCGCGTACATCGTCTTCCACGATGCAACGCTTGCCGAGATGGCGCAATCGCACCCGGATACGCTCGACGCGCTCGCTCGGATCGGCGGCGTCGGCGCGAAGAAGCTGGAAGCCTACGGAGGCGACATCCTGCGCGTGCTCGGCGCCTGATACGAACACTTACTGCGCGGGCATATTGCCGTGCATTCCGCCACACCGCGCCGGCGGCCGCTCCCCTACGATGCTCTTCCGATCCGCTCGTCGTTGGGTGCGAGATGTCCGTACTGTCACGCTGGGCCGCTGCCGCGGTCACCGTCCTGGGCCTGCTGGCCACGAGCGGCTGCACGACGACCTCGCTCCTCGTGGGCGCAGCGGGCGTGGCGAGCGACTCCAGCGTCGCCTGGGACATCGTCAAGCACATCCACACCAAGCTCACCGAAGGCGACCCGACGCCGTGCAGCATGCTCGACAGCGTCGAGCGCGCGTTGAGCCCGCGCTGCGGCGTATTCGTTGCAGGCAGCGTGCGCGAAGCCGATGTTGCCTCCAGCCCCTTCGCCGCCTGCGCGCTGACGAGCGCAGCGCACGACGCGCGCCTGTGGCCCGCATTGCCCGACTTGATCGCCAAGGGCGCTCGGCCGCAGACGTGCGCGCAGCCGCCGGCGCTCGCCTTTGCGCAGGCCCATGATTGCCCTGACCTCTCCGCGCAGACACTGGAAGTGCGCAGCGCGATCGTCGGACTTGCGCGCACGGACGCCCGGGCCGTGCAGCACGACGTGGTGCGCTGGCTCAGCTGCCCCGCGAGCCGCGCGATCGGCGCCGACGCAGTCCTCGACGCCTGGTTGGCCGATGCCTCGCTGCTGCCCGGCACGATCGCCTTCAATCCGCTCTCGGCGCTGCACCCGAGCGCGGTCGATACGCCGCTGAGCGCCGCGCTCGAGGCGCAAGGCCATCGCGCGGATACCTCGCTCGGCAGCCCGCTCGGTGTGCGTGCGTCGGGATTCGAAGAGGCTCTGCGCACCAGCGACCGCGGCGCGCTCGAATGGTGGCTCGCACGCGCGCCGCAACTCGCCAATCGCGTGCCCGGTCCGCAACTCGACTGGCTGCCGCTCGCGCGCGTGATGACGCCGAACTTCCTCGTCTACCCGGACAGCCGCGCCGCGATGGTCGACTTTCTGATCGCCCATGGCGCCGACCCGCGCACACGCTTGCCGCACGACCCCGGCCAATCGGTGCTGACGATGGCGCGTGCCGCGAAGAGTCCGCTGCTCGCGGCGCTCGAAGCGGCGCCCGCCGGCTACCTCGACCCGGGCCCGATCGTCGCGGCGAACGGGCGCGCGCTGCGACTCATCGCCGTGCCTTGAGCTCGGCGTCGGACGGACAGGCCGCAGCGCCGAGGATCAACGCGAACGGCAGGCTCACCTGCGGATCGTCGCGCGATCGGGCGCATTTTCCTGGAGCGCTCTTGGCCGTCGGCGGCGGCGTGGCAGCGCTTGCCGGCGCAGAGGATGGCGGCGGTACCGGCGCCGCGGACGCCGTGCCGGGCTTGGCCGCCGGCTTGAGGGCCACAGTCTTCTCCGTCGGCGTCCCGCCGCCGCGGGTGATCGTCGGCGCATCGTCGGTTTCGACGAGCACCGCCGCGGCCATCGCGCGGTACGCATCCAGGCTCCACGGCACCGCACGCCACGCGCTCGCATCCGCGGTGTAGGCGAGCCAGCCCTCGTTCGTCTCGAGGCGGAACTCGCGCGGCGCGCGGTCGCCGAGCGGCAACTGATCGATCAACGGCAGGTCCTTCGCGCGCTCCTCGGTGCCCTGGGTCCACGTCGCGGCGAAGAGGGACACCGAATAGAGCGTCGTCGTCGCGGAGTAGGCCGATTGGGTCACATCGATCGGCGTCGTGCGCAGGCAATAGGCGCGCTCGTCGGCCGCGGGTGCGTTCGTGGGCTCCCACAGCGTCGCCCGGTTCTCGGTGTCGTCTGCGCCGGCGAACTGAGCGCACGCGTCGCCGCCCTTCGACGCTGGATCGCGCGGACGCAGTGCCTGCCCCTTGGCCCCCACGTCCGCGCCCATCGAGGTCGGCTCGACGTCGAACAAGCGCACGGTGAGCCCGCGCGTGAGGGCGACATCGGTCCAGAAGCGGCCCGGCGTCGAGGCCAGCACGCCCTCGCGAAAGTCGGACGACAGTTCGGTCGAGACCGTCGCGCGCGGCCGCGTGTAGACGCCCGTCGGGGCGTCCCACACCACCGAGTGGAACTGGGTGTAGCCGGGAAACGCGATCACGATGTTGGCTGCATCGCTCGAGATGCCGACCCGCGTGGGCTGCTGCGGCGGGGTCGACAACAACTGGCGCTCGATCGTGCAGCGCCCGTTCGCTTCGCGCCGCCCGAGGTTGATCGCAGCGACGTTGCCTTTCGTCGCCATGCCGCTGACGAAGATCAGGCCCGCGTCGTCTCTCGCACCGGGCCGCTGCATGAAGGTCGCAATCTCCGCGCGCGCTTCGCCGCCCGCGTCGCCGAACTGCACGGTGCTGCATGGGGCCGCCGTCCCCGCGCCGGCGCCGGGGGTGCCGCCCGACAACTGCCACACGCCGCCTTGCAGGATCGTGCGCAGGCTGGCGATGTTGCGCGCCTCGCTGAAGCGCTCGGTGCTTTGCAGCGCCTTGAGCCGGTCGGCATAGAAGGATTCGACCCACGGCCACGTGGCCGGCCCGGTGGTGTACCGGCGCCCGCGATCGAAGAAGTGCGAGCCGAGCAGCGCGTAGCGCAACAGGTCCTGCGCACCGCTGAAATCCTTGAACTGCGGCTGGAAGCGCACCTGGCTCTCGGCGGCGAGCGCATAGCTGCGGTCCAGCGTGCGCTCCTTGGAGGCGACGCGCTTCTCCGCAACGTAGACGGTCAGCGCCCAGATCGTCAGCGGCGCCAGCACCAGCAGCATGATCGCCAGCGAGGCGCGGCCGACGCGCACGCGCCGCGCCTTCTCGCGCTCGGCTTGCGCGCGCGCACGCAACTCGGCGTTGTTGGCGCGCTCGACATCGTTGTCGCGTTCGGCCAGCGCGAGCGCCTCGTGGCTGCGGCGCTTCTCCTCCTCGGCCTGGCGGCGTTCCTCGTCGCGGTGACGACGGCTTTCGATCGAGAGTTCGAGGAACCGCAGCGCATCCTTGCTCACCGGCGACAGCCTGGCGCCGGCGCGGTCCATCGCGAGCAGACGATCGATGCGCTCGACGCGCGCCGGGTCCTTCAGGAGCGCCGGCATCTGCTCGTCCTCGTAGCGGCGCAAGGTGTCGCCACCACTCAAGGCCCAGCTCGATTGCGGCGCCGCCTTCCAGCGTTCGGTGTCCTCCAGCAGGCGCAGGTAGATGTGGAACTGGCGATCCTCCTCGTCGATCCATGCGCGCAGGCGCGGCCAGCGCCGGATCAGCGTCTCGTGCGCGACCTTCACGGTGCTGCTCTCGACATCCCAGTGCAGGTAGCCGTGCGGCTGCATCCACGGCTGCACATGGCGCGCCAGCGCAGCGAAGTCGGGCGGCACGATGTTCAGGCGCCGGCACAGGCTCGCCATGGCCGCGCGCTGCTGCGTATAGGTGCCGGTGTTGGGTTCCTTGAACGCGAGGCTGCGGAACACCGCCTCCCATGCCGGCTGCTCGTCGATCGAGCGGCAGTAGATCGATTCGCAGCGCTGCTTCAGGCACAGCTCGAGCGTGTTGATCGATGCGTCGAGCGGCTGGATCGAGGCGCCCGGCAGCGCGCCGACGGCGCACCAGAGATCGTCGAGAGTAAGCGCATCGACGAGCGGCCGGCCACTGCAGCGCGCACTCGCCTCGTGCCAGATCCAGAACAGCGCGTGCTGCAGCAGCGGCAGGTGGTCCGCGTGGTCCTGCTGCGCCATGACCGCACGCAGATCGGTGAGCAGCCGCTGGATCAGCGCCTCGTCGATCGGGATGTCGGTCGGCAGCGGCTCGGCCGGCGCGGCCTGGCCTTCGACACGCGCCTGGCGGCGGGCGAGGCGCTGCTGCGCGACGTGCCGACGCAGATAGCGCAGCACCGGCTGCTCGATCGCGCTGCGCAACTCGTCGGCATCGAGCCGCTTGACCAGGTAGGACGCGCCGTTGATGGCATCCGGCAGGTCCTCGTAGCGCGGGCAGTCGTTCAAATGCTCGCTGCGCATCGTGAGCGCGACGCACACCTGCGGATGCGGCTTCTTGAACTGCTCGACGATGCGGTTCACGAGCGCGCAGCAATCGGCCGCGACGTCGGCACGCGTGTTGCTCGGGTGGAAGAGCTCCTCGAACTGGTCGAGCAGGAACAGCACGTTGAGCTGCAGCCGCACGCCGCTGACACCGACGGGCACGCGGAGCTGGCCGCCGTAGCGCTCGACGAGCACGCCGAGGCCATCGGGTTCGCGCAGCACCGCGACGCAGGCCTCGAGCCGCGCCGCCTCGTCGGCGACCGGCTCGAGCTCGCGGCAGAACTTGCGCGCGAGCCGGCGTATCGGTGTGTCGCCGTCGACGTGATTCGTGCCCGGCGTCGCCACGACCGGTGCCCAGAAGTCGCCGGCGTCCTTGATTGCATAGGTGCGCAAGCGCGGGATCGCGCCCGCCAGCACCAGCGACGACTTGCCCGATCCCGAGCCGCCGATCACCGCGACGAAGCGCTTGCTGCGCAGGCGCGCGACGACCTCGTCGGCTTCGATGTCGCGACCGTAGAAGTAGCCGGAGTCGTCGGGCTGGAACGGCCTGAGGCCGGGGAAAGGCGACCAGCCCGCGACGTCCTCGGCCAGTGGCACTGCACCCGACCCGGGATCTTGGGGCGCGTCGGCGGCCATCGTCATCCGCCCGCGGCGGGCTCGTCCATCGCGGGAACGGACGTCGGCTGCGCACGCCGATAGCGCTCCCACAGGTCGAGCAGGAATTCCTCCAGCTCGACCTTGCTCTCTTCCTCGATCATCAGCCGCGGCTCGACCTCGGAGCGCTTGACCTGCACATACGACCACTCGTGCTTGGGCACGCGCGTGCCGAGCGGCGGGTTGTAGAGGATCGCGACGCAGCCGGGATAGGTGCCCTTCTTCGGAATCGTGCGCTGCACCTGGTCGATCTGATCGAGCAGCGACTTCGGATCCTTCAGCTCCACCGGCAACAGCAGCATCACGCCCGCGACGTCCTTCGATGCATTCGCGAGATCGTCGAGTTCGAGCGAAACGCAGCGCAGCATCGGCCGCGTCGGATCGGGCGGCAGCGCATCCCACGCGTCTTCGAGCTGGCGCGCGAGGCGCTTGAACGCATGCTCCTGCGGATGATTCTCGATGTGCAGCCGGATCGCCGTGCCCGCGCCGATGCCGAACAAGTGACTGATGAGCGACGTCTCGTTCGCGCACACCGGCGAGAGCTGGTTGAAGCACTTCAGGTGCCGCTCGCTCGCCATCTGCTCGGCCGGCACCTCGATGTCGGCCGGTCGATACCAGACGAGATCCCGATCGGCCTTGCCTGCCGCCGCCCATTCGCGGCTCAGCAGCGTCACGTGGCCGCCGTCGATCGCCGCCTGCAGCGGCACTTCATGCGTCATCGGCACGACCAGGACATCGGCCGGCACGAGCAGCGGGCGCAACGGCCGCCCGCTGTCGGGATCGAAGTCGTCGATCGCGTTGCGCTCGAGCACACTCACCTCCGCGCCGGCGTTCTCGAGCGCGAGCTTGATCGTCCGCACCTTGTCGGCCAGGCTCGCGGTGTGCGGACCGATCACGATCTGGCGCCGCGCCGTGCCGCTGCTGCGCGGCACGGCGACGACCGCGGGCGCGCTCGCCTGCTGGATCGCCCGGCGATGATCCTTCTCGATCTCGTCGATCAACCGATCCGCGATCTTCGACGCCTGCATCAGGAAGGCGCCGGGGAACCCCGGCGAGCCATCGATCGTGCGGTGCGACAGCGGCCGATTCGGCTCGGCATCGCTGAACATCGGCACCCAGAGCTGATCCGCGGGCATGCACTTCTGCCACTGCTCGCCCTGCTCGGCGCGCGTGATCGCGTCCTTCGTCATCGCCGCGACGTAGAGCCGCCCCGCCATGCCGGCGGGTCCGAAGGTGTCGTGGAAGAACTGAAGCTCCTTCTCGCACCACTCGGAGTCGACGTACTTCTCGCCGACGACGAGCAGCATGCCGAAGCTGCGCGCCACGCGGTCCTGCAACTGCCAGCCGAGCGTGCCGCCGGTCGGCCCGTTCTCGTGGCTGAAGTGGAGCTCCTTCTTGACGATGTCGTTGTCGAGCTTGTCCAGCCGCATGTAGATGGCATCGCGCAGCGCCTCGACCCAGTTGAACTCGGACGAGTCGTCCTTGTGCGCGTAGCTGATGAACAGCGAGTAGTCGCAATCCTTGAAGGCGATCATGGTTGCAGCTCCGGTTCGCGCGCACGCCGAGCGGCGGCCTGATCGCGTTCGAGCCGCGCGAGCACCGCATCGAACGGGCGCTGGATCATCGTGCGGCAATACAGCGTCTCACCGCTGGCGAGATCGCCGTTCTCGTACAGCTTGTTGGCGGGGGCGCCGCCACCGCAGTATCCGAAATACGCGCAATCGCGCTCGCAGGTCTGCACCCCGCGGCGGACGGCGCTCCACAGGCGCCCGAAGCGCTCGGTGCGCGCGCTGTCGAGATAGCCCTGCGTCGTCACGTTGCCGAGGACGAAGTTGCCGTACTCTGGCGACGGCTGGCCGAGCAACTCTGGCGAATAGGTGCCGAAGTCGCCGTTGTGCGCGACCGTGATCAACGCGAACGGCAGGGTCTGCGCGTTGTCGGGCCAGTGCTCTTCGCGCCAGCGCTGGCGCGGTTGCTGCCGCGCGATCGCGTCGCGTGCGAAGGCCAGTTCGCGCACGCGCACGCTCGTGGAGCCGTCGGCGCAACGCTCGAGCAGCCGTTCGACGAAAGCCGCATGCTCGGCTTCGTGCCCCGCCAGGCTGGAGCGCTCGTGCGGGCCTTCTGCTTCGTCGTAGTTGCAGCCGAGTTCGCGCACGCCGTGCAGCTCGAAGAAATCGAGGAACGCATCGGCCTGCGCGAACGTCGCCGGCGTCACCACCGCGATCGCGTGAAAGGGAATGCCATGCTCGCGCAACAGCGCCATGCCGCGCAACACGCGCGCATGCGTGCCGCGGCCATCGCGGGTGCGTCGGTGTGCGTCGTGCAAAGACGCGGGTCCGTCGACACTGATGCCGATGCGGATGCCGTGGCGCTTGATCGACGCGCACCACGCATCGTCGATCAGCGTTGCATTGGTCTGGATCGAATGGGTCACTTCGCAGCGCGCACCGAGGACCTCGTGGAGCGCCGCGATCGCCTCGTCGTAGAACCCGCGCGGCATCGCGAGCGGCTCGCCCGCGTGCCATACGACGGTGAGCTCGGGGCCCGCCAGACCATCGTCACGCAGGCGCTCGGCGGCACGGCGCATGGTCGCGATGCTCATGCGCGCGGTCGAGTCGCGGTCGGGCAGATAGCAGTAGTCGCAGTCGATGTTGCAGAACGGTGTCGCCTGCAGGATCAACAGGCGCGTGCGCAACGCCGGATCGAAATCGGCCGGATCGAAGCGCACGCCGGCATCGTCCGCGACCGACGAAGAGCGGCGAGGGAACCATCTGACGCGCGATGCAACAGCCATTTGCGCACGCTCCCTGCAAGACCGACGATGAAGCAGCGACGACGACGCTCAACGATTGAGCCAATTGCCCCAGTTGCCCCAGTTCGGCCAGTTGTTCCAGTTGTTCCAGTTCGACCAGTTGAACCAATGGGCGAGTGTCTTGTCGCCGGACGCCGCGGCGGCGTCGGCCGACTCGTGCATCGCGCCGCGCACGGCTTGTACGCGTGCCTCGAGCGCCACACGTGCGGCCGGTTCGACGCGCGCCTCGGCGACATTCGCGGAGCCCAGCACGCCCGCCACGCCGATCCATGTCAACAGGGCTCGAAGCATCGCCGAAGGCTCCTGAACGAACGACCGCCAAAGAGCAGCCGTGCTCCATGCGAACCCATGTTAGATCGTTGCCCCCAGGTTGGGAAGCGCCCGCTCTCCCTAACAAACAGGATGGTGGCGCGGGTTGCGGCGGCGCAGTCGCACTATGCTGTGCGTCGCCACCGCCGAACTCCGCCCCGATTTCACCCTGTCGGGCCTGCTGCGGCGTATCAAGCCGTGTGAATTCGAATCGCACCCCATGCCCTGATGCCTTCCGCGCCCGACCCTCGCGACGACGATGCCCTGATGGCCGCCTATGCCCGCGGCGACGCGGCCGCGTTCGAGCAGCTCTACGCGCGTCATCAGGCGGGCCTCTATCGATTCGTGCGGCGTCTGCTCGGCAGCGCGCTGAATGCGCAGACCGACGAGGTCTTCCAGGACACGTGGCTGCGGGTGGTGCACGCGCGCGAGCGCTGGGAGCCGCAAGGCGCGACGTTTCGCACCTGGCTCTACACACTCGCTCACCACCGGGTGATCGACATGCTCCGGCGCAGCGGCCGTGAGGTCTCGATCGACGCGCACGCCGACGACGGCGATGCGCCGTGGGAGCCGGAAGCAGCCGCCGCGTGGCAGCAATGGCCCGCTCCATCGAGTCCGGCCTCGCACACCGAAGAGCTCGCATTCTGGCGACGCGCCGGCGAGCGGCTGATCACGTGCCTCGAACAACTGCCGCTGCCGCAGCGCAGCGCGTTCCTGCTGCACCATGACGACGGCCTCGCGCTCGACGAAGTGGCGCGCGCGCTCGAAGTCGGCTTCGAGACCGCGAAGACGCGGCTGCGCTACGCGATGAGCAAGC
>Ga0068863_100007417_pt1 | contig 10734 bp, 17 predicted proteins | sample KBSSwiS62_FD_66596 | JGI IMG/M metagenome (GOLD analysis project Ga0068863, IMG submission 66596) | Switchgrass rhizosphere microbial communities from Kellogg Biological Station, Michigan, USA - KBS Switchgrass S6-2 | ecosystem: Host-associated > Plants > Roots > Rhizosphere > Soil ...
AATGCCTGACGGTAATCAATTACGGTTCTGGTGTTGTAACCATTGCGCGAAGCGGTCAGAACATAAATGGGGGGACAGCAAGTTTAACTCTAGCAGCAGGGTCTGCGAGTGCACCGACCGGGATAACGGTAACATCGGATGGCACGAACTACGTGGCTCAGCCCGTCGCAGCGACAGGCGTAGGGAGTGTAAATGGGTTTACCGGTGCAGTCTGTTATATCGGGGCACTTGCAGTCACGCCTATTGTTCCTGGTGATTGGAGCGTTATAGGGAGTGGAGGAAGCCAATCCACTGTTACTGGACCTTGCGGTTCAGCGATCACTGTCACGGGGACCACGGGCGGCAGCGGCAACGTGTATGGCGTCAAAGTCGCTGTCGTGAACGGCAACTTCACCCATACTCTGATCCTTTACGGAGCGATCAATCAGCAGAATTTCTCATCAATCGCGGCAGGTTTCACAGACGGCACAAAAGTCGAAAGCTGCGGAGCAACTTGGCTTGCCAACTCCGGCGAGTTGACGATTCTGAATACCCTCACCTCTGCACTTTCCGGTGGTACTTATAACGCAGCAAACGGAAACACGCTTACCCATAATGCGAATGGCTCTGTTTGGCCGCTTATCATTAAGTTGACTCGCAGCGGAACGGCTCTGAGTTGCGGAGTCTCTTACGATCAGGGAATAACCTACTATACGAGTTTCACTGACACTGTTCCGCAGCAGACGCCGACGCACATCTTGGTTTACGCCGATCCCCGTGGGGCGTCGGATGCTGGACATTTGACGTTGGTCTCATATAACTAAATGAAGATCCTCATCCTCGCCCGTTCTTCAGGTCGAATACCGCCAGATTAGTTCCATCGATTCGCTTCGGGACGCCGACGCTGGAGTTGGCCATTTCCAGAAGCCACCGAATCACTCCTGGGTGCGCGCGGTCGCAATCATGCCATATCAGTGTCTTTACTCCTGGAATTGAAAGTGCCTTTTTGGTGTCGTTTCGGACGTATTCGTAGGTGTGAGCCCCATCGATAAAAACACACTCTGCCTGCGGGAAAGGGTAATTCGCCGTATCGCCCAGGTGTTGCTTGACGTTGGTAATCTCGGGATCCGATCTGTATTCGATTCCGACGAGCCTGGATTCGATCAGGTGTGCATCGTCCTTCAGTAGGCCACCCTCGCCGCGCCCTGGCGGGAGATCGATCGTGTGAATGGTGGATCCCGGAAGGTTGAGCGCCATCATTCGCGTGGTGTGCCCATTGAAAGTGCCGATTTCAAGCACGGACCGCGGGCGGCGGTCCACGAGAATTGTTATGAGCGCCGTTAAGTCACACCAAGGCAGCGAGCCTTCAACGTAAGAGTAAGATCCATCTAGACGGATCAAATGCTTGCGGGACAATATCGATGAAACCGTCACCAGGGGCAGCTTGCGGAGGCGTATCCCCCAAAGCGTCTGGGCAAGAGAATTGATGCTTGCGGTCATCACTTTTTGGCGTAGTTGCATTCAACGTTTCCTCTTCCCATCCCGCTTCAGTCGATCCGCCAATTCCTGATAGCTCGAATCGTCGCGATTCACCGCGCGCGTGAAAGCGTAGTAGTGCTCCAGGGCCTCAATGATTTTCTTCAACTCTTCATCGTCGACTTCGATTTTCATCCCGCCAAGCCCCGCTTTTTCAAAGCCCGCCAAGCCGTCACGAGCTGCTGCACGAATGGCGCCCGTGGGCCGCGGCCGCGATCTAAGCGCGACATGAAGTGGGCGGCCTCGTAGAACTTCAGCAGGTCGGTAACGCTCATTCGGTCCAGCCGCGTTGCGAGTTCGTCCAGTTCATCACGGGTCAGCGCGCGATTGACCCAGGGTTCATAGGGCTTCTGTTCATCGGGAATAATTAACGGCCCTTTTTCGCAGGCGCCACGATCGCTTTCTTGATGGCGGCCGAGGAAGTCCCGTGCTCTTTGACTAAAGCTTTCAGCTTCGCAGGCGTCACACCTAGACTCTTTGACCAATCCTTCAGCTCGTACTGTTCCTTCACGTTGATCCGCTTCGAGTCCGGCGAACCTGTTTTCTTTTTATCGTCTGCCATCCGTAGTCTCCTAACTTAAATCACTCAACTAAATCGCGATCCCTTCCCCTACCCGGCGGCGTCTCTTCGGAGCGTCGCCGGTTTTTTTTGTTTTTACGGTATCTTAATCCTGGCAATCGCCGTCCCGAGGTCATCGTATGTCGTCGCCTCCGAGCGCACCGCGTCGAGAGCATAAACCCACGAACCGACGCTTCTCTGTGCGCGGGCTTCGACGGTCACCCATCCGTGGCCGTTCGTAGCTTCAAGCGTCGCAACGGTTCCAGGCTGGGCCACAAATATATACGACCAGGCGCAATGGGCAAGCAGCGCCTTTATCGTGACGTTTTCTCTTTCATCCTTTGACATCTTCGACCAAACGCCCTGACCGGGGATCGCTGGAGCGGAATCCTCTTCCCTCGTATGGGCCGTGGCTGATTCCACTCCGCCGGTAGCATTGACGTAAGTTATTCTTGCGCCGTCGCTCCATTCCCCAGTCACGCAATAGACAACTTTTTTGCCGACCGAGGTCGAAGGTTTTTTGGAAGGAGAAGGCGTGCCGGATTGACCCAAGACGCTCCCGGCCGCTCCCGTCAGCAGCGCGGCGATGCAAAAGCTTCGTTTCATGACTCCCTCCGATCTTTATCGCGCCGCTTCCCCCAGAGCCTGTTCGGGCACACACGCATCGATTCAATGATCGTTTTCCGGTCGCTTTCTTCGATTCCGCGCATCTGAGAGACCATCTCTTTTCGCAGCCGGTTTACTTCCAATTCCAGTACGTCCAAGTCTTCGCATATCTGCCGTTTCAGATTCGTGAGACGATTCATACTTTCCAGGCAGCGAATGTATTGTCTCCACGTCTCTTCCGGGAAGTCTCCCAGTCGAGCTCCCCGTCTTGCCGGGATCACCCGGATTTTTGTGTTCACCAGCTAGAGCCACCAATTCTTTGAACGCGACCAAGTTTCGCTGGATCGCTTCAATCGCAATCAAATGGCCCGAGCGCAATATTTGCAGCAGCGAATCGACCCAAGGCCCAAATTCCTTAGGCATTTGTAACACGAGCGAGTCAATGTCCGAATCGGGTGATCGACTTATTTTTTGATCGGGGATTAACGGGTGAACGCGGCCATCGGTACTGGAACTTTTGGATGTCTCATAGCATTCCCGCAGAATGACAAACAGTTCCGCCTGGCTCGGCTCGGGCACGCCAGACTTCCGTATTCTGGCCTGCTCATCCAGCACCCAATCGTGATCCGACTGGAAAATCTTAAGGCCATTTTTCTTTGCCGATTCAGACACTTGTGTTTTTCAGGGTGAAAAAGTTCTCTTTACCCCTTGCAACCTTTCACCTTTTCTCCTATACTCCATCTACATGAGTCTAACTGAGACTAAAACAAACGCTGGCAAGGCGCAACTGAGCCAAGATCGCGTTCGGGAAATTCTCAAGCGACACCCCGGGTCCATCGGTCAGCTTGCAGATGAACTCGGCGTAACAATCACGAGCGTTTCTATGGTTCTGCGAGGGCGCGGAACTTCCCAGCGAATCGAGCAAGCCGCGCAAAAACGAGCCGCCGAACTTCTCAAGCGGGAGGCCGCCTAGTCGCCATGCTCCCCCGCAAGCCGCCATCTTCGGTAGTTGAATTTCCACGGAAGGCCAGAATACTTTCGATGGCTCCAAGGGTTCAACCTGATGGGCCCGAACCCCCTGACCCAACGGCAAATATGAGTTGCCGCCCTTGCCAGAAGATGCTGGACTCGTTCCGCAATCAGATCCTCAGCGCGGTACGTGCGCGCCGGAGCCACCGCAGCATCGCCGCTCAGTACGGCGTTTCGATTTACGACATCTGGGAAATCGTCGCCGACGAACTGGTTGAGAGACGCGAGCGGAGGGAAGCAGCGTGACCCTCGCACTTTCCATGCTCCGGCTATTCAAGGCGCTGAAGAATCGGTATCAACTACGGAAACGTCGCCAAGAGGCAGCGGCTGCGCTCAAAAGGTGGGTGGGGTGATGCCTCCGATCTCCAATCTCATCTGCGCCGCGCTCGTCATGCTTCTGATCTGGACCTGCATAGACGGCTTTTCGAAAGGGCGCAACTGATGACCGACCCTTACGTGGACCAAATTTTGCGCGATGCCCAGGAGGATGGCAACGGCGGTGCGATCGCGTTCATCATCCTGCTGGCGTTCCTGGTGGTTTGCGGCTTTGCGATTTGGGTGGCTCACGGAGGTCGGCTGAATTGAAACGCGCATTCACAATCGGTCAGATTCTCTCGCATTACACCGGGATACTTATGTGCCCGATCAACGACCTCTACGAGATCGCTAGCTTTCTTGCCCAGGACGCCATATTCACCCACCAGATACCGCGCGCCATTCGCGATGGGCGGCCGTGGCTTTTGGAATCGCTGCCATGGCTCGATGGGATCACACTTTCGGAAGTTACTCCGGAAAACTGTCTCGAACGATTAGCGTTCTATTCCGAGAAATATGGCGCTTCGCACGAACTGTCTCCGATCCCGCACGCCGAAGAATTGCGTCGCGATCCAGTCGAAGAGGCTGAAGAAATATTTGGTCGAGACAAGGTTATTAAGGTCCAAATATGACGCCATCCCGTCGCTTCAACCTCGGGCCCGACCGCTCCGGCAAAACCGTCGAGCGGTACATCGCTGTCTATATGGACCGCATGGAAGGCGCGGAGATGAGCTTTGAAGCGAAATCGGATAGGGCCGCCGCCAGAATAGCCGCCAGCTATCAAGTCCAACGCCGCGGAGCCTTCGAGTACCAGGCCTGCACGCTCGTCGGCCTGCTGAAATTCACGGACGGCTATTACTGGCGTGGCTTGGACAAAGCGCTCATCGAGCGTTACAACCCATTCAAGCGTCAGTGTGCCGGCTGCCTTCAACGCAAGCCGAAGGCCTGGATGCGTGAAGTTGGTGGGGATTGGCTCTGCCGTACTTGTCTCGATGGGATAGCGGTTATTGCGGTCGAGCTGGGTCCGCTCGACGTGTGTAAACTCCCGCAATTCGACGTGGAGCTACGCCTGCCAAGCGTGCCCATCTTCGAGGAAAGAAACCAGACCGTATGACGGAAGCACGAGCACTCGTCGTAACCTTCCTCGAATCGGATCAGTGGACCGCCGCCGAGAAGTGGGTGATCCGCTGGCAATTCGGACTGCTGGGAGATTTCCAGGAGGCGTTATCCGAAGCGATTAAGCGCGCGGACGATTCTAACCTGGCTCGGCTGGAATTTGGATTCCCCGAACAGGTGGCTGGATTCACTGCATGGTCACGGGGCGATCTTGGAACACGCTTGCGAAACGCAGGATTGGAAATATGAGCACCGAAGTTATGGCCCCGCGAAAGCCGATAGCTGGCGAGACGGCCCTGGAAGCCAGAGGTCAGACGGCACCTGCCACCGTTTACGAGGTTCTTGGCGACCTGGCCCGCGATCCTTCGATGGACCCGGCGCGACTCGTGGCACTGTTCGACCTTCAGATCAAAGCCGAGGATCGCCACGCCGAGAAAGAGTTCAACGCCGCTTTCGCCCGCCTGCAGCCCAAGCTCCCGCGCATTAGCAAAAAAGGCACCATCGACATGGGCGCCAAGGGTTCGATGAAGTTCGCGAAGTACGAAGACCTGGACGCCGCGATCAAGCCGCTGTATACCGCCGAAGGGTTTTCGCTGTCATTCCAATCCAGGGCGACTGACAAGGGCATTCTTCTGGTCGCTGTCTTGAAGCACTCCGCGGGGCACTCCGAACCATCTGAGATGCAGTTGCCGCCAGACGCCGGCGCCGGCCGCAACGCGCTGCAGGCTCTCGGTAGCAGCCTGTCCTATGCGAAGCGTTATCTGACCTGCAACGTGTTCAACATCGTCACCGAGAACGAGGATGACGACGGGAACAAGATCAGCCAGATTGATAAGCGCCAGATCGAAGCGATCGAGGATTTAATGCACGAATGCAGCCTGTCCCCCGAGGCGCGCACGAAGCTCCTGGAAATGTTCGGAATCAAGGTTCTGAGCGATGCAACCAAGGCGCTTTACCCGGCAATCATCAACATGCTGGTAGCAAAACGGAACGCGCTAGGGAGCAAGGCGAAGTGAAAATCTTAAAACTGACCGCCGAAAACGTTAAGAAGCTGAAGGTGGTCGAAATCACGCCCAAAGGCGACCTGGTGCAAGTCACCGGCAAGAACGGGCAAGGCAAGAGTTCAGTCCTCGATTCCATCTGGTGGGCCCTGGCCGGGAAAGGTTCGATTCAGAAAGAACCGGTTCGGCGCGGCGCCGACAAGGGCCGGATCGAACTCGATCTCGGCGACTACATCGTCGAGCGTCGCTTCACCAAAGAGGGCGGTAGCACCATAAACGTCCGCAGTCGTGAAGGAGCAACATACCCATCACCGCAGGCGATGCTCGATGCGCTGATCGGCGATCTGAGCTTCGATCCATTGGCCTTCTCTCGCATGGATTCGAAGCGTCAGTTCGAAGAGCTTCGCAAGATCGCCCAACTGGAAATCGACATCGAAAAACTCGACGGCCTAAACCGCACGGACTTCACGGCGCGAACGGAAGTGAACCGCCAGGAGAAAGCGGCGCGGGGGAGGGCCGCGGCGATTGTTGTACCGGACCTGAATGTTGAACCGTCGGACGAGTCGCAGTTGCTGTCCGAGCTGGAAGAAGCCGGGAAACATAATACGCTGGCGGAGAGTCGCAAGGCTGCGCTCAAAACGTTGGAGCGCGACGCCGGCGATAACCGTTCCCGCTGCGCTGATGCGATGGCCCAGGTGGCCCGCTTGCGGGATGAGGCCGATACGCTCGAACAGCGTGCCAGATCCTTTTCGGCCAATGCGGACGAACTTGACGCGCAGATCTCAGCCTTTACGCCCCTTGAGCCAATTGAAACCGCTCCGATCCGCGACAGGCTGCAGGCCGCCCGTCAGACGAACAGCCTGATTGCGCAGCGCGATCGCAAGCGTAGCGGAAAAGTCGGGATTGTCATGGAGGACGGAGCCGTCGCTGCTGATCATCAGGAGGTCGCAACTGCATGATCTATCACCCTGTCATTCAGAACACTCCGGAATGGAAGGCCATGCGGCTTGGCATCCCTTGCAGTTCGGAATTCCACCGCATCATAACCCCGAAAAAGATGGAGCTGTCCGCCCAGCGCTACAAGTTGATGTTCCGGCTGCTGGCTGAGTGGATGACCGGCACCTCGGTCGCTGAAGCTGACGAACTGCGCACCGAATACATGGATCGCGGCCACGAGCTCGAGGACCGCGCGATCGCAGCCTACGAGATGTTGACCGATCAGGAGACGCAGCCAGGTGGGTTCATCACGACCGACGACGGGATGATCGGCTGCTCTCCGGATCGGCTGGTTGGGACCGACGGCGATGCGGAGCTGAAGTGCCCGGCGCTCAACACGCAGATCAAGAATGCTCTTCTGGGAACGCTGGATGATGATTATCGCTGCCAACTGCAAGGGCGCCTGCTGATTCACGGCCGCGAATGGGTCGACATCATGCCATACCACCCGGCCATCACGATACCGCCCGTGCGCGTGGTGCGTGACGACAAGTTTATTACGCCGCTCGAAAGGGCGCTGAAAGAGTTCGTGGCCGAAATGCTCGACAAGCGCCTGGAGCTGGAGCGACGGTTTGGCCCCTTTGTGCGGCCGAGCGACGCGGAGCCAGCGGATCACAGCGACGATTTCCTGAACGATGCGGATGCAGAGATGATTATCGCCGATCGGTTCGGGAACAAGTTATCGACAGTTTAGAGTTCCGGCCGGGGCGCGCCTTTGAAGTCGGACTTGCCATTGTCCGAGCGCCCCGGTTGGTTAAGTTGCCGCTCGGCCCAGGCGGCCAAACGGGGCCGGTCCGTGTTCAAGAAGCGGATAAACCGGCCCTGGCTGAAAAGGTTTGAAAGGAAGTTTACAAAGTGAGCTTGGTAAGCGACGTGGCAAAAATCCTGAAAAGTATGGTCGGCTTGGCGACGAACAAGCATGTCGACGAAGAGTTTGAGGCGCAGAACATTTTTCTCAAGCAGGCCTTTGGCGCGCTCCGTGATGAGCAAGACGCCCAGCGCGTGCTGTTGCTCAGGATTCTTGCGGCGGTAGAGCCACTCCCCGCCGTCAAGTTTGTTTTCACCGTTGATCTGGAGGGGCAAATCCTGGAAGGAGTTACAAGCATCACCATGAAAGACAATCAGCAGGCGACAGCAAGTATTCAGCCCGTCGATTCCAAAGGCAACCCAGCCACGCTCGATGGGGTTCCGGTTTGGGCGAGCTCGGACGAGACCATTGTCACGGTGGAACCGGCTACGGATGGGCTCAGTGCGCTCGTAAAGGCAACCGGCCCGGTTGGAACCGCGAAGGTATCGGTGACCGGCGACGCCGATATGGGCGAGGGGACGAAGCCGATATTTGGACAGCTTGACGTCGATGTCACCGCCGGCGAAGCCGTGTCTCTGACGATGAAGCTCAGCGATCCAACTGATCAGTAAGGGTTACCGAGCAAGGCTCTCTGTTGTACCGGAAGGTTTAAGCCTGGCGAATCCAGTTGGTTCAGGCCTAGAGACGCGGCGCTAATCGAGGGGGCCTCGATTGTCGCGTTGCTCGCAACCAAGACTGGATCCGGAGAGAGCCAACACACACTGAGGAAGCACCCGCTGGTGGTCGACCCCACGCCAGCGGCTTTCACAGGGAGAAGGAATCAGTAGATTTTAACGGAAATTCCCGGCTCGGGGATTGAGAGCACGCTGCGGATTCATTGAGGAAAGGACTGAGATTTCTATTCAGCGTGCCGGGCGGCCAACTTCTTCCCGGCGCCCTGAATCCGGCGCTCCCACCAGTCGAAAGTGCATTTCCTCCGAATGCACGGTGGAGCGCCGGATTGAGGGTGAATCAGTGGCAATCGATCAACTTGAAGCTGAGCGCTGCATTTGCGCGGCTATCAAACTTCCAAACGGTGATCTCGTAAAAGGCAGGCGCCATAACAACTGCATCAGCTTGGCTGTCGAACTCGGCGCTAGCCGTGGTGATATCGCAGGAGCCATTCAGGGATTCATGACTACTACAGGACGCTTCGTTGACCGCAAAGTCGGAATGGAAATTCAAAAGGCATCAGGATTGCCTTCCAAGTACAGCCACGATGGGGTGTACCGCGGCGAAATTCTGTTCAGTGAGGATCTCTACTGATGAACGCCGAGCAATGCAATTCCGCCGAAGTCAACCGCCTGATCGCCGAATCGTGGGTGGTGGCAAGCGAGTTCGATGATGACTGCGAGGTCGAGATCAGGACTCAGGGTTCGGACGTCTTCGTATGCGAACTAGCTCCATTTGATGGGGCATGGGGTCCCGAAGAGATTGCCGTTGTTCGCTTGATCGCCGCAGCTCCCAGGCTGCTCAGTGCGTTGCGTTGGAGTGTCAATCAGAGCGGCGAGTGTCTTGGCGACCATCCCGCACTTCTTCATGAAGCGAAAACCCTACTAGCTGGGATCGAGGGCGCCGCGTGAACGCGAATCCAAAACGATTGGCGCCGGTACCAGCGAGGCCTCCATACAAGCCAGTTCTTTCTGTGATCGAGCGTAGGGCTTACGCCGCTGCTCACCGGCTGTTGCAGCTCAGCGCCTCCGGTGAACGTGAGCTGGCTTGTCCCGGCGCGCGTCGGAGCGTTTGGCTTGACCGTGTAGCCGCCGTTTTAATCGAGGAGTTTTCAGAAGCGAAAAAGGAGAAATCACTTGCCAAATAGTCTGATCTTTCGGGGAGCCTTCATCCGCTCCATCCATTTATCAAATCCCGACGATGGCGACAAGACCGTCACCATGCAGTGCACCGCCGACTTCAGCGATCAGGTCATTGAAAAGATGAAGTGGGGACAGGTGGCCGACGGAACCGGCGAGTTCACACCGATCAATATCGATGGCGTGGTTTCGTCCTGCAAGCTCAAGGGCGCGTTGCTCGCCACCAGCCTGATCCTCACGCCCTCTTCGCGCGAGATGAAGAAACACGAGTTGGATTTGGATACGACCTGGCTTGGCGACTTTCAAGCCGTCGTGACCAAGGATCGCGAAGGTGAGCCGACGAATACGGAACTACGGTTCTCCGTTGAATCGACTTCCAATAAGGCCGCTGCTCTGCTGGAAAACTACATCAACCATTTAGGCCGCGAAAAAGGCCAGATGAAGGTTTCCTACAGCAAGCAGCTCCTGCTGGGCGAGTCCGAAGAAACGGAAGACGACACGCAAGACACGCTGAACGACGGTGAGGACGAACCGATTGAAGTGGCCGCCGGCACGTTGGCCTCCGCACGCTCGATGAAAGCCGTTTCGAAGGGAAACTGATGGCCGCGAAGATTACGCAACTCACTCCCGGCCAGGAGAAACGGCTCCAGCAAGTGTACGACGAGTGGCTTGCTGTTGGCCGCTCCTGCGAGCCACTGAACCGCGGTGAAGCTGCGGAAATCATTGGCGAGTTTTATGCCCGGATAGGCAAGCCGAAACCGCGCGTTATGTTCTTCAGTTCCCCGGCGATGTGCGTATTGGCTTTTGGTGCGCTGAGTGCGCTGTGCGCACGAAGCGGCGAAAAAATTGTCTGGGACCAGCTCTGGGACCAGCTCAGGGACCAGCTCAGGGACCAGCTCTGGGGCCAGCTCAGGGACCAGCTCTGGGGCCAGCTCAGGG
>Ga0068863_100007423_pt1 | contig 10729 bp, 10 predicted proteins | sample KBSSwiS62_FD_66596 | JGI IMG/M metagenome (GOLD analysis project Ga0068863, IMG submission 66596) | Switchgrass rhizosphere microbial communities from Kellogg Biological Station, Michigan, USA - KBS Switchgrass S6-2 | ecosystem: Host-associated > Plants > Roots > Rhizosphere > Soil ...
GGCCAATTGCGGACTTCGAAGACTTGGATCAAAGTCGGGGCTTAGCGGACACTCGGACAAGTTGGTGATGAGGGCGACGGAATTCTCCCTGGTTCTCGCAGTTGCGCTCGGAGGTTGTGTCATGAACAGCGGACGCGACGATCTACGCGTATTCAACGAAGCAGAGATACGCGCGGCCGAACGGGCCCTGGAGCAGGCGCTGCAGTCTCCTGATCCAACAGCCTGGGTCTATTGGTATACGGAAGATGCCGTCTTCGTGGCTCCCGGCGCACCCGCCGTGCAGGGAAGGTCCGCCCTGCTGCAGATGGCGCGGGCCATGACGCCGCTGTCCTCGGTCTCGATCCAGCCGGTTCGCACTGAAGGAAGCGGAGCCCTCGCGACCGTCTATGCCCACGCATCCTGGGTCAATGGGCGACCTCCTGAGGGTGGGTCGGTTTCGAAGGTTCGGGGGATCATTGTGTGGCGCAAAGAGGCCGACGGGCAGTGGCGCATCGCACAGGAACTACTGAACGCGGACCCGATAGCCGGCAAGTAGCAGACAAAGGCACTGAGGTGATCCTTTGCCCGGAGTGCGGGAAGAATTCTTTGCCAACACCATGATCCCTGCCAAGCACCATGCACCAGAACGAAGTCAGCCATGGCATTCCTCCCCGGATTCCTGAGGTTAACTCTCGTGAGCCTCCACTGGCAAATTGGTCGTTCGGCGTTATCCTCGAATGACCGCTCTCCACGAGGTCGACAGGCAGCTTAGGGTCGATACTGGCCTTCTGCGGCGACATGAATCGTCCGTAGCGAGGCCCTTGCGCATGCTCATGACACCTTCGAAGCAAGTTTTCGATGGGCGCCATCGATGCAACTACCTTTCGCGGGTAGCTGAGCACCTCCGTCGATTGGACCCGTCGATGGCGCGGGGTCAAAACGGCGTCACCGCCGAATTGCACCTCGACTCACTGTTTGCAAGTCATAGTCTTGCCCTCGCCTGCGTGCGCCACAGTGCGTGCTACGGCATCCAGGTGGCCGAGGGAACGGGGTAGCTGCGTGCAACGGGACGACAGCAGTGTCCCAGTAGGTCGAAGCCCAGTAACGCTGCTTACCCCTCTGACTGCGCGAACCCAGCGATGCCAGCGACGATGCTGAGGTACGCTACGCCTGGATGGACGGGCTCTCATAACGCCGGAGCGTGTGGAGACTGCGCTCACGAGCGGCGACTACGGGCCGGTTTCGTTTGGGGTGTACGCTGTTGGTCCATAGCGCCCGTTCCTCGATCGCGTGATTCGTTCCATCATGTCCAAAGACGAAGTATACGACCACGCAGACGCGCTTTGGCGCGCTGAGGCGACCCGGCTTCGCCGCGCATTTAACGATGAATTTTCCGCGCTCGGGGCAAGGATGGCGCGGGCGGGGGTCATGTTCGGAAGCCACCATATAGAGGAGTCCGGGCAAGCGGCGTCGATCGAATTGTCGAAACGGGGAACGGCAATTTTCAGGGCGATCATTGCAGCGCACGCTACCGTTGGCGACAAGATCAATCGCAAGTGGTCGGCACCGCGATTTAAAGCATGGTCCTCTCACCACATCGACTCCGAGGCGCAGGAACTCGGCGCACACTGGTTAGGAGGCGAAGGCACGCGCTGGGCAGAGACGAGAGATGCTTACATGCGTCACATCCTGGCGGCTCGCGACGCGGAGCAAGCAAGGGCGGCGTGACTAATCGATCACCACTTTGCTTTGCTCAGCAGCGACCGGGCCTGGTCTCAAATATTGAGGATGGGAGCACTTGCGATAGCGACGCTCCTCTTCCTGTTCGCCGCAATCAGCGCGCTTAGTGATTGGGACGGCGCACAGAAGACCGCGCAACGAGTCTGGGGGAATCTAGTAGGCTCTGGCACGACGGTCCAATGAGCACAAGGATGTTCGGCCCAGACGACGCACCAGACCCGGAACAGTTCTATCGCAAGTACCTGGAGACTTGCCGGCGCGCGGGCATCGAGCCCGTGGCACGCGAGCGCGCCGTGGCCTTCGTGCAGGAGTGGACTGAAGTACTAACCGGGCGCCCGGAGCCGACGCAGCACTAGAGCGGCTCCGTTCATCGCGGCGTACCTGCCCCGCCTCGTGCAATAGGTAACGTACCGGCGCAGGAATACCGCCAGCAGGAAAGCCCTTGCCACGTCGATTACCGATTGCAGGCTCGTGTGTCGACACATCGTGCTGGTGGGTGACCGCTGTTGCGGGCCAGCGGGGCTTGCGGAGTATGATTGATATGCCGTCGACTGAGCGGCCGTCAAGCCCCCGGGGCCTGCCGCAGATAACACGAACAAAGTGCGGCGCTGGCATTCAGACCAGCGCAACCACGGTGGGGGCTTTAGTGAAAATGAAATTGGCGTGGGCGGCCGTCATCCTTCGATTCGGCCGCTGGCTCCTGCTGCTGGGCATCGTATTCGCGTCCGTAGTAACCACGGCGTCGGCCGTGTCCGCCTTGTTCTCAATCCAACAGATCTACTCAAACGCAGACGGAACCGTGCAATTCGTCGTGATCTACGATCGCGGCCAAGTCGATTGCGACTCAGGCGAGGCAATCTGGGCCGGTCAGACGTTATTTAGCACGGGTGCGGGCGTCGACAAGACGTTCGTGTTTCCAAACAACCTATCGACGTGCGCGACCTCGGGTCGCCGTATCCTCATCGCCACGCAGGGTTTCGCCGCGCTCGGGATCGTTTCGCCGGATTACGTCATCCCTAATGGTTTCCTTCCGAGACCAAATGGAGAACTCTACTTCGCTGGCGTGAGTTTCGTGAAATACACTGCGCTTCCGAACGATGGCGTCACATCGATCCTTGCCGATGGCACGCACACGCAGAATGTCGCCACGAACCTTGCCGGCGCATCCGCGTCGGTGACGCCTAATAGCATCCCGTCGACGGTTAATATTAATCAGCACGGCTTGACTGGTTCATGGTACGAGCCGGCCAAGAGCGGTCAGGGCGTCGAAGTCGAAGTCTTCGCTGACCTTATCGCGCCCGGCACGGGCCAAGTTCAGGTCAGTTGGTTCACCTTTGACACGACTGCCCCTGGCGGTCCGGAGCGGCAGCGCTGGTACACGATGGGTGGCAACGTCGCCACCGGCGCCGCCAGTGTCAATCTCCCCATCTATCAGAACGTCGGTGGCAACTTCAATGCCGGCCCGATCACCACCGCGACCCAAGTCGGCACCGTCACGCTTCGCTTTGCGGACTGCGAGCACGGCACGCTCGACTACACGTTTACCGATGGCAGCGGCCGCAGCGGCACCCTCGATCTCAGCCGGCTGACCAAGAACGTGACGTGTGTATCCAGTGGCGCGCGGCCGGTCAACCGCGACTTCGCGTTCTGCGGTAACTGGTACGACCCGGCGACCTCGGGCCAGGGCATCACGCTCGAGATCAACCCGCTGTCGCCGGTGGCTTTCTTCGCCTGGTACACCTACGCGCCGAGTGGCGCGGCGGCGGGGGCGGCTGGACAGCGCTGGTACACCGGGCAGTCGGGCTATATGGCAGGGGCGCGCACACTGGCGATGAAGCTCTACGCAACCACGGGCGGGTTGTTCGATGAATCAGCGCCAGCGCCGGCCACCATCGAGGTCGGAACCGCAACGCTCACGTTCCAGACCTGCACGGCCGCGACGCTCGACTACACATTCACCGGCGGCAGCAGCGCGGGCGCGGCGGGCAGCATCACGCTGAGCAAGATCGGGCCGGCCGGACCGGGGTGTGTGATGTGATTCGGCACCGCGGCAGCGCGTGCACTCGTCGACGGCCGCACTACGGCGAGGCTTGTCTTTCTATGCTGTCGAGCGGCGTATCGCAGCATGCAACCGCGCGGCTCCATTCATCGCGGCGAACCTCCCCTGCCTTGCGCAGTACGTGACGTACCGGGCAGGAATACCGGGCGTGTGAAGGAATGGGATGCCGCCATCTTCTGATAATTCGCGCCGCGGCGTGCGGCAGTCGCGATAAATCAAACGGAAAGGGACCCGGTACCACGTTGGAGCCGCCTGCGCCGGTGTACGGTCTGCCATATCTACGGCGTACCGACCGCGGCGCTATCATGTGGCGAGGTTGACCCTGCCGACGCCCTCGATCTACGCGACGAGGAGGAGTTCTATCGACGCTATCTCGAGGCTTGCCGACGCCTGGGAGTGGAACCGGTGTCACGACAGCACGCGTTGGGTCTAGTCCACGCGTGGGCCGAAATGCGATCGGAGCGACCGGAACGGACGAAGCATTAACAACTAGGGCAAGGCGGGTCCCGACCCGTTGCGAACGTTACGCGGAGCTGCTATCGGACATTTAAATCTGCGCGACCAGTCGGTTCAGATCTTGGGATAAGACATCGAGATCGATCTGGACGATTCCACCTGCGCAGCTCCGATGTAGCGCTTCAGTTCACCGTCTCGGCGATCTGCAGCAGATCGAGCGGCGGAAACCGCTTCAGTTTCTTTGCGACGTTCATGTTTATGACGATCGCGAAGTCCTTCATGCGCAGCACCGGAAGGTCTCCCGCTGCCATGCGCCGCACCAGGATCTTCTCGGCCTGGATTCCCGCGAGTCGGCCGACGTCGTAGTACCGCGCTGCCACCGAGATGAGGGCCTGCGAATCGCGCACCATGCTCTCATAGGAGCTAAGCAGCGGTATACCGCTTCGGAGTGCGGCACCAGTCACTGCATCTGCGTTCTCTTGCAGGAACGATGACGACCCGAGATAGACGAAGTCGACTTTCGCGTCCCGCAGCTCTGCCATCTTCGGCGCGATGTCCTCGGCCCGTGGCTTCCCATCGACGGTGAGCGGGAGCGCGATCGCGATTAGCTCGAAACGCAATGAGCTTGCAAGGCCTGCGAGCTCGTCGCGCTTGAGTACCGAATTGCGCTCGTTCGCGTTATATAGAAGCCCGAGGCGCTTGAATCCCGGTATGTAGCTCCGAATCGTGCGGATATTCACTTCCTCGGGAACTCGGTTGTAGGTGCCCGTAACGTCGGGTCGGCCCGGCCGTTCAAGACTGCTCACAACGCCTAGGCCCACGGGATCGGCGACCACCGTGAAGACTTTCGGGATCTTGCGGTCGAACGCGGGGTTCCCCGCGTCGGCGACCTTCCCGGCGATGCCCCGCGTAACGCTTGTGCCCCAGGTGAGGATGAGATCGACCTTGCTCGCACGCGCTTCCTGGAGGAACGCCGGCAGAACATCGTCTCTTTGGGCGGCGTCACGGACGATGAACTCGGCGTCAATGTGTCGCTCTTTAAAATAGTCCTGGAAGCCTTTGCAGACCTCCTCGCAGCCGCGCCAAGTAACAATCATCACCTTGTACTGAACCGCAAGCGATGGACTCGACCATGCGGCGGCGAGCGCAAGCCCTGCGAGTATCGAGCGAATTCTCAACGCCTGTCCTTTGATTTCGCCCATTCGTGGGCGCCCTCGACGACGAGGTATAACACAACTCCGCAGAGCACCAGGATCCCCAGCATAGCGACACTGGCAAGGGCCCCAACGTGGCCGAGCACCAACGCGCTAGCGGCGAGGCCCGCCAAGGCGCCGAGTCTTTCGATCCCCCGCAACGCGCTCAGAGCGCCTCCGGATCCTTCCGTTATCCGTACCGCGAGCGAGTAAGACGGTGCCCGCATCATCGCGTGGCCGAGGCCGAGTCCGGCAACGGCTGAAACCACCCCCCAGAAGCCGTCCCACACTGTCAGCGAAAGCAGGGCGGCGCCCGACGCTGCAGCGCCGAGCGCGACTAGCGCGATCTGTCCGGCGCGACCGTCCTTGACCTTGGCAACCATCGGTCCGAACACCACCGTCGCCAGGTAGTACAGCATCACAACCCGGGCGATCTCCGCTGCACCTGATCCGGACCCCGCGAGAATGAGCGGCGCGAGGTACCACACGAAGATCGCTGTGGCGGCGTTCATGGGTATCGTCACACCTACCAGCAGGGCGACAAAGCGAAGCCCGAACACTCGTCGCCAGCGCAGTTCTGCGATGTGCGCGCCGGTTGCGCCTACCGCGTCGCCTGCCTCGCCGCTCAACGACGAGAATCCCAGAGCGCCCGCGGCTACCGCGATCGCTGAGCCGCAGACCAGCGCTGCCTCGAACCCAAAACGCCCCGCAATCACGCCACCCATTGCCGCCCCGCAGAACACCCCGCCGTAGATGACGGCGTTGTAGGCGCTGAACGCGCGTCCGCCACTGCCGGCTCCCGCCGCTCGGATCGCGTACACCTGGCACGCAATCGTCGCCAGCAAGTACGAAATTGCCGTCACCCCTCGCCAGATCATGACGCCGACCACCGTTGTGCTAGCGGCCATCCCGCCGAGCGCCAACACCCCGAGTGGTACCGCGGCCAGAAAAAGACGACGTGCGCCAAATCGCGACGCCAGCGCGCCCCCGAACGGTGCGATCAATGCCGCGACCACTAGGAAGGCCGCGAGCGGCGCCGCCGACGCCAACTCGGGCGGCAACCAGGCCGGGCGTTCGGCTTGACGGGCGTAGAGCGGTAGAAACGCCGAGGCGATCTCAGTCGCGACTACAAAAACGAACATCGCGAGCCGAATGTCACCGACGTCGGAGAGCCGAAGCAACAATGGCCGCCCGGTCGCCAGCTTGGCGTCGAACGTGCTCGATACGCGGGCGCGCGCGGCTTCAGGCAACGCCGCAAGCCGCGTCGCCAGGTCCTCGGCATGATCGTTGAGTCGCAGCGCGGCGCGGCGCAGGCCACCGACCCCCGCGAGCTGGATGCGGTGCCGGAAGTCGCCATCGCTTTGCTCGCGAACCAGCTGGAGCACGCGCTCAAGAGGCTTGCCGATCGATTTGGCTGCAACCGCAAGCGCGAGTTCGAGCGCCACCAGCGTTGCGACGAATGACAGCACCATGACGTCGAGGAATACGTCGCGCATGCGCGTCTGCACGAACCGCGGATTTATCTCGACTTGGATCTCCCCGACCAGCCTGTTGCCGTCGATGACCGGGAGTACGAACGCTGTCTGCCGCGCGGCGATCACTTCACCTCCGTCGGCTCTTGGAGGGATCGGAGCCGCATCCAGACGTTCAGCCACGGCGACACTCTGACCGGAACTCGTAGATACGCTGATCCGCTCGACTTCTCTGAATTTCTCGAGAGTCACCGACAGGTAGCGGTCGAGTCCCGCGATCGAGCTCAGAGGAATGCCGGCTTCGGCCGCGCGCTGAACCTCCGCACGCACGATGACACCGATCAGTCGTGTGCGGTTGCTCAACTCTGGGCCGACCGCCCGGTCGAAGGCGGCGACGGCAGCAGCACCGGCTGCGACGACCGAAGCGAAAACGCCAGCCAACAACACCACCGCGAGCTGACTACGGAAGCCCTCCGGGTCGATGCTTCGCGGACCTAAAGTCTTCAACCCGAGTCCTCTCGGGCGAGCTCACGGCCTACCGCACGATATCGGGTCTCCGCCGCAGCTAGCAGCTGGCGAAGCTCGCCAGCGTCGGCTATCACGTCCGCTTCGCGACCACCAGCAGCGACGCGCCATGCGCTACGCTCGAAGCTCGCCACGGCACCATCGATCCGCTCGTAGGCGCGAATCTGGCGACGCAGCCCCAAACGCAGCGCGATCGCTCCGAGTGTGATCGACACGAGGAACACCGCGAGCGCCGGCAATTCAAGCTCGGCCGCCATCGCCCGAATCCGGGTTACGTTGCCTCCGCCAGGGTATATAACCAGGATACCCCCCGCGCTCGCACCGTCCTGTCCGGCGATGTTGATGCCGCTGAGGAAGCCGTCGCTGGTCTCGCGGTTCCACGGCGCGCCGCGCGCGAGCGCGCGTGCTTGCGCCGCGTGGGCGGTGATCTCGGCAGGCATCGGCGAGGTCGTGGAATGCACGATTCCACCGGCTGCGTCGAAGACATGGATCGCGACGATCGAATCGTCCGTCTGACGAGCGCGCTCGAGCAGCGCGTTCGCGTTCCGGACGCTCGATAACGGCAGACCAATCCGGACGGCCGCTTCGAACGGCGCCACGGTTCGTCCTGCAAGCACTCCGAGCCGCTCGCCCACCAGCGCCGAGTTGATGCTGCCAAATTGGAGCGTTGCAAGCGCGACGAAGCCGGACAGCACCGCGAAGTTAACCAACATCACCGCTGCCCAGACCCGCCAGAAGAGCGCCACGAATCCTCCATGTGAGAACGCGGCAAGGATGCCAGAGCACAAGAAGCCCGTCACGCCTCGTCTTGAATTCGTCCGCCGTCCATCCGCTTGAGATGCGACCGCCCGCGATGCGGATGTGGCATTTGATTGTCGGCTTTCCAATGAATTTGGAGGCGACGATGACCGACCCCTTGTGGCCGATTGCCGTCGGTGTCTCGCAATGCTTGAATGGCGGCTCTTGATTTTTCGGCTGCGCAAGGGACCGCAAGGATCACCGAAGCCAAGAGGCATGCGCGGAGGCAACAGCGTTGCGATAATGCCGCATGGCACCTCGGTTCGACCTGTTCCGGTCTCGGTACCGCGACCCGCGCAGCGGCAAATGGATACGCGCCCGGTACCGTGCCGATCGCAAAGAGATCGCCGCGCGCTGCTAGAATCGCTGAACCATGCGGCGGATTACCATTTGCCATCGGAGTGGGAGCGCAACCATCGTTGCGTGGATGGTGTATTCGGCAGTGCTTTCCGCCCAGGAAATCGAACGCCCGACGTGGTCGCTCACCGACACCTGGACCTACAAAGTCATCGACCTTAATACGTACCGGGAGGGTCGAGGTCGATTCCCATCGACCCGAAAGGTCACCATTACGGAGGTGCGAGGGGGCCGTTACTGGGCGGACGTGTCGATCGCCAAGGAATATGGCGAGAGAGAGACCAAGGAAGAAAAGTGGGGGATAAGCGTCAACCTCAATAACTACGAACGTGATAATGCGACGTTGCCCTGGACCGAGATGGAGTTCTTGCGATGGCCGTTGGCGGTCGGAAAAAGCTGGACTTTTTCGCACCCCACTTCCGACGGCACCAGATTCGAATGGCACGCGACAGTTGATCGATGGGAGGAAGTGAGCGTTCCCGCCGGACGCTTCAAGGCGATCGTGGTCAAGATCGAAGGGAAGGGGAACACGCCGTACACGGCGGAGCGCACTGTCTGGTATGCGCCGGAAGCCAAGGCGACGGTCAAGGTCGATTGGTCAGGCTATTGGGGTATGTATGAGTTACGAGGGGCGATTATCGAACTCACAAGCTTTACGATCAATTCGGCTTTCCCCGTCCCGCAGTAAGCGAATACGACGATAATCCTTCACACGCCGCACACGTCGCCGCTGAATGCGGTACTGCGCCGATACAACGAGCGTCCGCCTGAGCTGCAGCCGACGACGCGCCCGAGACGTTTCTCCTGGCGTTATTTCTTCGCCGATACGTTCCCTACTGCGCGAGACGTGGCCGGTACGCCGCGACGAACGGGGCGGCGACGGCTGTACGCCGAAGTGATATCGGCCGCATAGAAACAACAAGCCCCGCCGAAGCGGGGCCGTGCTGTCCCCCTGCCTGAATTGTCTACTGCTTGCGGCGCGAGAAGCCGAGTCCGGCGAGGCCGAGACTAAGTAGCGCGAGCGTGGCCGGTTCGGGGACGGCGGCAAGCACCGGCGCGGCGTAGATGAAATCATCCATCACGACGACGTCGTCGTTCGGATTGCCGAGCTGGCCGTTGGCAACGATCGTATTCACGCCCGAGGTGATCCGCACACGGCTGATCGTCTCACCGGCATTGGCAACTGCGCCAAGGAAGGTCAGTCCCTGGTTGCCTGAGACCAGGGCGTTCCGGCTGAATATCAGCGTATTGGTCGCGTCGAAGAATTCGAGCTTCGTCGCGTTGGCAACTTCGATGTCGGTGAAGATTATGCCAAAGGCCGTGGTCGTCGCATCGGTGGCTGTGCCGGGTAGGAAGAAATCGACATCGGTGATGTTGCTGTTGACGGCGGTGAACAGTTTCTGCGGGCTGAACGTCTGAAAGTCATTGGGGAAGCCGAAAAGGATCGGGGTCGCCCCTCCCGCGTTTGCACTGACCAGGAAGCCCGTTCCGGGAGTGCTGAAGACCACCCCGCGCGGTGAATTGACATTGAAAAAGTTGGCGGGCAACCCGTTGGGGTCGGAAAACGTGCTCGGCACTCCGTCCCAGTTGATTTCGCGACGAAGACCACCGAAGTCGCCATTGGCGCCAGCGACGGCGCCTCCACCGACTGCCGCGCGAAAGGCGTCGCGCGTAGGAGTGATCGCCGCGGGGTTTGCGCCCGCAGACTCGAAGACTATAAAGTCGGCATAGGCCACCGTTGCGAAGAGCGACGCTGCAATTGCCGCACTCATTGTTAGGACACGCATGAGTTCCCCTTGGCGCATTTCGGCGGGATCATCCCCAACTGCGTTCGATAGTGAAAGCATAAATTGCGCCGCTGCTGCATTTTCGTTGATTTGCTTGTGTTTCCAGGCCTCGTGAGCAGGACGAGAGGCGGCGCTTGTAAAGTTTATCGACACTGCAAGATGGTCCCGAAGTACAAAGCGACGCCTCGACGACGACGTTTGCGACAGCTCGGCGGAAAGACTACTGATCGCGATGCCGGTGCGAAGCCGCTCTTCAAGCCGTTCGGTGCGCTGCAGCTTATGCGAGTAATCAACGACGCATTGTCGCGCCACGATTGACCGTTTCACCGAGCAGTAAAGGTCCGCCGCCATGTTTCCGGTGGA
>Ga0068863_100007425_pt1 | contig 10728 bp, 4 predicted proteins | sample KBSSwiS62_FD_66596 | JGI IMG/M metagenome (GOLD analysis project Ga0068863, IMG submission 66596) | Switchgrass rhizosphere microbial communities from Kellogg Biological Station, Michigan, USA - KBS Switchgrass S6-2 | ecosystem: Host-associated > Plants > Roots > Rhizosphere > Soil ...
ACGCCTTCGAACACCAGGGCGCGGGCGGCCTGGTAGGCAAGGCTCGTGCCCTCGTTTCCAGCCAGCGGCCGATAGAGCGGGTCGCCCGCATTCTGCGCATCGACCTTGACCGCCATGCGCGCAAAGGCCGCATCGACCTGATCGGCCGTGCACACGCCGTGCAGCAGCCAGTTCGCGATATGCTGCGAGGAAATGCGCAGCGTCGCGCGATCCTCCATCAGGCCGACATCATGGATGTCCGGCACCTTGGAACAGCCGATGCCCTGGTCGATCCAGCGCACCACATAGCCCAATATGCCCTGCGCATTATTGTCCAGCTCGGCCGTTACTTCGGCCTCGGACCAGTTCTGGCCGTGGGCGAGCGGGATAGTCAGCAGCGCGTCGAGCGACGCCACCGGCTCGGCTTTGCGATCCGCCTGCCGGGCATAGACGTTCACGCCATGATAATGGGTGGCGTGCAGCGTCGCGGCGGTCGGTGAGGGAACCCAGGCAGTGGTCGCGCCGGACTTCGGGTGGCCGATCTTCTGCTCCAGCATATCCTGCATGCGATCCGGCGCGGCCCACATGCCCTTGCCGATCTGCGCCTTGCCGGACAGGCCGCAGGCCAGGCCGATCTGCACGTTGCGATCCTCATAGGCGGCGATCCAGGCGGAGGCCTTCATGTCGCCCTTGCGGATCACCGCGCCCGCCCGCATCGATGTGTGCATCTCGTCGCCGGTGCGGTCGAGGAAGCCGGTGTTGATGAAGACGATGCGGTCGCGCACGGCATGGATGCAGGCCGCGAGATTGGCCGACGTCCGCCGTTCCTCGTCCATCACGCCCACCTTGACCGTATGGCGGGCAAGGCCGAGCAGATCCTCCACCGCGTCGAACAGGTCGTTGGTGAACGCCGCCTCGACCGGACCATGCATCTTGGGCTTGACGATATAGACCGAGCCGGTGCGGCTATTGGTAAAACGGCCGGTCCGCTTCAGGTCGTGGCAGGCGATCAGGCTGGTGACGATGGCGTCCAATATGCCCTCGGGCGCCTCGCTGCCGTCTGGTAGCAGCACGGCAGGGGTGGTCATCAGATGGCCGACATTGCGCACGAAGAGCAGGCTGCGCCCTGGCAGCGTCACGGTGTTGCCATCCGGCGCGGCATAGCTCCGGTCGGCATTGAGGCGACGCGTAACGGTCTTGCCGCCCTTCTCGAACGTGTCCTCAAGCGTGCCCTGCATCAGGCCCAGCCAATTCTCATAAGCCGCGACCTTGTCCTCCGCATCGACGGCAGCGATCGAATCTTCGAGGTCGACGATCGTGGTCAGCGCCGATTCGAGGATCACATCGGCGATTCCGGCAGGATCATCCTTGCCGATCGGATGCGCGCGGTCGAACACCACCTCGATATGCAGGCCGTTATTGCAGAATAACCGCGAGTTCTCGGTCTTGCCGACATATTGCGCGGGGTCGCGGATCGCGATCCCGTCCTCGGGATTGGTCAGATCGGCCCAGCTGCCCGATGCCAGCGGCACAGCGCGGTCGAGAAACGCCTTGGCCCAGGCGATGACGAGAGCGCCGCGTGCCTTGTCATAGCCCCCCCCGGACGACGGCGGCGCGATCGCGTCGGTGCCATAGAGCGCGTCATAGAGGCTGCCCCAGCGGGAATTGGCCGCGTTGAGCACGAAACGGGCGTTGAGCACCGGGACGACAAGCTGCGGCCCGGCGCTGGTCGCGATCTCGTCATCGACATGGGTGGTTCCGACCGTGAAGGGCGCCGGCTCCTCCACCAGATAGCCGATCTCACGCAGAAACGCCTGATAGGCCGCGCCGTCGATCGCTTGCCCCGCGCGCGCGGTGTGCCATGCATCGATCGCTGCCTGGAGCCGGTCGCGTTCGGCCAGCAGTGCGCGGTTGCGCGGTGCCAGGCGCGCGAAAAGGTCGGCCACGCCGGGCCAGAAAGCCGCAGCGTCGAGCCCGGTCCCCGGCAGCACACGATCCTCGAGAAACCGCGCCAGACCTTGGTCAACCTGCAGTCCCGCCTTGTCGATTCGCTCGGCCATCATTGTCTCCCCGTGTAGAACGGGGCGGCCTTAGCGAGTTTGTCGCGAGGACGGTAGAGGGGCTTTGACTATAGAGGGGTCAAATTCATTCGGAGGCGGTGCCGGACGATCACGGGGCGTGTCTTTGGGATGGATGGCCCGGACCATGTGGCTGTGGGCTCGGAACGGGGGCGGCAATTTTGCGCTCATACACTTCAGCCAGGAGTTCGTGGGATCGCCTGATCATCAGGTCGCTGGCTCTCTCGGCTTTTGCCCGCTCCTCCTGGGCACGCCGCTGATAATAAGAGCGATCGACCTCATGGGACATTGCCATCCTCCCGTCCTCGTGTGCCTCCCGGTTACTGCATAGCACATGCCAAACTTGCCCCTACTGATGCAGGTAAGGTTCGGTGATCCTCACAGTCAGCAACGCGACAAGCCGCAGCCGTGGCCGCGCTGTCGTTATGATAAGCCATTGGAGAAAATGGTGCGCCCGGAACGATTCGAACGTCCGACCCTCAGATTCGTAGTCTGATGCTCTATCCAGCTGAGCTACGGGCGCCCCGGCCGGCATCCAGGGATGCTCGGGGAAGTGGCCACATAGGCGGGGCAAGGGGGTTAGGCAAGCGTTTTTCCCACCCCCTCGCCGATAAAGCTCAGCCCTTTCGTGCGAGCGCCGCCTGCGCCGCCGCGAGCCGGGCGATCGGCACCCGGTAGGGCGAGGCGGAGACATAATCGAGGCCGATCTGCTCGCAAAAGGCGATGCTCGACGGGTCGCCGCCGTGCTCGCCGCAAATGCCGAGCTTGATATCGGGTCGGGTCGCCCGGCCGCGGGCGGCGGCAATCTCGATCAGCTCACCCACGCCCTCGATATCGAGGCTGATGAACGGATCGCGGGGGAAGATGCCCTTGTCGACATAGGAGGTGAGGAACCGCCCGGCATCGTCGCGGCTGATGCCGATGGTCGTCTGGGTCAGGTCGTTGGTGCCGAAGGAGAAGAACTGTGCTTGCTCGGCGATCTCGCCGGCTTTCAGGGCGGCGCGGGGCAGTTCGATCATGGTCCCGACCAGATATTCGATCGTGCGGCCCTTTTCGGCAAAGACGGCCAGCGCCTCGCGGTCGACAATGTCCTTCATCAGTTCAAGCTCGCGCCGGGTCGCGACCAGCGGGATCATGACTTCGGGAACCGGCGCGGTTCCCAGCGCCTCGGCCACTTCGATCGCGGCCTCGAAGATCGCGCGGGCCTGCATCTGGTAGATTTCCGGATAGGTAACGCCCAACCGGCAACCGCGATGGCCGAGCATCGGGTTGAATTCATGCAGCTCGCTCGCCCGGCGTTTCAGCGTGTCGATGCTGACGCCGGCCGCCTCGGCCACCTCGGCGAACTCGCCGTCGCCATGCGGCAGAAACTCGTGCAGCGGCGGGTCGAGCAGGCGGATCGTGACCGGCAGGCCCGCCATCACCGTGAAGATCTCGGCGAAGTCGGCGCGCTGTTCCGGCAGCAGCTTGGCCAGCGCCTCGCGACGCCCGGCCTCACTGTCGGCCAGGATCATCTGGCGCACGGCGGTGATGCGCTCGGCATCGAAGAACATATGCTCGGTACGGCACAGGCCGACCCCTTCGGCGCCGAATTCGCGCGCGGTGCGGCAATCCAGCGGGGTCTCGGCATTGGCGCGGACCTTGAGCCTGCGCACCTTGTCGGCCCACACCATCAGCGTGCCGAAATCGCCGGCCAGCTCCGGCTGCACGGTGGGCACCTCGCCCGCCATCACCTCGCCGGTCGCGCCGTCGATGGTGATGATGTCGCCCTCGCTGAGCGTCCGGGTGCCGATGCGCAGCGCCTTGGTCGCGCTGTCGATCGACAGGGAACCCGCGCCGGAGACGCATGGGCGTCCCATGCCGCGCGCGACCACGGCGGCATGTGACGTCATGCCGCCGCGCGCCGTCAGGATACCGCGCGCGGCGTGCATGCCGTGGATATCCTCGGGGCTGGTCTCGATCCGCACCAGGATCACCGCCTCGCCCATCTCGTTGAGACGCTCGGCGGTATTGGCATCGAACACGATCTGGCCGGACGCCGCGCCCGGCGACGCGGGCAACCCTTTGGTCAGCACGTCGCGCGACGCGGCGGGATCGAGCGTGGGATGCAAGAGCTGGTCGAGCGCGCTCGGATCAACGCGGGCAACCGCCTCCTCCTCGCTGATCAGCCCCTCGATCGCCATGTCGACCGCGATCTTGAGCGCGGCCTTGGCGGTGCGCTTGCCCGAGCGGGTCTGCAACATCCACAGCTTGCCCTGCTGCACCGTGAACTCGATGTCCTGCATGTCGCGATAATGGGTTTCGAGGATGTTGAAGACCCCCGCCAGCTCGGCATAGGTCTCCGGCATCGCCTCTTCCATGCTCAGCGGCTTGGCCCCTGCCCGCTCGCGCGCGGCCTTGGTCAGATATTGCGGCGTGCGGATGCCCGCGACCACGTCCTCGCCCTGCGCGTTGATGAGATATTCGCCATAATAGGCATTCTCGCCGGTCGCCGGGTCGCGGGTGAAGGCGACCCCGGTGGCGGAGGTCTCGCCCATATTGCCGAACACCATCGCCTGTACGTTGACCGCCGTGCCCCAGTCGGAGGGAATGGCGTTGAGGCGGCGATAGACCTTGGCCCGGTCCGATTCCCAGCTGCCGAACACGGCGCCGATGGCACCCCAGAGCTGCTCATGCACGTCCTGCGGGAAGGGCTTGCCCCACTGCTTCTCGACCAGGCGCTTATATTCGGCGACCAGCACCTTCCAGTCGTCGGCGCTCAGTTCCGTATCGAGGTAGAAGCCGCGATCCTCCTTGGCGATTTCCAACGCTTCCTCGAACGCGCCATGGTCGAGCCCGAGGACCACGTCCGAATACATCTGGATGAAGCGGCGATAGCTGTCCCAGGCGAAACGCGCGTCCTCCGACGTGGAGGCGAGGCCCTCCACGGTCGCATCATTGAGGCCGAGGTTGAGGACCGTGTCCATCATGCCCGGCATGGAAACCCGCGCGCCGGAGCGCACCGACACCAGCAGCGGATCGGCCGGATCGCCGAATTTCCTGGCCGTCACGCCCTCGATATGGGCGATGCCACTGGCGATCTCGGCCTTCAGGCTCTCGGGATAGGTCTCGCCGTCCGCATAATAGCGGGTGCACAGCTCGGTCGTGATGGTAAAGCCGGGGGGCACCGGCAGGCCGATGGACGCCATGCCATCGAGATTGGCGCCCTTGCCGCCCAGTAGGTTCTTGTCGCCCCCGACGCCTGCCTCCGCGCCGTCATTCACGCCACCACCGAAACGATACACATAACGAGTCATCGGCCAGGTCTTTCGTTCTTCAGCATTCGGGGATGCATGGCAGGATGAGTCCGCGCTTAGCCTTCTATGCGCGAAAAGTCGGCAACTTTGTGCATCGCAGCACGGATTCGTGTCAACTGGGTCAAGCGGGCGATGCGTTTGGCGGGGTCGAGATCATTGACCGTGACGCTGTCGAAAAAGGCGTCGATCGGCGCGCGCAGTGCGGCGAGCGCTGCCATGGCAGCGGCAAAGTCCTCGGCCGCAATGGCCGCATCCACGGCCGGTTCCGCGGTGTCGAGCCCAGCCCCCAGCGCGGCCTCGGCGGGTTCGAGCGTGTAGGCAGGCGGCAAATGCTCATGGACCCTGAGAGCGTCCGCGACATCCGGGTCATCCAGCGCGGCGAGCGGATCCTCCTCCCCGGCCTCTGATGCCGTCTCGGGAGGAACGTCCCAGCCCTCCTTCTTGAGGATATTGGCGGCGCGGCGATAGCCGGTGAGCAGATTGGCGCCATCTTCCGTGGCGACGAAGGCCTGAAGCGCCTTCACGCGGGCGAGCAGGCGGACGAGGTCGTCCTCGCCGCCGAGCGCGAACACCGCGTCGATCAGGTCGTGGCGGACGCCGGCTTCGCGTTGCTGGACTTTCAGGCGGTCGGCGAAGAAGTCCAGAACCTGACCGACCAGAGCTTCGCCAGCCTCTATTTCGAGCGCCGTGAAAGGACGCTCCGGATTGAAGCCATGCATGATGCTCATCATCAGGCGCCCCAGATGCCCCTGATTGCCTTTGATATCCTTGCCCCGCAGCTTTGACAGTTCAGTCATCATCTGGGTGTTGAGGTAGGTCTTGCGGACAAGATCGAAGCTCTTGAGAACCGTCGCGGCAAGCGACAGCCGAAGTTCGTTACGCTGGGCGATACTGAGAATGCCGAGCGCGGAACGTCGAAGGGCGAATGGATCTTTTGAGCCGGTCGGAAACATTCCGGCAGCAAAGAAAGCGATCAGGCTGTCCAGCTTATCCGCCAGACTCACGGCGACCGTCACCGGCGCGGTGGGTACGTCGTCGCCCTGCCCGACCGGCTTGTAATGGTCGCGGATGGCGTCGGCGACCGCATCGGGCAGACCTTCGGCGCGGGCGTAATAGCCGCCCATAAGGCCTTGTAATTCCGGGAACTCTCCGACCATCTCGGTGACGAGGTCGGCCTTGCACAGGCGCGCGGCCTGTTCGGCGAAGTCCGCCAACATCTCTTTCGTCATGCCAGCGGAGGCTGGCATCTCATGCGGTTGCGCGCCATCGCCCGAGACCCCAGCCTGCGCTGGGGTGACGAAAGTAGGTTGGACAATCCCCTCTTCCACCAGCCAGCGCGCCAGCTTCGCCACCCGCTCCACCTTGTCGGCGACGGTGCCCAGCTTATCGTGGAAGGTGATGCGTTCGAGCTTTTTCGCATGGTCCTCAAGGCGGGTCTTGCGGTCCTGCTCCCAGAAGAAACGCGCATCGGAGAGGCGCGCGGCCAGCACCTTGCCATTGCCCGCGACGATCGCCGCGCCGCCATCCTTTGCCTCGATATTGGCGGTGCAGACGAAGGCGGGGGCCAGCTTGCCCGCACCATCGCGCAGCACGAAATATTTCTGGTTTATACGCAGGGTTAGCTGAATGACTTCAGGCGGAACCTCAAGGAATTGCGGGTCGAACGCGCCGAGCAGCGGCACCGGCCATTCGGTCAGGCCCGCATTCTCGACGACCAGCCCCTGATCCTCGACCAGCCCATAGCCGCGCTCCGCCGCCAGCGTCGCCGCCTTCTCCGCGATGATGTGCTGCCGCTCCTCATGGGAGACGATGACATGGCAGGCGCGCAGCTTTTCGACATAGTCATGCGCCGAGCCGATGGTGATCGCGCCCGGATGATGGAAGCGATGGCCGAGCGTGGCATAGCCGGAACTTATGCCGTCCACCACGATCTCGACCGGATTCTCGCCCAGCAAGGCGACGATGCCCTGCAACGGGCGGACCCAGCGCAGGGATTCCGTGGTGACGCTGGCATCGCCCCAGCGCATCGACTTGGGCCAGGGGAAGGCGGCGATGACCGCGGACACCGCCTCGGCCAGCACATCCGCCGTCGCGCGGCCGGGCTTTTCGACCATGGCGAACCAGATGCCGTCGCGGTCCTCCAGTTGATCCCGGGTGAGGCCGGTCTTGCGCAGGAAGCCGTCAAGCGCCTGGGGCGGAGCGCTGGTGCGCGGGCCTTTAAACTCCTCGCTGACCGCCTCGGTCTGCTCCGGCAGGCCGTGGGCGATGAGGGCCAGGCGGCGCGGGGTCACGAAACTGGTGATACCGTCGGGCTTGAGCCCGGCCTCGGTCAGGCGCTCGGTGAACAGGCGCGCGAGATCGTCGGACGCCTTCAACTGCATGCGCGCCGGGATTTCCTCGCAGCGCAGTTCGAGGAGGAAATCGCTCATGCGATTTCCTCCGAAGCCCCAGCGCAGGCTGGGGTCTCGTGCGGCAAGCGCCGCGCCATACGGCCTGAGATCCCAGCCTTCGCTGGGATGACGGAATCGATAATGTTCATCATTCCGCCCACCCGTTGGAGCGCATCCAGGCCTCGCAGCTGCCCTTGGCGAGGTCGCGCACCCGGCCGATATAGCTGGCGCGTTCCTGCACCGAAATCACACCACGTGCCTGTAACAGGTTGAAAACATGGCTCGCCTCGATCGCCTGGTCATAGGCGGCGAGCGGCACACCGGCGGCGATGCTGGCCTGGCATTCCGCCTCGGCATCCTTGAACCAGCGGAAGAGCTTGTCGGTATCGGCGACCTCGAAATTCCATTTCGACATCTGCTGCTCATTGGCGAGGAACACGTCGCCATAGGTCACCGCCGGTCGATCGCCGACCGCATCATTGAAGCGCAGGTCGTAGACGCTGTCGACGCCCTGGATATACATGGCGAGCCGCTCCAGCCCATAGGTCAGTTCGCCCGCCACCGGCTTGCAGTCGAACCCGCCCATCTGCTGGAAATAGGTGAACTGGGTGACTTCCATGCCGTCGCACCACACTTCCCAGCCAAGGCCCCAGGCGCCCAGCGTGGGGCTCTCCCAATCATCCTCGACAAAACGGATGTCGTGGACCAGCGGGTCGATGCCGATCTCTTCCAGCGAGCCCAGATACAATTCCTGCAGGTTCGCCGGGCTCGGCTTCATGATCACCTGATATTGGTAATAATGCTGCAGCCGGTTGGGGTTCTCGCCATAGCGCCCGTCGGTCGGGCGACGGCTGGGCTGGACATAGGCGCAGTTCCAGGGATTTGGGCCGAGGCTGCGCAGCGTCGTCGCCGGGTGGAATGTGCCCGCGCCCACGCGCATGTCATAAGGCTGGAGGATGACGCAGCCCTGCGCGCTCCAATAATCATGGAGCGTGAGGATCAGCGCCTGAAAGCTCAAGGGTTGCTCTTCTGCCAAGTCCGTCCGTACCCGCCTGTTGACGCGCGCCGCTTTGGCGCAACGGCCCTGCCCGGTCAAGCGGCCCGCCTTCCATGCGGCTTGCGCGGGGCAGGCAAACCGGCGAAAGGTGAGGCATGTCAATCCTCACCCGCCTGGCGACCGCCCTCGCCGCCTTCCTGCTCCTCACCTCGCCGGGTTTCGCGCCAATCGGGGCGCGCACCGTCAATCGCGGCATGGAGGCGCATCCGGCGCTCTGGGTGGTGAAGGATGCCGACACCACCATCTATCTGTTCGGCACCATCCATGTGCTGCGCCCCGAAGTCCGCTGGTTCAACGGCCCCGTGCAGCGCGCCTTCGACCGGTCAGGCACGCTGGTGCTGGAGGTGCTGACGCCCGACCCGGCAGAGGTCGCCGCGCGCACGGCAAAGCTCGCGGTCGATCCCGACGGGCCGCCGCTGACCCAGAAGCTCGACCCGGCGACCCGCGCCCGTTACCTGGCGCTGCTGGGGCAGCTCGGGCTCGCGCCCGTGCAACTGGAACCGTTCCAACCCTGGTTTGCGGCCATGACCCTGTCGATCCTGCCGCTCGAAAAGCTTGGCTACACGGCGAAATCCGGGGTGGAGGATGTACTGCGGGTCCGTGCGGGTCACGATGGCAAGGCGATGAGCGCATTCGAGACGGTCGATGACCAGCTCGGCTTTTTCGCGGGCCTGCCGGAAAAGACGCAGATCGCCTTCCTGTCCGCCACGATCGACGATGCCGCGAAGGCCGAGACCGAGATCGCCAAGATGGTCCACAACTGGTCGGCCGGGCATCCCGACGCCCTCGCCGCCGAGATGAACGACTCGCTGAAAGACATGCCGCAACTGGCAAAGGCGCTGCTCTATGACCGGAACAAGCGCTGGGCCCAGTGGATCGCCAAGCGGATGGCGCAGCCCGGCACCGTTTTCATCGCGGTCGGCGCTGGGCATCTGGCCGGCAAGGGCAGCGTGCTGGATGAGCTGGCGGCTTTGAAGCTGTCTGCGAAGCGGGCGGATGGGCTATAATGCCGGCAGTTGCCCCATTTCGTTCGGGCTGAGCGAAGTCGAAGTCTTTGTCCGAGCGGAGACGAGGATGCTTCGACTTCGCTCAGGGCGAACGGTTTTAGGGCTGGCCGCCCACACTGGCATGTCCCGCCCCGCTCGGCTATGACTGCTCCCATGTCCACGACCTTCATCCTCGACACCTCGACCAGCCGTGCCAATCCGACCCCCGCCCCGGTCAAGCGCCTGACGGTGCCCGCGATCAAGGGGCACAAGGTGAAGGGGCGGACGGCGGAGCCGCTGGTCATGCTGACCGCCTATACCGCGCGCATGGCCCAGATCCTCGATCCGCATTGCGACATATTGCTGGTGGGCGATTCCCTGGGGCAGGTCATCTATGGCCTGCCCTCGACGCTGCCCGTGACACTCGACATGATGTGCGCGCATGGCGCCGCCGTGGTACGGGGGAGCTATCACAGCGTGGTCATCGTCGACATGCCGTTCGGCAGCTATGAAGCCTCGCCCGCGCACGCCTTTGCCTCCGCGAGCCGCGTCATGGCTGAAACCGGCTGTGCGGCGGTCAAACTGGAGGGCGGCGAGGCGATGGCCGAAACCATCGCCTTTCTCAGCCGCCGGGGCATCCCGGTCATGGCCCATGTCGGCCTGACCCCCCAGGCGGTGAACACACTTGGCGGCTATGGCGCGCGCGGCCGCAGTCAGGAAGAGCATGACAAGATCATCGCCGATGCCAAGGCCGTAGCCGACGCCGGGGCCTTTGCCGTGGTGATCGAGGGCGTGGTGGAGCCAATCGCGGTCGCTGTGACCCAGAGCGTCGCCATTCCGACCATCGGCATCGGCGCATCGGCTGCCTGTGACGGTCAGGTGCTCGTGATCGACGACATGCTCGGCATGTTCGACCGGGTGCCGCGCTTCGTCAAGCGCTAT
>Ga0068863_100007426_pt1 | contig 10727 bp, 5 predicted proteins | sample KBSSwiS62_FD_66596 | JGI IMG/M metagenome (GOLD analysis project Ga0068863, IMG submission 66596) | Switchgrass rhizosphere microbial communities from Kellogg Biological Station, Michigan, USA - KBS Switchgrass S6-2 | ecosystem: Host-associated > Plants > Roots > Rhizosphere > Soil ...
GCCCGGACCTCGGCGGATTCGCAGCTCGGCGGCGGTGGCGGGCGAAACTCGCTCGCAGATGAAAGAAGAAACGGTTTCCATTGGGTAGCGGTTACGTTGCCTGGATTCGTGCCGGTCCACATACAGGGGCCGGTGGGAATCACGCCGTTAAAAACAGCGCCTGAGCCATCGGTGCGGGCCCTGGCGATCACCCTCTCCGCAACGCGACGGCCAAGGTCGAGCCCAGCCGCGTAATCGCTGGGGTATTCGACGCCGGCGTACAAACGGGAACGCCCAGCTTCCTCGGCCAGGGCCTGGAGCGAGGCCGATTCGGCGGGCAGGAAGTAAGCCAGGACCGCGGCGGCCGCTCCGGCGGCAGCGGCGTGCTCAGAGGGATACGACGGGCTGCGCGGGACCGCGACTTTGGTGGGAACGGAGGGATCCGTCTCGCTCGGCCGCTTGCGGTTGTAGGTATACTTGGCGTTCCACGCGGCAACGGTGGCTTCGTAAATGGCGACGGAAACGTAGGCATACGGGCGATTCACATCGGGCGCGCCCACCGCTTGCCCGGCAATTTGGCGGGCGGTAACGAAATCAACCCAGCGGTAGGCGGGCGGACCGGCATCCCAGTACTTGATCTGGGCCGCAATGCGCGGATCGTTCTGGGCCGCGAAGTCTTTCAGCCATACGAGTTCCGCTGCGGTGGCGGCTTCCGATGGGGGCGGGGAGACGGCGATGTCTTTCCCGCTCGATAGGATCCAAGTCTTCCAGTTCCCGGCGTTGGGCGTGATTTGGCCGAATGCGCTGGGAAGGAGGATTGCAAAGGAGGTGACAAGGCGTGCGATTCGTGAATTCTTGTACATTTTCTTTTCCTTTATCTGTTGATGGCGGGAGTGCACATGATTTCTGTGCCTCCACTGGGGTGAGCGAGAACGGACCCGGAAAACTACAATGAAAGGTCGAGCTTTTTTTCGTTGGGATTAAGGTGATGGTGTCCGTAGAAATCACTCGCATGCTACAAGAATGGAGCGCCGGCGACGAGAGTGCTCTTCATCAGCTGATTCCGATGGTTTATGCCGAGCTTCGCCGCACAGCCCGGAGGCACATGAGAAAAGAGCGCGCCGGAAATACATTACAGACCACGGCTCTTGTCAACGAGGTGTACCTCCGTCTTGTGAATGTCACGAACGTCGGGTGGCGCGACCGAGCCCATTTTTTCGCGATGGCTGCCCAAATTATGAGACGGATTCTTGTGGATGCCGCGCGTGCCCGGGCGTGCGCGCGGCGCGGAGGCCAGGCCCAGCGCGTGGAGCATTCCTCCGCTTTCAATCTGGATGATATTCCTGATGTATCTTCCTCTCGAGACGGGGAGCTGATAGCGATTGATGACGCGCTCAAGGCCCTGGCCCGCATGGATCCGCGCAAAGCCCGGGTCATTGAATTGCGTTTCTTTGGCGGCTTGAGCGTGGACGAGACGGCCGAGATTCTGAAGATTTCTTCGCAAAGCGTTATGCGGGACTGGAAGCTCGCGAGGATCTGGCTAAGTCGCGAGTTGAGCAAAGCGTGATGACCGGCGGTCGCAGCTAACGACTGGCCGGTAGATCGATCAACACGATTTCGGAGTGATCGCGAAGCCGATCAAACACGATCTGTTTCCCATCGGGTGTTACATCAAAAGATCGAGTCTCTCCCCGATTATCCAGCCGAGTCAGTGCACGCATTTTCATGGTCGTTAAGTCCAGCAAAGAGAAATTCTGCGAGCGCATCGCGCCCTCCATGTAGACCAGGCGCTTGCCATCCGGTAGGAACCGCACACGCTCTCCGTTCGTGTAGACCGCAATTGCAGGCAGGTTGACAGGAAGCCCATCCGGCTGTATCCCCAGAAGGGGTGCGTGAGCGCCTATCACGGCGCCGCTATACACGATCAAGTTGCCTAGAGGTGACCAAACAGGATGAGTAGCGGCTCCCTTTACAAGGCGCACGGGCTGGCCTCCGGCCACAGAAATCTTGAACAGGCCGAGGCCAGCCGCATCAGTGCCGCCGGTGACGATCCATTTCCCGTCAGGGGACCAGCAAGCTGTACCTTGAACGTCGATCGTCTCCGCCAAAGGTTGGATCTCCGCACCGTCCGCCGATAATACGTGAAGACGAAGCCGATGTTCCCGCTTCAGTACCACAGCAATTTTTCGTCCATCGGGTGAAATGGCTGGCGGCGCGAACAACGGGCCGTCGGAGGCTTTCCAGATTTCTACCGCCTGCCCCGCGCCATGCCGCCACAAACCGTCACCTGTTCCGCGGGATGACAAGTAGAACAGCGCTTCCGGTCCGAATCGCGGGGCGAACGCCCGTACCGTCGGCAGAGGAAATTGCGTGACATCGGCTTCAGTCGCAACACGGTCGAGTATGGGCACGTTCCAAAGACTCGCCGTGGGGTTGGCCACTGTTGCTACGATCCGCCGCCCGTCCGCGCTGGCCGCCACTGAAAGATAGTGTTCAACCCCCAAGCTTGCCCGGCGCGTCGCCTTGCTTTGGACATCGAGCGCCCACAGCCAAGGCCCGGAACCGTCCTCGGCGCGGGCGACATACACCAGCGTTCGTGCATCGATCTGTGTTGGATAAGCTACCTGATTTTGATGATGAGTTAACCGCTGGGGTGCGCCCCCGGAGGATGGGATACGCCATAAGTCCGTCTCGTTGACCGCATAAGAGCCACGGGCGAAGTAGATCCACCGGGCGTCGGGAGACCATGCCGGATAGTGGTTGTGCATTCCGGCAACCGGATCGACGAAGATCTGCCGCGCGTTGGCGCCGGTTCGGTCAGCCAAAAACATGGGATCGCCGTCACCTGCTGTGTGGTAAACCAGGCGGTTACCATCGGGCGACGGAGCAACGGATACCGTTCGATCGCTTAAGAAGGGTCGCGCCGGACCTCCGGTCAACGGTATGACACGTGTGCGGCCGGAGGGCGCCGAATCGAATATGATCTCTGATCCGTCCCCAGAGAAAGTTAAGGTTCTTACGGGCCCGCTACCTCTCAGGGCGTCCCTGCCATTAGTAAGATTAACGATGCGTCCGGTACCGACCTGCGTGAGAAAAACGTCAGGAGGCCCATCGCGCTCGGAAACGAACGCGACGAACCGGCCATCCGGCGAAATGGCGGCATCGTATTCAGCACTTTCGAAATCGGTCAAGCGAACAAACGTCGCGCCGCTAAGGGGGTTTTGCGGGATCGCCGCATTGCGGTTCTCCCATAGAATGAATCCAGCAGCGAGTCCCACGGCCGCAACCCAGGGCAGCCATTTTACCCTTCGTGGGGCCGGTGCCGCCGGTGCGGCCTCTTCCGTTGTCTGGCGAGCAACACGACGCAGATCGACCACCAAGTCGCGCAGACTTTGGTATCGGTCTGCCGGATCTTTCTCGAGCGCCTTTTCTACCGCGATGCGCAATCCCGGCGGAAGAGTTTGTGGGACGCGCTGAGGCTCAGCGTGAATGATTGTTTGTAGGACCTCGAGATCCGTTGAACCCCCAAACGGCCGGTTTCCCACTAGCGCTTCGTACAATACGATGCCAAACGAAAATACGTCGCTACGCGCGTCCAACTGCTGACCGGAGGCTTGCTCCGGCGACAGGTAGGCGATTGTCCCTATCACCACTCCTGTGCGACTGGAATCACCAGAGACGTTGGCGTCGCTTCCGGATTCGATAAGTCTGGCGAGCCCGAAGTCCGCTAGCTTCGCGTAGCCGTTCTTTGCCACCAGAATGTTGCTGGGCTTGATGTCGCGGTGCAGGATACCGGCTTGGTGGGCTGCGGCCAATCCTTCGGCGATGCCGTGCAGCAGTTGCACAACCTGCCGCCAGGTGCGCCTTGCCGAGCCAACCCAATCTTCAAGAGTGCCTCCGTCAATGTACTCTGTCACCAGGTATTGCTTTCCATCGAATTCCCCGGCGTCATGAACGGTGAGGATATGCGGGTGGTTAAGCGATGACGCCATCTGCGCCTCGCGCTGAAATCGCCGCCGGGCAGCCGCATCGGAAAGGTCGTCTGAGAGAAATTTGATCGCGACGGTACGCTTGAGTTTGCTGTCATGGGCGCGATAGACGATCCCCATACCACCCTCTCCCAGCAGTGCTTCGAGGCAGTACGGTCCTATGTGAGTGCCGGGCGAGAACTGGGTGGTAGTAGCGCGATTCAGAAAATCTGTACGAGCTTCCCATATCGGCCGGTCAATCAATCCTGCTGAGTTCGAGGTTTTCCATGCGAGCAAGGATTCGACTTCACTGCGCAGTTCCCGATCATCATGGCACGCCTCTCGCAAAAAAACCGATCGCTCTTCTGACGAGCACGCTAGGGCCGCATGATAAATCTTCTCGACTTCCCGCCAGCGCTCCGGGCTCATAGCATTTCAATGATCTCGCTTCTCAAGCTCGATAGGTTCGGGGCTTGGTTAGGTTGGATCACTTGAGGCAAGGCAAGCTTCCAGATTATAACCTGACGGAGTAGAGCTTCACGGGGTCGCAGTCCTGTTATCTTGAATTCAATCCCTACGCTAACCATGCTACTGCTCCTCCAATCGAGATAGAGCCTCTTTGAAGTCGGATTGGGGCGAGCATCAGTCCAAGCGCGTGGAGGGACACAGCGTGTCGCGGTGGACGTAACCACCCGAGCGGCCCGTGTCAACGGTGGCGGCTGTACACCACCAGACGCCAGACCACGCGTCTATCAGAGGGCTGATAGGGTTGACCTGTCAGCGCGAAAAAGCGCTTTCGGTCAGATAACCCAATTTGTGCCCTCTTACCAGCCTGGTCCAGGGGTCCATTCGGAACATTGAAGTTCCGTCCCCTGCCGGGTAACGAGGCACAGCACAAGATGTGTAATCCGTAACCGGAGACCGAGCGCGCCTGAGATAAGTATCACGGCACCGGTCGATGACTTCTGCCGCCCAATCATGAGGGTTTCCGGACCCATCGAGGCTAACATCAAGATCAATGCCGCAGATACCGTCATCAGGTGCAAAGAAGTATCGAAGACCCGAGAAGTAATCCGCTCGCTTGACCAGAGCTTCGGAAACGGGCGAAAAGGTACTCCAAGGTGTCGGGGTTGTTGTTCGCGGCCTTTCGCCCATCCGGTCGGTAGGGGACCTTTGTATCTCGGCCCTTCTTGTCCGGTTCAATCCGCCACAGGCACCAGTGCTTGCGCCGGATCAACTCCGGCGTTGAAGTTGCCTCAATTGGGAAGGTGCCAACTTGCGCATGTACGCAAAAAACATTACACGCGCAATCTCGGTCCGGATCTCGGCTGACGTGAGCGTGCCGAGTCCAAGGCTGTTCAAGGCTGCGAAATGCTGTTCGAGATCTGAAAAAATCGCTTTCACTCATTCCTTAGGTTAGTTTAATCACGAACCCTTCCCGGAGGCGACGCCGCGCACTCTATACTCACATCGGTGCCCGGCACCAGCGAACGTCCCGGAGTGGCCAAAACACGATTCTGGGATGCTATCCTGCGTTCTGCGCTCCATCGCCAATCGGCACCGTTCATGTTCATTGGCGATTTCTACATCGGACGGCGTCGGGAAGCAAAGCACCACTAGGGTTACATATCGCTTCAGCCAACCTGACCAGCTGACTTCCTTGGTTCTGGCGCAGTTGTACAATTGCGGTGCTGCGGTGGAGGACACCGCAACGGTTGAAAACCGTCGGGGACCATCTCAGGAAAAGACGCCTCGTTGCGGCAGAAGGATAGCCGACTGCCAGGCCCTAGCTCGAACCGCATCACTTGTGCTACCGGTAGCTTGAGCGGAAAAATGTTACCGCGGGAGGCCGAAGGCCATGATGTTCGATCCAACGGCAAGAACTACGAATTGTTCTCCATCGACGGAATAGGTCATTGGAGAGGTTTTGATGGTGGCGTTCAGCGGGAGGCGCCACAACGTTTTGCCATCACCCGCGTCGGCGGCCAGGAGGTAACCGTTCGGATCTCCATAGAAGATCAGACCGCCGGCGGTAGCGAGCAGGCCTGCTACTCTCTTGCCGTCAATTGGCCCTGTTTGCGGAACTTCCCACGCGATCTTCCCGGTCTCGATATCGATCGCGCGCAGATATTTCGTCCCCAGATCATCAATGAGGCGCGCTGTTTTCCAGCTACCGGGGGCGACATTCACCGTGCACTTCTCCGTGGCCATGACGTAATAGAGGTGCGTGAGCGGGCTGAACGCAGTGCCGTTCCAATTAGTGGCATGATCGGGGCAAGTCACGTCAGTTGCCGGCAGCGACACCGGACGGCCGTCAGCACCGATGCCGCTCGCCCAGGTGACCCGGTGCATGAACGATTTCGCCAGCAGAAGGTGACCGTTGATGCGATCGAAAACATAGAAAAAACCGTTCCGGTCGGCGTGAAGGAGGAGCTTTCGCGGCTGGCCTCGGTAATTCGCATCGACGACCACGTTGGGCTCGGTGGCATCCCAGTCATGAACATCGTGGGGAGTGAACTGGTAATACCACCTCAATTTTCCGGTGGCGGGATCGAGTGCGAGGACGCAATTGGTGAACAGGTTGTCGCCGCCGCGTTCACGATCGTCGGAATCCGGCCACGGATTGCCAGTGGCCCAGAAAAGAGTATCAGTCGCCGAATCGTAAGATCCAGTCAGCCAGGTGGCCCCTCCACCGAGGGTGAACGCGTTACCTTTCCATGTCTCAAACCCCGGCTCGCCCTGCGCGGGAACGGTCCAGTGGCGCCAGACCCGTGCACCCGTAGTGGCTTTGTAGGCGGCAAGGAATCCGCGAATCCCCCAGTCTCCTCCGCCTACTCCGGCAATCACCATGTCCTTCACGACGAGCGGGGCTACGGTGCCGCCGTAATGCTGAGGCTCGTCGGGCATGACAACCTCCCACACCAGGCTTCCTGTGACCCGGTTAAGGGCAATCAGATGGGCGTTGTCGGTGACCATGAAGATGTTATCTCCGAGGATGGCGACACCACGATTAGTACCTAGAGAAGGATCGGAAACCAGGCCAGGAGTGCGCGGGCGCGAGTAGTGCCAGATCTGCTGGCCCTTGCGCGCATCGAGCGCAAAGACCTGATTCGGTCCGGTGACGTACATGATGCCTCCGGCCACGATGGGAACGGTTTCGAGTCCGAAGTACCGCATGTTTTCTCGGAAATACGGAGTGTCCGGTAAGAACTGCGTCCAAAGAGGAATTGAAAAGGCCCATTTAAGCGCGAGTTTGTTAACGTTGGAGGCGTTGATTTGTGTCAGTTGGCTGTACCGATTTCCACCAATGTTTCCGTTGTAGGTCAGCCAGTCGCCCTCCTTCGGGTTCAGGATAGAGGAGAAATCAATACTTCCCGGCGCAGGGGCTTGTAGTGCGGCTGTTGTTTGAAGCTGTACTCCTGTCAATCCGCTCAGGAAAGCTGTGACATTTTGGAACTCCTCCGCGGAACTTTTCACTGGCGGCATCAACGAGGACTTCTCTTCGGTGATCCGGGTGACCTGATCCAGCGAAAGGGGGTGAAAACGGCCCTCAAGGTCCTGGATGATGATGTCGAAACGGGTTCTGCTGCGGGCGAACCCGCGTATAGTGCGGCCATCGTGCAGTTGGAGCGTGACCAGCCCGTAGCCGGGCGCGATGTGTGCGCTTGGGTTGAGGAGCGCCTCGCGAAGCTGATCGACGGTCAAGTCGCGGCCCACGTTCGACAAGTCGGGGCCGATGGTCGAGCCGCTGCCGAAGACCATGTGGCAGGAGGCGCATTTTCCGTGGCCAACGAAAAACAGTTTGCCGGCCGCCCGGTCGCCAGTTACGGAGGCTTCCGCCGCCGATGTATTGAGCGACACAACCAGGGAGGCGAGGGCTTCGATGGTGGACGCTGGAAGATCGAATGCCGGCATGCCAGCCGCCGGGATACCTTTGATGATGACGTTCCGTAGGCTCTGCGACGATCGCCGGCGCACCGAGGGGTTTCCGGCAAGCCCGAGGCCCTGCTGCGTGCCGCGGGCGTCGGCTCCGTGACAGCCGGCGCAGAGTTTCAAGTAGGTTTGCTTCACGTCGGCTGGGGAGGATGCGACTGGAGGGACTTGCGCCCATACCGCCGGGCCTAGTACGAGCGCCGCACCTAGGAGGATTGCGAAGATAGTTGCACCATAGGCAGGATTCAGCGAATCAGAAATTTGCGCTGCGCGCTTGAAGCCCGCCCTGCACTGGACATTGTTGGCGAACGCGGCGGACAGCACGATCGCGACGTCGTGATTGAGCTTATTGAAGAATGCCTTATACACTTCGCCTACACCGCCTGCGCCCATCGGAGCAAGCATCTCGCGAGACCCGGATTCTTTGCCTACATGAAACGACATACGACCGATTTGGCTAAGTGTATCCTATTGATTATCGATGAAGGCTCGATCACAGCCATTCCCCGATTTCAGTTAGTAAGCGGCATAGGGACCCGGGAGGGCAATTGCTTGCCGTCGTTCCGTTTCCGCATCTCAACTACGCCGCAGCCACACGGCTTTGCTCGGAACATACCGCGGCCAACGCGCAACAGAGGAACCGAAAGAACGAGTCAACTCTCGAACCTCCACGCTGCCGATCAGGAAGCGACTATCAGATCCGACGCGCTACCGTAAAGTGGTGAAACAGTTTCAGGTTGTTGAATCGCTCCTCAGGTTCGTCCATCTTCCAACTGAAGAACCGGACCTCAATCCCGGGTCGAACTCAGATATCCATTAATTTAAACCGATCAAAGCAACCCCAGCCCTTAGACATAGAATTGTCTAATAATGGTTCCCGGATCGAAGAACTTCTGGCACATTTACGCCGAACCACTCCACGAATTCCTCCGCACCGCAAGAATGCTGGCACGTTCTCTTAAAATGCTCACTAGAGCAAAGCAAGCGCCCTCTTTTTCCGGCCACGCGTATCGCGGTAGAGGCGAAGTAAAGAAAGTGAAAGAGTGGTCGCGTGAAAAGGAAAACCCCTCGCAGCAGGGCGAAGTTGCGATGCCAGCCAAAGTGGCGACCCCATGGTCGGCGCATAATCGTGAGCAAGAGAATCAAGGAGCAATCTGAGAATGCCTGGAAATACTATCGCCGAGGCGTGGACGAAGGCGTCTTCGCCGAATTTGGAATACCGCGCCTACAACGTATTCCGGTAAACTCACGATGAAACTCGTCGCTTGGAACATTCAGCACGGCGGCGGGGATCGGATAGGCGCTATTTGCCCAGCATTGATGGCACATAATCCAGACGTGATTGCCCTAACGGAGTTCAGAACAAAGCCGGGACTGCTCATAGTTGAGAGGCTCGCCGACGCAGGTTGGCCTTATTCTGCCGGGAGCGGTCCGAAGGGCTCTGACAATGGCATCTGCGTGTTATCGCGGAATCCGCTGAGACCAGGGCTTGCGGGTGAGGCGCCGCAAGAGAATGTAGCCCGATGGCTGAATATCGATCTACCGGGCCACAGGTTTGGATTCGCGGCGGTTCACATACTCACATCGGTGCCTGGCACCAGCGAACGTCCCGGAGTGGCTAAGACACGATTCTGGGATGCTATCCTGCGGTCTGCGCTTGGTCGCCAATCGGCGCCGTTCATGTTCATCGGAGATTTCAACACCGGACGGCATCAGGAGGACGAGCTTGGCAAGACCTTCGTTTGCGCTGACCACTTCGGGAGATTAACCGCATCCGGCTGGATCGACGCCTGGCGCCATTTCAACGGCTCCGGCCTTGAAGCCACATGGTACAGTCGATTCCCCGGCGGCCGCCAAGGCAATCCGTTTCGCCCGGATCATGCCTTTGTGTCTCCGGCATTGTTGCCGCGTGTTCGGAATTGCTACTACTCGCATACAGAGCGGGAGGCGGGGATCTCGGATCACTCAATGATCGTGGTCGAAATCGACTGCGAAGTCGGATAGGAACAGGTCCACTGTTGACTCAGAACATCCACAATGAGGTTCCGCCACGCCCAGAGCCGGGGCTTTCGGGGCCTAGGTAGTGGATTTCTGAACCAAGCTGCTGGCTGGCGTGATAAGACGTTTTGGTGGGTTAGAAAATGCTCCTGATATACTTTTTGCCATGAAACTGGCACGCTTTTGGACTCGGCAGGCCGGTGAGGCGATTGATCCCCGTGGCGGGCGCATTCGCGTAACGTCCCGCGGATGGTCGAATGACAGCCTGGAAGCAGCAGCCGCGATGGCTCGAGATTTGGCGCGTCGCGTGGCAGCGAAGATCGCGTCCGGCCAATTAAAGTCCAACCAGTACGGGTACGGCGAAAGGCCTTTGCCTGAACCCGTGGTGCGCGAGTTTAGGAACGGGCGCGAGACGCCCAACGCCGTAGTTACACAGAATGCTTATGGTGCGCTCGTCCTGAATGCACGCGACCTAATGTTCGTGGATATCGATCGCGAGGATGCGCAGGATACTCCAGTTTCCGCACTCGGGGAAAACTTGGTTTCCAGCCTGTTGTCCTTTTTTGGCAAGGCTAAGTCCGTGGCGGCTCCATCGCCCCCTTTGGATGGGGTGGTGACTGGGCTCCAACGCGTGGCGGAACGCAACAATCTCGCTGTCCGCGTATACAAGACTGCCGCTGGGTATCGAGTGCTGATCCTGAGCGTGACTTTTGAGGCAGGAAGTGCACGGAGCGAAGCCTTGCTTCGGGACTTTGGCTCCGATCCTTTGTACATCCGGCTGTGTCAAATGCAAGATTCGTTTCGGGCTCGGCTGACGCCTAAGCCTTGGCGTTGCGGGCTGCCGAATCC
>Ga0068863_100007427_pt1 | contig 10726 bp, 11 predicted proteins | sample KBSSwiS62_FD_66596 | JGI IMG/M metagenome (GOLD analysis project Ga0068863, IMG submission 66596) | Switchgrass rhizosphere microbial communities from Kellogg Biological Station, Michigan, USA - KBS Switchgrass S6-2 | ecosystem: Host-associated > Plants > Roots > Rhizosphere > Soil ...
ACTTCGTTCGACTGCGACGATGATGTTCGGTATCGGCGATCGCATCGAGCATCGCGTTCGTCATCTGCAACGCATTCGCGATGTGCAGGACGAGACCAGCGGATTCACCGCGTTCATCCCGTGGACATTCCAACGCGAGAACACCGCGCTCGGTCGCAAGATCACCGAAGAGCCGACCGGAATCGACTATCTCCAGATGGTCGCCGTCTCGCGTTTGTTTTTAGATAACGTCCAGCACATCCAGGCGTCGTGGCTGACGCAGGGATTAAAGCTCGGGCAGACCGCGCTTCGATTCGGTGCCGACGACATGGGTTCGATCATGATCGAAGAGAATGTCGTCTCTGCTGCGGGTGCGAATACATGTGCTAACGAACGCGATCTGCGATATCAGATCCGCGAGGCGGGTTTCATCCCTCAACAGCGCGACATTCTCTACAACTACATCGATCGTCCGGGCGTCGATCTAGATTCGAGTGATTCGATGAAGTTGAAGCAATTGAGTGTGGCGTTTGCGGATTAGGTCGCTGAAGGCGACAAACATTAAAGCCTAGGGTGGAATGAGCGAAGCGAATGGAACCCTAGGTACGAACGCAAAAAGGATCACACCCTGAAGGGGTCGAACAAACACCCAATCCGTTGCTCGCCTTCAGTGAGCGAAATCGTTCATGCGGCTGACCTAGGGTTACGCTCGCTTTGCTCGCTTCACCCTAGGCTTTATAGGTCTGTCGCCTTTGGCGACGCGGAATCGATTGCTCTCAGCCCGTCTTCCTCGGCGACACTTATATGATTCGAAATACCGTTCGCCTCTATCTAATGACAGCCGTGCTCGGCATTGCGGCTCTCTCGGCCCTTAACTGCGACGTCGCCGCACAAAATGATTGGACGGAGCCCTTTCCTCCTTTCAAGATCGCGGACAATCTCTACTACGTCGGTAGCAAGGGTCTCGCGAACTATCTCATCACGACTCCGAAAGGACACATCCTTATCAACAGCGATCTCGAGGCTAATGTTCCATTGATCCGCGCGAGCGTCGAGAAACTCGGATTCAAGTTCAGTGATATTAAGATCCTGCTCATCAGCCACGCACACTGGGACCACGACGCCGGTAGCGCGATGATCAAGAATCTGACCGGTGCGAAGTACATGGTGATGGACGCCGACGTGTCTGTCGTCGAGTCGGGTGGCAAGGACGATTTTCAATACGGGAATGTGACCGAGAATCTCTATCCGGCTACAAAGGTCGATCGCGTTCTGCACGATGGTGACAAAGTCGAACTCGGCGGAGCTGAGCTCGTCGCACATCTTACTCCGGGACACACGAAGGGCTGCACGACCTGGACGATGAAAGTAAAAGAAGACGGTAAGACTCGCGATGTCGTGATCGTTGGAAGTCCGAATGTAAACCCGGGTTATAAACTTGTCGGCAACACACTCTACCCGGGTATCGCTGAAGATTACGAACGCATGTTTCGAGTTTTGAAATCTCTGCGGTGCGACTATTTTCTCGGTGCTCACGGATCGTACTTCGGCATGGAGGACAAATACCCTCGCATGAAGGCCGGATCACCGTCGCCTTTCATTGATCCCGACGGCTACCGCGAGTTCGTGACCGTGAAAGAACAAGCCTTCCAAACAGAACTCGCAAGACAGAAAGGAGAGGTCGGAAAGATGGACAAACCGGGAAGTGAGCAGTAGCGAGTTTTTGCGAAAATTAGCGTCCACCGGAAAGTGTAAAAAACCAATTTGATGGGCAGTGTGCTTCGACTCTCTTTCGTCGCTGAAAGCGACCAACCTATAAAGCCTAGGGTGGAATGAGCGAAGCGAATGGAACCCTAGGTCGTGTGTCCGCATCATGCCGACCCTGAAGGGGTCGAACAACACCCGCTATTTTGTTGCTCGCCTTCAGCGAGCGAAATCTTTTGTACGATGAACCTAGGGTTACGCTCGCTCTGCTCGCTTCACCCTAGGCTTTATAGGTTTGTCGCCTTTGGCGACAGGATGGCGCCTCACGTCGACGCTAATGCGTAGACCTGCGCTCCAGTCGCGATTGTATGGATCATCACTCAAAAGCGCTACAGTAAATGAACCAAACAAAGGGAGGACGATTCGATGAAAATAGGTGTGATCGGTTCAGGCGACGTGGGGAAAATTCTGGCAAGCGGCTTTCTGAAGCACGACCATGAAGTAACGATCGGGACGCGTGATGCAGCGAAGCTTGCAGATTGGGCTGCGAAAAATTCGACGGGGAAGGTAGGTGACTTTGCCGAGACCGCAGCATTTGGAGAGATCGTTGTGCTTGCCGTCAAAGGCCTGGCGGCGGTCGACGCGTTGCGTGCTGCCGGGAAAGAAAATCTCTCAGGCAAGATCGTGATCGACGCGACCAATCCCATTGCCGATGCGCCGCCGACAAACGGCGTCCTCAAATTCTTTACCGATCTCGACGACTCATTGATGGAGCAGCTCCAGCGCGAATTCGCGGATGCCCATTTCGTGAAGGCGTTCAATTCAGTCGGCAGTCCCTTGATGGTCAATCCAAATTTCGCGGACGGGAAACCGACAATGTTCATCTGTGGTAACGACGACACGGCCAAGTCGAAGGTCATCGGCGTCCTCGATCAGTTCGGATGGGAAGTCGCTGACATGGGCAAGGCCGAGGCCGCTCGTGCCATCGAACCGCTGTGCATGCTTTGGTGTATCCCGGGCTTTTTAAACAACGAGTGGTCGCACGCTTTCAAAATGCTTCGGTAATTGAGACTCAAGTGCAGGCAGTAGCCACTCAATCAACTTTCGCCGCGATCTTATCCGTCGGGACCAACTCGAGCTTCGTCGTTTTTGCGTCGAGCAGCGGTCCGAGCTCGTATATGTTTCGGTAGCCGTACGTGTAGAGCGAAACAAATGTCGAGAGATTCAACGACGCCGGCGGGATCTTTGTCGGGAACGCTTTCTGGTCGTTCATGAAGTTGTTGTTGCAATAGATGAGTATCTTCTGGTTCTTATCCGGGAACATCGTCGCGAGACTCTCGACCGTGATGTCCGGAAAGCTCAGGTTGACCGCACCGCGAATGTGGAGCTCGTCATACTTCTGACGGCTGCGAGCGTCGAGTGTGACGACTCCCGGCTCCTTGCTCATCTGGATGAATTCTTCCTCGGTGAGTCGATGCGTCACTCGATGCTTGGCTGCTTTACCCGCCGCTTTCAGAAACGCTTTCATGTCGATCGCAGGATTCGGAATATCCTTCACCTTCTGAGCCGAGACAGCGAACGCCGCCAAGATCATGACCGCAAATGCCAGGGCAAATCTCTGTTTCATAAATTATCCTCCAGCATTAGTACGATCAGTGGATGCCGCACTTGCAGTACTACATGCCGAATGCGGCAATCCACCACGAAAACCCAGCAAAATCGGAAATAGTTTCACCGCCACGCCCACCTGAGTTATTATTTTTGTCGCCTCGTTCACATGTGAGGAACCCTGAATGCTCCGCACGATTCTTAGCACACTTCTCCTTATTATCTTGTTCGCTATTGCGGCGCACGCCGACACGTTCGAGTTCCTCAACTTCACACCGCCATCCGGCTGGACGATGCACGACGCAAAGGACGGAGTCGTCTATAAACGCGCGACCGGGATCGGGGCGATAAGCTTCTACACAAGCTACGCGACATCCGGTTCGGCAGCCGCCGAGTTCGAGAAGATGTGGCAGGCGCGGCTCGGATCGATCGTGCCCGGAGTGGCGCCGGTGCCGAAGTTGGATCGCTCCGGCGACTATGCGGTCGCCATCGGCGGGCAGCAGGTCAACGCTCAGGATGCGACCGTTTCGTTCTCGATGGTTACATTCGTCGGACGCGGTCGAGCATTGGGCGTTGTCACCGTGACAGCGGGCGACGAAGTGCAGCGCGAAGTGACGGCGTTCCTGAATACGGTGTCGATCGGATCAGGAACTGCTTCGGCGACAAATTCGGCGGACGCATTCGAAGTCGAGTTCGACGTGCCGTCCGGTTATCTTTCGAAGCGCGAAAGCGGGATGATCGTTCTCACGCCCCTGACCGTCAACGACGAGACTCCATGCGCCTATGGAATTGCGCCGGCACGAAGCTCGAGCGGGAATCTCGAATCGGATGCTCGCAGCGCGGTGAATGACGTCGTGTCCGGTTGGCAAATAAAAAACGAACGATACGAGGCGATGAAGGGAGTCGCTGCTGCGGGCTGGCCTTACTATTGGTTCCGCACGGATGTTCAGCGGCTCGCCGGTTCGAGCTATGAATACGCGACCGTTATGACGATGGCCTTCCCCGCGAGCACCGGTCGCGTGAATATCGTATGGGGTGCAGGTAATCCTGCGCGATGTCTTCTGGATGACGTATCGTTCGCACGTCTGTTTCACAGTCTTCGTCCTCGCGGCTGGACTTCGGACGGCGGCAAGTCGCTCACAAGCGCGATTCAGGGAACATGGCGCAATAGTCAGAGCGTCGGGATGGCCCAGTACAAATTTTTGCCGAACGGAAAATACGAGTACGGGATCGGAACGATCACGCGTCTCGGAATTTTTGAAACGACTGCATCGAGCGCATCCGACGGACGATGGGAGCTCCGTGGATCCGAGCTGATCATCACACCGAATGTTCGAGGACGAGCGCCTTCAAAATATCGGGTCCGTGTTTACGACGAGTTCGTCACCGGGCGATGGACACGTGCGATGTCGCTGCTCGACGAAGCTTCGAAGCCGGCGCTCGAAGTTCAATACATGCGCGTCGAACAGTAGGATTTTGCCATTTGTTGCCGCCGAACGAACATCGTCTTCTTGTCGCCGAAGGTGACGAACATTAAAGCCTAGGGTGAGCGAGCAAAGCGAGCGTAACCCTAGGTTCGTTGCACAATTTGATTTCGCTCGCTGAAGGCGAGCAACAAAATTGCGTGTATGTTCGGATCTCATTTTGGCGATCTACCTAGGGTTCCTTCGCTTCGCTCATCCACCCCAGGCTTTAATGTTCGTCGCCTTTGGCGACAAGAGGACGGCTAGCAGACCATTGTAGTCGGCCGTGAACGCAAGTCTCGATACGATTTCCGTCGTTTCACTAGCTGAGATATTATTTCTGTCGCTATAGCTCCGATTTTCAAAAAAGAAGAGGTTGCTTATGAATCTCATTAAAAATGTCTCGACGCTCCCGCGACTTCTGTTTCTTATTCTTGTCTCCGCTTCATTGGCCAACGCTGACTCCGTAACAGAATGGAACACACGAGCGTGCGAGCTCACCGCACCTCCGAACTTTGATACACCTACTGCGAATCGCATCATCGCGATCATGCACACCGCGATCTACGAGGCGGTGAATGCGATCACGAAAAAATATCCGGCGGGTGATTTGAAGATCGATGCACCGAGCAATGCGTCGGTCGATGCAGCGGTTGCAACCGCAGCTCGAATCACGCTCGAAAATCTGATGCCGGTAAAGCAGCAGGAGATCGATACGCTATACCAGGCGAGTCTGGCAAAGATCGCCGAGGGCCGAGCAAAAACAACTGGAATAGAAGTTGGGGAAAAAGCTGCCGTGGCCGTACTTGCAGACCGGGCCGATGATGGATTCGCGACGGTCGAAACTTATCGTCCGTATACGATCGCCGGAGTCTACGTTCCGACCATAGTACCGCTCGCATCGCAATGGATCCAGCGGAAGCCATGGCTGATGTCGAGCCCGGATCAGTTTCGTCCCGGCCCGCCGCCGGATCTGAAGAGCGAGACGTGGGCCCGCGATTACAACGAGATCAAATCGATCGGCCGAAAGGAAAACTCGAAACGCACCGCTGATCAGACGGCCATCGCAAAGTTCTGGGAGGCAACCGGACCGACGATCTATCACGGCGTCATCCGTTCGGTAGCCGAGCTGCCGGGTCGTGAGATAACTCGCAATGCGCGCTTCCTTATGGCGATGACGCAGGCGATGGACGATGCAATGATCGCGGTTTTCGACGGGAAGTATCATTACAATTTCTGGCGACCGATCACGGCGATCCGAAATGGCGATATCGACGGCAACGACGCAACGGAACGCGACGCGTCATGGACACCGTTCATCAACACACCGATGCATCCCGAATATCCGTGCGCCCATTGCATCGTCTCGGGAACGGTCGGTACGGTCATCCAGGCAGAGTTCGGAAGTGGCTCCATACCGGTGCTATCGACGACCAGCCCTTCGGCGAACAATGTAAAGCGATCGTGGACGAAGGTCGAAGACTTCATGCAGGAAGTCGCCAACGGCCGCATCTACGACGGTGTGCATTTTCGAACTTCGACCGAGGTTGGGACGGCGATGGGTAGGAAGATAGGCAAGCTTGCGGGAGATAAATATCTGACGTCTAGATGACTCGGGCTGCTGACTGGAGCGCAGGCATCCTTGCCTGCATGAGTGCGAAGCACGAAAAGGCTCGCGTGACCTGAGACCTGCGAAGTTTGACGTCGCTGAAAAACGCGACGTTGCAGGCAGGGATGCCTGCGTTCCAGTCGCATCCGCCATTACTCTTATATCGATGCCGGCAAAGACCCTGACAGCACTAGTCACGCTATTGATCAACATCGCCATCGGAGTCGTCGTTTTCTTTTTCATGCTGCTCACGATGAACGGCTATAGCGAGTCCGACGCGACGTACGGACTCGGATCGTATATCGTTCTCGCATTGATCGTGAGTTTGTTGATGAGTCTGTGCGCTGCGGTGCTCGTCCATTTCCTGATGAAACGGAAGTTTCGAGGCTGGACCGCGGCTCTGATCGCGATTCCGATCTTTTCGATCGTCGGTGCGGTACTAAAAGTCGTCTGCAGTATAATCGGCGTGGCAGTCGCCGAATATGTGCGAGTGAACTAAAGCAATGATCACAAACTACGACGAATTTTGGGATTTCTACGTGCAGGAGCATTCCAAGCCGATGACGCGCCTTCTACATTTCATCGGGACGTCGCTCGGGATTATCTTACTCGTCTATTTCGTCGCCACCGGACAGTGGTATTTCTTTCTGATATTTCCGATCGTCGGGTATGCATTCGCGTGGTTCGCACATTTCGTTGTCGAGAAAAATAAACCCGCTAGCTTTAAATATCCTTTCTGGTCGTTCATCAGCGATTTTAAAATGATGTGGTTGATGGTCACCGGGAGGATGGAGCGCGAGGTCCAGCGCGTCTTGGCGGGTCGATAAGTCGTCTACCATCAAACCCCTTGACGCTCTCCTGTGCCGGGAGTATAGTCGCGACGGTCATTCAGATCAGATCGAGCAAAGGGCGTTGACGAGTATACGCGATGTCACCCCGCTTCTTCCCAACCGTCTCGAACGCCGTCTCCGGCACTCGCCGAGCACTTCTATTTCTACAAGTCGGCTTAGGTATTTTTCTCGCATTGTTTTTAGCGAGTCAGACTCTCCTTTGCGCGCAACGCAGGTCGGCGCAGCTGGTCATGCCCGGGTGGAAAGCTTGCGAAGAACAGGTAACAGTACGCCGGTGGGTCCAAGGGCACAACTTAGTTGGCAAGCCAGTCACGCAACCCGACCAATGCCCGGCAGGCACGGTCTATAAGTACGAACCGGGGGCGGGTCAGCCGGCTCGATCGCCGGTGACTTATTACATCTCGAGCGGTCCGCAGAAACCTCCGCCGCCGCCCCCTGTAACGCCAAATCCTGTAATCTCTGTTACTCCTCGCCCAACCGCGATACTCGTAACGCCGGTTCCTCCGACCCCGATGCCTCCGACCCCAGACCCCACGTCAATTACGACTACTCCTTCCGTCACACCAACCGCGACTCAGTCCGCAACACCAACGCCGGATCCATTGACGACTGCCAATACGACCCCTCTTTCCCCGACACCTCCGCCGTCACGATCTGTATCTCCGTCGGTGACTCCAACTACATCTCCGTGTTCGACGGACGACCCGAACTGTCGCGACGAAGACTGGCCATGGGGATGGATCGTTCTCGCCTTCGCAGTCCCGCTCTCGGGTTTCGGCGGCGGCCAGGTTCTCAGATACATGGTTTGGAAGAAACGCATCAAGGTAGAAGCGTCAGCCGACGGGCCGTTTCTGGCGTGGATCGGCCCGCTGAGTCCTCCGGACGATGCGATCGAAACACGAGTGAAGGTTCTTCCGGGGAACATCCGATTCCACGGTCCGATCCCGATCACAAGACGTGAGGTGAAAAATGACAAATAGCGCAGCAGCATGCACCGTAAGCGAACTCTTGCCGGATAAATTCGAGAAAATGGAAGAAGCGGTTGAAGGTGAGATCGCCTCCGACCCTGCGCTTTCTCAAAATAAATGGCCTCGGATGGTTAATCGAATTATCGCGACAAAGGCGACACAAGCGGTTCTGAAAGCGCTGAATCAGAGCGTTCTTATGATCCTTCCCGGGGCATGGGCGAGGGCTCCCGAGCTCGCCGAATATTCGGACAAGACTAAACACCCAGCAGATGAAGAGACCACGCTGCACTTTGGGGAACATAAGTTCGAGGTGGACTACAAGCCTGTTGTGAACGTTCGGATCTTTAATATCGAGAGACCGCTCCTAACATTCAAGCTGATCTTGTCGTCTCAAGTTCGATCGGCTTCGATAACGATCAGGAACGGCCACATAGTCTCGATCGGCGAATGCGATTGCGCTGTAGAGGCTGAATTGAAGCATCTCGTCGGCGGAATCGATCAAGTAGTAGAATCCGGGTTTCATCTAAAGTTGAAGTCGCGGGAAATCAAGCTGGTTGAAGCGTTGGAGCTCACAGCTCCCGGTGTGCCGATCAGTCCACTGAAAAGACAAGCCGTCACCGACTAACACTTTGCGAGATCAACTCCAACGACCGATCGTAACGATACGAGATGTTGAAATGCCCATCATCAAATTCCTCATGGATGTGCGGCACACCAAGGTCAGTTAGTTTCTTACTAAGAATTCGCGCACCGATGTCGAGATTGAATTCATCCCGCGTACCGGCATCGATGTAGAGAAGCTTCAGCGACTTGAGCGCATCGACATGCTTCTCCGCGAGGCGAGCCGGATCATGTTCGAGCCATCTCTTCCAAACATCCGCGCGAAGCTCTCCGGTTTCGAGATCGAACGGCATGTCGACGTCGGTTCCGTTGGGTGAATAACAGGCAGCCATCCCGATCGTATTCAGGGCCGCGTGCGAATCCTTGCCTTGCTTCTCGCTCGCCCAGAATTCCTTCATAAACTTTTCCGGATCACCCTTGATGGTGCGATAGGCTTTCGCGAAATCGACCGGGTAACAATATTCGAAATATGCGTCGCCGGACGTTGAGCAAACGAGACCGAAGATATCCGAGTGGCGCAATCCCATGATCAACGAGCCGTAACCACCCGATGATTTTCCCATCATGGCTCTCGAGCCGCGATTGTTCATCGTCCGGAAATTTTCATCGACGAAGGAGACGATCTCCTGCGTCAGATAATCTTCATAGCGGCCGGTCGCCGTCGAGTTTATGTACTGCGACCCGCCGTAATACGTGAAGCAGTTGGGCATGACCGCGATCATCGGGCGGATCGTTCCGGCTGCGATCAGTTTGTCCATCCGCTCGGCGAGATTCGGGGTGAATGCATTATCGTTGAGCAGCATTTTCCCCCGTCCGGTGAATCCCGTCAGGCAATAGACCGTGGGATATTTATCGCCGCTTTCTTTGTAACCTGGCGGCAAATATACGAAGAGATCGCGGATGTATGGATCGCCGAGCGGGTTGTTTTTCAATACTTGGCTCTCGTGTCTCAAATTCAAGACAGTTCCTTGCGCACCAGGTTGTTCGGTCATATAGTGCAGTTTAGATAAGAACGGGATTCGAAGCGAGGTTCGGAGTAAGTGTGTTTTTTTGAACGGGATTTGGCGGCTCCGGCGGATCTGCTTTTTTCGTGTTCTTTTTCGTGTGTTTCGTGTGGTTCGTGGTTCTCCTTTTAGAGATGCTGACAAGGGACCCATCTCCAGCACAAAAAAACAAACACACGAAACAAGAAATGCTTCAGATCCGGTTTTTATCCGCCTGATCCGCCAAATCCGCGTTCAAAGAAACTGCGGTAAATCGACAACTATGGCGACCGAGCTGGTAAATCCCGATGCACTAAATTCGACGATCGAATTCCTCACGGCGATGGTCACACCGGCGTTGCTCATCTCCGCGACGGGCTCGCTTGTGCTTTCGACGTCAACCCGGCTCGGGCGTGTCGTTGACCGAGTGCGTCAATTGGAGGAGCGTCTCAGTGATCTGATCTACGCGGAGGACAAAGAGTCCGTGCCGCTGTATGACAAGCGAGTAGAGGTCATCGTCGATCTGCTAGACAAAGTCACTTCGCGATCGAGAATTTTGCAGCGTGCTCTTCAGGCGTTCTACTACGGCGTCGGGATGTTCACGCTCACGAGCGTGACGATCGCACTCGCGGCGTTCTTCAACACCTACCGCATCGTCCCGATCCCGATCGGGATCGTAGGCATCATGTTCCTTTTTTGGGGAAGCGTGCTGATGCTCCGCGAAACGCGAATGGCGACAGCGACCGTCAATGCCGAGATGGATTTCACGTGGGAGCTCGCACGCAAGGTTGCACCGAAAGAAGTCGCACTCAAATACAAACGGAAAGGAAAGCACGGCGGACTCGGGCTCGCACGTATCAAGGATGACAGCAAGATACCTGACACTTTTAGCGGAGAATAAACTCCACGAGCGCGTCGAGCAGCTCGAGTCGATGCTTCG
>Ga0068863_100007430_pt1 | contig 10725 bp, 7 predicted proteins | sample KBSSwiS62_FD_66596 | JGI IMG/M metagenome (GOLD analysis project Ga0068863, IMG submission 66596) | Switchgrass rhizosphere microbial communities from Kellogg Biological Station, Michigan, USA - KBS Switchgrass S6-2 | ecosystem: Host-associated > Plants > Roots > Rhizosphere > Soil ...
TGCACATGCTGGCGCGGCAGGGTCGATCATAGGCTGGTAACGGCGACTTTTTACAGGAGATGGCAATGGATCTCGGGATTGCGGGCAGGACCGCTCTCGTTTGCGCATCGAGCCGCGGACTGGGACGTGGCTGCGCCACGGCACTTGCGCGCGCGGGAGCCCGCGTGATCATCAATGGACGGGACGAACCAGTTCTCCAGCGCGTCGCGGCGGAAATCTCCGCGGACACGGGGGCGGAGATCATTCCGGTTGCGGTCGATGTCGGCACGCCAAAAGGTCGCGCAGCCTTGCTTGCGGCGGCTGGAGAGGTCGATATCCTCGTCAACAACAATGCGGGACCGCCGCCTGCGGATTTCCGGGCGCTCGACCACGGCCAACTGCTCGCGGGCATCGAGGCCAACATGCTCGTGCCGATCGCGATGGTGCAGGCGGTGATCGATGGCATGATCGATCGGCGTTTCGGCCGGATCGTCAACATCACCTCTGGGTCGGTCAGGATGCCGCTCCCCGGTCTCGACTTGTCGAGTGGCGCCAGGCTCGGACTTACGGGCTTCCTCGCCGGCGTCGCGCGCCAGGTCGCGTTTGCCAATGTCACGATCAACAATCTCCTGCCCGGTGCGTTCGACACGGCGCGCATCGATGCGCTCGACGCCGCACGGGCCGCAAACGCGGGCATCAGCTTCCGGGAAGCGCGGGCACAAAGGGAGCAAGGCATTCCAGCCCGCCGTCTCGGCAGCCCGGCCGAGTTCGGATCGGCCTGCGCCTTTCTCTGTTCCGTGCATGCGGGCTATATCACAGGGCAGAGCCTCCTGATGGATGGCGGCGCATTTCCGGGCGTGGTCTGACGTGCCGCCGGGACCGTGGACGGACGCGTCGAAGGCGCCGCGGTATGAAATTGAGGCGCCGCGCGGGATCAAACTCACGACGCGCAGTTGCGGGACGGACTGAACGGATCCGACGGGAATTCATAGGTGAGCGCGCAGAGCTCTCGGAATCGAGGCGGATGTTTCGCCCAAATCATTGGCTCACAGGCACACCTTACGCACTTCGTGGTGCTGTCCCGCATGAAGTGATGTCGCGGCCCCCTCGGGCGATGGGCGTTGTCGCTCGCCGAGTCACTGTTCCCGCGATAGCCCAAGTGAGCCTTTCCAGCGCTTTGCGGCGAAAGCTATCGTTCGCCGCAGTCGGTCCTGCGCGCGGCGGTGGGGTACGACGATCGACCGACAAGGGCCGAAACGCTGGCGGCCATTCGATGTCCTGCCTGTCTCCAACGTAGGTCATATCGACGTCTGACCAAGTCGCCGCGGAGGTGGAAGGAGGGGAGGTTAAGCGGAGATTCCGCGACCCGGAGGCGGTAGATCGAGCGAGAGGGGCGAGCAAAATGCGTTTCGAACTTCAGTCGAGGATTCCAACAAAACGGTCTTTCAGCAATGGTTCCTCCGGAAGGATCACGAGCATGGTGCCCATCGAGAACGGTGACGAACGACAGCCTGACGATGCGTCGATCGCCGCGCCGCCGCGGCCCCACGCGTCCGATTGGCTCTGGCATCCGTGGTACGCGAAGCTGTGGTGGTCGGCGGTTCCTGTCTATTGGATCGGTGCGGCGGCGTCCGTGAAGATCGAGGCGCTCGCCGGCTTTTATGACACTGCGTTCGCAGGCTACTGCAACGTGCTTTTCTTCCCGATGACGGTGCTGCTCGTGCTGGGAGTTGGATTTGCGCGTGCCTGGATTGAGGCGCTTCCGACCGACGGCGCAGTTCCTTGGAGCGAGCAAGAAATCATCTGGCCGCGGCACGAACTTGGCAAGCCCGATCCATCGATAGATATGTTCGATCCGTATTCTGGTACCCTATATATCGGCAATGCGCTCAATCCGCTGAACGCGGTTCATGATCAGCATCGCTAACCGTTTCTTGAATTCGGAATTGCCGTCTAACGGGCCATCACGCATGTCATTTGAAAACCGACCGCTCGATGAAATCGACGATTGCTCAATTGAAGTGAATGGCCCGGTGATGTCAGCCGTGCCTCGGCCAGCATCGGCGTCTTCAAGATACCGATTACGTAGACCCTCTTTCCCCAAGACCTGCTGGTTCAGCTCTCGAGCAAACATTTGCTCTGGATGCGTTGATCGCGCAGCTGATCGCTCTGCAGTAGCGATCGCACTACGGACATCGTAATTTATGATATCTATGCTCGATTGAGCTGTCTCGCTGCTTATGCCGACATCGCTGCTTCTGAACCCGAGTTGACCACTCGTGCGGCCCGACGATTCCGAACTTGAGCGGGGTTTGCCTCGAGATCCGACCCCCGCATAGTCAGTACTGCTGGACGAGCCGCCGATCTCCGCCGAGACATGGGTACCGGACGTGACCTGATCTTGAGCGGAGCGTGAGATCGATCTCTGCCATCCCGTCTGCGCCATTATTGCCTGGACGTCGCGCTGGAGGGTGTCGGCGACCTGTGGCTTGAGCCGCCAGTTGCCTTGGCGATCCATCTCGAATCCGCCCTGCAGCCAGTTGGCCATTTGCTGCTGGCCTTCCTCGCCGCCACCGAGGAAATGCTCGATCGTGTCGGGACCGGCCTGCTTGCCGGCCTCGAATCGCGTGCTGGTGTCGTTGCGCGCCGAGCGCTGGAAACCGGTGTTGCTGGAGACCAGCAGGTCGTTTTCGGCGAAGCTGAAGCGGGCGTGGCCGCCCTGGGCGATGGCGCCATATTGGCTGTCATTGATCAGGCCGGCTTGGCGCAGCTGTCTGGCGACTTCGGGGGTGACGTTCATCGCGAGATCGCCATTCTGCGCCATCGCCAGTTCGCGTTTGGACATGCTGATGCCGTTGGCGCGCAGCAGGCCCTGCATGCGCGAGAGCTTCTCGTTCTCGACGATCTTCGTGGTGCGCGCGTTTCTTGCCCGATCGGCGATGCCTTCGGCGCCGCCCGCGGCCATGTCGATCTGATTGCCGGCGGTGGATTCGAGTGTCCTGATGAAGCTGTCGAGCCTGGCTGCCTCGCGGGTGGAAACGCCGCCTGCGGCCGCGCCCTCGGCGAACCCGAAATTATCCGCCTGCCGGCGCTGCTCGCCGATGCGGGCGGCGGCGCGGGTGCCGCTCGTGCCGACCTCACGCTGCGCGTCGAGCTTGCCTGAACGTTCCGCGAAGTCATATTGGGCAGCCTCGCGGGTCCGGCCATAGACGCTGGTGCCTTCGCGCGCTGCCTCGGCCGTTGCGCCGTCGGCGGTGCCGAGCTGGGTGGCGGCGCCATAGGTCTCCAGCGCCTTCATGACCTGCGCCTCGTTGCGGCCGGTGGCGCGCGAGAGCTGGGTGATGGCGGAGCTGCGGGCTTCGCCGGAGAGCGCGTTGATGAAGGCGATGCGGCGGCTGGTCTCGGCGGGGGGAAGGCCGAGCATGGCTGAGGCGTCGCGCTGACCCTGGTTGGCGCCAGTGCGGTGGGCCTGTTCGGTTGCGACATTGCCGCGCTCGATGCCGGCGACGTCGTCGCCGGCGAAGTCCCGGCGGCCGGCCATCGCTCCGGCCTGGATCTGGGCGGCGGTCAGGTCGTTGGCGAGCATCTGCTGCTGGTCATAGCTGTTGGCGATCAGCTTGGCGAACATCGGATCGCTCTGCGCCTCGCCGATCACGCCCGAGGCCTTGAGCTCGGCATCTTTCGCCGAATAGCCGCCGCGCTCGAAATGCCGCGTCGCCCCCTGCATCATCATGCCATAGGCGCGGGTGTCGCCGAATGCGCGCCACTGGACGAGGTTCTGCGCGAACGAGGCGAACGCCTTCTCGCCGGTCTCGCCCTCGCCGAAATAGCTCGTCCCGAGCTTGCGCAGCGCGTCGCGCTCGGCGAACTGGTGGATCGCGCCGGTCGCGGCGCTCGCCTGGACCGCACGCGCCACGACCGGATCGGCGAGATCGCGGCCGCCCAGTGCCGGCGCCAGTGCGCCCAGCTGCCGTGCGCCCTCGATCCCGCCGAGCGCGAACGCGGTGCTGCCATTGGCGCCGGGTCGCGCGCCGAGGAAGGTGCCGGCCTCGCCGAACGCGCGATCGGCGCCGAACGTCGTGCGGTCGCCGAAGTCGCCGAACGTCGAGACGCTGGCGGCGCGCGCCTGCGTGCCGGTCGCCGATGCCTGCGCTTCGAGCGCGGCGGCCCGGCCCTCGCCGGTCGCGAGCGGCGCCGCCGCGCCGCTGGCCTGGCCGGCGATGCCCTGAGCGCCGCCGGTGAAGGCGGAGAAGACATTGCCCGAGAAGCGGAACACGGTGAACACGAAGGCACCGGCGAGCGCGGCGGCCGCGCTCCGGAACGTCCCGAACACGGCGAGCGCCTTCATCGAGGCCGACGGCGCCAGCGCCCAGGCATTGGCGGCGACTGCATTGGCGCGCATTTCCTCGAGCACGTCGGTTGCCCGGCCGAGCGTCAGCTGATGGATGCCGGCGTCGATCACGCCCCAGAGCGCCACGAACACGAACAGGCCGAGCGCGAAGCTCGCGACGCGCAAATTGATCGGGGTCAGGATGAACAGCAGGGCGATCGGGATCATGAACAGCATGATGCCGAACACGGTGGCGCGGATTGTCGGCATCCATTCGTTGGCGACCGACATGGTGGCGAGACCGCTCGACATTACTGCCCGGTTCGCCATCACCCGCGCGGCCGTCGCCGGCGAATCCTCGAACAGCACGTCGCTGACGGTTTTTCCCAGCAGGACGTCGGTCATGAACCCCTGATAGCTGAGCGGCGTCCCCATCATCATGCCGCCGAGCTCGGCGAGCTGGCTTCGGCAGCGACTGGCCTGCGGTCCCTGCGTCATGTCGAACCCGGTGCGGGTGCAGACCTGGCGGATATAGGGATCGAACAGGCCGGCCTGGGACAGCCGGTTCGACAGATAGTGCCACGACTCGCTGCAACTCATCGTCGAGCCACCCTTGCGGTCGGGCGTATAGATCGTCGAGAAGGTCGCCGGTCCCGCCAGCGCCGCGAATGCGGCGGGCAGGTCGGTTGCGGTCCGGTACAATTTGTCGTCGTCGACGCCATAGGCGGGTGAGACCCGCGCCACCGGATAACATTGCCGGACATAATCCTTGAGCGTGGCATCCAGAAAGGTGTCGACCATCGGCCCCTTGGGCGAGACCGCGTTGAAGAAGAGATCGAACGCATGTCCTCCCGCCCCGAATTCCAGTTTCGCGCGCGGGTCGAGCGTATTGTCGTCGATCGTCTCGACCACCGCGCGCTCGATCATGTTGGTGGCGCCGGCGACCAGCACGAGCAGATTGGGGACATTGCCGACCGGCTGATAAGCGTTGCGCACGCGGTCATAGACGTGGACGGTGCCGGTCGAGGCGACCAGCCCGACGAACAGGCCGACGCCGACCAGGATCTGGAACCCGAACGCGATCAGGCCCATGCCCGACCCGCGCACGCTCGCGAGCACGGCGCCGAGACCGATCCCGACCACCGCCACGATCAGCACCAGCGTCTCGTAGCGCGGATCGGCGAAGATCATCGAGACCAGCCGGAACGCGTCGACGGTCTCGCCGAACCCGTCATAGGTGTGGAAGCTGGTCTCCAGCGCACGTGCCGGTGCGGCAATGGACAGCGCGGGGAGGGCGGTCAGGGATTTGATCAAGCGACGCATCGGTCTCTCCTCCGGCTTCACGGTTTGGTGTTGGCGGCGGCGCCGGCGGCATCCCGGGCATCGCGGTCGCGCTGGCGTACCAGTCCGGCATAGGCCGCCGACAGATTGGCCTGGTCGAGCGCGGCCATGTAGGAGACCCGCATCTGCGCGCGCTGCCGCAGCACCTCGTCGCGCAGGTCGCGCAATTGTTCGATGCCCTTGGCCAGGATGCGCGTCTGGCAGATATTGGCGGCACCGGCATTGGCCGAACCGGCGGCGCTGGCGCCGCGCTCGGCATTGGTCAGCGTATAATCGATCGTGCGGGTGAGATCGTTGAGCATCTGGTAGGCGAGGGTGAGCGCCACCAGTTCGTCGGTGTCGCCGATCACCGAGTCGTCCACGCCCTGGCGGACGCCCCATTCGAGCATGCGGTAGACCGGCAAGGTGCGGACATTGGCGACGAACTGGCGTTCGTCGGCCGTCAGCGTCGCGCGTGTGCGGATCCTGGTCGCGATCGCCTGCATCCGCTCACGGGCGAGGATCAGGGCGCCGCGGCCATTGCCGTCCTGTTCACAGTCGGCGGCGGTCGGGGGCACGTTGAGCGAGCGGCGCTGGACGCGACCGGTCAGGAAGTCCTGGACGCTCTCGCTGTCCTGCCGCGCACAAGCCGGAATCGCGGTGAACAACGGCACCTTGTCGGCCGGGTCCCAGCGCATGTAGACGTCGCCGACCCGCGCGCGCATCACGCCCGCCCAGTCGCCGGTGCCGACGCGCCTGGCGGCATTGGCGAGCAGCGAACCGGTGCGGAAGATCTCGGTGACCTCGGCCGGGCAATTGCCGAGCGCGTCCTTCAGATCCTCGGTCGGATTGTTGTTGTTGGATTCGATCCGCTCGCGCGACTGCTGATAGCTTTTCGAGAAGCCCTGCTTGACCGAGCGATAGCCGGTCATCTCCTCGATGATGCCGGACATGTTGTCGTCGCCTTTGGCGATCTGGACCATGCGATTGGCGAGCCGGCAATCATTGACCTGGATCGAGTTCAGGAAGTTGGTCGCCGCCTCCATCTTCGAGATGATATTGCCCATCTTCTCGTCGAGCGTCTCGAGCAGATACTGGAACGCGACCGCCGGTGCTGCCTGCAATATGGTCTCGAGTTTCTGGACGAGATAGTCCGGGTCGAGGAAGCTCATGCCCCCTAAGAACATGTCGATGCCGCCGCAGCCGGCACGCACCTTGGACAGGGTGACCGACATCAGATAATCATTGTGGACGTCGACCCGGCCCGACATGCCGCCGGCAGTCACATAGCCGCGGGTCTGGTCCTCGAAGCTGCCGGGGTTGGTATAGGTCACCTGATCGAACCAGGTCTCCGCCCAGCCTTGCGCGCTGGCCGGCGTTGCAATTGATGCCGCGCACATCGCGACGAGCGCGAAGACGATCAGGCGGAGGCGGGGGAGGGCGCTGACCATGGCGGAATCCTTGTCCGATGTGATGATGAGAGCGACGCCGAACCCGCCATGATTCAGCGCCGCGTTTCGGGGGCTCGGGGGGCGCCCACGATGCCGGTGAACTTGGACATGGCGCGCACGCCGACCGCCGGCCTGACGCCGGTCAGCATCTTGGCCGCCAGATAGAGATTGCGCGCGAGATTGGGTTCATGGTCGGTGCCGATCGCGACCGGGATCATCCGGTTCGGGTCGGCGATGGGCCGCACCCAGGCGACGGGATGGCCGATCCAGGGCAGGCCGAGCCGCCCGGACCGCAGCATCGCATCCTGGCCCGAGATCGTGCGGACCGGCCAGCCATAGGTGGCGCGCAACGCGGCGAGCCGGTGCCAGAGGTCGCCGCAGGGCAGGCAGCCGGGCGCGGTCGTCATTTCGACGATGTAGAGTGAGGATTGCCCGCGCAGGGTTTGCGCAAAGTCCGATGGAAAGTCGCGTGTCACGGGCACACGACCGAGCCACGCGTGCATTTCACGCAGGCCGCCGACCGGATGAATCGCCGCGCGCGCCGCCTGTTCGCGGCTCGGCGCACGGCCCTCGGCGCGAAGTGGTATCGCCGCGATCGTCGCGTCCTGTGCTGCAAGCAGCAGAAACTGCAGGGCCGTTCGGCCTGTCCTGGTCAATGATGGCATCTGCGACTCTCCAGCCAGCAGAAAATTCTGTGAAAGGCGATGCGAAGCAGGTGGCGCACGGACAAGGGCGGCGCAATTGCTGCGGCACTGTTGTGCCGAATCGGCAGCGAAAGGCAGTTGGTTGGTCGTTGTTCGACCGCCTTGCAGCCGCGTTGATGTCGATGCGTCCCGATTTCGATTTCATTGAAGCGGGAATGAGAAACAGGCCGACTGATGCCGGCGCACGACGCCCGTGAAGCCTGGATGTCGTGTCTCGCATGGATTCGCGATCCACTTCGGAAGACTTGCCCATCTGTGTTTGGATCGCTTTGCAAAGTTCGTCTCGACATCGCCTCCGAGGGTTCGAATCCCTCCCGCTCCGCCAGATATGGGATGTCAGAGAACTTCCATGTACTATCGCGAACGCCAAGACCCACAGTAATCGGCTATTTTCTGGGAAACAGAGTGCGAGGTAGTTCGCCTTCGAACGCGTCAGACCGCCGCCAACTTTATGACTAGATTTATGGCTGAACTCTCGGCATTAACGGCCGAGGGAGTGCTAGATGCCGGCCAGGAACAAGCTCAACGTCAAGCAGGTCGAAGCGCTCAAGGAGCCCGGAGTCTATTCCGACGGGGCCGGTCTATATCTGCGAATCAGGCCGAAATCTGCCAAAGCGCCCGGCGGAGATACGACCGGTTCGAAGTCTTGGCTGTTCATCTACTCCGCCCAGGGGAAGCGACACGAGCTCGGCCTTGGTTCCTTCTTCGACGTTCCGCTCTCGAAGGCGCGTGAGAAAGCCGCAGAGATGCGCGCGCTCGTTCTTGATCGTCGTGACCCCCGAGAGGCGCGCCCTCAAGCTCCAGCCCCTGAACAGGCCGCTATCACCTTCGGCGGGTTCGCGACGGAATGGCTTGACGATGTCGAAGACGGCTTCAGCAATCCGAAGCACCGGCAGCAATAGCGCAACACGATCAAGACCTATGCCGCGACCCTCATGGACATGCCGATCGCCGACGTCGGGACGGAGCATGTGCTGGAAGTGCTGAAGCCGATCTGGTTGACGAAGTCTGAGACCGCAGGGCGCGTCAGGGGGCGGATCGAACGCATCATCGATGCTGCGAAGGTAAAGGGGCTCTACAACGCCGAAAACCCCGCACGCGGCCGAGGGCATCTGGATCTGATGTTGCCTCGGCGCGGCAAGGCGGAGGTTAAGCACCACGCGGCATTGCCCTTCCGTGAGATGGGCCCGTTCATGTCCGAACTTGCTGAACGCCAAGGCATCGCTGCCCAAGCGCTGCAGTTCACTATCCTGACAGCCGCCCGATCAGGCGAGACGCGCGGTATGACCTGGGGCGAGGTCGACTTCACAGAGAAAGTCTGGACCGTCCCCGGCGACAGGATGAAGGCGCGGGCCACGCATCAGGTGCCGCTCACTGAGGCGGCATTGGCTATTCTTGCCGCTGTAAAGCCCGAGAATGCCGCTCCCGATGGGCTGGTCTTCCCAGCGCCCCGAGGCGGCTCGCTGTCGGACATGACATTGTCGGCGGTCCTGAAACGCATGAAGAGGGCGGTGACCGTTCATGGATTTCGTTCGTCGTTCCGGGATTGGGCCGGCGACTCGACGCAGCACGAGCGCGAGATCGTCGAGATGGCTCTGGCGCACGACGTCGGGTCCGCGGTTGAGCGCGCATATCGAAGAGGTCGCGCCCTCGAGAAAAGGCGCGACCTCATGAACGACTGGGCAGCTTTTTGCTCAGGGGGGCAGCGTTGACCTCGGCCGAATCGTCAGAGTGAAGGGCGGAATGGCCGACCCGGCTTCACGCGTCGGGCCGGCTCTCGGTGCCGTGGATGCCATGCGCGGACGTTAGCCCGCGCATGCTCATCGCCCTAATTGTCATTCTCTCCGAGGTTGAGGAGGAAGCAGTAGACCCGTTCCTGCCGTGCGTTCGATCGGAAGGTCCGCTTGGTCCCTCTTCGGCCATCCCCATCCGCCACGAGAATATCCGCGATGTCGGGGTCTCTGAATAGCAGGTTCGGTCTCGGAAACGCCCGCTTGAGCGCCTTGCTGGTGAGCAGCAACTCGAGTTGACCAGAGCGGTGTTTCAAGAGGATCGCCGGCGCCTTCTTCAGCAAGCTATCGGGAATCTCTTGAAGCTCCGTCGCATCAGCTCGAATGACCCCCTTACGATGCGCCAGCCGGCGCAGCCGCTCGACGTTCGACGGGGCCGGAACGCCAAGTGCGCGATTCAGCCGGTAGACCTTCATCGCCGCAGGGAGGCATTTGAGCTGCTTCGGTAGAGCCTTGTAGCGCCTGGCAAGGCGGCCTACCGCATAGATCAGCCCGAAGACATCGGCGATGCTCGCTTCGGAGCCCACATTGCGATCTACGCCGACCGCATCGCGGAACCGGTCGACGTCCGCCTGAATCCGGGTTTTGAGCTTGGCCTCGTTCGCAGCCCGTTCCCGGACCAGGCGTCGCAGGAAGACGCGAATGGGCCCGCCATAATGGTCTTCGATCAAGCGCGTGACCTCCAGGATTGCGTCCGCCGAGCTCGCACTATCCTTGGGAAGGCGGTCGAATATCCCATATTTGCGACGAGCCGCTACCAGGATGGTCAGGAGCCGGTCGCCCGCCGCTAGGGAGGTTTGGGATGCCTGCTCACCGAATAGGGCTGATAGGGGTTCGTTACTCGACGTCAGATAGGTGAAGCGAGCGGATGGCGGCTGCTTCTCGCCGCGCCGCGCTTTTACCGTACCGTTCGACAGGCGCATAACGAGCTCGCGCATTTTCAACGCGCGGTTCTTTTGGCTCTCACCGGCATAATAGAGGCCCATCTCCTCGATGATGATCGGCAGGTCATTATGCTTGGGCACGCAATCCTCGAATGCGCATTCCAGGCATGATGGGCATTCATTCCACGCGATGGTGGGCGCTCGTTCCAGGCGATCGTGGGCAGTGATTCCACGCGATCACGGGCAGTTTGGAGGCTGACCGACGGC
>Ga0068863_100007433_pt1 | contig 10722 bp, 8 predicted proteins | sample KBSSwiS62_FD_66596 | JGI IMG/M metagenome (GOLD analysis project Ga0068863, IMG submission 66596) | Switchgrass rhizosphere microbial communities from Kellogg Biological Station, Michigan, USA - KBS Switchgrass S6-2 | ecosystem: Host-associated > Plants > Roots > Rhizosphere > Soil ...
GCCGACGAATGGTGCGGCGTGGCCAAGGGCGCGGTGCGTGTCAGCTCGGTCTCGCTGTCGGGCAAGCAGGTCACCCTGACCTACGTGGAGCCCGGCACCTGGTTCGGCGACATCTCGCTGTTCGACGGCCTGCCCCGCACGCACGATTCGAACGCCCATGGCGAGACGACGCTGCTCGTCGTGCGCAAGCCCGATTTCAAGGAACTGCTCGCACAGCACTCCGAACTGTACGAAGCGCTGCTGCGCCTGAACTGCCGCCGCCTGCGTCTGATGTTCGATGCCGTCGAAGACCTGAACACGCGGCCGCTGTCGTCGCGCCTGGCCAAGCAGATCCTGCTGCTGGCACGCAGCTACGGCATCGCACAGGGCGAGGAGATACGCATCGGGCTGCAGCTCGCGCAGGAGGATCTGGCGCAGCTGCTCGGCGCTTCGCGCCAGCGCGTGAACCAGGAGCTCAAGGGCTTCGAGCGCGACGGCGCGGTGCGCATCGAGCCGACGCGGCTGGTCGTGCTGTCGAAGGAAAAGCTGCTCGCGATTTCCAGCAAGTGAAACCATGCGATATCGCACTGCCATCACGCGGGCCGAGCGCCGGGCCGCTCCCAAGCCGGCCCGCATCCCCTCGGGGGATCGGCCGCGGTACTCCGTGGACGAGGGGCTGTCATGACTGAAGCACAGACCGGCACCAAGCCCGTCGCCGAATCCCACGCGTTCGATATCGCCGCGCTGCAGGCCTATCTCGAGACGCGTCTCGAGGGGTTCGAGGGCCCGCTCACCGTCGAGCAGTTCAAGGGCGGGCAATCGAATCCCACCTACCAGCTGAACACGCCGCAGCGCTCGTATGTGATGCGCTCCAAACCCGGCCCGGCGGCGAAGCTGCTGGCCTCGGCGCATGCGATCGATCGCGAATTCACCGTGATGCGCGCACTGCACGCGACCGACGTGCCGGTCCCCGAGATGTACTTGCTGTGCGAAGACGAAACCGTGATCGGCCGTGCCTTCTACGTGATGGAGTACATGGCCGGCCGCGTGATGTGGGATCAATCGATCCCCGATGCCGACAACGCGCGGCGGACCCGAATCTACGACGAGATGAACCGCGTGATCGCCGCGCTGCACAGCGTCGACGTGAAGGCGGTCGGTCTCGAGAGCTACGGCAAGCCGGGCAACTACTTCGAGCGCCAGATCGGTCGCTGGACGAAGCAGTACCAGGCGTCGATCACCCAGCCGATCCCCGAGATGGACCAGCTGATCGATTGGCTGCCCGCGCACATGCCGGCCAGCGCGCGCGACGAGAGCCAGGTCTCGGTCGTGCACGGCGACTACCGGCTCGACAACCTGATGTTCCACGCCACCGAGCCGCGCGCGATCGCCGTGCTCGACTGGGAGCTCTCGACCATCGGCCATCCGCTGGCCGACTTCAGCTACCACTGCATGTCGTGGCACATCCAGCCCGGCCAGTTCCGCGGCATCGGCGGGCTCGACCTCGCCGCGCTCGGCATCCCCGACGAGAAGAGCTATGTGCGCCGCTACTGCGAACGCACCGGCCGCGCCGACCCCGACGCCGTGATGGCCGACTGGAACTTCTACCTTGCCTACAACATGTTCCGGCTCGCAGGCATCCTGCAGGGAATTGCCAAACGTGTCGAGATGGGGACAGCGTCGAGCGCGCAAGCCAGGCAAGCTGGCGCTGGTGCGCGGCCACTGGCCCAGATGGGCTGGGCGCTTGCGCAACGCGCCTGAACGAACGCGCGTCTACCCTCAGCGACACCCTCACCCGCGTCACCGACGCACGAAGGAGAGACACCGATGGACTTCGCCTACTCACCCCGCACCCAAGAGCTTCAGACCAAGCTCCTGAAGTTCATGGACGACTACATCTATCCGGCCGAAGCCAAGCTGGAGGCCGAGCTCGCCGCGAACACCGCGGCCGGCAAGCGCTGGACGCCGCTGAACACGATCGAGGAGCTCAAGCCCAAGGCGCGCGCGATCGGCCTGTGGAACCTGTTCCTGCCGCCCACCGCGGGCGGCCAGGGCTCTGCGCACAATGGGCGCGACTTCGGCCTGTCCAACAGCGACTACGCGCCGCTGGCCGAGATCATGGGTCGCGTGCCGTGGTCGAGCGAGGTCTTCAACTGCTCGGCGCCCGACACCGGCAACATGGAAACGATCGAGCGCTACGGCAAGCCCGAGCACAAGCAGCAATGGCTCGAGCCGCTGCTGGACGGCAAGATTCGCAGCGCGTTCGCGATGACCGAGCCGGCGGTCGCATCGAGCGACGCGACGAACATCGCCGCGCGCATAGAACGCCAGGGCGACGACTACGTCATCAATGGCAGAAAGTGGTGGATCAGCGGCGCGGGCGATCCGCGCTGCAAGATCTACGTGTTCATGGGCAAGACCGATCCGGAGGCGCCGCGTCACTCGCAGCAGTCGATGATCCTCGTGCCGTCCGACACGCCCGGGATCAAGGTACTGCGCCCGCTGCAGGTCTTCGGCTACGACGATGCGCCGCACGGGCACATGGAGATCACGTTCGACAACGTGCGCGTGCCGGCGAGCAACATCCTGCTCGGCGAGGGCCGCGGCTTCGAGATCGCGCAAGGGCGCCTCGGCCCGGGGCGCATCCACCACTGCATGCGCCTGATCGGCCTGGCCGAACGCGCATTGGAGCTGATGTGCAAGCGCGCGTCGTCGCGAGTGGCGTTTGGCCGCTCGGTGGCCGAGCAAGGCGTGACGCGCGAGCGCATCGCCGAGGCGCGCTGCCGCATCGATCAGGCGCGGCTGTTGACGCTGAAGGCGGCGTGGATGATGGACGTCGCGGGCAACAAGACCGCGAAGGCGGAGATCGCGATGATCAAGGTCGTGGCCCCGACGATGGCGCTGCAGGTGATCGACTGGGCGATGCAGGTGCACGGCGGCGGTGGCGTCTCGGAGGACTTCCCGCTCGCGGGCTTCTATGCCGGCGCGCGCACGCTGCGTTTCGCCGACGGTCCGGACGAGGTGCACCGCAACGCTATCGCCAAGCTCGAGCTCGGCAGATACGCCTGAGCAACGCGAGGGCGGCGATCAGCTCGGCGGCTTGCGCGGGCCGCCCGCCTCGTCGGGCTGGATCGTCTGCCACGCGGTGGTCTGGGAACTCGGATCCCAGCCCGGCGACTTGGGACCCCCATGCCCGCCGACGGCGCTGCCGATCGCCAGGGCCTGCTTCACCGCCGTCTCGTAGATCGTGAGCGCCGCGGCGATGTCCTGCGCGTCCGGCGTCGCGAGCTGCATGCGCAGATAGGCGCGGCCGCGCAGCGTCATCAGCACGAACGGCGGGTCGTTCTTCAGCAGGTTGTTGGCAGCCCGCTCCAGCGTGTGACCGAGCGGACCGCTCAGCCAGGCCAGGCCGGCCTCGGCCAGGCTCGCGACTGCGCCGAAGCGGTTGCGCAGGATCTTGAAACCGTTCAGATTCACCTTCGGGAACATCACCAGCCAGCGCATCTCCTCCGGCGTCTTGGTGCCGACCTGGGTCTGCACGTTGTCGGTGAACTCCTCGAAGGTCTTGCGCTCGAGCGCGTTCATCAGCGGACGCGAAAGCAGCAGCATCTGCGCATCCGACGGCAGCTCGAGCTCCATGCGCACGCGCAACTCGCGGCCGACGATGTAGTCACGCTGCGGCGAGCCCCATTCGAGGCGCCACGGCTTGTCGTCCAGGGCCCCGTCGATCACGAAGCCGGACTCGCCGCGCACCCGCTTCAGCGTGTAGCCTCGCTGCTGCGCCCAATTGCCGACCTCGGTGTAATCGGGCTCATCGGGCTTGACCGCGAACAGGCGCTTGAGCGATTCGAGCATGTCGATGCACTATCCACTAGAGTTGGCAGCCGCACAGGCGATACGGACTGGGAGACATCATGATCGAAGTGTATTCGTGGGCCACGCCGAACGGGCACAAAGTTCACATCATGCTCGAAGAGTGCGGCCTGCCCTATCACGTGACGCCGGTCGATATCGGCGCCGGCGACCAGTTCGAGCCGGAGTTTCTCGCGATCAGTCCGAACAACAAGATCCCGGCCATCGTCGATTCCGACGGGCCGGACGGGCAGCCGATATCGCTGTTCGAGTCGGGTGCGATCCTGATGTACCTCGCCGGCAAGACCGGCCGCTTCCTGCCCGCGAGCACTCGCGAGCGCTACGCGATGCTGGAGTGGCTGATGTTCCAGATGGGAAGCATCGGCCCGATGCTCGGGCAGACGCATCACTTTCGCGTCTATGCACCCGAGAAGCTGCCCTATGCGATCGATCGCTACACGAACGAGGCCAAGCGGCTGTATGGCGTGATGGACAGGCGGCTCGCGAAATGCAAGTACATCGCCGGCCCGGCCTACACGATCGCCGACATCGCGATCTTCCCCTGGCTGCGCTCCTGGAAGAACCAGGGCATCGACTGGGGCGACTACCCGCACCTGAAGGGCTGGTTCGACGAGATCGCTGCGCGTCCGGCGGTGCAGCGCGGGGTCGCGGTGCTGGCAGCGCAACGCAAGCCGCTGATGGACGATCGCGCCCGCGAGATGCTGTTCGGCAAGACACAGTATCAGCCGCACTAGGAGCGAGAGGCGTGATGATGATGACGAAGACGTTGAAGGTGATGGTGCTGATCGCTTCTGCCCTCTCGGCATGGGGCGGCACGGCACGCGCCGAATCGATCGGCGAAGTCGATACCGTGTTCAAGTTGATCGGCCCGGACCACAAGATCGTCGTCGATGCGTGGGACGACCCGAAGGTCGGCGGAGTGACCTGCTATGTCTCGCGCGCCAAGACCGGCGGGATCACGGGCGCGATGGGTCTGGCCGAAGACAAGGCGGAGGCCTCGATCGCGTGCCGCCAGGTGGGCCCTCTCAGCTTCGACAAGCCGCTGCCGACTCAGGAGGAAGTGTTCACCGAACGCCAGTCGATCCTGTTCAAGAAGCTGCGCGTCGTGCGCATGGTCGACAAGAAGCGCAACACGCTCGTGTACCTGACGTACTCGGATCGTGTGATCGAGGGATCGCCGAAGAACAGCGTGACTGCCGTGGCGGTCGATCGGGGCACCGCCATTCCGACCCGATAGCGGATCGCAGACCAGTGAAGCCGCAATCGAGTCAGCGAGCCCGGTCCTCCCAGTCCACCCACTGGACTGCGTGAGCCTTGACATATGAACTGACCGCTTCGCCGATCGTGGCGAAGAATCGTTCCTCGCCCAGTCTGCGGAACAAGCCGAAGCGCTTGAGCTTGTCCTTGACGGGATCCTTCATCTCGGCAAAGCAGAGCTCGATGCCTGCTGCATGCAAGGCAGCGTCGAGTTCGTCGAGCATGTCCACGGCGGTGACGTCGACGCTGGTGATCGGTTCCGCGCCGACGACCAGCCGTCGCACCTTCGTCGGCGACGCCGCCAGCGCGTCCATCGCGCGGCTTCGAAACTGCTCGGCGTTGGCGAAGAACAGCGGCGCATCCCAGCGAAACAGCACCAGGCCGGGAACGATGCGGGCCTGCGGATAGCGGGCGACATCGTGGTAGCCCTTGATGCCATCGACGCGGCCGAGTACGGCCGAGTGAGGACGCCAGGCTTCCCAGAGAAACTCGATCACGGCCGCAACGATCGCCAGCCCGATGCCCGGAATCGCGCCGAGCACGACCACGCCCGCGAGGCAGCCGACCGAAAGCCAGAACTCCCAGCGTTGAATGCGCCAGATCCGACGCAGGTCGGTGACCTCGAACAATGAAACCGCCGAGGCAATGACCACGGCGGCAAGCGCCGCTTTCGGCAAGTTCTCGAGCAGGTTCGGCGCGTACATCAACAAGGCCGCCACCATCAACGCGCCGACGATGCCGGCCAGTGGACTCTTCGCACCGGCGGACTTCGCGACCGGCGTGCGCGATGCACTGGCGCTGACCGGAAAGCCCTGGAACAGGCCGGCCGCGAGGTTGGCCACGCCGAGCCCCACCAACTCCTGATCGGGATCGACGCAGGCGCGCTCGCGTGCGGCATAGGTGCGCGAAAGCACGCTCGTATCGGCGCACGAGATCAGCGCAATGGCGAGACCGCCGAGCAGGACCGGGGCGACGTCATTCGACGTGATGGCGGGGAAAGCGAATTCGGGCAGCCCGCGAGGCAGCGCCCCCAGCACCGGCACGCCGGCACGCGCCGCGAGGTCCAGCGCCGCCACAATCAGCGTGGCGCCGGCCACCGCGACGAGGACCGCCGGGATGCGCTTGCTGCGGTTGAGCAACCAGAGCACGGCCAGCGTACCCCCGCCGAGCGCCATCGATGCCCACTGGGCCTTGCCATCCAGTACGGCCTTGGCAAGGTCTTGCGCGGTGCCGAAGGGGTCCTGCGCCGCGACCGAAACGCCGAAAAGCCCGGGCAACTGACTGATCACCAAGGTCAGCGCGATACCGTTCATGTATCCGTAGCGGATCGGCTTCGAGAGCAGCTCCGTGATGAAGCCCAGCCGCGCAACACCAGCCAGCGTGCACAGGGCTCCGGAGACCAGCGCCAACATCCCGGCCAGGGCGACCGCGCGCTGCGGGTCGCCCGCAGACAGCGGCAGCACGACACCAAGAATCAGCGCGACGAGTGAAGAATCAGGCCCCAGCACGAGCACCCGGCTCGGACCGAACAGCGCATAGGCGAGCAGTCCGAAAATCGTCGCGTAGAGGCCCGTGATGGCCGGCACGCCGGACGCCACGGCGTAGGCGATGCCGACGGGGACGACCAGCGCGGTGAGCGCCACCCCGGCCACGATGTCATGGCGCAGCCATGCGATCTCGTAGTGGCGCAGGGTCCGAAGCCCGGGAAGCCAGCGCATCCAGCCGGACTGCTGCGCGCTTCGTCCACGGCGGGAGACGTGGTCGCCTTCTGATGTCGCAGGTGGAGGGGCCGGGTCGATTCCCATTGGCCTTTGCGCCCATCGCTCAGGCGGCGCCGCCCTTCGGGCGACCCGTCTTCAGGCTCGGGATCGCGTTCAGGGCCGCGAGAAAGTCCTTGTCACCCATGGCATGCAGCGCGTTCACGCCGGCGCGGAGCAGTTCGCTCTTCTTGGCGGCATGCTTCAAGGACAAGGCCCGCGCCTTCAGGCCCTGCAGCGTGGCGTATTCCGCCTTGGGAATCGTGAAGCTGTCGCGTACCAGCTTGTGCTTGGTCTTGGCCACCGGAGCAACCGCGGTCGCGCCGGGAGTCTTCGCGGTAGCCGATTTGACTGCAGAAGGCGCGGAGGTCTTCGCAGCAGCCTTCTTGGCGGCCGGCTGCTTCGTGGCCACGGTGGTCCGGGTCGGCTTGGGAGTTTGGGGTGCGCGCTTGGAAGCCGGGGTCTTCGCGTTTGTCATGATGGGGTTTGGTTTCAGGTATACGGTATATACAGTTTACCCTATTCATGCGGCACAGCACCGACAAAGCGCCGGTCGACTTCCTGGATCAGGTCGGGCTCGACGTCCTCCGGTCCGGACATCGCGCCTTCAACGGTAGCGTTTCACGATCGCCTGGTAGGAACCATCCGCCCTCATCTGGTGGATCGCGTTCGCGATCTTCTCGGCGATCTCTTTTGGAAAATCACGGGACGCGGCGACATACGAAACCTTAACCGGTCCCAAGTTGGGACCGTACTTCAGTTCGGCAGGATCGAATCCGGCCTGCCGGTACACGCCGGTCGCCATCAGATCCGTGGTGATCCATGCGCCGATGCGGCCGAGCTTCAATTTTCTGGCGTTCATCACATCGTCGTTGGATTCCTCGACATACGGAAATCCCGCTTGTTCCGCCTCATCCTTGAAACTGGTGCCGCGGACATAGCCCACCACCAGCATCCGCGCTTCCTCGATGGAAGACGGGGGACTGGCGAGGGTGACCAATACCGTATGAAATTCCAGCACCGGCGCAACCCATTGATACTGCGCTTCCCTGCTGGGCGTGCGGGTGAACGGAATGATCAGTACGTCGTTCCTGGTCTGGGTTTCCAGTTGCGCCCGCTGCCAGGGGAGAAAGCTGAACTCCAGCGCAATTCCCGCCCTCCTGCAGGCCTCGCGGACCACCTCCAGCACAACGCCGCCCGGTTGCCCGCCTGCATTCGTGGTCAGCGGAGGAAACTCTGCCGCCACCACCTTGATGGATTGCGCGGCAACACTCTGCTGCAACAGAAGCAATGCCAGCATCGCGAGCATGCCCACGCTCGGGATGGTCGGAAGACGCATAGGGGAATTCCTTTCGGCAATCGCGCTCTCAAGCATCGGTCCAGCTTTAAGATATACACCAAACGAGCCGAGCCGCGACCGATGCCATTGCCGTTTCGCCTGATTCCGCAGGCGACCAGCTTGCACACCAAGCTGATGTTGGCACTGGCGATCCTGGTCGCGCTGGTGGCCAGCGCTTCGGCCTATGTGCTGATCGAACGCGAGCGCGAGCGTCGATTCCTGGAGCTGGAAGGCCGCGCCACGCGCATTGCCGAGCTGTTCAGTCGCTCGGTGGCCTATCCACTCTGGAACGTCGATCGCGCCGAGATCGACAGCCAGCTCGCCGCGCTGTCGCCCAATCCCGAGGTCGCGCAATTCAGCATCACGGCGGTCGGCGACGGCACGGTGTCCGCGGTGACCAAAGTTCAGGGGCCGCAGCTGGTCGACCCGATCGTGCGCGTGCAGGCGATCGAGTACCTGCCGCCCGGCAGTGCCACGCCGCAGAAGATCGGAGAAGTCCGCGTCGTGCTGACGCGCGCGGTCGTCGAGGAGGCCATCGCCTCGGCGCGCCGCGCCATCGTCGGGCTGGTGGCCGCGACCGTGGCCGTGCTGTACGCGGTGACCTTCGTGCTCCTCAGGCGCATGGTGAGCGCGCCCATCGGTCGCCTCGAAGTGATGGTCGACAGAATCGCCGTCGGCGACCTGGATGCGCGCTGCGCGATCGAATCCGGTGACGAACTGGGTCGATTGGCGATGCGCGTCAATGCCATGGCGGACCGTTTGCGCGAATCCGATCGACGGTTGCGCGAAAGCGAGGCGACGTACCGCGGCATCTTCGAAAATTCACTGGAGGGCATCTTCCGCCTGGATCGATCGGGCGGCCTGCACGACGCCAATCCGGCGCTGGCACGGCTGATGGGCTATGCCACGCCGGCCGAGCTGATGGCGGTGGTGAACGGCAATGGTCGCGAGCCTGCGAGGCCGCTCTTCACACCGGCGCAGATCGCGGCGCAGTTCTCCGCGCTGGCCCAGAACGGCGAGATCGCCGGGATGGAACTGGAGCTGACGCGCGCCGATGGCAGCGCGATCTGGGTCCAGCTCAACGCGCGACCGCAAGCGGGCACGCCTGCGAACGACGGCGAGCCGGCTGGATTCGACGGCTTGATCACCGACATCACCGCGCGCAGGCAGGCACTGGAGGATCTGCGCAGCCACCGCGACTACCTGGAAGAGGCGGTGCGCGAGCGCACCGCGGAATTGGGCGAAGCGATGAAGCGGGCCGAGGTGGCGAATCAGGCCAAGAGCGAGTTCCTCGCCAACATGAGCCACGAGATCCGCACCCCGATGAACGTGATCCTCGGCATGTCGCGCCTGGCGCTGCAGGGCGAGCTGAATCCGCAGCAGTACAACTATGTGCAGAAGGTGCACCGATCGGCCGAATCGCTGCTGGGCATCATCAACGACATCCTCGACTTCTCCAAGATCGAGGCGGGCAAGCTCGACATGGAGGTCGTGCCGTTCAGCCTCGGCAATGTGATGGACGACCTCGCGAACCTGGTCGGGATGAACGCCGCCGAGAAGGACCTGGAGCTCGTGTTCGACTTGCCGCCGGACCTGCCCGACGCGCTGGTGGGAGACCCCTCGCGGCTGAGCCAGGTGCTGATCAACCTCGGCAACAACGCAGTCAAGTTCACCGAACGGGGTGAGGTCGTCGTCGCGGTCGAAGTGCTCGCGCGCGACGCAACCTCGGTGCGCCTTCGTTTCGAGGTACGCGACACCGGCATCGGCATCACGCCCGAACAGCGGCAGCGGCTCTTCAAGCCGTTCTCTCAGGCCGACTCATCGACGAGCCGCCGCTTCGGCGGCACCGGACTGGGCCTGGCCATCAGTCATCACCTGGTGCGCATGATGGATGGAGAACTCGGCGTCGACAGTGCACCGGGGCGCGGAAGCCGGTTCCACTTCAGCGCGCGCTTCGGCATCGGACAAGAACGCACTGTCGAGGACGCTGCCGTCTCTGTCGGGGGACTGCGCGGTGCCCGGGTGCTCGTGGTCGACGATAACGACGCCGCGCGCGAAGTGCTGGTGCAGATGGCCGACTCGCTCGGGCTGCGCGCGTCCGCGGCCGACAGTGGCCACGAAGCCATCCAGGCGGTCACGGCCGCAGACGCGCGCGGCGAGCCCTTCGAGCTCCTCTTGCTCGACTGGAAGATGCCGGGCATGAACGGGCTCGACTGTGCAAGACAGCTGATCCGCCTGCCTCTGGCGCACCCTCCTCCCACGGTGCTGATGCTCACCGCCTTCTCGCGCGATGAGATGGCGCGCGGGCTGGCCGCCGAAGGGCTCACCGTGGCGGCCACCCTGACCAAGCCGGTCACGCCTTCGACGCTGCTGGATGCGAGCCTGCAGGCCATCGGCCGGCCGCGGCAACACGCCATGCGAGGCGCGCTGCGCGAGGAAGCGCTGCAGAGCAACAGCGCCGTCCTGGCCGGCGCGCGCGTGCTGCTGGTCGAGGACAACCCGTTCAACCAGGAGTTG
>Ga0068863_100007435_pt1 | contig 10719 bp, 12 predicted proteins | sample KBSSwiS62_FD_66596 | JGI IMG/M metagenome (GOLD analysis project Ga0068863, IMG submission 66596) | Switchgrass rhizosphere microbial communities from Kellogg Biological Station, Michigan, USA - KBS Switchgrass S6-2 | ecosystem: Host-associated > Plants > Roots > Rhizosphere > Soil ...
AATAACAAGTCGCTTCATTCGGTGCGTACCTGACAGTCCGTTGAACCAAGTGTGCCACGCCTGAGGGATGTGGCAGCGGGCTATCCGTCGTTAAGTCAAACAGGACGCGCTCCGAAGCACGCCGCCCTTGATTATCCTTTGGTCTGGTCTATAATTTCAGTACTTACTGAAATATCGGAATATATGAGACTCACACCTGTCATGCGGCGATACGTCGTCCATTGGGGCGAGATGGGTAGCCGCTGGGGGCTCAACCGCTCCGTTGCTCAGATGCACGCGCTCCTCTACCTCTCCCCGGAGCCGCTGCATGCCGATGAGATCGCCGAGACTCTTGGGATCGCTCGATCCAATGTCAGCGTCGGATTGAAGGAGTTGCTCAGTTGGAACCTGGTGCACGTCACGCAGACCTTGGGTGACCGCCGCGACTTTTTTGTCGCACAACGCGACCCGTGGGAGGTCGTACGAATCATCGTCGAGGGCCGCAAGCGGCGTGAGCTTGATCCGACGGTCAACTTTCTGAAGGAATGTGCCGCCGAGTTGGAGTCGGACAGTGAGACGCCGGCCTATGTAAAGGAGCAAATTGCCGGTCAACTCGAGTTCATGGAGACCTTGATGGGGTGGTACGAGTCGATCAAGGGTCTGCCACGGAAGACTCTCTTGAAGATGATGCGATTGGGACAGCGGATCGCCAAGGTTATCGGAGACTGAGGGAGCACTGACATGAGCCGTACGGAAGGCGTCGAGGGTGGATGCTTCTCGGATGGTCGTTTACTTGGTCGGCGACAGCTCATTCGCCAGCAGCGAAGCCGCACGCCCCACAGCTTAAAGGAAGTATTAGGGAATTCCGCCTGGACGCGTCTTCCAAAGGCCGTGCGGGCCCGATTCGCAGATACAACCCACGCCGTCGAATATGTGGGCGAGTTCGATATCGTTCGAGCAAGTCCGCTGGGCAGGATCATCGCCTGGGCGTGCCAGGCCATCGGCACACCGGTGGTACCGCGCACCGGTAACAACGTTCCGGCAATCGTTCACGTTGGCCCTTCTGGACGGGGCATGGAGTGGCGCCGTGAGTATCGGTGGCCTGACCATTCACCTTGCCTCGTGCGATCAACTAAGGTGATCGGCCCCGACGGAACCCTCGTGGAGGAGCTGCCGGCAGGCCTCTGTATGTCGCTGGATGTCTACGAAGCCGCCGGCACCCTCCACTTTGTCAGCCGTGCCTACTACTTCGATATCGTGATTCGGGGGACCCAGCGCCGAGTGCGTCTCGTGCTACCTCGATGGCTCTCCCCGGGCACCACGCACGTTGAGCACATCGATGAGACCGATGGATGGTTTCGATTCACGATGACCGTCACTCATCCGCTTTTCGGCGAGATGTTCTTTCAAACAGGACGCTTCTGCGCGTCGGGAGGCTGACATGTCAGTCCCGTTCACTCTTATTACGATCCAGGCACTGCTTGGCGGCCTTGACAATCTCTGGCACCACGAGATCACCGAGCGACTACCGGCACGACGGGCTGCTGCGACCGAACTCTCGTTGCACGCACTCCGGGAATTCCTGTATGGATTCGTATTCCTTGGGCTCGCGTGGTTCCGATGGCAAGGCTACTGGGCCTTACTGGTCGCAGCCGTACTCGTTCTGGAGATTGTTGTCACGCTGGCGGACTTCGTCGTCGAGGACAAGACACGTCGCCTGCCGGCGTTCGAGCGCGTCCTCCATACCCTACTTGCACTCAACTATGGGGTGATACTCGCTGTCCTCATACCGGTCCTCATCGCATGGTGGAATCTACCTTCGGGTGTGCTGCGTATCTCTCATGCCTTCTCCTGGGTATTCACTGTCTTTGGAATCGGCGTAATTACGTGGTCCTTACGAAACGCGGTCGCCGTGCTCAGTCTTCGTCGGCCGTCGGAATGGGTGCGGAACCCCATCCCGGCCGGGTCGTCCCCGACACCCCGCACCGTGCTGATCAGCGGCGCTACGGGATTCATTGGTGGGCATTTGGTACGGTGCCTGGTCAAGCGCGGAGACAAAGTCATCGTGCTGACCCGTAACCCGGACATCGCTCTGGATCGATTCGGGCCCCACGTCCGGATCGTTACCAACCTCGACTCGCTGGATGAGTCCACGCGCATCGATGCGATCGTAAACTTAGCCGGCGCGCCAATCCTTGGGTTTCCCTGGACCCCTGCGCGTCGTCGCACGCTGCTCGCGAGCCGTGTGAATACGACACGCGCGCTCATTTCTCTCATGGGTCGGCTCACCACGCGCGTCCGAGTCTTTGTCAGCGCGAGCGCCATCGGGTTCTACGGCCTTGGCGGCGATGAGGTGATCGATGAGCAAGGTCGTCCGAGCTCGATCTTCCAGTCTCAACTGTGTCAGGACTGGGAAGCTGCTGCGCGCGCCGCTGCCCGGCTGGGAGTCCGCCTAGTGCGAGTGCGAATGGGTCTCGTACTCTCCAATGATGGGGGCGCGCTACCGCAGCTTCTGAGGCCGATCCGTTTCGGCCTGGGTGCAATCCTCGGAAGCGGTTCTCAGTGGGTGTCGTGGATCCATATCGAGGATCTGGTACGCCTCCTCGAGTTCGCGATCGACACTCCACGTGTTAGCGGTGCGCTCAACGCAGTCTCACCGGAACCCGTGACGCATCGGCAATTTCAGAAGGCGCTCGCTCGGCAGATAAGACGCCCATTGTGGCTGCGAGTGCCAGCGTTCGCTCTAAGGGGTGCGCTCGGAGAAATGGCTCAGCTGCTGGTCGATGGGCAGCGCGTCGTTCCCACGCGCGCGACGACGTTAGGTTTCAACTTCCATCATCGACGGATTCGTGATGCACTGAGCAACCTACTTGGCACAACAGACTCGGATGGCACGCCCACAGAGATGTACTTTAATGGAGACTGCCCGGTCTGTCGGTCAGAAATGACGCACTACGCAAAACTTTGCGCCAATGGTCCGTCCAAGTTCCGATTCGTCAACTCGATGCAGCGGCCTGATGAATTTGTCGACTGCGGCCTGCGGCGCGAACACCTCGAGCGACGTGTCTACCTGCGTGATGCCAACGGCCGGATCCTGAGCGGCATGCCCGCTCTTATTCACCTGTGGTCCAAGGTGCCCGAGTACCGATGGCTTTCGAAGATCTTAGCCCTCCCGGTACTGAAATTCCTCTCCACGCTTCTTTATGACCATGTCGTCGCGCCGAGTCTGGCGTTTTGGGCGACTCGCCGTGGGGTGAGTCAGGCGCCGGCGCGGCATGGTTGGTTTTAACGACGGCTCGACAGCACATGCGACCCAAGGGAAAGATCACGATCAGGAATTCCGAGCGCAGGCCGATTCGCCCGAATTCTCCAGCGACGAGGGCGACAACATTGAGCACCGTTCCGTTGATCGTCACCTCCCTGTTCGTCCTCGTGGTCGTCACGGGCACGCTGGCGGGGCGACTACCGCGGGCCATCATTGCTACCTATGGCATCGTTAGCATCCTGACATTTCTGCTCTACTGGCACGACAAGTCGGCCGCGCGCCACGGGCGCTGGAGGACGAAGGAGAGGTCGCTGCTCTTCCTGGGCCTTGTGGGGGGATGGCCCGGCGCGGTCGTTGCCCAGCGAATGCTGCATCACAAGACCAGAAAGGAGAGGTTTAAGTTGGCGTTCTGGGGAACCGCCGTAATGAACTCCATCGCTCTCGGGTTGCTGTTCACGAGCAGTGGTTCGAATCTCGCCAGGCAATTGCTGCAATGATTCCCTCTACAACGGGCCCAGCGTCCTGGCCCGCCGCAAACTGAGGATGAAGCGGGATGCCGTCGTGGCGCGCCTGTGAGGTAGCCAGGGTTGCAAGACGACATCCCGCCGGCCAACACCGGGAGAGGAGATGACTACTGGTTTGGCCATTCTTCTGCCGATCGCAGACCGCCAGGGCATCCCCGTTGCCTGCCGTTCTGACGGCCAACACTTGGACCCTGCAGTCATTGCGGGGTTCAAACTCATCGGAGATTGTTTCACGTTCCGAAAGTCTGTGTTCTACTCTCGAAGTGGTGTTGCGCGCGCTCGCCCGTATGACTGAACTATGCATGCGGCCACAGACTCCTAATGAGTCTGTTGAAGGCACGATGTCAGGTCAGCTACCCCGACAATGTCATGAACACCTTCCCGGCTGCGCTCGCGTACGACTGTTCGGCTCTGGAACCGGTGCTCTCGAAGGACGCTGTTCGCGATCATTTTCTGCAACACCATGCCTTGGCCTGCGCGGACGCGGTCGCGTGGGTGCGAGGCACGGCTCTCGAGCGTCTGTCGATCGAGTCATTGATCCGGCTGACACCTCATCTGCCCAGTTATGAGAGCTTGTTCCGGCGGGCCTGTCAGATCCGTAATCACAATCTGTACTGGCAGTCTCTGCAACCCGGAGGTGGCCACGCTCCGTGGGGGCCGATTGCGGACAAGGTGCGGGATTGCTTCGGGACGCTCAGCAATTTCATCGCGAGCGCACAGCAGCAAGCAACCCGGGTGTGCGGGTCTGGCTGGCTATGGGTCGTCTGGCGAAATGATCGGGTCGAAATCCGGACGACTGAGAACGTCACTACATTGCCTCTCGAAGCCGGCACGGTGCTGCTCGCCGTCGATCTGTGGGAGCATGCCTATTATCGGGACTTCCGTAGCCGCCGAGCCGATTATGTGGCGGCGTGTTTCGAGAAGCTGGTCAACTGGAACTTCGCAAACTGCAGATTGCGTGTCGCCCTGCTGAGGCGCAAACGGGCACGGCAGGTCACGAGCGCCCGCTTGCATATATTTCGATCCATAGTGTAGCGTATATTGGGTGCCGGGGATTCCCTGACCACGTCTGCGATTGCCGGAAGTCCGTTGAATGAATGCCATGAGCGGTTCGGTCCTGCATCCGCTATACCCTATGATGCTTGCAGCTGCGATCGGCTCGACAGTCTTCGCTCCGAGGGCCTCGGCGGCTGTGGCCGGACCGAAGCGCGCTGTCTGGGCCGAGCATGATCTGAGGATCGAGCTGCCACGGCTTCCAAGACATTACTCGTGTGATGAGCTCAACGAGAAAGTTCACGACGTGTTGTTGGCTATCGGTGCGCGGGCGGACATGCGGGTTCGCGCGAATCGCTGTACGGCGGATTTCGATATCACTGTCCCGCCGCGAGTGCACGTGATCTTCTCGCTTCCTGTTGAAGTTCACGGCCAGCTCGCCAAGTCTGCCGACATGTTTGCCGTTGAGCGTACCGTGCGGATCGAGCCCGGCAATCCGCCGTCAATCGACTTTTCCGACTGCGAGTTTCTGCGGCAGCTCAACCTCACGCTTTTCCCGGCAGTTTACATTCCGATCGAGGTCAACCATCTCGCTTGTCGGCCGACCGCGGCTGGGCACACGCCCTTCAGCGTCTCGCTCGACGCCCTCCTCCCGGCTCCCGAGCCTGCGAAGGCGGGCCTCCTCCAGCCAACCTTTTCCGCACAGGTGGCACCGCACGGAATCTAGCCCCTGAGCACCACGTGTCATGAGCTGACCTACGAGGGCTTGTGCAATGGATCGTCTTCAGGCCATGCGCGTTCTGGTTGCGGTGCTTGATTGCCGCAGTCTGTCGGCGGCGGCAATCAAACTCGGGATGTCTTTGCCCACGGTCAGCCGGATTCTCGCCGGGCTCGAGCGTGAGCTTGGAGTGCGGCTGATCGCCCGAACGACCCGCGGCATTGCCGAGACCGATGGCGGCCGCCTCTACTTCCGCCGATGTCAGAAGATCCTGGCCGATATCGAGGATGCGAATTGCGCCGTACAGGCTCACTCACAGGTTCCCGTGGGGGAACTGAGAGTGACCGCCCCGGTCACCTTCGGTAGATACTACGTCGCGCCAGCGGTGGCCGAGTTCATGGAGCGATATCCGCGGCTGTCGTTCTATTTGTCGTTGACCGATCGGTGTGAGTCACTCAGCGAGCAGCGGCTCGATGTGGCAATTCGCATCGCCATTGTTCGTATTCAGGCGGTCGCGGTTCGGCGCCTGGGCTACATCCAACGAGTGGTGGTTGGCTCGCGGGAATACTTTCTGAAACATCCAATTCCTACTCATCCTCGCGGGCTACTGGCGCACAATTGCATGCATTTCACGCACTACCTGCGCGCGGATGAGTGGAATTTCGATGATCACGGACGGCCCGTCACTGTTCGCGTCCGCGGGCGGCTGCGTACTGACAACCAGGAAGCCCTCCTCGACGCCGTGCTTGCCGGGGCGGGGCTGGCTGTCCTGCCGACCTGGCTAATCAAGCAACAGCTCGAGAGTGGCAGCCTGCAGCGTGTGTTGACTGAATTCGAGGCGCCGCGCACGCCGGTGTACGCGGTGTTTGCCAGACGCGGGCCGCCTCCTAACAAGGTGCGCGCTTTCGTGGATTTCCTCGCTGAGCGCTACCGCCAGGAGGGGATTCTTGCGCCTGAGGAGAGCGTCAGTGGTCTGCCGGCGGAAAGCCACGACTGATGCTCCTTGTTCACGAAGACGGGCCGTGTGTCGCATCATCAGGCAGCGCGAATACAAACAGACTCCCTCCCAGGGTAGTGAAGCGGGAAAGATCCTTATAGCCGCCGACGGCGCCCAGGCCCGCAGTGGCTTCTTTGAGACCTGCGGCCATGCCAATACCTGCCCAGCCGCCGATTCCGGAATACACGCCAACGTACTGCTTCCCGCCATACTCGTAGCTGAAGACGTTGCCGATGATTCCGGAGGGGAGTTTGAACTTCCACAGTTCACGGCCGGTCTTCGGATCCACTGCTTTGAGATATCCTTCGAGCGTCCCGTAGAAGACAACGTCACCCGCCGTCGAGAGGACGCCGGACCAGACTGAGAATCGCTCGGGCTTTGACCAGACGATCCGTGCCTGCGCTGGGTCCCAGGCGATGAAGTTGCCCATCCCGCCGTGGCTGTTGGGCGCGGGGAACATGGTCAAAGTCGCGCCCACATAGGGTTGGCCCGCGGTGTATTCGACCTGGAAGGGCTCATAGGTCATGCACACGTGATTGGTGGGGACCATGAAGAGGCCTGTATGACGATCGTAGCTGGCAGGCTGCTCGTCCTTGGAACCCAAGGCGGCGGGACAGATGTCCTTCACGTTCACGTCTGGTCCAGTCGTGCCCGGTGAGAAACGTTTGTCGACTACGGGGCGGCCGGTCTTCATGTCGACATGTGTCGCCCAGTTCACGGCGGGATCGTATTTTTCGGCCTTCAGCAGCTCGCCGGTTTCGCGGTTCAGGGTATAGGCGAAGCCGTTGCGATCGAAATGAACCAGTGCGGGAATCTGCTTGCCGTTCATGCTGATCTCAACGAGAGGCATTTCATTTACGCCGTCGAAATCCCATTCATCGTGGGGGGTCATCTGGAAGACCCACTTCGCCATGCCGGTGTCGAGGTCGCGGGCAAAAATGCTCATGGACCACTTGTTGTCGCCCGGCCGTTGGGCGGGATTCCAGGTGCCCGGATTGCCGGTGCCGTAATAGAGCAGATTCAACTTCGGATCGTACGAGTACCAGCCCCATGTCGTACCACCGCCGAGTTTCCATTCCTCGCCTTGCCAGGTCTTGAGGGAAGAATTCTTACCGACGGGCATCATTTTTCCGTTGGTCCACGTCTTCGTTTTGACGGGGTCGACCAACAGGTCGGTGTCGGGTCCCGTGCTCCAGGCCGTCCAGAGCCGACGGCCGGACTTGGTGTCGTACGCGATCAGGCGGCCACGGACACCGAATTCGCCGCCTGAAATGCCGGTGATGACCTTGTCTTTGAATACATGCGGTGCATTCGTATTGGTCTCGCCGACTTTCGGATTGCCATTCTTGGCTGTCCAAACAACCTTGCCTGTCTGGGCATCCAGCGCGACGAGCGTGGTGTCGGCCTGCTGCAAGAAGATCTTTCCGTCGCCATAGGCCAGCCCCCGATTCACGGTGTCGCAGCACATGACAGGCACAACGTCGGCGTCCTGCTTGGGCTCATATTTCCATTTGAAGGTCTGGTCTTTGAGATTGACCGCGAAGACGTTGTTCGGAAATGGGGTGTGCATGTACAGGGTGTCGCCGATCACCAGGGGGGAGCCTTCGTGACCTCGCAGTACGCCGGTTGACATGGTCCATGCCACCTGCAACTTGGCGACATTGTTTGCGTTGATCTGCTGGAGGTTGCTCCAGCGTTGGTTTGCGTAGTCGCCAGCTTGAGCGGCCCAGTCTTGGGGATCGCTCATCTTTTGTTGGAGATCGTCCTCTGCGGCCGAGGCTGCTGTAACGGCGAGCAGGCAGATCGCGGTCATGACGAACAGGGTACGGGCGGGCTGCAGGTTCATGATGGATTCGTTCATGATCCACTCCTGGCGGGTCCGCCCTGGAGGGTGGGCGGGGCACGCGCAACTTGAGAGGGAGATTGGCCGGCTGGCGTGAGTGCCTGAGCCGAGGGCGACTGAACCGGCGTCAGCGCCTGGACCGTTAGACTGAAGGGCGGCTCGGATGACGGCGGCCCCTGGCAGGCCAGATGGAATGTAGTGACGGCATCGCCCAGATAGTTCAGGAGTGTCGACTTAATCTGACTCAACAAGGCGCAGTCCCCACTGTCCAGGTGGCTTGGCGCTCCGGGCTCCAGGGTGATGGATTTCGTCACGACGCGGATGTTGGCCCAGTGCGCGTCCTTGGCGCTGAGCTGCCGCGGGGTCGAGAACTCCAGTTGTACTTTCGGCGAGTAGGCCAGCGATCCTACGCGGCTGCTGCATCGGTAAGGCAGGATTTTCAGGTCGGGGCGCGCTCCGATTGCGAGCAGGACGTCCTTGAACTTGTACCAGAGGTCGTCGCAGGAATACGGCTTTGGCAGGTTGCGCAGGTCAACGATGAGCGCGTGTGGCGACCAGACGGCGGGCTGCGGTGTTTCGACGCCTTTCGCGGCCGCGACGACGAGGATCGCTGCCAACGCCGTCACCAAGCCCAACATGTTCATTCGCTTCGACTCCGGCTACCGCGGGTGCATTGTTATATGCACCTACGTATGGGATCGACACCGGCGTCTTCTCCCAGTTCCGGCGGGGCTGCGATTCTTTCATTTTTTGAAAGAAGGTTGCCGTGGAATCGAAAGACGTCTGGAATCGCGGGCGGCGACGCGAAGCACGTAGTTGACTACTTCGGTGGTGGTTTGCTTGGTAATCGGTGCGTGCTTGAACAGGGCACGGTAGTAGAAAGGTGCGGTCAACATGTCGAGAACCAACTCGATATCCAGGTCGTCGCGGATTTCGCCTCGCTCGAGCGCCCGCGCGAACGCTGCACGGATGGACTGGCGGCGTGAGGCAAGGACCTCCTCGCGGATTGTGGTGGCGAGCTCTGCGTCCTGCGCCATCTCTCCGACCAAACCGCCCAGCGCCTGACCCAGGGGACCACCGAATGCACTCCAGAGTGTTTTGACAGCCGCTTCGAGATCACGCTGCAGACTTCCAGTATCAGGTGCGGGGTTATCGCCCAGTTCGCTGATGACTGCATATGCCACCAGGTGGCGCTTGCTCGGCCAGCGACGGTAGATGCTGGTGCGTGCGCGTTGCACGTCACGGGCAATTCCCTCGATCGTAACTGACCGGTAGCCCGACCTGCGCAGCACAGTCAGCACTGCTGACACTACATCGGCATCGATTTGGCCATCCCGCGGACGCCCAGGACTGGCGTGGGTTGTGCTTTTTTTGCCCCTGCCTGGAGATGGCCTCTTGGCGGGGGATAGGACCCTGCTGCTTTGATCCAATTGTGTGCTCCGCGGGCGACTTACCGATCTGATCGGCTTCAGCGGTGATGATAGCGCTCGCGCGGGCTCCGGGTCTGTTCGAATCGCTTGCTCTGATTACGCTACATAGCGTAGCGTATATGCTCACGATGAGGCCCATGGAGTGCCGTTATGAATCGATTGAGGATGAGTTTGGTGCTGGCCGCCGCGGCAGCTCTCGGGGCTTGCAGCTCTGCGCAGAGTGACTGGAGCAAGGCAAACGCTGCCAACACGATCACTTCCTACCAGGAATTCCTGAGCAAGCATCCAACCGGCGAACACAGTGCCGAGGCGGGTGATCGCATCCATGCGCTACAGGATGATCAAGCCTGGTCACAGGCCAAACAGACGAACACGGTCGAGGGCTATCGTGATTATCTGCAGAAGCAGCCAACCGGATCTCACGTCACGGAAGCGCAGGACGCTGTTAGTACGCAGCAACGAGCTGCGGACTGGCAGGCTGCCGAGTCCGCGGGGACTGTTGCCTCCGTTCAGGACTTCCTGAAGAAATACTCCGCGGGTCCTGAAGTTGATCAGGCCCGGGCGAAGCTCGGTGAGCTGGCGGGTTACAAGGTGCAACTCGCTGCCGGCAAGACGGAAAAGCAGGCGCAACGGGAACGGGACAACTTGCGCAGTAAATACGGAAGCATTCTTCACGACGTGGTTGTGGTGCCGCCCAGCTCGGGTAAGGGTTATGGGCTCGAATCGGCGCCCATGAGTCAGAGTCAGGCGGACTCGGCTTGCAGTGCGTTGAAGAAGGCGCACCAGAGTTGTGAGGTTGTGAAGAGTGATATGGGGAAGAGTTAGCTGGTTTGGGTGCGAGGCGCGTGATGCGGCGAACGAGCGGATCCGGAGCGATCCGCGAATGAAGGAGATGGGGGCTTCGATGCCTTTCGATGGGCAGCGAATGATCATTGGCGGGTTCACTCCCATCGTAGAGGAGGAGGCCGCG
>Ga0068863_100007443_pt1 | contig 10713 bp, 13 predicted proteins | sample KBSSwiS62_FD_66596 | JGI IMG/M metagenome (GOLD analysis project Ga0068863, IMG submission 66596) | Switchgrass rhizosphere microbial communities from Kellogg Biological Station, Michigan, USA - KBS Switchgrass S6-2 | ecosystem: Host-associated > Plants > Roots > Rhizosphere > Soil ...
ATGCCGCGCACTCCGACGCCCGCCACCGGGCGGCCCTCCTCGTCCCGGACGACCCCCTCGACGACCGCCCGCGGATTGGCGGCGACGCGCCGGGTCGCCTCGGTGACCTTCGGAGCGGACGAGCAGTAGGAGAGGAGGAGCGCGGCGCTGGTGACGAGAGTGGTCAGCCGCAAACGGGACACCGTGAAACGGCGACGGGGTGATCTCGACTCGATGCTCACGGTCACGTTTCGCGGTCCACGGCTCGACCCCGAATATCATGCCTCCATGTCCGACGCACAGACGCATCGTTTTGAGGTGAGCGCTTCGTGGTCCGGCGACGGGGCCGGGCGCGGCGAGGTGCGAGTGGGAGACACCGTTGCGGTGCCGATCGCCGGCGCGGTCGTCCTGGCCGGATCGGGAAGGGGCGCGAACCCGGAGGAGCTTCTCCTCGCGGCGACCGCCGCTTGCTTTGTGAACACGTGGGCGATCTTTCTCAAGAAGCTGGGCGTGCCCTACTCCGAGCCCTCGCTGTCGGCCTCTTGCGAGGTCGGGCCCGACCCCGCCGGCGGCTTCCGCGTGACGGCCCTGTCGCTCCGAGCGCGCGTCCCCGCGGACCTCCTCGCGGCGCACCGGCCCGCGGTCGAGAAGACTCTTTCTCTGGCCGAGAAGTACTGCATCATCTCGAAGGTCGTCCGCGCCGGTGTCCCGATGAAGGTGGAGATCGACGAGAGCTGACTCTCGCCGCCGCTCACGGCTCACGGACCACGTGCGATGCGCCGCATTCCGATCGAAGACGCGTTCGACCTCCACTCGTTCCTTCCCCGCGACGTGGCGTCGGTCGTCGCGGAGTACCTCGAGGAGGCGAGAGCGGCGGGGTTCCACGAAGTCCGTCTCATCCACGGAAAGGGGATCGGCGCGCGACGGGCGGAGGTTCGCCGCCTTCTCGCCGGAAGGCCGGACGTCGCGGATTACTTCGATGCGCCCCCGGAGCGCGGCGGCTCGGGCGCCACGGTCGTCGTCTTCGCGGGCCCGACTAGAAACTGAACTTCTACGCGGGCCTCTCCGTCGTCGCCGTCTCGATCTGCGCCGCCCCGACCGGGATCTCGGCGCCGCAGACGCACACCGCGGTGAATCCTCCGTCCGCCCCGACCGCCGCCGCGGGAACCGCGAGCAGCCGGCCGTCGTTGACGCTGCGGTCCGTGGACCAGCGCCGCACGGAGCCCGTGACGCCCTGCGGCCCGCGGGCGAACTGGATCGTGATCTGACCCCCGCAGCCGCCGCACGTCGTCCAGACGTAATGCATCAGGCCCTTTCCTTTCCGGCGGGCCCGCGCAGCTCGCGGTGCGCCCGCTTGCGCTCGTACATGACCCGGTCCGCCTGCGACAGCGCCACGTCGAGCGGAATGCGACGGTTGTACCCGTGCACCCCGACGGAGGCGGCGAGAAATCTCGTGTAGGCCTTGGAGCCCGGCTTCGCCGACTGCTTCACCTCGTCGATCTTCGAGGGCAGCATGTAGAACCGCCGGCGCGCGAGGTCCTCTTCCATGCCGGGCAGGATGACGAGGAACTCGTCGCCTCCCCAGCGGATGACGTAGTCGTTGCCCCGGATCAGCTTCTTGATCGCGGTCGCGACGGTCCAGATCGCCTTGTCGCCTTCCTCGTGGCCCTCCTGGTCGTTGATTCCCTTCAGGCCGTCCACGTCGATCAGGACGATGGAACCGCCGAGCTCGTCGGACTCGAGCTGCGGCCGGATCTCGTCGAGGAAGAAGCGGTTGTTCGTCTCCGTCAGCGGATCGAGCCACGCTCGCCGCTGCGACCGGCGCGTGTCGTCCACCGTACGCGCGTGCAGCGTCGCCAGGCGGCGCTCCGTGTCCTCCATCGCCCAGATGATCAGCCCGATGCCGAAGAGCATCTCGAGGAGCACGTCGATGAAACCGATGTAGGGCAGGAGGGCGGCGCCGCCGTCGGGCTGCGACTTCGAGATCCCGAGGACGACGATCGTCCCGAACTGCGCCGCGGCCGTGACGACGGCGAGCATTCCGGAGAACCCGCGGCCGAGGCCGGCACGGGGGCTCTGGAAGATGAACACCGCGACGACGAGCCAGCCGACCGCGAGCAGCCCCATGTGCACGCCGTAGAAGCGCAGCGCGGTGCCCGATTCCTGGACGATGAGGAAGCACAGCGGGAGAGCGGCGACCGCCGCCACCGCGAGCGGCTTGGCGAGGGAGATGTCGCGGTCCATCCGGATCGCCGCCACGCCGAGCGCGACGAGGTAGAGCAGCTTGAAGTACTGGTAGGCCTGCCTCGAGAAGGGAATCCCCTTCGAGCCCAGCACCGCCAGGAGCACGAGCGAGACGAACAGGAGGAGCCAGCCGACCCCGGCCGCCTGCAGGACGCGATTGCCCTTCCCCCGCGAGAGGTAGAAGAAGATGAGGGAGAGCAGGCCGGCACCGACCGCCTGGACCACCAGACCGAGCAGCGAAAGTTCCATCTGGCGTGTGTTTTCCTGCTCGAAAGATTAGCAGGTCGGGCGCCCGGACCGGCCCTCGGGGCCGCCCGAGCCCGGCCTATCGGACGTTGACGCGCGCGCCCACCCGGCGGAGGGTCTCCGGCGGGCCTCCCGCCGCGCAGGGGGAATCGGCGGACTCGAAGCGGCAGGGGACCAGGTCCATCGCGTTGGGGCCCCGGAGCGTCACCGCCCAGCCCGCCCCGGAGCCCCCGGCGGGGCGCAGGAGCAGGTCGACCGGAGCGGCGGCGCCGGCCACGTCGGGCACGAGGACGGAGCTGCCCGACCGGATCCGGTAGGGGCCGTCCCCCTCGACCGCCATCGAAGTGCGCTCGCCCTTCGACGAGATCCACATGCCGGTGAGCTGCTCGGACGCCAGCTCGTCCGCGGCGCTGCGGTACACCTGGCGTGCGCCCCCTCGCCAGCTGCCGGCCGGCGCGTAGCGCTGATCGTACGGCGCGCCGAGCCCCTCGACGCGCGCCTCGAGCGGCACGGAGAGTCCGGACCCGGAGAGATGGAGCGTGACGTGCGCGGTCTTCTCGCCGGCCCGCGCGGCGAGCGTCGCGTCGCCGCCCGAGACGGCGTAGGTGTCCACCGGAGCGACGAGCTCGGTGCCGCCGGATCGGAACCGAAGGGCGAACACGCCGCGGGCGGCGTCGGTCTCGATCGAGAGCTCGGGCTCCCGGCGCATCTCGTCGAGGCCGAAGCGGTTGTAGAGCGTCTCGAGCGACGTGCGCGTGAAGAGCGTCTCCGGGTACCACGCGGGTATCGGCACGCCGTTGATCTCTCCGCCGGATCGCGCCGGGACCGCGTCGAGGCTGAATCCGGCGAAGGCGAAGGCCTCGCGGGTCACGAGCGTTCCGCCGTCGACCTTCTGAGAACGCTCGCGCACGAGCTCGGACGGCTTCCCCGCCTCGGACTCCCATCGCCACGTCCAGCCCGGCGCCTCGCAATCGGGCAGCGCACGGCCCGACGCGTCGCGGATCGGCACGCTCGCGAGAGCGCGGTCACGCAGCCTCCAGATCGAGACGCACTCCGAGGCGTCGGTCGACGCCGTCACCTCGAGCAGCGCGCCGGCGCTTCCGATCGGGGCCGTCGTCAGCGTGAACGGAACGACGTCGCCGGCGGGCGAGGGGGCACGCGCCTCCGCGATGCGGCGGCCGCGGGCATCCGAGACCTGAACGCGGATGCCCCCGCGCGACGGTGAGGCCGTGACCGTCTCCGCCGCGCCGTCGCCGTCGAGATCGGCGGAGACGGAAGCCGGCGCGATGGCGGTCTGGGGGACGGCGGCGAGGCCGAGCGCGAGAAGGAACGCCGGCGCGGCGAGGCCGCTCAGCCCATGCCCTCCATCTTGTCGCACTGGAATCCGACGCGGCCGTGCGTGCCGTCGCAGTAGGGCTTGTTCTCGGACTGGCCGCAGCGGCACAGCGAGATGCCGCGGCCCTCCTCGACGACGATGTCCTTGCCCTGAGCGTCGGTGACGGTGATCGGTCCCATCACGCGATACGGACCGTTCGGTTTGACCTTGATGGTGGGTTCGGCCATTGGGCTACCTCCTCGAGTTCACTCACCGCGTCCTCTCGCAGGTGACGGGTGAGGGTTGACAGTCGACAGGTGACGATCGAGACGCGCAATTTTAACGCATTAGTGTTTGCTAATGTATTGATCGGTCAACGGAATCCGCGTCATCGACGAAGGTCCTTCGTCACCCATCGGCTGTCTTCCTCCGCCTGAACCGTGCTACCCTGAATCGAAGTCCTTTGCGCGCCTTCGAGAAAGCCCCGCCGGACGTCCAGGAGATCCTGACCAAGCCCATCAAGGAACTCGGCTTGAAGCTCGAGGGCTCTCCCATCGAGCGGCTCGTCCAGAAGCTGTACCGCGAGCTCGAGAGCAAGGGCCTGCGCAAGTTCCGGCCTCTGTGCTACCTCACCGACGAGTGGGGCTGCCCCTCCGGCGAGCCCGTCATCGGCATCCCGTTCTACCTCGCGGATCCCAAGCTCGCGCGTCTCGAGAAGGAGATGAACGACATCGAGGACCGCGACGAGATCATGATGTACCTGCGTCACGAGTCGGGGCACGCGTTCAACTACGCGTACGCGCTCTACCGGACGCCCGAGTGGCGAGACCTCTTCGGACCGTTTCGCCGCCCGTACCGCGACCGCTACCGGCCGATCCCGTTCTCCCGCCGGTACGTGCGGCACATCGCCGGCTGGTACGCGCAGAAGCACCCGGACGAGGACTTCGCGGAAACGTTCGCCGTCTGGCTGACTCCCCGGTCCCAGTGGCGCAAGCGCTACCGCGGCTGGGGCGCGATGACGAAGCTGCGCTACGTCGACCGCATGGCGCGCAAGCTGCGCGACGCGGAGCCCGTCCGGCCGCAGGGGCACACGGACATCACGGTCGAGGAGATGGAGACGACCGTCGAGGAGTTCTACAAGAAGGCGCTCGAGGAGGAGAGCCAGTCCGTCGAGCTCGCCCTGGACTCCGACCTCGGCGACATCTTCAAGGTCTCGAAGCGCCGCAAGAGGGGCACGCGCCCCGCCGCCGACCTGCTGAAGGAGAACCGCAAGGCGCTCGTCGACAAGGTCACGTACTGGACCGGCGTTCAGCGGCCCCTCGTCAAGCGTCTCGCGGAGTCGATCGTGACCCGCGTGGGCGAGCTCGACCTGCGCGCGGACGTCGTCCGCGAGAGAGAGCACCTGACGGAGGTGACCGTCTACGCCACCGCGCTCGCGATGAACTACCTCGCGCGGGGAAAGTTCGTCCAGTGACCGGGGAGGGAAGCGAATGGCACGCGAAAAGCTGAAGGTCGCCGTCCTCTACGACGTCTTCGAGGAGGAGCCCACTCCTCCTCCGCCCCCGCCGGAAAAGGCGCCCAAGTCGAAGGGCCGGACGCCGCGGAAGAAGAAGAAGGAGAAGCACGACCGCGAGGAGATCTTCGACGCGCTCACGAAGCTGGGCCACGAGCCCGTCTACCAGGTGGTCGACGGCCGCGACCAGTCGCTGATCGCGCTCGCGCGGGCGGACGCGGACGTCTTCTTCAACCTGACCGAGTCCTACGCCGGCGACGACACGAAGGACATGAACCTCGCGGCGTACCTGGACCTGCTCGACAAGCCCTACACCGGCGCCGGGCCGCACGCGCTATACCTCGCCCAGGACAAGGCGCTCGCGAAGAAGATCTTCGCGTTCCACTCGATCCGGACGCCGTTCTTCGCGACGTCCTACCGGGGCAAGCTCGACCATTCGCACGACATCGCGTTCCCGCTCATCGTGAAGCCCTGCTCCGAGGACGGCTCGATCGGCATCGACATGGGCTCCGTCGTCGGCTCCGTCAAGGAGCTCATGGAACGGATCCACTACATCCACGAGGAGTTCGACGCGCCCGCGCTGATCGAGGAGTACATCGAGGGCCGCGAGATCTACGCGGCGGTGCTGGGCAACGAGAGCCCCGAGGTGCTGCCGATGGTCGAGCTCGACCTCTCGAAGCTGCCCGAGGGGACGCCGAAGATCGCGGGCAAGGAAGTGAAGTGGGAGAAGGACACCGAGCACTACCGCGTCACGAAGTCGGCGCCCGCCGAGGACCTGGACGAGGAGACGGCCCAGAGGCTGTCCGAGACGGCGCTGGCGGCGTACCAGGCGCTGAAGCTGCGCGACTACGGCCGGATCGACATGCGGCTGACGCCGAAGGGCGAGGTCTACGTCATCGAGGCGAACCCGAACCCGTGGCTCTCCTCGGGCGCGGAGTTCCACATGGCGGCCCGCAAGGCCGGCCGGACGTACACGCAACTGATCGGCGAGATCATCGACCTGGCCCGCGCCCGTTACTCGGGCACCTAGCCAGCCCCCGTTCCGACTTGGATTGGCCCGCGTAGCGGGCCGGTTCCGTCGTCAGGGTCCCCGTCACGGGCAGGACCTGAGCCGCGGCCACGAACACCGGTAGCAGGCCCGCCTCCGATATGCTCCGCCGCATGAAAAAACTCACTCTGGCCGCCCTGATGCTCTCCCTTTGCACGTTCGCGTCCGCCGCCGAAGTGGCCGGCGTCAACGTGCCGGACACCGCGACCGTGGACGGCAAGGCGCTCAAGCTCAACGGTGCCGGGTTGCGCAAGAAGGCGCTCTTCAAGGTCTACGTCGCCGGGCTCTACGTCGAAAACACGATGCACGACGCGGCGGCGCTGCTCTCCTCCAACCAGATGAAGAGCATGCGGCTTCACATGATGCGCGACGTCAAGGGCACGCAGATCAGCGACTCGATCCGCGATGGGTTTCAGCGCAATTCCGCGGCGCAGCAGGAGAAGCTGAAGACCCGCCTCGATCAGCTCGCAGGCATGTTCTCGGACGTCTCCGAGGGAGAGGAGATCGCCCTGACCTGGCTTCCCGACAAGGGGACGAAGGTGACGGTCCGCGGGACTGACCGCGGGACGATCGAGGGCCGAGACTTCGCCGACGCCCTGTTCGCCGTGTGGATCGGACCGAACCCGGTCCAGGATGACCTGAAGAAGGCCCTGGTCGGCGGGTAAGCGTCCGGCCGACTCGTAACTCGTAACGTCCTAGGCCGACCGCCACCTGCGGGTGAGCCGGTCGATCCCGACGCCCACGAACATCAGCTTCGTCCAGAACCAGAGTCCGGGAGAGACGCGCTCGACGCCGCCGGCGAGCGTGGTCGTGACCGCCGCGCAGATCACCTCCGGAGGATCCGGGGTGCAGAAGGCGTCGAAGAACACCGGGTCGTAGAAGTTGTAGACGAACTTCCGGAAGCGGGCGTACATGCGCCGCGACAGGCGCTCGTAGGCACGGAAGTCCCGTTCGTCCACGCGGCCGCGCCGCGCGAGCGCCCGCTCGATCGCGGCCCCGGCGCGTTCGCCGGTGGACATCGCGAGGAAGACGCCGGTCGAAAAGACCGGATCCAGGAACGTGGCCGCGTCTCCGACGAGCACCCAGCCGTCGCCGCCCATGCGTTGCGCGACGGCGGAGTAGTCGGAGACGCCGTGCACCTTCGACGAGCGCCGCGCGCCGCGCAGGAGCTCCATCATGCGCGGAGACCGGCCGAGCATCTCGTCGTAGCGGGCCTCGACCGACGGCCCGGCGAAGCGGACCTCCGCCGGGTCGTACACGCCGCCCACGCTGCACGTGCCATCCGAGAACGGGATGATCCAGTACCAGACGCCCTTGTCGATGGGCAGGAGGATGTCGCCCGGGCGGTTGCCCTCCGGCCACACGAGGCCGGAGTAGTGCGCAAAGATCGCGGCGCGCTTGAGCTTCGGGTCGAAGCTCCGAAGCCCGAGCTGGCGCGAGAGAACGGCGCCCTGCCCGGAGGCGTCGACGACGACGCGCGCGCGAATGATCTCCGGCGCCTCCTTCTCCGCGTGCGCGCGGACGCCGACCGCCCGCGTTCCCTCCATGAGGACCTCGTCGACGGAGACTCCCTCGCGCACCTCCGCGCCGCACGACTCCGAGTGGCGGAGCAGGAGCTCGTCGAACTCCGCGCGCTTGACCTGGTACGCCTTCGGATGATTCGTGTCGCGCGCCTCGGCGAAGACCACCGGGCGCGTCGTGCCGTTCGACTCGTTCCAGAAGAACGCCCCGAACTTCTCCTGGAAGCCGGCGGCCCGGATCTTGTCGGCGACGCCGATTCGTTCGAAGATCGGAAGCGAGAAGGGGAGCAGCGACTCGCCGACGTGGAAGCGCGGGAAGCGCTCGCGCTCGAGCACGAGGACCTTGCGGCCCGCGCGCGCGAGGGTCGTCGCGACGGTCGAGCCGCCCGGGCCTCCGCCGATCACGACGGCGTCGTAGGATGCGTCCATGCTGGGATTCTACAGAGCCTCGGAGCGCCCGCCCTCGGGCTCCTGACGGCGAGACGCGGACCGCCTGCCGTATCGATGCCTCCCATCCTCGAATACGTCTCGGTCGTCCGCCGTCTCGGCGGCCGGCCCGTGCTCGACGGTTTCACGCTGTCGATCGCCGAGGGCGAGACCGTCGCGCTCGTGGGTCCGTCGGGCTCGGGCAAGACCACCGCGCTGAAGCTCGCGAACCGTCTCCTCGAGCCGGACTCCGGCGAGGTGAGGGTGTTCGGAGAGCCGGCGGCGTCGCAGGACCCGATCCGACTGCGCCGCGGAGTGGGCTGGGTGATCCAGGAGGGAGGCCTGTTCCCGCACTGGACGGTCGAGGAGAACGTCTCCGCGGTGCCGCGGCTTCTCGGATGGCCGCCGGGGAAGAGACGGGAGAGGGCGCTCGCGCTGCTCGAGTCGGTCGGCCTCCCCGCCGCGGACTTCGCGCGCCGCCGGCCGGGCGAGCTCTCCGGCGGCCAGCGGCAGAGGGTCGGCGTCGCCCGGGCGCTGGCCGCGGAGCCGCGCCTCGTGCTCATGGACGAGCCGTTCGGGGCGCTCGATCCGCCATCGCGGCGCGCGATCCAGGAGGAGTTCCGCGGCTGGCGCACGCGCCTGCGCGCGGCCGTGCTGTTCGTCACCCACGACGTCGGCGAGGCGTTTCTCCTCGCGGATCGCGTCGCCGTGCTCGCGGGCGGCAACGTCCGGCAGGTCGGGACGCCGGACGAGCTGCGCCGCCGCCCCGTGGACGAGCTCGTCCGCGGATTCCTGGCGGGGAGCTCGTCGTGAGCGCGATCGCGGCGTTCTTCTGGGAGCGGCGGGCGGAGATCGCCGCGCTCGCGGCGCAGCACGTGATGCTCGTCGCGGCCGCGACGGCCATCGCGGCGGGGATCGGCGTCCCGCTCGGAGTCGCGCTGACCCGCCGTCCGCGTCTCGCGCGCCCCGTGCTCGGCTTCGCGAACGTGATCCAGACGATCCCCAGCCTCGCGCTGTTCGGCTTCCTGATCCCGGTGCCGCTGCTCGGGGGCATCGGGGCCCGGACGGCCATAGTCGCCCTCGTGCTCTACGGCCTGCTGCCGATCCTGCGAAACACGCACGCGGGGATTCGATCGGTCGATCCGGCGATCGTCGAGGCCGCGGACGGGCTCGGCATGACGCCGCGCCAGCGCCTGCGGTTCGTGGATCTGCCTCTCGCGATGCCCGTGATCCTCGCGGGGATTCGCGTCGCCGTGGTCGTCGGAGTCGGGCTCGCCACCATCGCCGCGGCGATCGGAGCCGGCGGGCTCGGCGTGCTCATCTATCGGGGCGTCGCGACGGTGGACCACCGTCTCATCCTGGCGGGCGCGGTCCCGGCCGCGCTGCTCGCCATCCTCTTCGACGTCCTCCTCGGTGCGGCCGAGAAGCGTCTCTCGGGGGTCCGGTGAGGGGCCCGGAAAAGGGGTTGCTGAGGGTCGTGGCGGTTGCCGCCGCGCTCGCGGCCGGACTCGGCCTGGCGAGCCTCGGTTGCGGCGCGCGCGGGACACGCCCGCTCCGCATCGGCTCGAAGAACTTCACCGAGCAGGTCCTGCTCGGCGAGCTCGCGGCCGGCGTGCTGGAGCGGGCGGGAGTGCGCGTGGACCGGCGCCTCGACCTCGGCGGCACGTTCGTGTGCCATCGCGCCCTGGAGGCCGGGGAGCTCGACCTCTATCCCGAGTACACGGGCACCGCGTACACGGCCATCCTCGCCCATCCGCCCATCTCGGATCCCGCCGCGGTGCGAGCCGCGGTCGAACGCGAGTACCCCGGCCGCTTCCACGCGGTCTGGGCGCCGCCTCTCGGATTCGAGAACACGTTCGCCCTGGTGATGCGCGGGCCGCAGGCGACCGAGCTCGGCATCCTGTCGATCTCGGATCTCGCGCAGAAGGGGAGAGGTCTGCGCCCGGGGTTCGGCTACGAGTTCCTCGAGAGGGCGGACGGCTTTCCCGGTCTCTCGAAGGCGTACGGCCTGCAATTTCAGCAGCGCCCCGCGGAGATGGACCTCGGGCTCCTCTACGCGGCGCTCGACCAGCGGAAGGTCGACGTGGTCGCCGGCAACTCGACGGACGGCCTGATTGCGGCCATGAAGCTCGTCGTCCTGCGCGACGATCGCCGCTACTTCCCGCCGTACGAGGCCGCGTTCGTCGTGCGCGAGGCGGTATGGCGCGATCCGCGGACGCGCGCGGCGCTCGAGCGGCTCTCCGGCGCGATCTCGCCGGATGCGATGCGCGCCATGAACGCGGCGGTGGACCGCGACAGGCAGACGCCCGCCAACGTCGCGAAAGAGTTCCTGAGCCGGCTCGGCAAGTAGCTGAGTCGTGGGCAGTTGGGTGACGCCGGACACATCGTCGAGTCCCACGGGGCGTTGACGTTTCGGGAGGAG
>Ga0068863_100007444_pt1 | contig 10713 bp, 8 predicted proteins | sample KBSSwiS62_FD_66596 | JGI IMG/M metagenome (GOLD analysis project Ga0068863, IMG submission 66596) | Switchgrass rhizosphere microbial communities from Kellogg Biological Station, Michigan, USA - KBS Switchgrass S6-2 | ecosystem: Host-associated > Plants > Roots > Rhizosphere > Soil ...
TAGCCGTGCAAATCTGTAATCACTTATGACGTATCCCGATTTTCGCCCCGGCACCCCCAGCGCGGGTGAGCTCGCCCTCGAAGACCGCACGGCGTTGCGCCGCGTGGCTGGTCTTTCGACCGAGCTGGCCGACGTCTCCGAGGTCGAGTACCGCCAGCTGCGGCTGGAACGCGTTGTGCTGGTTGGTGTTTGGACCGAAGGAAGCGCCGCCGACGCCGACGCGAGCATGGCCGAACTGGCTGCGCTCGCCGAGACCGCAGGCTCCGAAGTGCTCGAAGGCCTCGTCCAGCGTCGCGACAAGCCGGACCCGTCGACATACATCGGCTCCGGCAAGGCCCAGGAGCTACGCGAGGTCGTCCTCGCCACCGGCGCCGACACCGTGATCTGCGACGGCGAGCTGAGTCCGGCCCAGCTGACAGCGCTGGAGAAGGCCGTCAAGGTCAAGGTCATCGACCGAACCGCACTGATTCTCGACATCTTCGCCCAGCACGCCACCAGCCGAGAAGGCAAAGCACAGGTGGCGTACGCACAGATGGAGTACATGCTGCCCAGGCTGCGCGGCTGGGGCGAGTCGATGTCGCGGCAGGCCGGCGGCCGGGCGGGCGGCAGCGGTGGCGGCGTGGGTCTGCGTGGTCCCGGTGAGACGAAGATCGAGACCGACCGTCGTCGCATCCGTGAACGGATGTCCAAGCTGCGACGCGAGATCAAGGACATGAAGAAGGTCCGCGACACCCAGCGCAGCAAGCGGCTGACCAGTGACGTGCCGTCCATCGCGATCGTCGGTTACACGAACGCGGGCAAGTCCAGCCTGCTCAACGCGCTGACCGGTGCGGGTGTGCTGGTCGAGAACGCGTTGTTCGCGACGCTCGAACCGACCACGCGGCGTGGGGAATTCGCTGACGGCAGGCCGTTCGTGCTGACCGACACTGTCGGCTTCGTGCGGCATCTGCCGACGCAGCTGGTCGAGGCGTTCCGGTCCACGCTGGAGGAGGTCGTCGACGCCACCCTGCTGGTGCATGTGGTCGACGGCTCCGATGTGAACCCGCTGGCGCAGATCAACGCGGTGCGGCAAGTGGTCAACGAAGTGATCGCCGACCATGACGGTAAGCCCGCGCCAGAGTTGTTGGTGGTCAACAAGATCGACGCGGCCGATGGTCTGACACTGGCTCATCTGCGCACGGCGCTGCCCGATGCGGTATTCGTATCGGCACGCACCGGCGACGGGCTGGAGCGTCTGCAGCAGCGGATGGCCGCGATGATCGAGTCAACCGACACCATGATCGACGTGACCATTCCCTACGACCGCGGCGATCTGGTCAACAAGGTGCACGCCGACGGTCGCGTCGACGCCACCGAGCACACCGCCGACGGCACCAGAATCAAGGCGCGCGTGCCGGTCCCGTTGGCGGCCAGCCTGCAAGAATTCGCGTCGTTCTAAGTGTCGTTCGACGTCGTCGAAGCGTCGGTCGCGCAGTTACGCGCCGCACTGGACTCCGGTCGGGTGACCGCGGTCGAGCTGCTGGAAAGCTATCTGGAGCGCATCGCCGTCTATGACCACGCCGGTATCCGCCTGAACGCGGTGGTGGTGCTGAACCCGCACGCCCGCGCAGACGCCGAGGCGTCCGACGTGCGCCGCGCGAGTGGGCGGACCCGCGGGCCGTTGGACGGAATCCCGTACACCGCCAAGGACAGTTACCTGGCCCGCGGGCTCACGGTGGCCGCGGGCAGCCCCGCGTTCGCCGATCTGGTGGCCCAGAAGGACTCCTTTGTGATCGAGCGGCTGCGCGATGCCGGGGCGGTGCTGATCGGGCTGACGAACATGCCGCCGATGGCCAACGGCGGGATGCAGCGGGGCCTGTACGGTCGCGCGGAGAGCCCTTATAACGCCGACTATCTCACCGCCGCATTCGCATCCGGCTCGTCTAACGGATCGGCCACCGCGACCGCGGCGTCGTTGTGCGCCTTCGGCATTGGCGAGGAGACGTGGTCGTCCGGCCGGGCGCCGGCATCCAACAATGCGCTGTGCGCGTACACACCGTCCCGCGGCGTCATCTCCGTGCGGGGTGGCTGGCCACTGGTGCCGACGATGGATGTCGTTGTGCCGCATACCAGGACGATGGCCGACATGGTCGAGGTGCTCGACGTGATCGTCGCGGACGACGCGAACGCGCGCGGCGACTTCTGGCGCAGCCAGCCATGGATCACGTTGCCTCGCCCCAGCGAGCACCGGCCCGCGACGTACCGGCAGTTGCCGGCCGCACGCCTCGCAGGCGCGCGCTTCGGCGTTCCCCGCATGTACATCAACGCCGACCCCGAGGCCGGTACCGCCGCACGACCAGGCATCGGTGGGCCAACCGGCCAGCGCATCGAGACACGGCCATCGGTGCTGGCGTTGTTCGGCGCGGCGCGGCGGGATCTCGAGGCCGCAGGCGCCGAGGTCGTTGAGGTCGACTTCCCCGTGGTCAGCAACTACGAAGGCGATCGGCCCGCAGCGCCAACGGTTTTCACCCGCGGCTTGGTCAGTCCGCAGTACCTGGCTCGTGAGCTGCTCGACCTCAGCGCGTGGGCATGGGACGACTTCCTCGACGACAACGGCGACCCCGCGCTGAACCGGTTGGCCGATGTGGACGGCTCACGCATCTTCCCGCATCCGCCGGGAGCGCTGCCCGACCGGTACACCGGGTTCGACGACGACATCGCAAGCTATCCGGCGCACGTGAGGAACCACCCGAGGAACTCGCTTCTCGAGATCCCGCATCTGGAGGAGGGGGTGCGCGGACTCGAGGAGACCCGTCGCGTCGACCTCGAGCAGTGGATGGAAGGGCTCGGCTTGGACGCGGTCGTCTTCCCTGCCGTCGCGGATGTCGGTCCCGCCGACATGGATGTCGATGAAGCGTCGGCCGACCTCGGGTGGCGCAACGGCGTGTGGGTCGCCAACGGAAACCTGGCGATTCGGCACCTCGGCATCCCCACCGTGACCGTACCGATCGGCACCATGGCCGACATCGGCATGCCGGTGGGGCTGACATTCGCCGGTCGCGCCCACGACGACGTCGCCCTGCTGAGAATCGCGATCGCATTCGAGGCGACCGGCACGCGACGGACGCCGCCGCCGCGCACCCCGGCTGTTGGCTGACTTAAGTAGCGCAGCGAAGCCGGGCTGCGAGCTACCGCCAGAAAATAGACGTTACTGTAAGTAATCAGCTATCCCCGCCGCTTTGCAACGTTTACGGCTGCGAAAAAACATGCACCTACCTGGATAGTTTGTGGTTGACGCGGGCGTTAAGCGGGTAGTGCTGATGGGCGGGCGGAGCGAGCGATGGTTGAACAAGCAAAGGTTGTGCCGGATGGCCGATGAGGACCTCGGGGTCTGGGTGTACGCGATCACGCGGGCTGTCTGCGCTGCGGAGCACGCGACCGGCCTGCGCGGCGTCTCCGAGGAACCCGTGCGCGCCGTCCTCGGCGGTGGTCTGGCGGCAGTGGTCGGCACAGTCAGGCTCGACGAGTTCAGGGGAGAGGGCCTGGCACGCAACTTCAGCGACGCGGATTGGTTCGCGGCCAAGGCCAGAGCGCATAACGCGGTGGTCAGCGCGGTTCGCCGCGGCGGTCCTGTGCTTCCAGTGCGCCCGGCCACGATCTACCGCGACGACCGGCGAGTCTGCCAGCTTCTACTGAATGAACACGATGACATGGACATGGCACTGCGCCGCGTATCGGGGCGAGACGAACTCGGCGTCAAAGCGTATGCCGACCCCAAAAGCCTGGCGATTCAAGGTGATTTGATTCATTCTGCATCGACGGCGGGCCTGTCGCCTGCCGCTCACCTGTTGCGTCGGCGACGGCAACTCGCCGCTCAGCACGAGGGATATCGACTAGCGGCGGCAGAAGCCGACCGGATACACGCGGTTCTGTTGCGGTGTGCTGTCGACGGGAAGCGAAAATCGACGATCGATGACAACCCGTCGGGCAGGGGTCCTTGGACGGTGCTCGACGGGTCCTATCTGGTGGACGGTGATGTGGTGGGCCTGTTCATGGAAACCATCACTGCGCTCGAAAGGTCAACTGCCAGAATAACAATCGAAGTGACCGGACCATGGCCACCCTACTCGTTCGCGGAAGACCTGATTGCGATCTAGGCAACAAATACGAGCAGACGCAAGGTACCCCTCGGGTTTCCTTGCGTCTGCGCGTATTTCGCTACGGTGTTACCGCTGCTCGGCTTCCTGGCGCTTCTCAGCGGTCTTGGCTGCGGCCCGGGCGCTTTCGGCTTCGGCCTCTTTCTGCGCTGCGTTGCGCTGGGCTTCGGCCTTGTCCTGCTGTGCCTGGCCTTCGCGATAGAGGTCGTCGCGGCCTGCGACGGCGCCTGCTACCTCTTTGGCCTTGCCTTTAACGCCCTCGACGACGCCCTTGATTGCTTCCTCGGGCCCACTGTTCTTCTCTGACATGCCTTCACCCTCCTGATCGGGACGATCACGTGTGATCGGACGATCACGTGCCCTCGGAGTCCCCAGAACCGCGGGTCGGCAAACATATGGTGGGGATATAGTGGGCCAGCTCACGCCTTCAGGCGATGTCGAACAGTTCCTCCGGCCCTGCGCTCATCACGCGTTGAGCCAGTTGGGCCTTCAATTCGTCGAGCCGTCGCTCCTGTGCATCGGTGCGGTTTTCGGTGCGTGCCAGGTCAATGAACTCGTCGGTGACGAATCCCTGGCGCAGCAACAGGGTGGTGGTGCGGTCGCCGACGCCGACGATGAACACGAAGTCCTCGAGCAGCCGACCGCGGTCCTCCCTGACCAGCGTGCGGTCGACGGTGTAGCGGCCGTCGGACACCGCCCGCGTCACCGCTTCGAAACCGTCGCGTGCGCCGGGACCCCGAAAAGCTGTGCGTACCTGGATTGTTCGACGCTCAGGTGCACGGTCAGGCGACAGTGCTGCGAAAGCACGCTGCATGGCCTTGAACGCTATTGCGACTCCGGCGGGGGAGTGCGGACCGTGGTAGCGCATCAGGTCCTCGAACGTGAATGTGATTGTCCGGCCGCGCTCTTCGACGGTCAGCGCGTCGGTCATCGGTCGACGATCGCCGGGGGCTCATGTGCCCGTACCGGTGGCAGCGGGCCGGTGAACTTCTCCACCTCGACCAGCACGTGCGCGCCGGTGCAGCCCTGCGCCAACGACGACGTGCCGGAGTCGTCGGTGAGCACATTCGGATTCCCGTGCACACACATGGTGTTCGGATCGGTGGGGTCGGCCGGGTCGAACCAGGCACCGGTCGACAGTTGCACGACATCGCGGCGAAGTCGATCGTCGACAACGACCCCGGCCAGGCAGGCGCCGCGGTCGTTGAACACCCGTACCACGTCGCCGTCTATCAGTCCGCGCGCCTCGGCGTCGACGGGATGCATCCGGATGGGCTCGCGCCCTTGCACTTTCGAAGCCTGGCTGACCGCGCCGATGTCCAACTGACTGTGCAGCCGCGTCGCCGGCTGGTTCGCCAGTAGGTGTAGCGGGTAGTCGGCGGCGCGAGCGCCGCCGAGCCATTCGGACGGCTCGAACCACGTCGGGTGTCCGGCGCAATCGTCGTAGCCGAAGCCGTCGATGGCTGACGAGAAGATCTCGATGCGCCCGCTCGGCGTGTTAAGCCGGTGCGTCACCGGATCCGCGCGGAAGTCCGCCAGCAGCGTCAGCCCGTTCTCGGTGGGCAACCGAAGCTGTCCTGTCGCCCAGAACTCTTCGAAGGCCGGCACCGCGAAATCCAGTTCCGCCGCCCACTTCTCGTACAGGTGCACCAGCCACTGCTGCGCGGTGCGGCCCTCGGTGAATTGACTGCCGAACCCGAGGGCCTCAGCCAGGGCCGCGAATGTGGTGTAGTCGTCGCGGGACTGCCCATAGGGCTCTGCGAGTTTCGGCATGGCCATCAGGAGCGGATCGTTGCGCGAGCCCGAGTAGTCGTCGCGCTCGAAAGCGGTCGTCGACGGGACGACGATGTCGGCATGTTTGGCCATCGCGGTCCAATACGGGTCGTGCACGACGATCGTGTCGACGCGGCCGAGCGCGCGCCGCAGCCGCGGAATGTTCTGGTGATGGTGAAACGGGTTGCCGCCTGCCCAGTACACCAACTTGATATCGGGGTAGGTCAGCCGCCGGCCGTTGTAGTCGAACGGTTCGCCGGGGTGCAGCAGCATCTCGCTGACGGCAGCGACGGGGATGAAGGTCTGCACCGGGTTGGGGCCCTGCGGCAGTTTGGGCAGCCCAAAGCGCAGCGGCGGCAGTCCCGGTTCGTTCATGGAGCCGTAGCCGTGCCCGAAACCACCTCCGGGAAGGCCGATTTGGCCCAGCATCGCGGCGAGCGTGAGCCCCATCCACGGCGCCTGCTCGCCGTGCCTTGTCCGCTGCAGCGACCAGCTGACGGTGACGATCGTGCGCGCCGCAGCCATCCGTCGCGCGAGTGCTGTCAGCTCCTCGGCGGGCAATCCGCAGATCTGCGAGGCCCAGTGCGGGGACTTCGGCAGGCCGTCGTCGAGACCGAGCAGATAGCGCTCGAAGCGGTCGTAGCCGGTGCAATAGGTGCTCAGGAATTCCGTATCGGCCAGCGATTCGCATACCAGCACGTAGGCAAGGGCCAGCATGATCGCGACGTCGGTGCCGGGCACCGGGGCGTGCCATTCGCAGTCGCCGTCGACGTCGTCGCGCAACGGCGAGAACGACACGATGCGTCCGCCACGGTCTCGGAACCTGCGTAGCGCTTCGCGGGCCGGGTGGCCGGTGGTGCCGCCGTGGTTGGTTCCGGTGTTCTTCAGGGCGAGTCCGCCAAAGCAGACCAGCAGATCCGTGTGCTCGACGATGACGTCCCACGCGGTGGATCGCTTGAACAGGTCGTTGTGCGTGCCGACCACCCGCGGCATGATGACGCCGGTGGCGCCGAGGCTGTAGGAGTGTCGCGAAAAGGTATATCCGCCAAGGAGTTTGAGGAACCGGTGAACTTGGCTCTGGGCGTGGTGAAACCGGCCCGCGCTGGCCCAGCCGTACGAGCCGCCGTAGATGGCCTCGTTTCCGTGAGCGTCGATGACCCGCCGCAGCTCACCGGACAGCAGTTCGGTGAGCTCGTCCCATGAGACGGCGACGAACTCTTCGGCGCCGCGCCGTGAGCTCGGCCCGGGCCCGTCGCGCAACCAGCCGCGTCGGATCGCCGGGGTCGCGATGCGGGCGCGATGCCGGATCGCGCCGGGAAGGTTTCCCAGCAGTGGAGATGGGTCGGCGTCGCGGGCCAGTGGTGTCACGGACGCGATATCGCCGGATTCGACGTCCGCCGAGAATCCGCCCCAATGCGTCAGGCTCGTCGGGGCGTGCGGCACGCCAGCGAGTCTAAGACCGGCTCACGACAATCTCCGGTCGACGACACCCGCCCACCACCCAACCATCCGGTTGGATGGGGTACGTTTGGCGGTAACAGCCCGTACCAACTCATGGAGGTCCGCCATGGGCAGCGTCGTCAAATACGAGCGCACCCTCTTCGAGCCCGAGCACGATCTGTTCCGCGAGTCCTATCGCGCCTTCCTCGAGCGGCACGTGGCGCCGTACCACGAGCAGTGGGAGCGGGAGAAGATCGTCGACCGCGGCGTCTGGCTGGAAGCCGGTAAGCAGGGCTTTCTCGGCATGGCGGTGCCCGAGGAGTACGGCGGCGGTGGCAATCCGGACTTCCGCTACAACGTGGTCATCAACGAGGAGACCGTCGCTGGGCGGTACAGCGGCATCGGCTTCGGCCTTCACAACGATGTCGTCATGCCCTACCTGCTGCGGTTGGCGAACGAAGAGCAGAAGCAGCGGTGGCTGCCGCAGTTCTGCACAGGGGAGACCATCACCGCGATCGCGATGACCGAGCCGGGCACCGGCAGCGACCTGCAGGGCATCAAGACGCGCGCCGTCAAAGAGGGCGACCATTACATCCTCAACGGTGCGAAGACATTCATCACCAACGGGATCAACGCCGACCTGGTGATCGTGGTGGCCCAGACCGATCCGGACAAGGGCGCGATGGGTTTCTCGCTGCTCGTCGTCGAGCGTGAAATGGAGGGTTTCGAGCGCGGCCGCAAACTCGACAAGATCGGCCTCGACGCTCAGGACACCGCAGAGCTGTCCTTCACCGATGTGAAGGTGCCCGCGGAGAATCTGCTCGGTGAAGAGGGGCACGGCTTCATTTACCTGATGCAGAATCTGCCCCAGGAGCGAATCGGCATCGCGGTGATGGCGGCGGCGGCGATGGAGGCCGTTCTCGAGGAGACGCTGCAATACACCAAGGAGCGCAAGGCATTTGGCCGTCCGATCGGTAGCCAGCAGAACAGCCGGTTCCTGTTGGCCGAGCTCGCGACCGAGGCCACAGTGGTGCGCATGATGGTCGACGAGTTCCTCAAGCTACATCTCGAGGAGAAGCTGACCGCCGAGCAGGCGGCAATGGCGAAGTGGTACTCCACCGAAAAGCAAGTGCATCTCATCGACCGATGCCTGCAACTACACGGTGGTTATGGCTACATGCGCGAATACCCGGTCGCCAGGGCGTATCTCGACGCCCGCGTGCAGACCATTTACGGCGGTACGACAGAGATCATGAAGGAGATCATCGGCCGCAGCATGGGCGTCTAGCCAACGCTGAACGGCACGCCGAACACCGGGTTGCGCCGTATCGCCCCTCCCGCTTGGTTATCGTCGTCTGGCATGGTCACGAACGCCATCATTAACGTGACCTGTCTGATGATGAAACGGGGCATGGTGGGCAGGGGCCTGATCGCGCGAACGACCATCGGCCTGTTGAGTGCTGCGGCGCTGCTCTGGTTCGCACCCGTCGCGGTGGCCACCCCCCAGGACGACGCCGATGCCGCGATCACCGCGGCGTGGCAGGCCACCGGCGGCGACACCGGCCCGCTCGGCCCGAAGGACGGCGGCGTCTATCCGGCCGGTGACGGCTTCGGCCAGAACTTTCCCGGCGGCAAGGTCTTCTTCACACCGGCCACCGGCGCTCACGCCATGATGGGCGCGATCCTCGACAAATACATGTCGCTGGGCGGCCCCGCGGACGGCGACCTCGGCTTCCCGACGATCGACGAAGGGGCGGGGAAGGCTCCTGACAGCCGCAACACCACGTTCAGCGCGCCGGACAACCCGGTCATCTTCTGGACGCCGGACACCGGCGCGCGGGTCGTTCGCGGGCCGATCAACGCTGCCTGGGACAAGCTGGGCGGTTCGGCGGGACAGCTCGGCGTGCCCACCGACGACGAGACGTATCGCGGCAACGTCGTCACCCAGAAGTTCACCAACGGTGAGGTGTCCTACGACAGAAAGTCCAAAACCTTCACGACGGTTCCGCCCGAGCTCGCCGCACAGCTAGCCGACCTGCAGATTCCAGAGGACCCGACCTCGGCGATCAACGCCGCACGGCGCGCCGCGGGGGGACCGCTGGGCCCGCTGGGCGCTGCGCAGGGCGAGCCGTACAAGATCGGCACCGACGGACTCGGCCAGAATTTCGCCGGAGGCAAGATCTTCTACAGCCCGGCGACGGGAGCCAATGTCGTCACCGGGCAGGTTCTGGCGAAGTACGAAACTGTCGGCGGGCCACAGGGCGACTTGGGCCTGCCGGCCAGCAGTGAGGTCGACGGCGGTCTGCCCAACAGCCGGATGACCACCTTCTCCGGTAAGGACAAGCCGGTCATCTTCTGGACGCCCGACTACGGTGCCGTCATCGTGCGCGGCGCGATGAGCGTGGCCTGGGACAAGCTGGGCGGTGCAACGGGTGCGCTTGGGGCCCCCATGGCCGACCAGACCGAGAACGGCGATGTGATCACTCAGCGGTTCAGCGGTGGCGTCGTTTCCTGGGATCGTTCCAAGAATTCCTTCAGCACCGAGCCCGCGAGCCTGGCTTCGCAGCTCGCCGGGTTGCAGGTGCCCGGACAGGAAGCGCCCAAGGCGCCGCCCGCCAACCCGCAGGGCTCAAATAGCAACGGCACGAAGTGGTTTGCGTGGAGCTGGTGGTGGCTGCTTGCGATCATTCCGGTGGTGGTGTTGGTCGGACTGGTAGCGGTCGCGGCGATGCGCAACCGTCGGGGCCGCGCCGACGACGACTTCTTCGATGACGAGGACGAGGACGAATTCGGGTCGTCGTATCCCGACGATCATTCCGCTGAACTGTTCAGCGGCCGTTATGCGAACCAGGGGCTGGGTTCGCCGCCGTCGATGTCCGGCGGCGAGGAGCAGCACGCGTCGCCGATGAGCGTATGGGGCGCGCCGCCCGAACCTCCCGACGACTCCGAACAGGCCGACGAGGACGACGAAGCGGACACCACGCGCGAACGGGTCAGCGCGCCGGAAGCCGTGAAAGAAGTTGCGCCACAAGACAATGACGAAGATCCCGATAAGGTCGACACCACGCCGACCCGGCTACCGACCGGTGGGGAACGCGATCCCTTGACCGACACCGGGCGTCACGCGCGGATCGAGATCGACGAACCGTCGCCCAACGGCACCGCGCTGCATCTGCCGCTTGACGATCCCGACGAGGCGCCAGAGGGCTACCCGATCAAGGCGGACACCAAGACGGGGTTGTACTGGGCGCCGGGCACGACGCTCTACGATGATGCGCGCGCCGAAATCTGGTTCGCCAGCGAGGAACTCGCCCGCACCAACGGTTTCGTCAGGGCCAATTAGATCTTGCGGATGACCGTGACG
>Ga0068863_100007449_pt1 | contig 10711 bp, 7 predicted proteins | sample KBSSwiS62_FD_66596 | JGI IMG/M metagenome (GOLD analysis project Ga0068863, IMG submission 66596) | Switchgrass rhizosphere microbial communities from Kellogg Biological Station, Michigan, USA - KBS Switchgrass S6-2 | ecosystem: Host-associated > Plants > Roots > Rhizosphere > Soil ...
CGCGCCCAGGACCGGCCTTCCGCCGGGAGTAGTGTCAACCCACCGAGTGCACAGCCTTTCGGAAGGCTGGAGCCTGACTTCCGCTCAGCCGGGAGTTGGCGGCATTCAGAATTCCAATCGTCCTGAACATGGTTGGAAGAGCGCAGTCGTCCCTGGCACCGTAGCGATGTCTGCCGGAGCGACCGACCTGGCTGCGCAACCCCGCTACGACGAATTGGACTGGTGGTATCGCTGCACGTTCACTCGGTCCCAGCTACTCCGATCGCCCACTGATCGCGTGCGGCTCCGCTTCGACGGTCTGGCGACGCTCGCGGACGTGTGGCTCAACGGTCATTCGATCCTGAGCTCGTGCAACATGTTCATGGCACACGGAGCTGACATCACCGAACTGCTCGCGGCGGAGAACGAGCTTCTGATCGCCTTCCGCAGTCTGGACACCGCTCTTGCTCAGAAACGGCCGCGTCCCAGGTGGAAGACGAATCTCGTCGATCAGCAACAGCTGCGCTGGTTCCGCACGACATTGCTTGGGCGCATTCCGGGCTGGACTCCTCGCCTTCACGCAGTCGGGCCGTGGCGGGCGGTATGGCTGGAGTACGTCTCCTCGATTGACCTCGAAGAGCTGGACCTCCAGCCTCGCGCGGAGAGAGAACGTCAGCTGGTTTCGATCGATGCGCGCATACGTCGGCTGGATCCCCGAGCCGAGATCCAATCGGCCGATCTGATCGTCGGGGACGCTCACGCTGCTTTGACGGTGGAGCCCGAGGGCGACCGCTATCGAATTCGCGGCAACGCGTCTTTCGACCACCTTCCCCTGTGGTGGCCGCACACGCACGGGGCGCCAGCGCTTCTCGATTGCCGCCTTGTCCTCGATACGTCGATGGGCCCCGTGAGCGTGAGCTGCGGTCGCATCGGCTTTCGCAACATCACGGTGGACCGAGGCGAAGGGGCTATCCGGTTTCACGTGAACGGCGTTCCCATCTTCTGTCGCGGAGCCTGCTGGACGGTTCCTGACGTGGCTTCACTGACGGGATCGAACGAAGAACTGAGTGCCATCCTCGACACAGTCGTTGCCAGTGGGGCCAACATGCTGCGCGTGGTCGGCTCGATGGTCTACGAGGCGGACCGCTTCTACGAGCTGTGCGACGAGCGGGGAATCATGGTCTGGCAGGATTTCATGTTTGCGAACATGGACTATCCGGTCGAGGACGCCGACTTCCGCGCCAACGTCGAAGCGGAGATCGACCAGCAGCTCCTGCGCCTGCAGCGGCATCCTTGCCTCGCCGCCTATTGCGGCGGCAGCGAGACCGAGCAACAAGCGGCCATGTTCGGCGCACCGAGAGAGATTTGGAGCAGCGAGTTCTTCTCGCGAGCGCTGCCAGACCGGATCGAGGTGCGGCACCGCGATGTGCCGTATTGGGCCTCTACTCCAACCGGAGGCGCCCTTCCATTTCATGTCGGTGAAGGGCTCGCTCATTACTACGGTGTGGGCGCCTACCGTCGTCCCCTGGAGGACGTGCGCATCGCCGGCGTGCGTTTCACGCCTGAATGCCTCGGCTTCTCCAATATCCCGGAACCGGATGGGCTCCCGACGCTCGATTCGGGTCGTATTCCGCCGCCGCATCATCCGGCGTGGAAACAGGGCGTGCCGCGTGACACCGGACCCGGGTGGGACTTCGAGGACATCCGCGATCATTACCTGCGAACCGTCTACGGCGTTGATCCCGTGGACTTGAGAAGCTTCAACCTGGAACGATACCTCGCGCTATCGAGGACGCTCACGGGCGAGCTGATGCAGCGGGTGTTCGAAGAATGGAGGAGCGACACCAACGTGTGCGGGGGCGGGCTGGTCTGGTTCCTGCGCGATCTACGTCCCGGCGCGGGTTGGGGAATCCTCGATCGCTCCGGACGTCCGAAGGCGGCCTATTACTTCTTGAAGCGCGCCTGGGCCCCTCGCGCGATTCGGTTTCTCGATCGAGGTCTCGACGGGTTGCTGATCGAAGTCAGCAATGATGTCAACGAAACACTCGATGCACAGGTCGAGCTGCTGGTGATCGCCCGCGGGTCGACTGTGACCGCCCGCGCGTCGCGCAGCGTCTCGATCGGGGCTCGCTCCGGCAGCGCGCTCAGTGCCGACGAGTTACTTGGCTCATTCTTCGATCTGACCTATAGCTATCGTTTCGGCCCGCCGATGCACCACGCGGTGGTGGCGCGCCTCCTCGATCCGATCTCCGATACGATGTGGGCCGAAACAGTGTATGTCCCTCAACCGCTTTCAGCGGCGCGTCCGCCGTCTGCGGCGCGTCCAGCCGCTCTCACGGCCGCGGTCGAGCGGGTCGGTAAGGATCACGCCGTGAGGTTGACGTCCGAAGTGCTTGTGCACCACGTCCGCATCGACGTCCGGGACCATCTTCCAGAGGACAACTATTTCGCACTCACACCCGGTCGCCAGCGCGTCATCATGCTGCGCCGCGTGAGTGCAACGGAACGTCCATTTCGCGGGTTCGTGGAGGCCTCCAACGTCGCGGAGGCAATTCCACTGCACCTTCCGGAATGAACCCGCGTGCCTTTTGGCTTGAAGCGCCATCCGGGCCGCTCGCGTCCTGGCTGCACCTTCCCCAGAGCGGAACCGTAAGGTCTTGCTCGGTCGTCATCTGCCCTCCGATGGGGTTCGAGTACACGCATTCCCACCGGTCGCTCCGGCATTTAGCAGAGGCGTTCGCGGAGAAGGGATTTCTCGCCGTTCGCTTCGATTATCACGGCTGCGGAAACTCGCCGGGCGATGCGTTCAGCGCGCATCAACTCCGGACGTGGGTGACCGATATTCACGCGGTTGTGCGTGAAGCGACGCTTCTGGCCGGCTCCGATGCGGTGGCAGTGGTTGGCTTGCGTCTCGGTGCCCTGCTGTCGGCGCTAGCCGCGACGGAGATCGACATTGATTACCTGATCGCCTGGAGTCCCGTCGTGAGCGGACGCCGGTACATACGTGAGCAACAGGCGATCGCGGCAGTGGGGGCGGGCGAAGAGCCGGCGGGCGAAGGCTATGTCGAGGGCGGGGGGTTCGTCCTCTCTGACGAAATGGTGGCCGAACTCAAGAAGGTTGATCTGTCCGCGCTTCGCTACCGTGTCCGCCGAGCTGCGCTCGTGGTCGAACGCGACGACTTGCCGCAAGAGAACGGGCTCGCTGAGACTCTGAAAACTCACGGCATCGACACCACTGTCAACCGGCCCCCTGGTTATGCGGGGATGATGGCCGAGCCACAAGACACGGCCGTGCCACGCGAGGCGATCGACGGCATCATCGAGTGGCTGTCCGAGCGAGCGCCGACGCAGAGACTTGCCTTGAATGCGGATCTCCTCGAGTCCAGCACGAGCGTCACGTCGTTTGCGTGGGAGGGCGATGGCTCCATCACCGAGGAGCTGTGCTGGGTGGATGCCCCGGTCCCCATCTTCGGTGTGCTGACCACTCCCACGGGAGCAAAGCCCGATCGCCCCCTCTTTATTCTCCCCAACGCAGGATCAGTTCATCACGTGGGCCCTAACCGCCTCTACGTGGAACTCAGTCGGCAGCTCGCGCGACACGGCTTCCCGTCCTTCAGATTCGATCTTCGCAATCTCGGGGACAGCGCCCGAGGGAGCCCCGCGGAAGAGAATCATCCCTATCCCGTCACCGCAATCGACGATGTCGAGGCGGCGCTGCGATGGCTCACGCAATTGCGTGGCTTCAACGCAGTGGTCGTCGGCGGCCTCTGCTCGGGGGCCCACACCGCATTCCACGTGGGCGCTGCCGTGGATCTTCCTTCGCTGCGGGCCGCCTTACTGCTGAATCCCCTCACGTTCTTCTGGACGCCAGGTATGTCTCTGGAAATTCCTTCGGCACATCGAACGGTGAGAGACGCGACGTACTACGCTCAGAGCATGCGCAATCCGGGCAAGTGGCTCAAGTTGGTCAAGGGACAAGCCGACCTGGGTTACATCATCAAGTTCGTGATTCAGCGGACTACCAGTTTGGTACGCCGATTCTGGTCCGACTCCCTCGAGCTTGTCGGGGTGCGATCGTCGGGACGGCTGGCCAGCGACCTCAGTCGCTACGGAATGCGGGGCCGTGCCATCGATTTCGTCTTCTCGCGCGATGACCCCGGGTTCGAGTTACTCAACAGCGGAGGGCGGTGGGTGGCCGGACGGCTCCGACGACGAGGTCTCTCGACGATCCAGTTCATCGAAGGGGCCGACCACACGTTTTCCAGGAAGGCGTGGCGGGATCAGTTGATCGCCCAGATTGTGGCTCAGGCCAGCCGCCGCTTTGGTCGTTAGTTCACGAGAGCCTTGAGGCTCTTCAAAGGCAGCAGGCGAATCTTCTTCGAGGCCGGCTTCGCCTTGAACATCATCTTTTCCTTGGTGAATGGATTGATGCCTTCACGAGCTTTCGTCGCGGGCTTCTTCACGACTTTCATCTTGAGCAGGCCAGGCAACGTGAACCCGCCGTGGCCACGGAGGCTCCTCTTAATAATGCCATTGAGCGACTCGAAGACTGCGGCGACCTGCTTACGGGACAGTTCGGCATCGCTGCAGATCTGAGCCACGACCTCTGACTTGGACGGGGCGCTATTTTTCTTTGCCATTCACACACTCCTCTTGAAGACCGCCTGAAACCACTGCGCGAGATCGACTAATGAGCACCTTCGCTTGCCGAAGCATGACAAACGCAGTCGCAGTTGCAGTTGCAGTGACATTCTCCTCGAAAACATCGGAATTCGCGAATGCATCGAGCGCTTCAGACAGCCTTCCCGCCCGCCATCGCTCCAGCTTTCGCATTCGCTCGGCTGGGTAATCTCTGGACTGCCATGAAGACAGGGGTGACACTCTCAAGCTAGAGGGTATTCAATGGGTCAGTCGAGCTGGCGAAGTTCTACGACGCGGCGTTCCGCTTGAAGGAGATCGACCGCGTCGTCAATCCCGCCACCGAGATCATCATGCGCTTCGGCGCCACGGTTGCGGAAGCCAAGGCGGGCGCCTCGCCCGAGTTCCTCGTGCAGAAGCGCGCGGGCGTTGCCAACGACCCAATGCACCACGCGATCTTCCGCGTATCCGACATCGCCGCCACCGTGGCCGCCGCGAAGGCCGCAGGTGCCAAGGTCGACCGCGACGTGGCCACCGTGTCGATCGGTGGTGCGCCGATCAAGTCGCGATGCTGGTCGATCCGCAAGGCAATGCGCTCGAGATCATGGAGCTGCCGAAGGCGTTCACACACCGGCCGCATTAGAGGCTGCACTGCGAAGTATTTCGCTGTGCGTGCCGGGAATCTTGCCTCGCGCGCCGAACACCGCGTTAATCGTCGTCCCGTTCAGGCAGAAAATGCGGCGCTGACCCCGCCTCGGCACGGTAGACTCGACGAGCAACCGAGCGGTGGTCCCGCAATCCTCCTGGAGTCCGCTCGGCTTGCCGCGAGCCTCAAGACGGCCTCCGCGTCGATTTCTGCTCGGGCGTATCGGCAGGCGATCTGTAGGCGGTGACGGCGATCCTCTCTGTGCCCACCTCAGCCCTGTCTCGAAGAAGAAGGAGCGAAGTATGTCGAAACCGTTATTGGCATGTGCAGCGACGGCGTTGTTGTCATCGCCCGCGTTCGGCGCAACCTTGTGCGTCAACCCAGGTGGTACCCATGGGTGCGAGAGCACGATTCAGCACGCGATCGACGCGGCCAGCCCCGGCGACACGATCAACGTCGCACGCGGAACGTATGCGGGGAACGTGATCGTCGACCGGCCGATTGCTCTCGTCGGCGCGGGCACGGGTCGCACGATCATCGAAGCGATGGGGTTGCCCAACGGCATCAACGTCGACGGCTTCGATCACGCGGGCTTGAGCCACGTGATCATCCGCGGCTTCACCATACAGAACGCGAACCATCAGGGGATCGTCGTGACGAACGCCTCGGACGTCACGATCGTCGACAATCGCGTGACGGGCAACGATCGCGCCCTTGTGTTGAGCCCGAATGGTCCGCCGACCTGCCCGGGTCTGCCACCGTATTTCGTCGCGTTTCAGGGCTTCGATTGCGGCGAAGGCATCCAGCTGAGCGGCGTGACGTATTCGCTCGTCGCGGACAACCTCGTCGACCACAACTCGGGCGGCGTCCTCGTGAGCGACGACACCGGTCCGAACCACGACAACTTCATCACCGGCAACGAGGTTCGTGACAATCCGTACGACTGCAGCATCACTCTTGCGACGCACGACCTGAACCCCGTGATGGGCATGCCGCCGAAGGGCGTCTACCACATCACCGTGAAGGGGAACACGGTGGTCCGCAACGGGCTCGCAAGCGGCGAGGGCGCGGGCGTCGGAATCTTCGCGCCGACGCCCGGCTCGCAGAACTATGGCAACGTGGTCGTGGACAACTATTTGGCCCAAAACGGTTTGCCCGGCGTCACGCTGCACTCACACTCGCCGGGGCAGAACGTCAACGGTCACTTGATCGCGAACAATACGATCTACGCGAATGGCCCGGACGAAGAATCCGGAACGAGCGAAAAAGCCGGCATCGCCATCACGGCGGACCCCGGCGCCGGACCGATCATCGGCATCAGGATCGTCGGCAATAAGATCTCCGGTGAAGGCATCGACGTCGTGTTCAACGCACCAGGCGAATTGGCCGCGCATCAGAACAACTTCTTCGACGACGTCGGCGTCGCGAACCTCGGCGTGGGTGCGGTCGACGCGACGCTGAACTGGTGGAAGTGCTCACACGGCCCCGGCAGCCCTGGCTGCGGCTCGACCGAAGGTGCGAACGTGCAAGTCGCGCCATGGCTCGAGCGGCCCGCCGGAACTGACGGGCACGATCATTGAGACGCGCGAATCCGTAACCTGGAAACGGCGGCCCGGCCCCTCCCTCGGGGGCCTGGCTGCTCGAGCTGCTGAGAGACGTCCGGCCACGGTGCAACAGGTGCAAACACGCGCTTGGCGGGAGCGAAGCGCCGCACGACTTCCTGTTCCAGCACCCTCGCCTGTCCGGGCGTTCGCGCGCCGGCGCGCAACTCCTCGTGGGAGGAGTCGAGGGCATGGCCGAAAGACCCTGGCCAGGTGCCCAGTTGCACATCGCTGACGCGCTGGTGCGGCTCGACGCCCTACGCGGGCGGTGCCCGATGACGACCGTCGACCCAGATACTCTCGAGCGTGACCCAGAGGTCCTCAAGGATATCGGCGGCCGATTCGGTGGCCGGCTTGCGCTCGATGCCGACGTGACTCGCGGCGGAACAGTCCGCGTTGGAGACGAGGTCCTGATCGGCGAACGCCATCTACGGGCAAAAGCGTGAGCACGAAGTCAGCTGGTTCGAGCCCTCTTCCAGGGCACACCATCGCGCGCTCTTCATAGTGTCTGAAGCCTGCGCTCTACGACGATTGGAAAAACACCTGCGGCGCTTCCTCGAATGAGTCGGACCAGCGCACGAGCTTTGGGTGGCGGAACTCGTTCGCGATGCCCGCATCGTGCACGGCGAGGCGCAGCGCGCAACTTGTCGACCGAGGACGAACGGCGATAGCCAGCCGTGAATCGGGCAACGACATCAGCCAGAACCGCCAGCCGCTGCCGCCGTCGTGGGGTGTGAACCGCAGGTCGGAATCCCCTTGAAACTCGAATGAAAAGGAGTGGAGGTTCAGGGAGAGGCCCGAGCCGACCGCCTTGATGTAAGACTCTTTCAGCACCCAGAACTCGATGAATCGCGTCGGGTACAGGTCGGGGGGACACGTCTGCAGATGCCGAATCTCGCTTGCGGCAAAGTAGCGCGATGCGATCTCGGTGCCTGCGACGCCCCGCTCGCAGCGCTCGACGTCGATCCCGACACTCGCACCGCGCATGATGGCACACGCCACAAAGCCTTTGGTATGTGACAGGTTGAACGCCAGCGGCGGGTCGCCGGCCTGCTCGGCCGCCACAGCGGGCTTGCCGAACCCGTTGGTTTCGAACCGCCACTCAGCAGGTCCGACCTCACCATATCGCGACAACGCGCGACGGAGCAGCGCGTGGGCAGCGATGAAGTCGCGCTTATCTTCCGCGAACACGAAACGGTCGCGGCGCGCGCGTTCTTCATCCGAGAGGAGCGCGCCCCACGACGCCAGATCGGCGTCGCCAATCGAGTCCGTATTGCAGTACCACAAAACTACGTCGCAGTACTCTCGCCCGGGCATTCTCACGCTGAACTCGTACGCGGCATTGTCCCACGGGACGGCCGCTCCTTTATCGCGGGGCGTGAGTCGGAGCGGCCGAACCAGGTGACGGAAACGATCCTGCCGGATGGCTCCACAACCTGTGACCAAAGGAGCGATGCACGGGCACAATCCCCCCACCATGCGTTGTCGCAAAGATACGCGTCAACTCCGCACCGAAGAAGAAGACCTGGGCTGAGTAATACACCCACGCCAACATCGCGAGCACGCTCGCCGCCGTCCCGTACGGAGATGCCCCGGTCTGCGTCACGAACGTCGAGAGCACCAGGCTTCCCAGATTGAAAAGGAGCGCCGTCACGACAGCGCCCACCCATGCGTCGCCCCATGCGACGTACGCGTCAGGAAGCGTCTTGTACACCAACGTAAAGACCCCGGTCATGAGCACGAAGCTGACGAGAAAGTTGATCAAATGGAGAACCGCCGCTGGAAGCGGCAGCGAGCCGTGAAAGTACGATCCCGCGACACCAATCGCGGTATTGATGCCCAGCGAAAGCAGGACAAGCACGGCCGCACCGGCCGCAATCAAGAAGCTATACAGGCGATCGGTCAGCATGGTGCGCAAGGTGCCGAATATTCCTGTAGCCTCGGATGGCGGACTCTTTACTCGCCATACCAGGTTCAGTGATTGCCGTAGTTCGTTGACGAACGCGGACGTTCCCAAGAACAACGTCATGAGGCCGACGAGCGTCGTGATGATGCCGCCGGTCGGCGACACGTGCTGTTCGAGCATCAGTTGGGCCGCCCGGGCGCCCGTTGGACTGAGGAACCGCTGCAGCCATGGCGTGAGCTCCTCCTGGGCGGCTGCCCGGCCGATGAAGAAGCCAGCGATACCGATGACAACGATCAACACGGGCGCGATCGAAAAGAGCGTGTAGTACGCCAGCGCGGCGCCCAGGCGGGTCGCGCTATCTGCCGACCAGTCTGAGTAGGTCTGCATCAACACCGCTCCAAGCCTCTGTGGGCGCATACGACAAATCGCGCGGAGCTGGTGCCGCACGCTGAACCGCTCCTGCGTCTTGACGGGTGTCGGCTGATCCATGCGACCCACTTTCTTGTGTCCGACCGGTCTTCACACAGCCGGCTCTACGGCGGTCGACCGGTAGCTCGAGTATCTCGCCACATATCAAGGCAAGCCAGCACTGTGCCATCGAAGCTATCGAGTCTTCCGTGTGCGCGGGAGCCGTCAGCACGCAGTTCAGGTTCAGTTACCATGCGAGGGTCATGCAGGATCTGCCTTCAAGACGCCACGGCCCGATCAGACGACTGGACTTTTCGAGCCGCCTGTCGAGCACTCTTCCGCCCGAGCTGATGGCGGAGGCCTCGCGACGTCTTGGCTGGCTGGGTGCGCTCTTTGCCGGGTTCGGTGTGCTCGGTCACTTCGGCGGTCGCTTTCTGCTCGCGGGCGGTTCCGTCAGTGCCACCTTCCACTCGCGGGATTTGATCTTCGTTGTGGCGGCGTGCATGGGTTGCGGGCTGTATGTGGTGTCGCGTCGTGAACTCCTGTCGCAGACACGTCTGCTCGATATGGGCCTGGTGTTCTATGTCACGAGCGCCCTCGGCATCGCCACGAGTCGAGTGTCCCCGTCGCTGCCCCACACGCCCGATGTGTTGTTTGGGCTCGTTCCTGTTGAATGCGTCTGGATTGTGATTTATCCGCTCGTCGTCCCCACGCCTCCACGGCGAATCCTGATCGCATCCATGCTCGCGGCGTCGACTGGGCCCGCCTCACTTGTGCTCACGGCCGTCGTGAGCGACTCGTCGATTGATCGAGTCGATCTGCTGTTCTTCTTCTCGAATTACATGTGCGCGGTCGCCGCCTACCTCGTCAGCCGAGTCATCCACGGTGTGAGCATGCGGCTGAAGCAGGCGCGCGAGATTGGCAGCTACGCCCTGGTCGAGAAGATCGGTGAAGGTGGCATGGGCGAGGTGTGGCGAGCGAAACATCGCCTGCTCGCTCGTCCCGCGGCAATCAAGCTGATACGAGCCGACGCGTTGGGAGTCGGCGGCCGGGCACGGGAGGCAGCGCTGCAGCGATTCGAACGCGAAGCGCAGGACACGGCCACGCTCGGCTCGGTCCATACAGTCAACGTGTACGACTTCGGCGTCTCCGAAGAGGGGAATTTCTACTACGTGATGGAACTGCTCGACGGCATCAGTATCGAGCAGTACGTGAAAACATTTGGTCCGATGGAACCGGCCCGCGCCGTCTACGTGCTGCGCCAGGCCTGTCACTCGTTGGCCGAGGCGCATGCGCGCGGTCTCATCCACCGCGACATCAAGCCGGCCAACATCTTCCTCTGCCGGCTTGGTCCCGACGACGACTTCGTCAAGGTCCTCGACTTCGGTCTGGTCAAGCACGCCGAAACAGCCGGCACCGCGGTGCAGTTGACGATGGACGGCGTCATCACGGGAACGCCTGCCTTCCTGCCGCCCGAGATCGCGGTGGGGCAGGCGACCTTTGATGCGCGCGCCGATATCTACTCCCTGGGCT
>Ga0068863_100007457_pt1 | contig 10707 bp, 8 predicted proteins | sample KBSSwiS62_FD_66596 | JGI IMG/M metagenome (GOLD analysis project Ga0068863, IMG submission 66596) | Switchgrass rhizosphere microbial communities from Kellogg Biological Station, Michigan, USA - KBS Switchgrass S6-2 | ecosystem: Host-associated > Plants > Roots > Rhizosphere > Soil ...
CCTGCTTCAGTACGCGCTGGCCATTTCGGCCTGGAAGCAAGCCGGCGCGACGCGCTGGGCGCTGCGCTGCAACCCGTCGAGCGGCAATCTGCATCCGACCGAAGGCTACCTGCTGATCGATGCGTTGCCGGGGCTCGCGGACGATCCGGGCCTGTACCACTACGCGGCGCGCCAGCACGGGCTTGAACGGCGAGCGCACTGCGGCGCACAGCTATTCAAGGCGTTGATGAGCGAGTTCCCGGCGCAGGCCTTCCTGGTCGGGTTCTCATCGGTTCACTGGCGCGAGGCGTGGAAGTACGGCGAGCGCGCATTCCGCTATTGCCAGCATGACGCAGGACACGCGATCGGGGCGCTGCGAATCGCCGCCGCGACCTTAGGCTGGGGCGCATGGCTGCTGAATGACCTGGCCGACGCGACGATAGAAGACCTGCTGGGGTTGAACCGGGCCGAAGACTTCGCGCTCGCGGAGCGCGAACACCCGGACGCCGTGCTGGCGGTCTGGCCGATTGCCGGAGACGCGTCGGCCGGTGTGCAGCGCAAGCTTCCGACCGGCCTCGATCCGGCCCTCGCGCACCAACTGACGCAAGCGACCTGGTATGGCGCCGCCAACCGGCTCAGCCGTGACGACGCGGTACGCTGGGAAGTCATCGATGCGGTGGCCTCGGCGGCACGCAAACCGGGCAGCGAGGCGCCCCGGCTCGATGTCCTAGAAGCGCCGGCGGTCGCAAGCAATGGTTGCGCAAGCGCCGCCGGCCCACTGGCCGGGCAGATCATCCTGCAGCGGCGAAGCCTGCTGGCCTGCGACGGCCGGACGTCGATCATGGCCGACTGCTTCTATCGGATGCTCGCGCGGTTGATGCCGGGCGTCGAACAGCCGGCGAGTCGGCGCCCCATGCCCTGGGACGTGATTCCTTGGGATCCGACCACCCACCTCGGCTTGTTCGTTCATCGGGTCGACGGACTCAAGCCCGGGCTGTACCTGGTCGTTCGCGACCCGCGCAGGATGGGCCGTCTAAGAGCCGCGATGCATGCCCGGTTTGAGTGGTCGATGCCGCCGGGCTGCCCGGTTGAATTGCCGCTGCGCCTGCTCGAGGCCGGCGACGTGCGGCGGCTGGCAACGCAAGTCAGTTGTCACCAGGACATTGCTGGCGACGGTGCCTTCTCGCTTGCCATGATCGCCGAGTACCAGGAGACGCTGTTCACGCGAGGAGCCTGGTTCTACCGGCGGCTGTTGTGGGAGACAGGCCTGATCGGGCAGGTCCTGTATCTCGAAGCCGAAGCGGCCGGCGTGCGTGCCACTGGCATCGGTTGCTTCTTCGACGATCCGGTGCACGGCGTGTTCGGGCTCGAAGATCTTGCCTTCCAGTCGCTCTATCACTTCACGGTCGGCGGGCCGGTCGACGACCCCCGGCTGACGACGCTGGCACCGTATGCCAACCTGGACATGCAGCACCGCGACATCGACCCGCCGTGATCGACGACGTCAGGACAAGGACTTCGACACCCCTGACCGCCACTGCGACGTTCCGCTTCTGTGCCGAGCGTGACGACGCAGGGTGCGACTGACATGCCACATGCGATGCAGGATCACGGCCAGCTTGCGGGCGACAGTGATGATCGCGCGGCGATGGCCTCGGGTCTTTGCAAGGCGTATTCCCCAAACCTTCAACGTCGACCACTGAGCGTTGCGGGTCAGCAGCGAATGAGCCGCCACATGGATCGAGGGTTCGGAGTTCCGCTGGGGCAGTCCCGTGCACACGGCCTCCTGAACCAATCGACCTAAGAGTAAGAACGTCTGGGTGTGAACGATGGTCCGGTTGAAGCCGCAGATGACTGCTGCGCATCAAAGCGCGTCCAAAAGCATGGCTCCCCGCTCCGTCCGACCAATGTGTGCAGCGTCCGACACTGTTCGAGCCGACTGCGTAGAGAAGCGTGACTCACACCGAGGCGGTCCCAACCAGGTACTCAAACAACGCAGGAGAGCACGACGGTTGACAAACGCGCCCGATCAGAGAAGCAGACTGTCGCGACGGTCGGCTCCAGGGATGCCTGCTGTGTTCACACGGCCCATTGGGACCATTGATTTAACTGTTCGTTCCGCGCATCGCACGTGCGCGTTCAACGAAGTTCACAATAGGCGCGTGTCGGCCGGCTCGTGCCTCAGGTCGTTGTGACGGCCGTCATTAAATTTCAACGACCTGACGAGTTGGTCGGCGTCTTGCTCGATACCGTCCAGCGTGGCGATGGCCACAGCGTAGAACTTACCGCCGTTTCCCTCTGCGAAGGTGCGAATACCACAGGTCTTGCAGAAGCGATAGCGCAGGTGAGCTTCGGATTTGCCGGGCGGAATCCACGAGTAATCGGATAGGTGATCTTCGCCTTTTTCGACTTTAAAGTTGTCCGCTTGCAGGATCGCGAACCAAAAGCGCGACTTGGTGCAAATCGAGCAATTGCAGCGTATCGTTCCTTCATCGAAGTCAATCTTGGCCTCAAAGGCGACCGCGCCGCAGTGGCAGGAGCCCTGGTATGTCTTCTTCGCCATCGTGTTTCCTTGTTTCGCTTCGAGTAGAGATTGGGAATGCCCCTTGCCGGAGCTATCCCGGATCTTTCGGGCGCTCAGTTCGATCAGGCGATCCTCCGCTGTGGGTGGGTCAGCGCCGATGCTCTCGCTGATCTCGAACGAGTCGTCCGAGTTTGTACAGCATCTAAGCTGACCGTCGATAGGGCTGTGGTCGGCCAGAAGGCGCGCTTCACGGAGGTCGACATTGCGAGGCTCGCTGAGTTCCGTTAGGTGGCAAGGCCGCCTCTTATCTCAGCTTCACAACGACCTTCCCCTTGGCCCGCCCTGTTTCGATATGCGCCAGAGCCTCTGCGATTGAATCGAACGGATAGACCCGATCAACGACGGGCCGGATTTCCTCTTCATCAATGAGGCAGCCGATCTCGCGCAACTGGTCTGCGCTGGCCTTCATGAAGAGGAACGAGTAACTCACGCGACGGCGTTTTGCGGTTTCTCTGATGCGATAACTCATGAGGCGCATGACCTGCCTGACGCCCCAACTCATTCCCATCTCCCGTGCGAACTCGGGATCCGGCGGGCCCGAGATGGGATGAGCTTGCCACCGGGCTTGAGCGCGTTCAACGACTTGCGCAGCGTCTGCGCGTAGGTAGACCTCATCGCTCGGCTTGAAGCGCTGCACCCGGACTCGAAGCACCACGCCGGCGGCTTCGTTGCCCAGGACGAGGGGCAATCGATAAGGTAGAAGAAGCTTGAACTCGCCGTTTCTGATCTTCGAGTCCAGGGGTTGACGCCGGCGGCGTGGACCCGGACCAAGACATCGTCCTCTCGCAATTCGGGGTCTGGCATCTCCCCAAGTCGCCCGCTTCCCTTGCCATAGCGGTCGACGACGAACGCCTTCATGGCTGCCGAATGGCCGGCCGGGTGTCGACCATCGCGCACAACGCGGCGGTCAGCAACGCCAATCCCATCTGCAGTGCATAGACCGCATTGAAGTCGTTGCGCTGCACGGTGGCATGGCCGAGCAGCAGCACGATGATGGCGACGCCGATGACCGAACCGATCTGGCGGATCGCCTGGTTGACGGCACTCCCCACCGCGTAGTGCTGCGGGGGCAGCCTGCTGACCGCCGCCGCCGAAAGCGACGGCAGTACGAGGCCGACGCTGGCGCCGCTCATTAGGAGTCCCGGCAGCCACTGCAGGAGGTACGACGGCTCATCACCGGGAACGAGCATGAACCAGAGCGCGGTCGCGGCATACAGCAGCGCGCCGCCGATCAAGAACGGTCGGTGCCCGAAGCGACCGGCGAGCCGCCCGGTGAGCATGGCGACCGGAATCACCGTCAGCGGGCCGGGCGCGATGGCCAGCCCGGCGCGCGCCTGGCTGTAGTGCCAGACGTTGCCCATGAAGAAGAAGAAGGCGAAGAACATCATGGCGAAGGCGATGCCGAATGTCAGCGTGGCCGCGTTCACCGCGCTGTATGTCCGGTGGCGAAACAGGCCCAGGTCGACGAGCGGATCGCGCACGCTGCGCGCCCAGACGACAAATGCCACGAGCGCGATCAAGCCCGTGGCGACCGTCGCGAAGAGCTGGCTGCGGGTCCAGCTCGGCGAGTCCGCTTCGACGATGGCGAGCGCGGTCGCGCCCACGGCGATAACGAGCAGTGCCATGCCCACACCGTCGACGCGTCGACGCCCGCCGCGGCGTTCCGATTCGCGCAGCAGGGAAGCACCCCACCACAACGAGATGGCGCCGATCGGCAGGTTGATGAAGAAAGCCCACGGCCAGCCGACGTTCTGCACAACGAAGGAGCCAAGGCTCGGTCCGACGGCTGCCGCGAAGCCGCCCACTGCACCCCATAGGCTGACGGTCACCGCGCGACGGCTCTGCGGGAACGACGCCAGCACGATCGACAGGGATGCCGGGGTGAGGAGGGCGGCGCCCACCGCCTGCAGCGCGCGCGCGGCGACAAGCCAGCCCACGTTGCCCGCCAGGCCGCACAGCGCCGACGCGGCGATGAACAGCGTCACGCCGAGCAGAAATACTCGCTTCCTGCCGTGCGTATCGGCTAGCCCGCCAGCAGGGATCAGCATCGCCGCGTAGACCACCGTGTACGCGTTGAGCACCCATGACATGTCGGCAGCGCTCGCGGCCGGGAAGCCGGCGCGCAGCGCACCGAACACCGAGTACAGCATCGTGCCGTCGAGCGAGACCAGGAAGATCGCGACGCTCGCGACCCAGAAAACGGGCCATGGCGATGCGGGGCGAAGAGGCGGGTCCGCGGCGGCGGGCGCGCCGGTCAGGGTGGCATCGATCATGAGTAGCTCCGGTGTCGTCGCGATCGAGGGGGATCAAGCGAGCTGCGGCATGTAGCTCGGCCGCGGCGCAGTCAGGCCCTGCTTGACGAGTCGCGTGCGTTCGTCAGCGAGCACTTCATCCAGACCGTCCTCGAGCCCGTCGAGCGCGCGGGCGACGATCTCGTCGGGGCTGGTCTTCGGGCCCTCGAGCGCGCGCACGAGGTCGGTGTCGACGAACGCCATGTGCAGCGCCAGAACCTGGGTACGTTGCGACGCAAGCTCGTGGCGCAGCGCGTTCGTGAGCGACCAAGCCGCCGATTTGCTGGCCGCGTACGCCGCCAATTGGCCGCCGTTGATCCATGTCACGATCGACAGCACGTTGAGCAGCGCGCCGCCGCCGTTGGCGGCGAGCATCGGGGCGAAGGCGTGGCTCATCCGCAGCATGCCGAAGAAGTTGGTTTCCAGGTGCCGGCGCGCGCTCTCTTCGCTGTCCGGCGCGAGAAAGCCGCCCAGCTGGCCGACGCCGGCGTTGTTGATGACGAGCGTCACGTCGCGGGCGCGCGCGGCGGCCGCTGCCACCTCGTCGGGCTTCGTCACGTCCAGCCGAACCGGCTCGACACCGGGCTCGGTGACGGTCGAGGGATCACGCGCACCGGCGTAGACCTTGCGCGCGCCGCGAGCAAGCAGCGCGCGCGTGAAGGCGAGGCCGATGCCGCGATTGGCGCCGGTAACGAAGGCAACGGCGTTGTCGATCTTCATGAGAGTCTCCTGGATGCGGGTTGAAGTAGCTAAGGTGAATATGACGACCGTCATATTCGAGCGCGAGTGAGAGGGAGCTCATATTCGTTTGCTGTGCGGAGTCAGCTCGCCGCCGTGCTGGGTGCGTCGTACTGCTGGAGGAGCGTCTTGCGTGCCGCCGAAAGCAGCGCGCGGCCGTCGGCGTTGGCGCCCAGCGCACGCGCGAGTTGAAGCGTGCCAACGAGCGTCCCAGCCACCACGCTCGCCGTTGCGCGCGATGCGTGCGGCAAGGCTGATTGCACGCCCGCGACGAGGCGTCGGACGCGCACGGCCGACGCCTCGCGCACGGCATCCGACTGGCGCGGCATGTCGCACGCGAGCGCGGCGACTGGACACCCGGTCTCCAGAGACCCGAGGTGCTCGTCCCCGAGATAGGCCTCGACGAGCGCCCGGAAGGCGCTCACGCCCTTTGCTGCCCGGCGCTCGAGCGAGCGCGTTAGCGCCTTGCCGCTCTCACGGCCGGCCCTCTCCAGCGCCTCGACGAGCAGCGCGTCGCGTGAATCGAAGTGCGCATAGAAGCCGCCGTGGGTGAGGCCGGCCTCCTTCATGACGTCAGCGACGCCGACGCCCGCGTAGCCATTGCGCCTGATCGCGCGTGCAGCGACGTCGACGATGCGCTCGTGCGTCTCCTGCTTGCGGCTGTTCGGCGTGCGGCTCATCGGGGCATTCTAATATGACGGCAATCATATTACTCCGGCAATCGCCTGTCAACCCGCGCCCACGGCCAGGCGCTTCGAACGCGCGGCGGGTCGAATGTCGGCTCTCAGGCGCTCGTACGCTCGCGGTTTAGTTCCGCTTCGGGTCGGGTGCGTGAGTTCGCCACTGTAGGCAGCGGACATTCGACTGGTTGTCTACGCCGGCTGAGTCGCTATCGATGCCCGACGTCTGCAATACCTGCGGCACCGGTCGCTGAGCTTGAGATGACGCTGGTCCCCTCAACGACCGAAATGCAGCCGAGACCGATCGCTCAGCGTGCAGTGCGCGGTGACTGCAACCGTGCAGAGCGGACGGACGTTCGAGACGCTTGGGTGAACGTCAGCCACGGGGCGATGGCAGGCGTTAGCGAGCGACTGATTGGATCGTGGTCATGCCAGCCGGCCCGAACAGCGCCACCGCTGGCAAATCTCCAAGCTGCGGCACCAGACCCTGGTTAACAGCAGCGAGCGCCGCCCTTGCCGTATTTGCGCTCGATCGCCTGCACGAAGAAATCACTCGGCGTCAGAACTGGCGCGCCGGGATGTCGCTGCGCAGCGTGTGCGAGATAGCGTTCGTAGTCCGGCATTCCGAAGACCTGACGACAAGCCGAGCAAAGGCTGCGTGCGCGTTCGCGAAACCCTCCCTGGGCCGGCGCTCCCGAAGCGGAGTGGTTCACCTCGAGCTCGGCCATCCGGTCGTCTTCGGTTGCGGCTTTCATGCCAGCGCTCCTTGCGTGCCCGCGAGCGGGGGAATTTCTTGGGCGGTCGGATTCGCCTGCTTCAGCGCTTGCATGCAGACCTTCACAGCGAAGATGCACATTGCGACCACCAGCACGACGAAGAAGGCGCAAACGACCGCATCGAGATAGTTGTTGAAGGCGACGCGCTGCATTTCCGCGATCGACTTGGCTGGTGCGAGCACGGTCCCTTGCGCGGCTGCGTCACTGAACTTGCGCGCCAGCGACAGGAAGCCGATCTTGGGGTCGGGATCGAAGATCTTCTGCACGCCGGCGGTCAGCGTGGTGATCAGCAGCCAGGCCGTGGGCACCAACGTGACCCAGACGTAGCGCTGGCGCTTCATCTTCACGAGCACGCTCGTGCAAAGCAGCAGGGCGATGCCGGCCAGCATTTGGTTGCCGACGCCAAAGAGCTGCCACAGCGTGTTGATGCCGCCGAGCGGATCGACCACGCCTTGATAGAGGAAGTACCCCCAGAGTCCCACGCACAGGCCGGTGCCGAGGAGGTTGGCGGGCAGGTACTCGGTGTTGCCGAGTGGCTTGTACACGTGCCCGAGCATGTCCTGGATCATGAACCGTCCCACCCTCGTGCCGGCGTCGACCGCCGTCAGGATGAACAGCGCCTCGAAAAGGATCGCGAAGTGGTACCAGAACGCCTCCATGGCTTTGCCGCCCAGGGCCTGGCCGAGGATCTGAGCCATGCCGACCGCCAGCGTCGGTGCACCGCCGGCGCGCGACAGGATGCTGGTCTCGCCGATGTCCTTGGCGGTCTGGGTGATCATGTCCGGGGTAATCGTGAAGCCCCAGCCGGAGATGACCTGCGCCGCATTGGCGGCGGTCGTGCCGATGATCGCAGTGGGTGCGTTCATCGCGAAGTAGATGCCGGGGTCGAGCACGCACGCGGCCGTGAGTGCCATCACCGCGACGAACGACTCGGCAAGCATGCCGCCGAAGCCGATCAGGCGCATATGGGATTCGTTCTCGATCATCTTCGGTGTCGTGCCCGAAGAGATCAGCGAATGAAAGCCCGAGACAGCTCCGCACGCGATGGTGATGAAGAGGAACGGGAACAGCTTGCCGGAGAAGACCGGCCCCGTACCGTCGAGGAACCGGGTGGTGGCCGGCATCGCCAGCTTCGGTGCAACGTAGTAGATGCCGATCGCCAGTGCGACGATCGTGCCGATCTTGAGGAAGGTGCTCAGGTAGTCGCGCGGCGCGAGCATCAGCCACACCGGGAGGCTCGCGGCAATGGCCCCGTAGATGATCAACGCCCAGGCCAGCTGCTCGCCGCTGAGGGTGAACAGCGGCGCCCAGCTGGGACTTTCGGCGACGGCGCGTCCCAGGACGATCGACAGCAGCAGCAGCGCCACGCCGAACGCCGAGGCTTCACCCACGTGTCCCGGTCGGATGAACCGCATGTAGCAGCCCATCAGCAGTGCGATGGGAATCGTCGCGAAGATCGTGAAGAGGCCCCAGGGGCTCGCGGTCAGCGCCTTGACCACCACCAGCGCCAGCACGGCGAGGATGATGATCATGATCGCCAGCACGCCGACCAGAGCGAGCGAGCCGGGGATGGGCCCGAGCTCCATCTTGATCATTTCGCCCAGCGACTTGCCGTCGCGTCGAACGGACACGAACAGGACGATGAAGTCCTGCACGGCACCGGCGACTACGACCCCGGCAAGGATCCACAGCGTGCCGGGAAGAAATCCCATCTGCGCGGCGAGGACCGGCCCGACCAGCGGGCCGGCGCCCGCGATGGCGGCGAAGTGGTGACCGTAGAGAACCCACTTGTTGGTCGGCACGTAGTCCAGGCCGTCGTTGTGCCGGACGGCCGGCGTCGGGCGCGACGGGTCCACCTGGAGGACCTTGTCGGCGATGAATTTGCTGTAGAAGCGGTAGGCGATGAGATAGACGCTGAGCGCTGCCGTGACGAGCCAGACGGCGTTGACGCTTTCACCGCGGCCGAGGGCGAGTGCGGCAAAGGAGAACGCCCCGATGATGGCAATGGCTGGCCAAAGCAGAAAAGACACGAGCCTGTTCACGACGCCGCTCCTTGGGGAGAACTCATCCGGGATTGGCAATCGCCGCGCCGAAGACGCTCCCCTTCACGATCTTTCGCCTTAGCACCGCGACGCCATCCCATGTCGAGCATCACGTCGTACGGCGTGATCGTCCCAAGCGGTCGAATGACATCTCATCACGCGGCTGATCCGTAGTTCATGATGTTCTCGCGCTTTCCGTGCGTCAAGTCGCTCAATTCGTTCATCACCCGGGTTCAAGAATCGCCACTGGCTCGGAGCCCAGGTCCGAGGCCGACATCGCCGCGATCCACCAGTCACTCTTCCCCACGCTGCTCGGGGGTGTCGCGAGTTTGCCGGTTGGTGAACAGAGCGGCACGTTAGACCATGGTCAACGTACGACTGCTCCTGGCTATAAGCCGTCGACTGCAAGCGTCCGTTTTGAGGCAACGAGACGGCGCAAAGTCCTACCCGAGTCGAGCGCGGCTGGTTGGGACCGGGGCGGACTCAATTACCGTTTCGTAAGATCACTGCGAGGGACGCGGCGGGCGACAGCCTGTATCCGGTGACGGACATCAACCGAAGCTCGCGCAACTGGAGAAATTGCTGCGCTAGTGCTTCCCATCTCCCGTGGACCAACCACAACGCAGAGCGCCCTGCCAAGCACATGAAACCATCCCTTGAACTTTCAAAGACGCGCGCTCTGAGAGTCCAATGCCGACGCCTCGAAGCGTGCTGAAGGGTGCGGATGAACGCGCTGCGCGGACTGGCGATCTTGCTCCTGTTGCAAGCGATCGGAGAGTCGCTGACTCACGCCTTGTCGTTGCCGTTCCCAGGCCCCGTGGTCGGAATGATTCTTCTGCTGCCGGCGCTGCGCTGGCCTTGGGTGCGCGAGTCGGTCTCGGCGGTGGCCGAGTTCCTGCTGGCGCACCTGTCGCTGCTCTTTGTTCCCGTCGGCGTCGGCGTCATCACGCACCTCGACCTCGTCGCGGCGCACGGTGTCGCGCTGGTGCTGGTCATCGTCGTGTCGACGTGGATCGGCATGGCGGTGACGGCGCTGGTGCTGCGCGCGCTTCTGCGCAAGGACGGCAGCGATGCCTGACTTTGTCCAGCTGTGGGTGTACCTATCGTCGACGCCGCTCTTCGGCCTGACGGCGACGCTCGTGACCTACGTGATCGCGCAGGCGATCTACGCACGGCTTGGCCACAAGCCGCTCGCCAATCCGGTGCTGTGGTCGGTCATCGTCATCGGCGCGGTGCTGTGGATCACGAGGACACCGTACCCGACGTACTTCGCCGGGGCGCAGTTCATCCACGTGATGCTCGGGCCGGCCGTGGTCGCGCTGGCGTGGCCGCTCTATCAGCGGGCGGCGGAGGTCCGCCGCCGGGGTCTGGCCGTTGTCACCGCCGCGCTCGTTGGCGGCGCGGCTGCCGGAGGCAGCGCGGTGGCCCTCGCATGGCTGTGCGGCTTGCCGGCCGAGGTCGTGAAGTCGCTTGCGCCGAAGTCAGTCACAGCGCCTGTGGCGATGGGCATCGCCGAGCGGCTCGGCGGCGTGCCGGCGCTCGCCGCGGTGTTCGCAGTGCTCACGGGGCTCGTCGGTGCGCTCTCGGCGCGCTATCTCTTCAACGCGCTGCGCATTC
>Ga0068863_100007459_pt1 | contig 10706 bp, 10 predicted proteins | sample KBSSwiS62_FD_66596 | JGI IMG/M metagenome (GOLD analysis project Ga0068863, IMG submission 66596) | Switchgrass rhizosphere microbial communities from Kellogg Biological Station, Michigan, USA - KBS Switchgrass S6-2 | ecosystem: Host-associated > Plants > Roots > Rhizosphere > Soil ...
AGAGAATCGCCATAAGAGATCGGAGGGGCCTGCCCTCCGTTTTCGAAGTCATAGGGTCATTTCCTGCGGAAACGCTTAGGCTCTCGGCAGAACTGCGTCGGATATTGAATGCGCTCATACACTCGGCAATTTGGGGATGCGATCATTCACGTCTCGTACGCTAACGCCGCAGATTCTTCCCTTCACAGTTTCCGATCGGCCTCCTATGAGGCGCGAGTGATGACCGGTCGTACCTCAACCTTCGCCTTCCGACTGTAAGGTCCCAATGGCGTCTACAGTCTTATGCAACCATAATCGAGTAAGAGCCGAGGACTGATAGAACTGACAGTTATTGTCGTCGTCAACATTCAGCTAAGGAATATATGTGCGAAACCACATTCCCAGAGCCTTGAGCAGTTTCACTCAATACATCCGGCTCCATTCCCGTTTCGGCTCCCTACTTTGTGGAGCGACTTGTTCACACGATGACCCTGAACTGGATGCCAATCAGAATTCTCCTCATTCCAGGGTGATGCGTCGAGTGTCATGACGGAGAGTGAGATGGATGCGAATGCGGAATACTCTCGTGGGACTCGGTTTGGGCTCAGCCGGTTTGCTTTTGCCGTTTGTCAGCCTCCTATCCGCTGAGGCACCCCAGGTATCCGGGTCCGCGTGGATCGCGCCGATTGAGTGCTCTCGTGACCCGCGGGGTACTTCCCTAATTCAAATTGCCTCTTCCAAATACAGCGCGAACGAAAAGCCCCCCTCCTGGCAACACGTTTACACGTCCGCCAGCACAGAACCTGCAGAGACACAAGACGGGAGCACCAAAGGAGCTTTACAGAAAGACGTTTCGTGCAAAGCTCAAAAGCAGGGCCAGAAAACCAAAAAACAGAAGCGAGGTTCAATCGTCGCCGCGCCGATACCTATCGCCAGTCCCGCGATTGGTTCTGGAGTCGTGCTCGCCGGAGGGTATATTTTTTCTCTTCGGAAATCGGACACCGTGTCGCAGCCGTCCACAGTCGGCGCCGCCGTTCTGGCCACTGATAACGGAAGTCGGGCATGGGGGTCGGGAGGAGAGTTTTACTTTAAGCAGGACACCTATCACCTTACAGCGATCTACTTCCGCGGAAACATCAACTACGACTTCTATGGCATCGGAACTGCCTCCGGCAGTGCTGGACGCAAGTTGCCTCTCAAGCAGACCGGGGAGATGTTCCTAGGAGGCTTCCTATACAAGCTCGGCTGGAAGTTCTCTGCTGGTCCTCGACTTCTGACCGGGAACTCAACCATCGCACTGAGATCATCGAGCGATAACGCCCTGCCTCCGCCGCCTGATGTTGGTCTTCACACTAGGCTGACGGGACTGGGGTTCCGCATCAATCGCGACACCCGTGGCAACAGGTTCTACCCAACCGGGGGAACACTCTTCGACTTTACGTCCATGTTCTTCTCCAAAGTGCTTGGCGGTAAGTATTCATTTGACTCATACCGCTTGATGTTCAACTACTATCGCCGTCTGGGGAAGAAGCACGTTCTAGCCTACAACCTTTACGCGTGCGCCACGGCCGGAGACCCGCCCTTTTATGGTGAGTGCATCTACGGTACGAACAATGAGTTGCGAGGCTATACCGCAGGGAGATATATCGATCGGGACATGATCGCCACTCAAGTGGAGTACCGACTAGCCTTGCCTTGGCGATTTGGAGTCGTACTCTTTGGTGGCCTCGGCGAGGTTGCGCCCAGCTTAGCGGAATTTAGAACGGACAATATTCTTCCGGCCGCCGGTGGCGGCTTGAGATTCAAAGTCAGCTCAAAATACAACCTCAACTTCCGAGCAGATCTTGCACAAGGCAAAGACGGGCACACATTCAGCATGGGTATCGGCGAAGCCTTCTAGATATCGCGATTTGCGACAAGCATGAACTAGCTACGGGGGAGGACAAACAGAACACTCTCATGACAGTCATCGGCTCGAAGAGCGCTGCGCTTAGGTAGTAGCGGAGGAATTTTGATGAAAGCAAGGCCGAGGGTACTGGCGGTCGACGTCGGAGGGACTAAGGTGAAGATTCTTGCGACCGGCCAGGCTGAACCGCGAAAATTTGCGTCCGGCAAAGACTTGACGCCCCGCAAGATGGTGGGATCCGCAACTCAGATCCAAAGGGGCCAACTCGTGCCTAAGGCGCGGCTATGATCCTGGGACCCGAGTCGTTGGAAGCGATTACAATCTTGGCGCTGGAATTCGGCCAGTTACAGATGGAAGCCGGTGCCAGCGCCCGTCATGTGGACGAGATGACAACACAGGTGGCCGTCGGGCTGGGGGCTGAGCGCGTGGACCTCCGAGTGGACTACGAGTCGCTCGCAATCACTGTCGGCGTCGGACCCGACGCAGTCACTCGGATCTGCAGACTTGGTCCGTTCAGTGTAAACGAGACCCTTCATCGTGCCTTGAGTGATGCCGCAGCACGGATCGGACAAGGAGGCTTCAATCTAACTGAGGCTCGTGCGGAACTCACACATCTCCGGCAGAGTTCTCCAAGGCACCCCGATTGGTTCGTGGCTGTCGCGGTCGGTGTAGCGTGTGCCGCCTTCGGCCGGTTACTGGGAGTGGACTGGGCGGGGGTGGCACCGATCCTTATCGCATCGGCGGTCGGCCAGATGGTCCGGCGGCAACTGGCATTGCATCACGTCAACGTCTTCATCTCGGCCACAGCAGTTGCGTTTCTGGGATCCACTTTGTGCGGATTGGGCGCACGCTGGGCGGGCAGCCAGACACTAGCCACGGACATAATAGCTCCCGTGCTTCTAATAGTGCCCGGCGTACCAGCGTTCAATGCAGAGTACGACATTCTCGAAGGACACCCAACCATAGGTGGCTCTCGCGCTATCTGGGTAGTCGTGATCGTGGTCTTCATGACGGTCGGCGTGTGGCTCGCCCAAGGTCTTTTGGGAGTGCGACGCTAACATGGACCTCTCACGGTTGGTACAGAACGCTGTTTGTGGAGGCCTGGCTGCGGCGGGCTTTGGTGTGCTGTTCAACGTTAGCTTTCGGGGGCTGACGTGGTGTGCCGCTAGTGGGGCACTCGCGCTGGCATTGCGCACTGTCGCCCTTGACGGAGGCTGGAGCATGGAATTGGCGTCCTTCGTCGCTGCCTTGGCAGTCGGTGCGGCAGTGCAACTAGTTCCGTCGCGCTTCCCAGTTTCGCGCAATGCACTTCACGTCGTCGGCTGTGTTCCGATGATTCCGGGCGCTTTCGCGGCCAAGGCCATCCTTGGGCTGTTCGCGATCAGCTCGCAGCATCCCGCCACCAATGAAACGTTCATCGCGGCCTTGGATAATGCTCTGCGCGTGACGCTAACTACGGGGGCTCTTGGTGCGGGGGTTGCTATTCCAAGCCTTCTACTGCGTGCCCAAAATGATTCACGTTGATTCCGCCGCCTGAATAATCGGACGGACCTGGCTCCAAGCTCACCGCGAACACTGGGGTTGACACTTTGCAATGCGTCAATCAGTGAAACGGCGACGTTAAAACAGGTATGGAATCATGACGCATCGCTGTGTTGCCACGCTGTTTTGAACGCATGCAGTGCGTATAGTGCGTCTTCCAGGGCTTCCTTCTCTTCGGCGGTTCCGTCAGCATAGAAGACTTCTAGTCTTCTCGCTATCACTACCGCTTTAGCTACCGAGATTCGCTGCGGGAGAACCTTTTTGTCAGTTTCAAGAATGGTGGCCCTGTACAGAGGTCTCCAATCGGTACGCTTCAGACCTGGGGAAAATGCCGTAGTCATAACCGAACTCAACGAGAAAAAGGTTGGACGGAGAGCGTTCCGCCGTTTGATTTGCGTTTCAACAAGCAGGCTGCCTGTTTCTGTCCTCACGAGACTGCTAGGACACCTTTGTGAGCTTCTTGTGTCACGATAGAACCGCTACCTGCGATTTGTGCCGCCATCTCCGCCAAACGGGCAGAGTAACCCATTTCGTTGTCATACCAGGCTGCCACGGATAGCAATTCGCCTTGAACGGCTGTCAGCGGCAGATCGACGATCGAAGAATGTGAATCTCCGAGGATACGAGAAGACGCCCATTCGTCTTCCAGCACACCCATAACGCCCTTGAGTGGTGGAACCGACGCCGCCTTGCGGAAAGCGTCGTTGACCTCCTCGACGGTTACCTGACGCTCGGTGAGCAGGTTTAGCTCGGCGATACTACCCGTGCGTGTGGGAACGCGGTAGGCCTTGCCCGTTATCTTGAGGCCTGTCCAGATGAAGGAAAGAGCACGCGCTGCGCCAGACGAAGATGGGATGATGTTCTCGGTCGCAGCCCACGAATCACGACGATCTTTCATTGGTTGGTCAGTCAACGATTGAGTATTGGTGTAGGCATGGATCGTAGAGAAAAGACCAGACCTTATCCCGAAATTCTCAATCACAACCTTGACTACTGGAGCGAGCGCATTTGTGGTGCAACTGGCCATACTGACGATCTTGTGTTTCTTTGCGTCGAATTTTTCAACGTTGATGCCCGGTAGTAACACTGCGTCACAGTCTTCTTGCGTTTTGCTCGGCGCACTCACTAGCACGTGCTTGGCCCCGGCATCAAGGTGCGCCTGAGCACCGGACCGAGTGGTGGCACGCCCAGTACAATCGATTACGACGTCTACGCCGAGCGCACGCCAGTTCGGCAGGCCCTTCACAGAATCGAAGTAAGGGATCTCGCGGCCACCGATCACGAAGCAGGTATCTTTCGCTCTGACGTCCTCCGTCCAGCGGCCATAGTTGGAATCAACCTCAAAGAGCGCAGCCAAGATCGAAATGTCCTTGATATCCGAGATAGACACTGGGACGAAGAGGCCCTGCTTGAGGGCAACCTTCATCAAAGAACGTCCGATGCGACCAAACCCATGAATTGCTATATTGGCCATAACGTTTCTACCTCTTCTTCATGCGGCAGCATCGGCCACCATTGTGGGCCTAATGCCTCTCCCATATTTTTGGAAGTTGCTTTGGAATAGTTCGAACAATTTCTTCGCCTTGGAATCGTAGGCAGCTTTGTCAGCCCACGCCTGACGAGGCAGGAGGATCTCGCCTGGCACCCCTGGACATTCAGAAACGACGGTGAAGCCAAAAACCGGATCGGGCACCGTACTCACGGTTGGCAGCGTACCGTTATGGATCGCGTCGATGATGGCGCGCGTGTATGCCAGCTTGATGCGACTGCCGACTCCATACGCTCCGCCGCTCCACCCGGTATTTACCAGCCACACTCGTGTTTCGTGCTTCCTGAGTTTCTCTGCTAACAGTTCAGCGTATTTCTTGGGATGCCAGACCAGGAATGGCCCTCCGAAACACGGTGAGAACGTCGCGGTTGGTTCTTTGATACCTACTTCAGTGCCCGCCACTTTCGCAGTGTATCCACTGATGAAGTGAAACATTGCCTGCTCAGGAGTGAGTGAGCTAACTGGTGGCAGCACTCCGAATGCGTCACAGGTGAGGAAAATCACATCGGTCGGATGTCCGGCAACGCACGGAATCAGACTGTTACGAATGAAGTTGATCGGATAGGCGCCTCGGGTATTCTCGGTAATGCTGACGTCGGCGTAGTCGACGCTATGGTCTTCTTCCAGAACAACATTCTCCAGAACAGCGCCGAATCGTAGAGCAGAGAATATGTCCGGCTCAGATTCACTGGTTAGGTTGACGGCCTTCGCGTAGCAACCGCCTTCAATATTGAAGATGCCATCGTCGCCCCAGCAATGCTCGTCGTCTCCAATGAGATATCGCTTGGGATCAGCAGAGAGGGTGGTTTTTCCTGTGCCGCTCAATCCGAAAAGCAATGACGAACGTCGCGTCTGCTTGTCTGCAGTCGCTGAGCAGTGCATCGAGAGGACGCCACGTTTATACGCGAAATAGTTGGCCACGGTGAATACGCCCTTCTTCATCTCGCCGGCATATTCAGTTCCAAGGATCACGAGTTCCCGGTCTTCAAGACTAAGGCTGATGCAAGTCTTCGATCCGACATCCTCCATAAGGCGGTCCGCCGGAAAGGCGCCAGCGTTGTAGACCACGAAATCCGCCTGATTAAAGGCTGAGAGTTCTTCGGTTGTCGGCCGGATGAGCATCGTATGCATAAAAAGCGCATGATACGGTCTCGAACAAATCACACGGACCTTAATGCGGTACTTCGGATCCCAGCCAGCAAAGCCATCGAAGCAGTAAAGTCGCTCGCAGATGTTGAGGTAGTCAAGAGCGCGCTGGCGGACTGCCCTAAACGACTTTGGATCGAGCGGAACGTTGGTTGTACCCCACCAGACCTCTTTTTCGGAGGAGGAATTCTTGACGATGCGTTTGTCCTTGGGTGAACGACCAGTTTTCTCTCCCGAATACGCGACGAGAGCGCCATTCTCTGCAATGGTCGCGTCCCTGTCATAGCGGATCGCATGTTCGTACAAGACACTGGGTGGGAGATTGCGGTGGATTTCCTTCGCGCTTAGTTCAAGCCGCCCCAGATCGAATGAATCCATAAGCCAATACCTCTTCTCCACTTCGTCATCACACACGAATGCTTCTTCTTGTTCTTGACGCCGAAGACTACCGCTAAGCACTCCGACCTGCCTACTGACAAAAACACTAGTCACAACTGGGGACTCAGTTGGAACGTGGTCGAACACTCAATGCATAGGAAATTCAAATCTCACGTCACGTGTCCCGGCAATCGCGGAAACGGCCGCATTTCCACGTACAAGCAGAAACCGCGCTTTGCTTCTGTAAAAAGGGGTCACAACAACTAAGACCCGAAGCCAGCCACCAAGGGTAGTGAAAAATGTTACGCTTCTACGCCGCAACCGCCCTGATCCCGCCCTTTGTATCCTTTTCAGCTGCAGTGGGTTTCTTTCCAATTATTTCGCCCTCTGCTCGGAGCCAATCTTCGACATCGTGACCGTCTTCGCAGCCGCGTTCCTCGTAAAATCGATAGGCACGAGCACGAATTATGCTCTCGGTCAATTCGAGGGAAACTTCGGTGGGCTTCGAGATTGAGCCCTCTGCAGTTTTAGATCCCATGGGACACCTCCAGCAAAGACGACAACACAAGGGACTGTAAGCTCCGTGAGAGAGTGGCGACTAGCAGTATTGACAGAGACACTCTTCACAATCTGCCACGATTTGAATCAGTTGATGTGACGGGCAAGGCCGGCATCGATCTGGTGACGTGAAATATCGTTTGAACGTTGTGCGATATTTGAACAGTTGTTGAATTCCTGTCAGAACCGCAAAGTGATTCCACCGGTGAAATCGAACTCGTCGAGGTAGTGGTTTACTGCCCACGGCCCAGCACCCGCCCCAGAACGGGTCTCACCAATATCCACCATCCGTGGTAGTGACGCGCAGCAGCTTCCAAGGCTATTTGTCTCAAAGCGGTTACTTATCTGGCAGCGGCCAAGAAAGTGAACCATGTTGGTAGTTTTGACAGTTTTGCTCGCCCATGGCGGTCGGGTAGCCTCAGAGCAAATCCTCGAACTAGGGGACATTGACGATGAAGATAAAGACAATCCCAATCCTCCTGTTAGCGGTTGGTGGTTTTTTTCTCACCCCCGTACTCTCCTTGGCGCAACACAACTTTGAAATCGGCGGGTACATTGGGGGACAAATCAATGGTGGGGTGGATCTCTCAACTACCTTGTTTCATCGCATCGAAGTTCAGAACGGAACCAACTATGGCATCACAGCAGGTTATCTGCTTGGCGAGCTCGGCGAAGCCGAGTTTCAATGGAACCACAACAATGCCGGCACCACAGCCCAACCGATAGGCGGCGGCACCAGCGTCACAGTGTTCAATCTGACGCAGAACCAATACATGGGAAATTTCCTTTTTCACGCAAAGGACCGAGAGTCGAAGGTGAGGCCCTTTCTCTTAATTGGCCTCGGAGCAAACTCCCTTTCTGCGGACCGGAGCGGCGTCCAAGGGTCGACCCGCTTTACTTTTGCGATTGGTGCTGGCGCAAAATACAACATGGGTAACCATTTTGGGCTTCGGGGCCAGTTTAGATATGCTCCAACCTATCTCACCACAACGAGTAATGGTGGATATTGGTGCGACCCGTTCTGGGGCGGGTGCTGGGTAACTGGGAACTCCCACTATCTCAACGGGTTCGATATTACTGGCGGTGTCACGCTTCGGTTCTGAAGCATCTCCAGTAGGGGGATTCTGGCTTGCACAGACGCCCGCGTTCGGATTCTATGGCCTATCTCCTATGCATACCCTTCTTCAACACTGAAGCAATTCACGGCCTCTTCAGGACGTTACCTCGACGGGGCTTCGCCACAATTCGATGGAACTTTACAGAATTGACTATTTTTCTTGTACAGATTGTCGCATTGTCGAAAACCATGAAGGGCAAAGAGCATACTCGCAAACAGGTACAGGCTGTCCGTTGCCCATCTTGTGGAGCCGGCCCGGGCTCAAAGGCGAACAGTCACTCGCAGGAAGGTAGCCGATATTGAAGTACCGCCGCCGGTGCTGGTGTTCTGTGCGTTCGCCAGTTCCAAAAGCTGGTTGTGGAGTTCTTCCACTTTTCCGCTCTTTGCAGCTGCCTCATACGCGTTCATGGTCGGGCCATAGAATCGTCTGAAGGATTCGATTAGATCTGCCGGACTCTTATCGGGCGAAATGAAGTGGAACGCGTCCTTGACCATGGATATTTTTTCCTTGGGTATTCCGGCCCGACCAAAACGCTCGATGATGTGAGTATCCACACCCCAGGTCATGGGACTGATGAACCCTTCCGGCGGTGGAGGGGTAAAAGTCGAACTTATCTTCAGCAGCTGCGACACGAATGAAGTTGGATCGTTGGGGATCCAGTTGCCCACTACGATGTGGCCACCTGGTTTCGTGACCCGGACCATCTCCTTGGCTACGTCGAAGGGTTTGGGTGCAAACATCGCGCCAAATACAGAGAGGGTCAAATCAAATGTATGGTCGCTGACCCCCTGCAAGTTGCAGGCATCTCCCTCTTGAAATTTGAGCCGGTTGAGGCCCTCCGCCGCAGCCCGTTTGTTCCCGGCGTCAACGAGGTTCTTGGCGATGTCGATTCCAACCACCTCAGCCCCCAAACGGGCGAGAGGAACCGCCGTAGTGCCGTCTCCGCAGCCGAGGTCCAAAACCCGTAGCGGCGTCGTTATTCCGAGAGACTTGACGAGTGCTTCTCCAGATTGACGCATTAAAGCGGCAATCTCGGTAAAGTCGCCTTTCTCCCACAATGCTTTGTTTGGATTCATGATCGCTCGTTTATCTCGATCTTTGAAGCTGACCAAGTGTGTGGCCGCGTGCCATACTGCCGAGATCGATTTTAGCAAAACGCAAGGAATTGGCCCTGCCGTCTACTGCGGAGCGAACCAAGCCGTAACAACACGAAGAAGAACATCGACAGAGGTGCGACAACTGCCAACCGCATTTTGCCGTGTTTATGGAACGGTTGGAACCTCGCTAACGGATTTCCCTTGTAGAACCCAATTGGCACCTTGGTTGGAGCAACGGGGATTGGCGCAAAGCGGCAGGTCCCAGCATCCTGCTCAAGCACGCGACTTGAAAAATCGAATCGCCAAAACCACGATTATCAGTATCGCAACGATTTCAGCGATCCTCTCAGCGGCACGGGAAATTCTCCCTGACTCTTTTGAAGCGAGTTTAGGCCCGTTAATCTGCGACCTATTTCACTAGCACCTGATCGACCAGCTGGCTAACAGCGCGATGCGCCTCTCCGATCGCTGTACGATGATCTGGCGTGCCGGATAGGTCTGTATTCGCAAATGCGATTCGTCCAAAGGGTGCGGACCGCAAAATATCCCGTGCTGGAGGCTTTCCGTTGCTGCCGAAGAAGAATCCGGGCTGCGGGCTCACATATGCATGTCCCCAGCGGTTCAGAACAATGCCGGCAATATCGCGAGCTGCATCGAACCCGTATGCCGAGAACATCTCGCTCAATTGTGTGCGGATCAGTCGCTCGTAATCACGAAAGGGAGTAGTCAGCAGCTGACGACGTCCCCAATCCCCCTGATCCTGGAGCGGCAAACCGTAGCGCGGGAAAAGAACCTTAAGCGTGAGCACGACGGGAGAGTCCGGACCGATTGTCTTTGTGTCGGTCGAAAATAACGGAACCTTTCGAACCGCCGTAAAGCTCCCCAATCCTTCAAACCACTGGCAGCCCGAGATACCCAATTTGTACAGAAAGCGCCAGTTGCGCAGAGCTACGTTCGCCATCATGCATGGTGAGCGATAGAACTGATCGTAAGCTTTGCGATGGGTGTCAGGCAGGTCGCGAATCACGCGCTTCGTCGTCCAACAGCCTCCCGCCATGACAACCGATCGCGCTTTGACACGGTACAGCTTGCCGGCGCGCGCGTACGCGATAGTAACGAAATTCGATGTTGACGGCTTGCCTTCATGCTGCACCCATACCGCCGTGCTCGCCAGTCGAATTCGAGTTGCCTGACCGGGGCGATCTAGCGCTTGAAAGTTAATGTTGTTACGGCAGACGGCCTCGAGCGAGTTGGGACCAGGAATCGAATCCGGGATGAGTCTCTTCACCATATGCCGCGCAATTCCATCGTTTCCGCCCGAAAACGAGAGCGCAGGTTCACCCATCGAGCGATCTACATCAAAGGCATAAATGCAGTACGCGGAGACCACGTCCGGTCCCGCTCCGAACCCGCCGCCCTCCTCGGCCATAAAT
>Ga0068863_100007465_pt1 | contig 10703 bp, 8 predicted proteins | sample KBSSwiS62_FD_66596 | JGI IMG/M metagenome (GOLD analysis project Ga0068863, IMG submission 66596) | Switchgrass rhizosphere microbial communities from Kellogg Biological Station, Michigan, USA - KBS Switchgrass S6-2 | ecosystem: Host-associated > Plants > Roots > Rhizosphere > Soil ...
GCGCGGTTGAATCCGCCCTCGGCCGCCGTGTACCAGATCTCCGATCCGTCCGGTTTCCACGAAAGCCCCTGCGCCGTGGCATAGAGCGGCGAGAGGCTCCGTTTCTTTCCTTCCCGGTCGACGACCGCCACGACGCCGCCATCGTCCGACGGATAGGGATGATCGATGAAGGCCACGAGATCTCCGCCCGGCGAAACCCGGGGATTCTGGACCCAGCCGCTCGTTTCGTAGAGCGTCTTCCCGATCGGAAACTCGAGGCGGTTCTTGGCTCCGGCATCGCGGACGATCGCGAGGCTCTTCCCGTCGGGCCCCCAGTCGGCCATCTGGACGTCGTCGAGAATGTCGCGCGGCGCGCCGCCCGCGATCGAGATGCGGGCCAGGCGCCCCGTCCGGGTGAATGCCGCCACAGCCCTCCGATTCAGGGAGACCGCCATCTCGCCGGATTTCGACATCGCCAGGATCTCCGACTCGGCGAGCCCGAAGGGACGCGACTCGGGACTCTCGGGCCGGTTGATGAAGATCTCGAACGGCTTGCCCTCCCAGGCGGCCGAATAGACGATCGTCTGACCGTCGGGCGCGAAGAGGGAGCCGCCGACTTCGCCGCGCGAAAACGTGATCTGGCGGAAGGAGGGTGGAGCGACGTACGCGGACTTTCTCCCCGCTGCGAAAGCGAAGAACCCCGCGATCGCGGCGGAAACGAGCGCCGTGGCCGCGAGCAGCGGCAGGGTGCGGCGCTTTCCCTGCGCCGGCACGCGCGATGCTCCCGTCGCCGTGCCCGGCGCCGAGAGGCCCGACAGCGCCTCGAGGTCGAAGGCGAGGTCGCGCGCCGATTCGAAGCGCTCTTCGGGGTTCTTCTCGAGACAGTGCCGCACGATCCGGTCGAGCCCGGGGTGCACGTCCTTGTTGGTTTGCGACAGATCCGGCGGCTCCTTCGTCAGGATCGCCGTGATCGTGTCGGCGGCGGAGTCTCCGCGGAACGCTTTCTGACCCGAGAGCATCTCGTAGAGGATCGTGCCGAACGCGAAAAGGTCGCTGCGCTTGTCGGCCGGTTTGCCGCGCACCTGTTCGGGCGACATGTACCCCATCGTCCCCAGGACGACACCCGGCTGGGTGCCTCCCGAGACCGTCTGCATGTCGGTCTTGCCGTCCTCGTCGGTTTCCGTCTTGAGCTTGGCCAGTCCGAAGTCGAGGATCTTGACCCGCCCGTCCCTCGTGAGGAACAGGTTCTCGGGCTTGAGGTCCCGGTGCACGATGCCCTTCTCGTGCGCGGCGGCGAGTCCCTTCGCAATCTGCACCGCGTAATCGATCGCCTTGCGGGGAGGCACCGGCCCGGTGGAGATCCGCTGGCGCAACGTCTCCCCCTCGAGGAGTTCCGTCACGATATAGGGCGCGCCGTCGGCCGATCCGATGTCGTAGACCGACGTGATGTTGGGATGATTGAGTACTCCGGCCGCCCGGGCCTCCTGCTCGAAGCGGCGCAGGCGATCGGCATCCTGGGAAAACGTTGGTGGCAGCACCTTGATCGCCACGTCGCGCCCGAGCCGCGGGTCCTTCGCACGGTACACCTCTCCCATCCCACCCGCGCCGATCGGGGCAAGGATCTCGTAGGGCCCGAGCCTGGCTCCTGCAGAAAGTGTCATTGGATCAGCGCGGGAATTCTAACCCCTCGTCGCTTCCTCTCGCTCGTCCCTCGCTCGCTCACGCTCCCGCGGCGCGAACCTCCTCCCTCCCTACGGTCGGGAGACTATTCGCGCCGCGATCATTAGAGGCGATCTCGCGGACCTGGGACAGGAGTGCTGAGGGACCTACTCGTAACGAAGGGCCTCGATGGGATCGAGGCGCGAGGCTTTCACGGCCGGGTAGAGGCCGAAGAAGATGCCGACCGAGATCGACACGACGAGGCCCACCACGATCGACCAGAGCGGCGTTTCGGCCGGCAGCGCGTCGAAGGCCTTCTTGATGCCCGCGGGGACGGCGACGCCGATGATCACGCCGATGACGCCGCCGATCAGCGACAGCGTCGTGGCCTCGGTCAGGAACTGCAGGACGATGTCGCGGCGGAACGCCCCGACCGCCTTGCGCACGCCGATCTCCTTCGTGCGCTCGGTGACCGAGACCAGCATGATGTTCATCACGCCCACGCCGCCGATCAGCAGCGAGACGAAGGCGATGAACACCATCGCGAGCGTGATGCCCTGCGTGATCCCCTGGAAGCTCTCGATCATCTTGTCCGGCGTGACGATGCCGAAGTCGTCCGCCTGGTCGAAGCGCACGTGCCGCCGCGTCCGCAGCACCGCGCGGACCTTGTCGATCAGGGCGGGGACCTGCTCCGGGCCATAGGGCACCGTGGCGATGCGCAGGGCGTCGCCGTGGGAGCCGCCCGCGCGGATCCACGGGAAGCGGCGGTCGAACGTCGTCAGCGGAATGGCGACGAAGGCGTCCTGGGACTCGCCGAACATCTTTCCCTTGTTCTCGAAGACGCCGATCACCGTGTAGGTGTCGTGGCCGAGCTGGATGCGCTTGTCCAGGGGATCCTCGCGGGGAAAGAGCTTCTCGGCGATCTCGGAGCCGAGGACGACGACGTCGGCCGCGTGCTCGACGTCGAGCTCCGTGAGGAAGCGCCCGCGTTCCACGAAGCGGCTGGTGGCCACCGCATACGGCTCCATCACGCCGAAGACGCGCGGCGACTGGACCTCGTTCTTGCCGTAGCGGAGGTGGTAGTCCGTGTTGTCCCAGAGGTAGCGCTGGGGCGAAACGGCCCGCGCCTCCGGCACCTGCGCGCGGATGGCCGCCGCGTCCTCGAGCGTGAGGTCTTTGCGGCGCATCTCCGACTCCGGCCGCGGCCCGCCCGGCCCGAAGCGCGGCTCGTACTTCTGGACCATCACGAGCGAGGCGCCGAAGCTCTGAAAGTTGCGCACCATGCCGTTATTGAAGCCCGTGACGATCGACACCATCGCGATGACCGTCGCGACCCCGACGACGATGCCGAGCACCGTCAGCGACGCCCGCAGCTTGTGGGTCCGCAGGGCGAGCAGCGCAAAACGAAAGTTCTCGCCAAAACCCCGTCGCAAGTGGCTCAACACGCGCGAGACCCTATCAGCCGGCAGCGCACCACGACTTCCCTTGCCGCAGAGCCCCCCTCACTCCAACCCTCTCCCCCCTCACGGGTGGAGAGGAGGTCGCTATTCAGCTTCACTGGGGCATCAGCTCGCGGCGCAAATAGTCTCCCGACCGGAGGGAGGGAGGAGGTTTGCGCCGCGGGAGCCGCAGCGCAGCGAGGGGTCAGGCAAGCGGTCGAGCCTGCAGGCGAGCCGCTTGCCGGTGCGCCGTCAGGCGCAGACCCCGAGCGAAGCGTAGGCGACGGCCTATTCGTACCGCAGCGCCTCGATCGGATCGAGGCGCGACGCCTTCACGGCCGGGTAGAGGCCGAAGAAGACGCCCACGGACATCGAAACGAGCAGCCCGACGAGAACCGCCCAGAAGGGAGTTTCCGCCGGCAGCGCCGCGAACGCGGCCTTGATCGCCATGGGGACCGCAACGCCCACGATCACGCCGATGACGCCGCCGATCAGTGAGAGGGTCGTCGCTTCGATCAGGAACTGCAGGACGATGTCCCGGCGGAACGCCCCGACCGCCTTGCGCACGCCGATCTCCTTCGTGCGCTCGGTGACCGAGACGAGCATGATGTTCATCACGCCCACGCCCCCGATCAGCAGCGAGATGAACGCGATGAAGATCATGGCGCCGCTGATGCCTCGCGTGATGCCCTGGAAGCTCTCGATCATCTTGTCCGGCGTCAGGATGTAGAAGTCGTCCTCGGCGTTGAACGGCACGCCCCGACGCGCACGCAGCAGCGCCCGGCCCTTCTCGATGACGGCGTCGACCTGCTCCGGCCCGTACGGCACGGTGGCGATGTGGATCGTGTCGCCGCGGCTGCTCTTGATCTGGGGGAACTGGTGGTCGAAGGTCGAGAACGGAATGAAGAACCAGTGATTGCTCGAGCCTCCGCCGAAGTTGCCCTTCTCTTCCATCACGCCGACGACGACGTACTTCCAGCCGTTCAGCTCGACGGTCTTGTTGAGCGGGCTCTCGCGCGGGAAGAGCGCCTTCGCCACGTCGGTGCCGATGACCGCGACCGCCGACGAGTGCTCGATGTCCGCGTCCGTGAAGAAGCGGCCCTGGTCCACGAAATGGTTGTTCGCCAGACTGTAGTCCGGGTAAACGCCCGCGACGGTCGGCGCCGTGGACTCCTGGTCGCGGTACTTGACGGTGGGCGTGGTGCCGTCGAACAGGTACCGTTCCGGGGACACGCCGCGGATCTCGGGGATCTGGGCCTTCAGGGCCAGCGCGTCCTCGAGCGTCAGGTCCTTGCGGTTGCGCTCGGTGTCCCCGCGGTGCCCCGGCCCGAAGCGCATCGAGAACTTCTGGAACTGGACGAGCGTCGCCCCGAAGCTCTGAAAGTTGCGCACCATGTTGTTGTTGAAGCCCGTCACGATCGAGACCATCGCAATCACGGTCGAGACGCCGACGACGATGCCGAGCACCGTCAGGCCAGCGCGCAGCTTGTGGGCGCGCACGGCCATCAGCGCGAACCGGACGTTCTCGCCGAAGCCGCGCTGGAGGTGGGAGAAGAGGGACGACATGGGCGCCGCTCCTATTCGTACCGGAGCGCTTCGACCGGCGGCAGCTTGCTCGCCTGGTTCGACGGGATCCAGCCCGCGAGCAGTCCCGTCACCGTCGCCACCGCCACGCCGAGAATGACGAAGGACACCCGCATCTGCGCGGGGAAGACCTGCTTGACCGCGAGCGCGATGAGCGAACCGAAAATCACGCCGATCACCCCGCCGACCGAGGACAGCAGCGCCGCCTCGAGCAGGAACTGCCGGCGGATGTCCCGCTTGCGCGCGCCGAGTGCGCGCCGCACGCCGATCTCCTTGGTCCGCTCGACCACGGACACGAACATGATGTTGGCGATCACGATCGCGCCGACGACCAGCGAGATGCCGGAAATCAGGATCATCAGCAGGAACATGCCGGCCGAGATGTTCCTCCACAGCGACTGGAGCAGCTCCGCCGTGACGAGCCCGAAGGGATCGTCGGCGTTGTAGCCGGTCTTGCGCAGCGACCGCAGGATGGTCCGCACCTCGTCGGTCGCCGAGGTCACGCCCTCGACGCCGCCCTTGGGCTTCAGGAAGATGCTGATGTCCTCGGTGGGCGCGATGCGCTTGTGGAAAAGCGTCAGCGGGATGTACACCACGTTGTCCTGGCTCTGCCCCATCACGCTGCCCTGCTTCGAGAGCGTGCCGATGACCTTCACGGGATACCCGTCGATCTTCATCACCCGACCGATCGGGTCGATGTTGGGGAAGAGCTCGTCCTGGACGTCCCAGCCGATCACGGCCACGGGGGAGGCTTCGTTGTACTCCGTCTCCGTGAAGTAGCGTCCGCTCGCGATGTCGAAGCTCATGGCGTCGGCCATGTTGGGAGTGTGCCCCTGAATCTCGGAGGCACCGAGCTTGCGGTCTTCGTACTTGAGTGGACGGTTGCGGTCCCCCCGCGCACCGATCGACTCGCAGAGCTTGCACTCGCGCCGCACGACCTCCATGTCGGTCAGCGTGAGGTCCTTGCGCTTGCGGGCAAGCAGCCACTCCTCGCGGCTGGTGATGATGCCGTACTTGGTGAAGATGACGATGTCCGGGTTCAGCCCGATGATCTTGTCTTTGACGTAACTGTTCAACCCCGAGATCACCGACACCACGCCGACGACGGTCGCGACGCCGATGATGACGCCGAGCAACGTCAGGAACGCGCGCAGCTTGTGACGCGTGAGCGCCGACGCCGAGACGCGGAAGAGCTCCGAGGTCGTCACGCGGGTTTCGGACCGCCCTTCTTGTCGCCGCCGCCTTCCTTCTCGATCAGGACCTTGTCGCCTTCCTTGACCTGCCGCAGGACCTTGAAGGGCCCCGTGACGATCTCGGCGCCGATGGCCGGCCCCTTCTTGACCTGGATCATGAGCTCGCCGGCGATGCCGGTCTCGACCTTCTCGAAGCCGAGCTTGCCGTCCTTGACGATGTAAACGCCCTCTTCGGTCTGGGGCCGTGCCCCGGCCGACGGCGCCTTTTCCTTGGACGGCACGTCGCGCACGACGAGCGCCTGGATCGGAATCGCCGCCGCGCCGTCGACGTGTCCGGTCACCACGTCCGCCGTCACCGAGAATCCGGGACGGATCGTGTCGGGCGGGTTGTCCAGCCGGATCTTCACCTTGAAGTTGATCGCCTCGGAGTTCGCCACCAGCGCGAGCAGGTCGGGATCGCTCTTCTGGATCGGCGAGGAGCCGACCTCCGTGACCGTACCCTCGAACTTGCGGTTCGGGTAGGCGTCGATCGCGAGCGAGGCCTTCTGGCCGACCTTGACCTGGGGCACGGACGTCTCGTCGACCATCATCACCGCCTCGACCTCGGCCATGTCCGAGATCGTCAGCAGCTGCGTGCCGGCGTTGTTCATCGTGCCGATGACCGTGACCTCGCCCTCCTTGATCGGCAGGGCCGTCACGACGCCTTCGAGCGGCGCCGTCACGGTGGTCTTCGAAAGCGAGTCACGGCTGGCTGCCAGGTCCGCGCTCGTCGAGTTCATGCGCTGCTCGGTCGCGGCCAGGTTTGCCTCGGCCGCGTCGAGCGCCGACTTGGCCTTCTGGTAGTCCGCCTCGGACAAGATCTTGGCCTGGAAGTTCTGCTTCGCGCGGGCCTCGTCGAACTTCGCCTGTGCGGCGTTCGACTTTGCCGCATCGAGGTCGTGCCGCATCGCCTCCAGGCTCGCCTCGCGCCCCTGGGCCTGCGCCGCCAACTGCGCCCGGTCGATCTGGAGCAGCAGCTGCCCGCGCTTGACGTGATCGCCTTCCTTGACCGCGAGGTTGACGATCTGGCCCATGACCAGGGCGGACATGTCCACCTTGCGCCGGGCCTGGATCTTCCCGTTGGCGGTGACCTTGGAGACCAGGTCGATCTTCTCGACCTTGGCGGTCGTCACGCGGGGGACGTTCTTGTCCCGGCCACGGATTGCCGCCGTCAGGGCTCCGACGACGACGACCGCCGCCACCACCCCCACGATGATTTTCGTCCTCTTCGACATGCCCTCAACCCTCCGGATGTACGCGGTTTTTCAGCGTATCTTGTTCTACGGAGGGGGGGTCGGAAAGTTCAATCCCGTCTCCACCATTGAAAACGAAGGCCTTTTTCGTTAGCCTCACGCCCCCTGCGCCCATAGCTCAATTGGATAGAGCGTCTGACTACGGATCAGGAGGTTGGGGGTTCAACTCCCTCTGGGCGCACCAACTTAAGCCTTAAACGAATGCCTTTCTCCCCCGCCGACACGGCCTTCATGCACGAGGCCCTCGCCTTTGCCCGCATCGCCTATGCGGAGGACGAGGCCCCGATCGGCGCCGTCGTCGTGGTCGACGGCCGGATGATCGGCCGGGGCCGCAACCGCCGGGAGCGCCTGGCCGACCCCACCCACCATGCAGAGATCGAGGCCATCCGGGAAGCGGCGCAGGAGGTCGGCAACTGGCGCCTCGAGGGCGCGACCCTCTACGCCACCCTGGAGCCCTGCCCCATGTGCGCCGGCGCCGCCGTCAACGCGCGCATCGCGCGGATCGTCTACGGCTGCGCGGACCCGAAGGCCGGGTACTGCGGCACGCTCGGCAACATCCCGCAGAACGTGCGCTTGAACCACCGCTGCCAGGTCGAGGGCGGCTTGCTCGGCACCGAATCGGCGGAACTGCTCCAGCAGTTTTTCCGGGCGAAGCGGGCCGACAGTTCCGGACGTGAAGGATCCGCCACGAACGGAAACACCGGTCGCGTAACATAGCCGGACCGAACAAGGAGGTTCCCATGAGCTCGCACCGGTCCCGCGCCGCTTCCGGCTCTCTCGTATTTCCGGCCTTCGTCGTCGCGTCCCTGGCCTTCGCCGCGACCGTCCTCGGTGCCGGACCCGAGCTTCAGCCACTGCGGCCGCCGGGAAGCAATCTGAACGCCGTCCCGAAGGATGCGGCCGCGCGAGTCCCCGACTGGGGAACGTCCGCTCTGACGTACATCACTGTCTCCGGCGCGGCATTCGTTCCGGCGAGCTCCAGCACCGCCTACGACACGACCGGCGACGGCTACTCGAGTCAGCTGCTCAGAACGGCGACCGGGAACTTCGTGAAATTCGCCGCGCCGATCCAGCTGCCGGGGGGAGCGCTGGTGAAGTACCTCGAGATCGACTATTGCGACAACACGGGGGGATCCGGGTACGTGCAAGGAGCGCTCGTCGAGATGACGTGGAATGGCAATCCGTCCAACTACGTCGGCTTCGTAGGCTCGAACGGCGACGGCTGCACCTTCGACTCCCGGGCCGACGGCGACATCGTGGTGGACAACTACTACCACCGCTATTACCTGCTCGGATACGTCTCGAGCGACCCGACCCATCTCACGGGCCTTGCCGGGATGATCGTCGGCTACCAGCTCCAGGTTTCCCCCGCCCCGGGGACACCAACCTTCAACGACGTACCGACGAACCATCCGTTCTTTCAGTACATCCAGGCGCTCTCTGCCTCCGGAATCACCGGAGGGTGCGGCGGCGGCAACTACTGCCCGGACAACCCGGTCACGCGCGGGCAGATGGCGGTCTTTCTCGCAAAGGCTCTCGGTCTGTACTTCCAATAGCGGACTTGCTGGCCCGCGGGGCGGGCGCCGACTCGAACGGCTCGCCGCATCGGATGCCCGTTTCGGCCAGGGCCGCCCCGCGATCACCAGCGTCCGGATGCGCAGCCCCGGCACCGGATCTGGACGTACCGCGTGCTCGTCAGCTCCATCGTCAGCGCTCTTCGCCGACGAACTCGAGCAGCCGTACCGTCACGCCGTCGTAACCGAAGAGAAGCCCGTGCCCGCGGCGGCATTGGGCCGTTCCCGTCCGGCCCTCCTCCGTGTCGGCGGGCAGTTCGATCTTGATCCGATCGCCGCATTGCGGGCACTTCAGCGGCCAGGCGGTGGGGTGGTCGTTCTTCATGGGTTGCCTCCGCGCGAGAAGGTATCGGGCGGGTTTGAAGGCGGGTTGAACGGGGGGAAAACTGTTGGTGGAGAGTTTGGGATCCCAGAACGAGAAAGGAATATGGCGGAGAGGGTGGGATTTGAACCCACGAGACCCGTTAGGGCCTACCGGTTTTCGAGACCGGCCTGATCAACCACTCCAGCACCTCTCCGCGCGGGTGGAACGGCGAATCCTAGCCGATTCGCCTCGGGTTGTCAGGTCGAGGGCGCGGACCTCGGCTCGAGCTCCAGTCCAGGCCCTCGAACCCTCCGCTACTCGAAATACAACCCCAGGGCCTTGGCGAGGAACACGGCCATCTGCCCGCGGGTGACGGGATTGTTCGGGCAGAAGTTGCCTCCCCCGCACCCACCCGTGATCCCGGAGGCCGCCAGGGCCTCGATGTATTGATAGAAGGGGTTGGCCGGCGGCACGTCGCCGAAAGTCTGACCGGACGGCGTGCTGACCTGCAGACGGTAGAAGACGGCGACGCTCGCCAGCCGCAGCGTGTTCGTGTTGACGCCGTTGAAGCTGACGTCCACCTCGTAGATCTTGTTGACGTTGTCGACGGTGAGAGCGGACCCGGAAAGATCGTGGTAGACGGTCTGCTGCCCGGAGCTTCCGGTCGTCGAGCCTCCACCGTAGTTGAGGCCGGAGCCGTCGGTCGCGTCGCCGACGAGGAAGTACGTGCTCAGATTGGCCGACGCATTGGTGTCGACTCCGTCGAGTTCCACGCCGAGGATCCGGGCGCCGGCAGGCAGCAGGAGGGGCGCCCCGAAATCGGAGTTGCCTCCCGACTGCCAGCGGCCGATGCCGTAGTAGGCCCATTGCACGGTGCCGTTCTGGTCGACCGGAAAGAACGCGGCCGACGGAATGCGCAGGATGCTGGGGTTCGTCGTACCCCAGTCGGGGCGCTCGGTGAGGCCAGGCTCAATCGTTGCCCCAGGCGCCATCGGCACATCGGGGCGGGGCCCCCCCGAGGCCATGCCCACGCCACCCAGTGCGACGAGCGCAGAAATCCCGACGCCGCGAATGAGCTTCATCATGGACGCTCCTTTGAGTTTTGGTTTTGGGACATTGTAGCTCTGTTTCGAGGTATCCCGGTCCGACCCGCGGGCCCGAAAGGCCGCAAGGCTCCCAGAGCACCTTAAACTCCGCCCCAAGGAATCCGTAATAATCGGCAACCCGATGGAAAGCGCGATCCAGCTGACGAACGTCTCGAAGGCCTTTGGCAAGTTCAAGGCCGTCGACAACCTGTCCCTGAGCGTCCCGAAGGGGGCGATGTTCGGCCTCCTCGGGCCGAACGGAGCCGGCAAGACGACGTCCATCCGGATGATCATGAACATCACCGCGCCCGACACGGGCGACATCCGGATCCTGGGCAACCCGATGGACCGGGCCATGCAGAACCGCATCGGGTACCTGCCCGAGGAGCGCGGCCTCTACCGGAAGATGAAGGTGATCGATCACCTCTACTTCCTGGCGGCGATCAAGGAAGTCGGACGCGAGGAGGCCAAGAAGCGCATCGCCGACTGGCTCGACAAGATGGAGCTGCGCCCCTGGCTCAACAAGAAGGTCGACGAGCTCTCCAAGGGCATGCAGCAGAAGATCCAGTTCATCGCGACGATCGTGCACGACCC
>Ga0068863_100007471_pt1 | contig 10697 bp, 8 predicted proteins | sample KBSSwiS62_FD_66596 | JGI IMG/M metagenome (GOLD analysis project Ga0068863, IMG submission 66596) | Switchgrass rhizosphere microbial communities from Kellogg Biological Station, Michigan, USA - KBS Switchgrass S6-2 | ecosystem: Host-associated > Plants > Roots > Rhizosphere > Soil ...
GGTGGGGCTCGGGGGTGCGGGGTGGGGTGGTCGCCTCGGTGGCGGCGGCGGTGAGGGAGGGGGCGCCTCGGTCCAGGGCGGCGGCGAGGGCCGGGATCGTGGCACGCAGGCCCAGGGAGTCGACGCGGCCCGCGTAGACCCCGCCCAGCAGCGGCTCCACCAGGCGTTCCGCGACCTCGGCGCCGAAGCGGGTGCGCAGCAGCCCGCCGAGGGAGGCGTCGGCGCCCGGCTGCCAGGTCAGCGGGCGCGCACGTTCGGCCGCGACGGCGGCCAGGCCGGCGTCGGAGAGGACGCCGTGCAGGTCCGAGCTCGCCGTGGGGACGCCCATGAGGGTTCCCGCGGGCATGCCGACCGTCCGGCCACCGGCGCGGATGGTCGGCTTCGCCCCCGTGGGGTGCACGACCTCCGCGGCGAGGCCCAGCTCGGCCAGCAGCGCGGGGACCTCGGGGCGGCGGGCGAGGAAGGCCTCGGCGCCGACGTCGAACGGGCGGCCTGCCAGGGTCGCCGTGCGCAGCACCCCACCGATCCGCTCCCGCCGCTCCAGCACGACGATCTCGGCGGCCGGGCCGAGGAGCGTCCGGAGCCGGTGGGCGGCGGCGAGCCCGGAGATCCCCGCGCCGATGACCGCGATCAGAGCGAATGCACCAGCTCGACGGTGCGGGTGAGCATCTCCGGGTCGGCGCCGGGGAGCACCCCGTGGCCCAGGTTGAACACGTGCGCGGGAGCCTGCCTGCCCTCGTCCGCGATCCGCCGGACCTCGCCGGCGACGGAGTCGAAGTCCGCGAACAGGACCGCCGGGTCCAGGTTGCCCTGCACCGGCAGGTCGCCCGCACGCCGCGACGCGACGTCCAGCGGGGTGCGCCAGTCCGCCCCGATGACGTCCGCGCCCGCCTCGGCCATGGCGCCCAACAGCTCCCCGGTACCCACCCCGAAGTGGAAGCGCGGCACCTCGGTGATCCGGTCCAGCACCGACGCCGAGTGTGGCAGGACGAAGCGGCGGTAGTCCCGCTCGGACAGCGCGCCCGCCCAGGAGTCGAACAGCTGGACCGCGTCCACGCCGGCCGCGATCTGCGCCTCCAGGAACGTCGCGGTGATCTGCGCGAGGTGCGCCATGAGCGCGTGCCAGATGTCCGGCGCCGCGTACATGAGCGCCTTGGTGCGCTCGTGGTTGCGGCTCGGGCCGCCCTCCACCAGGTAGGACGCGAGCGTGAAGGGCGCGCCGGCGAACCCGATCAGCGGGGTCTCCCCCAGCTCGCGGGTCAGCAGCCGCACGGCCGCCGCGACCGGCTCGACCTGGGCCGCGGCCAGCGCGGGCAGTCCGACGACGTCCGCCGCCGTCCGCACCGGGGACGCCACGACGGGCCCGGTCCCCGGCACGATGTCGACGCCGATCCCCGCCGCGTGGAGGGGCACCACGATGTCCGAGAACAGGATCGCGGCGTCCACCCCGTGCCGCCGCACCGGCTGCAGGGTGATCTCGCAGGTCAGCTCCGGATCGAAGCAGGCCTGCATCATCGAGGTGTCCGTCCGCAGCGCCCGGTACTCGGGCAGCGAGCGGCCCGCCTGGCGCATGAACCACACCGGCAGCCGCTCCGGACGCTCGCCGCGCGCGGCGGCCAGGAACGGCGAGTCCGGCAGCAGGCGCCGGGCGGGGGTCTCGGTCGCGGGGTTCATCGCCGCCATCGTCGCATGTCATCGGGAGGTCGGAGAGGTCGACCCGATCGGAGCGCGGCGCGCCTGTCCCCACCCCCGGCGCCGCCCACCTACAGTCCCCGCTCGTGCCCGATGCGTCCGCCCCGCCACCACCGCAGGCCTTCGCCCACGCGGTCGCCACCCTGGCCGCCGTCCGGCCTCGGCCGGAGCTGGTGGTCCGCCCCCTGGAGGCGCCGCCGCGGCTCGCCCCGCACAGCTGGGCGGTCAGCGTCGAGGCGGACATCGTCCATCGCGGCGACGGCACCGACGACCTGGACGAGCCGGACACCTCCGGCCGGCTCATCCTGCTGCACGACCCCGCCGGCCAGCAGGCTTGGGAGGGCGCGTTCCGCTTCGTCTGCTTCGTGCAGGCCCGGCTGGAGCGCGAGCAGCTCGGGGACGAGATGCTCCCGGTCGTCGCGTGGTCCTGGCTCACCGAGGCGCTCACCGCACACGGGGCGGAGCACCGGGCGTTGGGCGGCACGGTGACCCAGACCTCCTCGGTCCGGTTCGGCGACATCGCGGGCACCAACCGGGACGACGACGTCGAGCTGCGGGCCTCCTGGACCCCCGTGGAGAGCGGCGGCGACCTCACCGCGCACGGGGTCGCCTTCCACCAGTTGGTGGCCACGGCGGCCGGGCTGCCCCCGGTCGGAGTACGGACGCTTGCGGAGCGAAGTGGTTGAGCAGCGAACGACCGCGGCGACGTCACGCACTGAAGCCGCTGGTCACGAGGCCGATACGCAGCGTGGATCACCCGGATGGGGCTATCAGCGTCGACAACGCTGTAACTTTCACCCGGAGAAGTTCGATCGGATACACGACGTTAGACCGCTTGGGGGGCTACAGTTCCTCCACGACACCTCCTCGGGCGGTCGGAGAACACTCTCAGTCCGTCACCGGGGTCCCGGTGTTGGTCGGGGGGCAACGACCGACTCCAGGGAGGTAGTGACGTGGCCGTAGTAGGCCAAGGCACACCCTTGCGCGGCACTCCAGGTGCCGTGCTCCAACCCGCGATGGTTCCGCACCCGCGGGAAGAGCAGTTCACCGTGTTGATCGTCGACGACCACCCGCTCCTGCGGGAGGCCATCGCGGCGCGCCTGCGCTCGATGGGCGCCGGCACCGTGCACGAGGCGGCGTCGGTCGCGGAGGCCCGGGCGCGGGCGCTGGCGAACGGACCGTGCGATCTCGCGATCCTCGACCTCGGCCTGCCGGACGGCAGCGGGCTCGACCTCGTCACGGAGCTGCGCCAGCTCGGCTGGAACCGGCTCGTCGTGCTGGCGTCCTCGGACGACCCGTACGCGGTCCGCTCGGCGTTCCAGGCCGGCGCGCAGGCCTACCTGCTGAAGTCCGCCTCGCCCGCCGTGGTCACGGACGGCGTCAAGCGGGTGCTCGACGGCGGCGTCTACGCCGACCCGACGGTCGCCCCGCTCCTCGCCACCGGGACCCGCGTGCCGGGCACGGACAACACCCCGCGGGAGCTGTCGGCCCGCGAGGTCGAGGTCCTGCAGCTGGTGGCGGACGGGCAGTCGAACAAGGAGATCGGCGAGGCGCTGAACCTCTCCGCGCTCACCGTCAAGAGCCACCTGTCCCGGATCGGGCGCAAGCTCGGCACGGGCGACCGCGCGCAGATGGTCGCGCTGGCGATGCGGGCCGGAGTCATCCGCTGAGAGCCCGGATTTGACCGAGCACGGCCAGGGGGGTGGACCGGCTCCGCACGACGCTGCGGAGGCCGGTCCCGCCGTCGTCCCCGAGCCCACGCCCCTGCTCCGCCCAGCGGACGGGCTCCCGGCCGTCGTCGAGGACGCCGCGGCCCTGGAGCGCACGGCCCGGGCCTTCGCCGCGGGGTCCGGCCCGATCGCGGTGGATGCGGAGCGCGCCTCCGGGTTCCGCTACTCGCAGCGCGCCTACCTGGTGCAGCTGCGCCGGGCGGGCGCGGGGACGGCGCTGGTGGATCCCGTCCCGCTCGGCGGGGACCTCTCCGGTCTCGCCCCGGCGCTAGACGGGCCGGAGTGGGTGCTGCACGCGGCGTCCCAGGATCTGCCCTGCCTCGCCGAGGCGGGGCTGCGACCCGCGGCGCTGTTCGACACCGAGCTCGCGGGCAGGCTGGCGGGCCTGCCCCGGGTCGGGCTCGGACCGCTCACCGAGCGGATGCTGGGGCTGACCCTGGAGAAGGGGCACGGCGCCGCGGACTGGTCGCGGCGTCCGCTGCCCGAGGACTGGCTGGTCTACGCCGCGCTGGACGTCGAGGTGCTCGTCGAGCTGCGGGACCTCCTGGCCGACCTGCTGGCCGAGCAGGGCAAGCTGGACTGGGCCCGCGAGGAGTTCGAGGCGGTCCGCACCGCGGGCCCGCCGCCGCCCCGCGTCGACCCGTGGCGGCGGACGTCCGGGATCCACAAGGTGCGCAAGCCGCGCGCGCTCGCGGCCGTGCGGGCGCTGTGGGAGGCGCGGGACGCGCTCGCGGCCGAACGGGACGTCGCGCCGGGGCGGGTGCTGCCGGACTCCGCGATCGTCGAGGCCGCAGTGGCGGACCCGGCGGACGCGCGGGCGTTGTCGGCGCTGCCCGTCTTCCGCGGGCGGGCGCAGCGGCGCCTGGAGTCCTACTGGTTCCGGGCCCTCGACGCGGCCCGCAGGCTGCCGGACGCCGAGCTGCCCCGGGCAGCCGCGCCCACGGACGGCCCGCCGCCGGTCTCGCGCTGGGGAGACCGGGACCCGGCCGCCGCCGCCCGGCTGGCCGCGGCCCGTGGCGCGCTCACGGAGCTGTCGGAGCGCTGGTCGATCCCGGTGGAGAACCTGCTACAGCCGGACCTGATGCGCAGGCTCTGCTGGTCGCCGCCCCGCGACGGGGACGTCCCGGCCTTCCTGCGGGCGGGCGGGGCGAGGCGGTGGCAGGTCGAGCTCACGACCCCATTGCTCGAGAAGGCCCTCGCCGCCCGCTCCTGACCGCACGCCCGAGCCCGTCTCCCTGGCCCAGAACCCATCATAGTTCCATAAAGGGCATCGTGCCTGGTCCAAATCCCATTATGGTTCCATGATGGGGCGGTGCGCCGGGGTCAGACGCGGTCGCGGCGGAGCGATCTCGCGGTGCGGCGCAGCGTGGTCAGGCCCTGGCGGGCCTTGCGGAGGGGCTCGATCTGCGTCGCCCGGTGCAGGCCGTAGCGCCAGGCCTCGGGGTGGTCGCCCCGGCGGTCCAGCAGCGTGTAGGCGAAGCGGACGGGATCCTGGGCGTCCAGGAACCCCCCGACCTCCTCGAAGAACCGCATGTTCCGCAGCGCCTGCTCCTGCACCCGGCCGACCTCCGCCCGGCGCAGGGCGTCGTACGCCGCCAGGCCGCCCGGCACGTCGTCGGAGAAGAGTCGCACGGACTCCGCCAGCCGGACGGCGTCCTGCACCGCCAGCACCGTCCCCGACCCGATCCCGAAGTGGGTCGTGTGGGCCGCGTCCCCCGCGAGCACCACCCGGTCCCGGACCCAGGTCGCGTTGCGCAGGTGGCGGAAGGTCAGCCACGGGGCGGCCGTCCCCGAGCTCCCGACGGCGCCGGGCGGGCGGAGCAGCGCGGCGCCGCCGAGCGGCTCCCGGAAGAGGTCCTCCAGGCGGCGCAGACCGGCGTCGACCTCCCCGTCGAGGCCCAGGCCCGCCCAGGTCCGCGGGCTGCACTCGACGATGCACGTGCTGGTCCCGCCCGTGGACGGGTAGGCGTAGAACCAGATCCATCCCGCCTCCGTGCGCTCGAAGGCGAACGTGAAGCGCGGCAGGTACCGCTCGGTGCCGAGCCAGATGTAGCGGTTGCGGCCGGTGGTGATCGTGGTGCCGTAGTCGCCCGCGCTCCGGATCCGGCTGCCCGCCCCGTCCGCGGCGACGACGAGATCGGCCTCCGTGGCGAGCCCCGCGAGGTCCTCGACCGGAGACTCCCAGCTCACCCGCACGCCCAGCCGTTCCGCGCGGCGGGTGAGGATGGCCAGCAGGGCGGCACGACCCATCGAGAAGCCGTACTTCCCGCCGATGTGCACCGGCTCGCGACCGCCGATCCGGACGACCTGGTCCGCCCACAGGATCGCCGAGGCGCGGATCGCCCGGCCGCTCTCCGGGTCGTGGCGGTAGAGGTCGTCGAGCAGGTCCTCGCCGAACGTGATGCCCCAGCCGTGCGTGGCGCCCTCGGGGTTGCGCTCGCGGACCTCGACCTCGGCGGACGGGTTCGCCAGCTTCGCCAGGACCGCCGCGTACAACCCCGCCGGGCCACCACCGACGCACAGCACCTTGCGCAGCACCGAGGCTCCTCCCACGACTCGTCGAACGACCGTGGCAGGCTACGGACACGGGGCGATCGGCCCTCGCCCCTCCCCTGCGGACGTTCGGGGCAACGAGCGCTCGACCCTTCGGACCCCGACAGAGGCTTCGTCCGTTTTCCGCTGCGCAGGTGAACGTCCGTGGGCCTCCGGATGGCGCGGTCCCGACGCCCGTTCGGCGGCCGGATCGGCACGTGGGCCGACCGTCGACGCGCAACCCGGCTGGGCTAGCGTCGGCACGACTCCTCCGGCGACGGCGGGGTTCGCACCAGAGATCCAGGGGGCAGGGTGTTCGCTCGGACGGTCGCCGTCGTCGGAACCGGGTACGTCGGACTCACCACCGGGGCCTGCCTGGCCTCCCTCGGCCACCGCGTGGTCTGCGCGGACATCGACGAGGCCAAGGTCGAGGCCCTGTCCCGGGGCGAGGTCGCCATCCGCGAGCCCGGCCTGGCCGAGCTGGTCGCCGAGGGGCTCGCGGCCGGACGGCTCTCGTTCGTGGTGGGGGCGGGCCGGGCGCTCAAGGACCTGGAGACGGACGCCAAGCCCGTCGAGGTGCTCTTCCTCTGCGTGCCGACGCCGATGGGCGTGGGTGGCGTGGCGGACCTCTCGGCCGTCGAGGCGGTGATCGAGGAGGTCCGGGACGCGATGCCCGCGGGCTGCGTCGTGGTCAACAAGTCGACGGTGCCCGTCGGGACCGCGGACCGGACCGCCGAGCTGCTCGACCGGCCGGACGTCCAGGTCGCCAGCAACCCGGAGTTCCTCCGCGAGGGCTCCGCGGTGCACGACTTCCTCAACCCGGACCGGATCGTCGTCGGCTCGAACTCGAGCCAGGACGCGGCGGAGCGGGTCGCCGCCCTGTACGCGCGGCTCGGCGCGCCGACCGTCCTCACCGACGCGGCGAGCGCCGAGATGATCAAGTACGCGGCGAACTGCTTCCTCGCGATGAAGCTCTCGTACGTCAACGCGCTCGCCGAGCTGTGCGAGCGGGTGGACGCGGACGTCGCGGACGTCACCGAGGGCATGGGCTACGACAAGCGCATCGGCCAGGCGTTCCTCTCCCCGGGCCCCGGCTGGGGCGGCTCCTGCCTGCCCAAGGACACCCATGCGCTGCTGCAGGTCGCGGACTCGGCGGACTTCGAGTTCCGGCTCGTGCGGGCGAGCATCGACACCAACACCCGGCAGTTCCGGCGGATGGTGGACAAGGTCCGCAGCGCCGTCACGGGGTCCCGGAACGGGTCGCTGAGCCGGGTGCGGCTCGCCCTGTTCGGGCTGACGTTCAAGGCGGGCACGGACGACGTGCGGGACTCGCCCGCCCTCGGGGTCGCGGCGCTGCTGCGCCAGGCAGGCGCCGAGCTCGTCGCGTACGACCCGGGCGTCCCCCCGGGCTCCCACGCCGCGGGCACGCTCGACGGCAAGCTGGTCACCCTCGTCGACGACCCGTACGAGGCCGCCGCGGGCGCCGCGGCCGTCGTGGTGCTCACCGAGTGGGCGGAGTTCCGGTCTCTCGACTGGTCCCGGGTCGCGGCGGCGACGAAGGGCCACGCGGTCGTCGACACCCGGAACCTGCTGGACCCCGCGGTGGTCCGCCGCGCCGGGCTCTCCTGGACGGGTGTCGGTCGGCCGACGGTCGAGGCCGCCACCTCGTGACGTCCCGGCTCGCCTCCCTGCGCAGGGAGCTGTCCGTCCCGCTGTTCCGCAACACCTACGCGCTGATGCTGAACACGGTCGTCAACTCCGGGTTCGGGCTGCTGTACTGGGTCGTCGCGGCGCGGGCCTTCCCGGCGGCCGAGGTCGGCCGCGGGAACGCGCTGACCTCGCTGATGCTGCTGGTCTCGGTGCTGACCCAGCTCAACGTCGGACAGGCGCTCGTGCGCTTCCTGCCGCGGGCGGGCAGGTCGTCGACGACGCTGGTGCTCTCGGCGTACGGGGTGGCCGCCGGGGTCGGGGTGCTCGGCGCGAGTGGGGTGGCGCTGTTCTGCCACCTGGTGCGGCCCGAGGGCGACCCGCTGCACATGTCCTGGGGATTCGGGCTGTGGTTCGTGGTCTCGACGGTGCTGTGGAGCCTGTTCGCCCTGCAGGACAACGTCCTCACCGGCATGCGCGAGTCGATCTGGATCCCGCTGGAGAACGGCCTCTACGGCGTGATCAAGCTGGTCGTGCTCGTCGTGGTGGCCCAGACGTCGATCAGCGACGGGGTCTTCACCTCGTGGACGCTGCCGGTGGTCGCGCTGATCGTCCCGGTGGCGCTGCTGGTGTTCCGCAGGCTACTTCCCCGGCACGTCGCCGCCGCAGGCCCGCGCGCCGAGCCGCTGGACCGGCGGGTGATCGGCCGCTACGTCGCCGGCGACTACACGGGCCAGGTGTTCAGCCAGGCCGGGTCGTCCTTCCTGCCGGTCCTGGTCGTCGGGTTGTTGGGGCCTGCCGCGGGCGCGTGGTTCCTGCCCGCGCAGACGGTGTTCGTGGCGATCAACATGCTGACCCTGGGCATCACGTCGTCGCTGGTCGCGGAGGCCGCCCGGGACCCGGAGCGGGCCCACCTGCACGCCCGGGCGGTGCTGCGCAGGCTCGGCGTGACCGTGCTGCCCGCAGCCCTGGTGCTCGGGCTCGCCGCCCCGTGGGTGCTGCAGCTCTACGGCGACCAGTACCGCGCGAACGCCACCCTGCTGCTGCAGCTGTTCATGGTCTCGATCCTGCCGCGCGTGGTCGTCGCGCTCTTCATGACGCTCAACCGGCTGCGCAACCGCACCGGCATGCTGGCGACCCTGCAGTTCTTCCAGGCCGCGGGGCTGATCGCCGGCGTCGCGGCGCTGTACCGGCCGCTGGGCCTGGACTCGGTGGGGTGGGTGACACTCGGGGTGGAGATCGTGCTGGCGGCCGCGGTCGTCCCGAGCGTCTACCGCTGGCTGCGGGGCACGCCCGCCGTCCCGGAGACCCCCGAGCCGGACGAGCGGCCCACGCAGCCGATCCACTAGCAGGTGGCCCGCTCCAGCCGGCTTCAGCGGACGAACCGCTCGGGGACGGGCGTGCCGGAGCGCCACATCTCCCCGAGCGCGAGATCGAACTCGCGGGGCCGCAGCCGGACCAGCCCGCCTCCCGGGTTGTGCGTGATCTCCCCGAAGTAGATCTTTCCGTCCACGTTGTAGAGATCGATCCGGACGAAAGCGAAATCCGCGCTGAGCGCCCGCGCGACGTCCAGCATCTCGTCGTAGCCCTCCGGGCGTTCCGGAAGCCGCTCGGCGAATGCGAAACGTCCGCTCACCGCATATTCGCGCCATTCCGGGGTGAGCATCGTCGACGTATGTCCGGTGAACCGGTCCTGGTCCACCACGACCATCCCGGGCTCGCCGTGGAACATGAAGAACTTGTAGTCCATGGGCGCGTTCCCGCAGAACTCACCCATCGCGCCGACCCCGTCGGCCACCGTCCCCCCGCGGGTGCCGATGAACTCCTCGATCACCGCGCGTGGCCGCAGTCCCCGATAGGGGGACTCGCGCCAGCCGTGCTCGTAGAAGTCCGTCCGCAGCCATCGTCGGACGGACTCCCGGATCCGCGGGCGGTCCGCCTTCGCGGGATCCGGCAGCAGGATGGTCATGTCGCACCCGTGCGTGCCCTTGATGACGCAAGGGCCGGGGAGGGAGTCGAAGTCGAGCTCCGCCGCGTCGGTGATCACCGAGTGCAACGGGATCAGGTACTCCGCGCCGATCCTCTCCTCGACGTAGGACCGGACCTCGTACTTGTCCGACGTCTGGCGGACGAGCTCGCTCTGGGGCTCCAGGTTCTTCGCGGCCAGCAGCTGTGACCAGGTCCGCGGCCTGCGCAGGCTGGTCAGCTCACCCTGGAAGATCGCGTGTTTCGCGAGCGCGAACGGCCGGTCCGGCAGGAACCGCAGCCGCCGCGCGAGCAGCACCCGGGCGTCGATCGTCATTCCCGCACGATAGTGGAGGCCTCGAGACACCCCGCCGTGACATCCCCGAAACACGGGCAGTCACCGAAATATGCGTGGATTCACCCACATTCAGGGTTTCGCGCCGGCAGGTGCGGGTCTGCCAGACGCGTTCTGCCGCCCATTGCTAGGGTCGGTTATGTGACAAGGGAATCCGCCGTCGTGTCCGTTGTGACACCCGCCTACAACGTCGGGGCGTGGATCGGCGAGGCAGTCGACTCCGTTCGGGTGCAGACCGAGGGCCGTTTCGAGTACGTCGTCGTGGACGACGGATCCACGGACGACACCGCGGATGTCGTGCGCTGCCGGGCGGCGGTGGACCCGCGCATTCGCCTGGTTTCGGTGGACAACGCCGGCTCCGGCGCGGCCCGCAACGTGGGGATCGAGGACACCTCCGCCCCGTTCGTCGCGTTCCTGGACGGGGACGACCGCTGGCACCCGGACTTCCTGCGCCGGCTGCTGCACACCGTCACCACCGCGTCGGGCCCGGTGGGCGCGGCGTTCTGCCACACCCGCGTGATGCTGGAGAGCGGGCGCGTCGTGGGGCCGCGCTGGCAGCCCGCGGGGCGCTGCGACATGGACCGGTTCCTCGCCGAGAACAACCCCGCGCACAACGGCAGCTCGCTGGTCGTCCGGCGCAGCTGCTTCGACGAGGTGGGGGCCTTCGACACCGCCATCGCCAGCGCCGTCGACCTGGAGATGTGGCTGCGGATCGCGGCCTGGTCGGCCACGCCGCTGTTCTGGGGCGTGCGCCGGTACCTGGTGGACATGCGGCT
>Ga0068863_100007479_pt1 | contig 10691 bp, 9 predicted proteins | sample KBSSwiS62_FD_66596 | JGI IMG/M metagenome (GOLD analysis project Ga0068863, IMG submission 66596) | Switchgrass rhizosphere microbial communities from Kellogg Biological Station, Michigan, USA - KBS Switchgrass S6-2 | ecosystem: Host-associated > Plants > Roots > Rhizosphere > Soil ...
GCACGAAGCGCTCGACACTCTTGCAGCATCGCGAGCATTCAGCACCGACGGAGTCTGACGCCGGGCATAGTCGGGGAGTCTATGGGCTCAAGGACTCTCGTCTGCCGACATCCAGACGCGGACGTACTCTGGACAGTTGCGAAGGACAACTCGATCACCGGTTTCGCAGTCGCGCAGGTAACGAATGGCGTCGCGATCGGCGAGGACCACATCCGTGAAGTCCAGCACCACGACTGCACCGGCCGGTTCTGCGTCTATCAATTGACACAGTTCGCTTACGTTTTCTGTGTCGAGTCGACCGCTGACCGTGAGCACCGCGGTTCGATCCATCGTGCGCTGAATCTTCAGTAACGCCACGAACGCACGTGACGCAAGTCCTGGTCCAATTGAATGTAGACGAGTTTTCACGTGCGTAGGCGTAGAAGAGGCCCGCAAGATTTCGCCAATGACGAGAGCCTAGACAACGCACTACAGGAAGGCTTCGGAGCCCGCGCACGAAAGTGCCCTTGATCTTCAGCGCGCGATCCTTGCCTCGAGCGTCGACGCGGGATTCGGAGTCACGGAGCCGTCCCCGAGGGCCCGAACACACGCCACCGCTCGCGCGCAGGCATTCCCGACCTTCGGGAGCCCGAGGTAGTCCTCGCGTCGTTCATTCACGACCGTAAGTGCGCCCGACGGAGCCGCGCAAGACGTGTTTGCCGAAATCATGTTCAGCCTCGCTCGAACTGAGCTTCGAGCGATTCAGCCAACCGATCGCTTTCCCTGAATTGTCCAATAGTCCGCCACTGACAAGATCTTGCCAGGATGGGAACGAGCTGATCTCTTTAGGTTCAGCATCTTACGCTGGACCGGCAATTGCCTCCTTTGACGGCAGCAGGATTCATGGTGACGCTGACCGTATTGACTTGGATTGCGCGGAGAAAAACGAAATGAGTTCGCACCTGTTGTACGGGGCGTTGAGTTCGCGCTGTGTGAAGGCGACAAGATCCGAGTGCTCCGCTGTAATCCTCGTCTTTGGGCTGAGTCTCGTAGTTCATGCTGCGACTCAGAATTCAAAGGCACGCAAGACGGATCGACAAGATACGAGGGATCACAACGGTGGATCCGAAGGCCGGAACACTGCTGTGTTCAAGCTTCGCTAAGCGTGCGCGCCCACCGGGGACTTATCCAGATACTCGAGGCGATCCCGGCGGCAGGCTGCCGGGGAGTCAATGGACGGTCTACGTTCCGGAGCAACTCATGAAGAACGATTTCGAAGACAAAGCGGAAGCAGCGGTACTCCTCACCTCGCGGCGTAGGTTCATCAGTGCTGCCGTCGCAATGGGTGGTGCCGGTATCTTGTCGCCAGAGCTTGGGGGGGTATTAAGTGCTCGCGGAAACACCGAGGCGGCTGCGCAGATCGCGCTTCCGGCGGCGACGGAGGATCTAACACCCTTCAAGGTCCGCCTACCGCAGGCAGCGCTGGACGATCTCAAGCGTCGACTGGCGTCCACGCGGTGGCCCGAGCGCGAAACCGTCGGCGACTGGTCGCAGGGCGTCCCCCTCCAGAAGGCCCAGGCGCTCGTTGCCTACTGGCGCGACAAGTATGACTGGCGCCGCTTTGAGGCTCGCCTCAACGCCTTCCCGCAATACCGAACCCAGATCGACGGCGTCGGCATTCATTTCATCCACGTCCGCTCCCCTCAGCAGAACGCGCTGCCGATCATTCTCACGCACGGATGGCCGGGATCGGTCGTGGAGTTCATGGAGGTCATCGGCCCGCTCAGCGATCCCGCCCGCTATGGGGGAAGGGCGGAGGACGCGTTCCACGTCGTCGTGCCGTCGCTCCCGGGCTTTGGCTTCTCCGACAAGCCGGTTGAGACGGGCTGGGACGTGAACCGGATCGCCCGCGCTTGGGCGACGCTGATGCCACGCCTTGGCTACGAGCGCTGGGTGGCGCAGGGAGGCGATTGGGGGGCGGGCGTCACGCACGCCCTCGCGCATCAGCGGCCCCAGGGCCTGATCGCGGCCCATGTGAACTGGCAGTTCGTCTTTCCCGAAAGGCTGCCGGAGAACCCCACGCCTGCCGAGCGCAAAGCCATCGACCGCGCGGCGTTGTTCACCAATGACCAGAGCGGCTATTTCCGCGAACAAGGGACGCGTCCGCAGACCATTGGCTATCCGCTCACAGATTCGGCCGCGGGCCAGGCGCTGTGGATCTACGAGAAATTCCAGGCGTGGACCGATAACCACGGCAATCCTGAAGATGCACTCTCCGTCGATGCGATGCTCGACGACATCAGTCTCTACTGGTTCACCGATACAGCCGCGTCGTCGGCCCGCCTCTACTGGGAGAACACCCGCGCCGGCATTGCGGGCCTGTCCGGCGGAAAGATCGAATTGCCAATGGCGGCGTCGGTCTTTCCACACGAAATCTTCTGCCCGCCAAAGGCCTGGGCGGAGGCGCTGTGGCCCAACCTGTTCTACTGGAATGAGCTAGACAAGGGCGGTCACTTCGCCGCGTTCGAGCAGCCGAAGCTTTTCGCAGACGAGTTGCGGAAGGCCTTCAAGTCGCGGCGAGGTTAGGGATATCGATGGCGAGTTCCTACCCCTCATCTGTGTCGCGATACACACAAGCGGCTTTAGCCGGCGCGCTGTTCTCATCTGTCCTTTGGATGACAGCAGTAGAGGCCGGGCCGTCGTCTATCGCACTTCCGGGAGAGCGGGCGTTTCCAGAGGGCATCACCTCGACGCGCGATGGGACCCTGTTCGTCGGTCGGCTCGGTGAGAGCGGCGTCGTCCGCGTCGATCCAGAGACGGGGGCGGCGGCGCTATTCGTCGCGCCGGGCGCAGCCGGCTCGCGGTCGATCACCGGCGTTTTTGCCGACGAGGCCTCAGGGATTCTCTGGGCCTGCTCCAACGATCTGAGCGCCCTTGGCGGCCCCTCGGGAGGGGCCGATCAGGGCGCCACTCTGAAGGCCTTCGATCTGCGAACTGGTGCCGCCAAGCGCAGCGTGCCGCTGCCGGAGCCGCACTCCTTCTGCAATGACATCGCCGTCGATGCGGGTGGCGCGGTCTATGTGACCGACAGCGCCACGCCAACTGTTCTGCGGCTCACCGCGGGGGCTTCTCGGTTCGAGGTGTTCGTCACGAACCCGCAGTTCGCGCCGCCGCAACCGAACAGCGCCGGGCTGGACGGGATCGCCTTCGGCGGCGACGGTGCTCTCTATGTGACGACCTACGCTGCGGGCGGCTTCTTCCGCATCGCGGTCGAAAATGGAAGCGCGGGCCGCGTGATCAAGCTGCAAGGGCGCCCTCTCGGCCTGCCGGACGGCCTCCGCGCGCTAGGTCGCAACAGCTTCCTGCTCGTTGAGGGCGCTGGGACCTTGGACCGCATCGATGTCGACGGCGACAGGTTCCGGGCAACGCCGCTACGCGCCGGTTTCCACACGCCGACCTCGGTCACCCGGGTGGGGTCCGTTGCTTGGGTCAGCGAAGGCCAGATGCCGCTCTTCTTCGACCCCGCTCGCAAGGGCCAGTCACCCGCCCTGCCGTTCCGAATCTACGCCGTCCCTTTGAGAAAGGAAGACACTCGATGAGGCGCCAACCCGTCTCGTATCTGACGTTGCCGCTGCGCCTGGCGTTTGCACTCCTCGTTGTAAGCGGCTCCGGGTGGTCGTCCAGAACACCACCATTGGCGGCCCAAGGTTCGTCGTCGGCTTATCCGACAGTGACGGACGAACGGCTTCAGCGTCCGGAAGCGGGCGACTGGCTGATGTACCGCCGGACCTACGACGGCTCGGGCTTCAGCCCGCTCAAGCAGATCACCTCGAGCAACGTCAACCACCTGACGCTGGCCTGGTCGATGAGCACCGATCTGCTTGGTGCGCACGAGACGACACCGATCGTCAACCACGGCCGGATGTTCATCACGACTCCGCAGAACAATGTGATTGCGTTCGACGCCACGACTGGGACCCAGTTGTGGCGCTATGCCCGCAAGTACCCGGATGGCCTCTTCCAACTGCATCCGACCAACCGCGGCGTCGCGCTCTATGGTGACTACGTCTACATGGCCACAACCGACTGCGCGCTCGTGGCGCTCGACGCGGTGACCGGTAAGGAAGTTTGGAGCGTCGCGCTCGATGACTACAAGACGGGCTGCTACTCGACCCTGGCGCCGCTGGCAGTACACGGCAAGATCATCGTCGGCTACTCGGGCGGTGAACTCGGCGTTCGTGGCTCGGTGAGCGCTTTCGACGCAAACACCGGAAAGCGCATCTGGAAAACCTACACGGTGCCCGGGCCCAACGAGCCGGGTGGGAACAGCTGGAAAGGCGAGACCTACAAGCGCGGCGGCGGGTCGACTTGGATCACAGGGGTCTATGATCCTGCGACCAATACGACCTATTGGGGGACCGGGAATCCTGGGCCGTGGGTAGCAGACGATCGGCCTGGCGATAATCTCTACACCAACTCGACGCTCGCGCTTGATGCGGATACCGGCAAGATCAAAAGCTACCATCAGTACACGCCCCATGACAGCTGGGACTGGGATGAGGTCTCGGCACCGCTCCTGATCGATACCGAGGTCGATGGGAAGCTCACCAAGACGGCCACACACGCGGGCCGGAACGGCTACCTGTGGATCCTGGATCGTGATCGCCTCAAGTTCCTGCACGCCTACTCGTTTGCCAACAACAACGTCTTCACGTCGATTGACCCGGCGACCGGCCGTCCGACGGTCGACGAGTCCAAGCGGCCGGGGGCGCACCAGGGCGCCGAGTTCTGCCCGAGCATTGGTGGCGGCAAAGACTGGCCACCCGAGGCATGGAGCCCGCAAACAAAACTCCTCTACATTCCGGCGAACAACAACCTCTGCGCCTTCCTGCCGAAGGGACAAGTCCCGGACGAGGGCACCAAGGGGATCTATGTGGGCTACGAGATCGACGACATCTTCGGGTCGGTCCGGACTGGCCCGGGTGCCAAGGACCACATCGGTGAGCTGCAGGCCTGGGACCTGAACACCGGCAAAAAGGTATGGCAGCACAATTTCACGGCGCACCTCTGGGCGCCACTGCTGGTCACTGGCGGGGATGTCGTGTTTGCCGGCGGCACACAGGATCGGCAGTTCCGGGCGTTTAACGCCCGCACCGGCGACCAGCTGTGGAGCTTCCCACTGCCGTCCGGCGCCATCGGCGTTCCCACCTCCTTCGAGGTCGACGGCCAGCAGTACATCGCCGTCACCACAGGCTGGGACCTCGATGCGCGCGGCGTTCAGAACGGCCTCGACGCGATCAACAAGACAACGACGGTCGTGCCTCAGAGCGGAACCGTGCTCGTCTTCAAGCTCCAGTGACCAATGTGCGGCGCCACGCAAACCCGCCCCGCGCGGACGGCGACATCCGCGGCTGGCGATCAACGGAGGACACAATGACGGAAGCAACTTCGCGTCGCGCCGTTCTGCTCGCCGCGACAGGGCTCGGCGCTGCCGGTCTGGCGACGGCGGCCAGTGCTGAACAGAAGGGCGCCACCTCGAAGGCTACGGAGGTCGTACCGCCGCCGGCGACGGACGCGGTCTCGGAATTTAGGCTGTCCATTCCAGCCAGCGCGCTCGAGGGCCTGAAGAACCGGCTCGCCATGACCCGCTGGCCGAACAAGGAGACAGTCGCCGACTGGTCGCAAGGCGTGCCGCTAGAGAAGATGAAGGCGCTCGCCAATTACTGGCGAACCACCTATGACATGCGCCGCCTTGAGAAGCGGCTGAACGCCGTCCCGCAATTCCGCACGCAGATCGACGGGCTGGGGATTCATTTCCTGCACGTGAAATCGAAGCACTCGAACGCCCTGCCGATCATCATGACCCACGGGTGGCCGGGATCAGTGGTGGAATTCCTCAAGGTCCTGAGCCCGCTGACCGATCCGACGGCGCACGGCGGCAGGGTCGAAGACGCCTTCCACGTGGTCGCCCCGTCGCTCCCTGGATACGGCTTCTCCGACAAGCCCACTGCCCGTGGCTGGGGCATTCCGCATATTGCCAAGGCGTGGGCGGAGCTCATGAATCGACTGGGCTACGCCAGTTACGTCGCCCAGGGCGGCGACTGGGGCGCGGGCGTGACCACCTGGATGGCGAAGCAGCACGTGAAGGGCCTGAAAGCCGTTCACCTGAACCTTCCAATCCTTTTCCCGCCGCCCCTCGAGGGGCAACCAAGCGCCGAAGAGAAGAGCGCCCTGGCCGGGCTGACGGCCTTCGGGGACAGCGGATCCGGCTACGCCAGGATCCAGGGCACGCGACCGCAGACGCTCGGCTACAGCCTCGCCGACTCGCCGGTCGGTGAGGCGGCCTGGATCTACGAGAAGTTGTCTCAATGGTCTGATCCCGAGGACGCGCCGGGGCTGACCAACGACGAGATACTCGACAACATCATGCTCTATTGGGTCACGAACACTGGGGCCTCGTCAGCGCGCCTCTATTTCGAGAGCTTTGCGACGGACTTTTCGCGGCAGCAGCTCGACATGCCCGTTGCCGTGAGTGTGTTCCCCGGCGAGATGTTCCAGCCGCCAAAGGTCTGGGGCGAGCGGACCTACTCGAAGTTGGTTTACTGGAACGTCGCGGCCCACGGCGGGCACTTCGCTGCGTTCGAGCAGCCCGATCTCTTTGTCGCCGAGCTGCGCAAGAGCCTCGCGCAATTCCGCTGATCGGATACGTTGGCGCTCACCGCCAGCTCACCAATGCTCCAGAAGGAAAGGCCACGTCATGGAAGCGTCACCGAAGGTAGGACTGCAAGCGCTACTCACGCCCGACAACTGTGTCCTGGTGTTGATTGACCACCAGCCGTTCCAACTGGCAAATGTCAATAGTCACGAACCAACGATGGTCATGAACAACGTAACGGCTCTCGCCAAAACAGCGAAGGCATTCAACATTCCGACGATCTTGACGACCGTCAACGAAGCGCGCGGCGGTCTAATTTTCAAGACCGTTCAGGATGTCTTTCCAAATCAGAAAACCATCAACCGCACCTTCATCAATGCATGGGAGGACAAAAGAGTCGTTGAAGCGGTGAAGAACACCGGCCGGAAGAAGCTGGTGATCGCCGCACTCTGGTCGGAGATGTGTCTTGCAATGCCAGGTCTCCATGCCATGGGTGACGGCTATGACGTGTACGTCGTCACGGACGCCTCGGGAGGCGTCTCTCGAGAGGCACACGACATGGCAATTCGCCGCCTCGTGGCCGCGGGGGCTCAACCGATTACCTGGCTTGGCATGGCCGGAGAACTCCAGCGTGATTGGGCGCGCAGTGAGAGGGCCGAGGAGGTCGTTCAGTTGTTTTTCGACCACGCCGGCGCCGCCGGTTCCGTACTCGCGTGGGAGATGCAGCTGCTACAGACCAAATGAGTCGACGACGCCGAAGATCTTTCGTGCAGGGAAAAACACCATGACACAGAAAGCAACAACAGCACTGAGTCTCCACTATCATGTCAAGCCAGGTAAGAGAGAAGCGATTCTCGTTGAGATAAAGGGCATCCTTGACCGCTGTGCGCAAGAGCCTGAATTCATCACGGGCATCGTTCACGAGACTGCCGAACGGCCGAACGAATTCGTGTTCTATGAGTTATGGAGAGGAACGCGCGCCGACTTCGACGCGATCCAAGGGCCGAAACCGTACCGGAAGGCCTACATGGGAAACGTCAAACAATATATCGAAAAGGTGGACGTTGAGTGGAACTCACCGATCCTGGAATGGGGGACAAACCTGACAGGTCTTAACCAGTCTGGTGCGTTCAGGGATGTTTCGGCGCCCGCACCTTGAACCGACTTTTGTTGATCTTGAGAGTGCGAATCTTCCATTCGAGCGTCGAACGCGGAATCCCGAGCCTGGACGCCGCTCCTAGCGGCCCGAACACGCGTCCGCCGCTCGCGCGCAGGGCATCCTCGATGATCGACTTCTCGTGCACAGCCAGAGCGCCCGACAGGCCGAGTTTTCGATCGACCGGCTGTGCTGTGGACAGCCAACTCTCGTCGACTGCGAATTCGTCGCTGTCGGACACGATGACCGACCGCTCGATAACGTTTTGTAGCTCACGCACGTTTCCCGGCCATCGGTACGACTGTAGGCGGTCGAGCGTCCGCTTGCTAACTCGCCTGAATGTCTTGCCCGCCTTGCGAGCATAGCGACCGATGAAGTACTCCACCAGGACCGGAATGTCTTCCTGTCGCTCCCTTAAGGCCGGCACCTGGAGGGGAAACACGTTGAGTCGGTAGAACAGGTCTTGACGGAACGTGCCGTCCGCGACCGCAGACGTCAAGTCGCGATTTGTGGCCGCGATGACGCGGACGTCCACCCGGATTCGCTCTTGTCCTCCTACACGCTCGAACTCGTGCTCCTGAAGCACGCGCAACAACGCGACTTGTGTGTCAACCGACAATTCGCCGACCTCGTCAAGGAAGATCGTGCCGCCGTTCGCCAATTCGAACCGGCCGAGCCGCCGTTGGATCGCGCCGGTGAAGGCTCCTTTCTCATGACCGAAGAGCTCGGAGGCGATCAAGTCGCGCGGAATCGCTGCGCAATTCACGGCGACGAACGCCCGTGAACCCCGCCGAGACCTACGATGAATTGCTCGCGCGACGAGTTCCTTGCCTGTTCCCGTCTCACCGGTTACGAGAACTGTGGAATCGCTTGGCGCAACCTTGGAGACGAGAGAGAGCACCGTTTGTAAAGCCGGAGACTTCCCAACAATCTCTTCAAACATCGAGGCGGCGTCGACTTCTTCGCGTAGGGCGACGTTTTCCTGTTGCAGTCTCTCCTCAGCCCTTTTGCGGTCGTCGATATCGGCACACGCAACATACCAGCGAGCGACGTGTCCTTTGGCGTCGACAACCGGGTTGTACCGCGCCAGAAACCAACGATAGCTGCCATCGCCCTTGCGCAGGCGCAATTCATTCTCGTAGGCCGACCCGGTAGAGCGAGCACGATCGAAATAGTCGCGCTCCCGCGCGCGGTCATCTGGATGAACGAACGCAAAGCGCTCAAGCGTCTGTTGCCACTCTTCACCAGCGAGGCCGAGGTAATCGAGTGCAACGCGGTTGACATAGAGACGTTCGCGATTCGGTCCGTACACCGCAATAACGTGTGGCGTGGCGTCCAGTATCTGTCGGAGCGCCATTTCCTGTTGTCGAATCTGCTCTTCGACCGTCTTGCGCTCGGTGATGTCGGTCACCGCCCCGACCAGCTCAGTATTGCCGGACGGGTCCTGAAGAGCCCGGGCTTGAACGTGGACGTCTTTGATTGCCCCGCTCGGCATCAGCAGCCGACACTCATGTTCGTAGTGTGAGCCACTCGTGGATGCGCTTTCGAGGATCTGCTTCGCAAGCGCCCTGTCCTGCGGATGAATGCGCTCGAACACCATGTCGAGGTGTGGTTTCTCGGCGTGGTCGTATTCGAAAATGCGATAGGTCTCGTCTGACCACACGCTCTCTCCGGTTTCCGGTTTCCACCCGAAGCTGCCCGTGCGACTTAGCGTTTGGGCTTCGACCAGGTACGCTTCGCTTCGCCGGATGGCTCGCTCGGCAATCTTGCGTTCCGTAATGTCGATGATTGCGCCAATCACTTCGTCGTTGCCGGCTTCGTCCCTCACGCGATGAGCAATGTCATGAAGATACTTTGTCGAGCCGTCCGGCATCAGCAAGCGGTGCTCGTAATCGAAGTCACGTCCGTCGGCCGCCGCCCGCTCGAGTGCGTCTTTGACGAGGCCCACGTCGTCAGGATGAGATCGCTGGAGGATCAGATCCGGCGTTGGTTCGGTCCCGGGCGGGTATCCGTAAATCCGAGCGGCTTCCTCGGACCAGAACAATCGTTTGGTGCCTCTAGCCATTGCAACGAAGCCGGTGCGGCTCAGTCTCTCCGCGTCTGCCAGGTACTCTTTGCTCCGGCGGAGTTCGACTTCCGCTTGCTTGCGTTCTTCGATGTCGAGGTTGATCCCGATCCAGTAGAGGATCGTTCCGTCGTTCGCTCGAAGGGGCTCCGCGCGACTGAGGAACCAGCGGAACCCACCTTCAGCGTTACGAGCCCTAAAGCTCACCTCGCTGGGGCGGCCGGTTCTCAGACACTCTGACCAGACCCGACGCGTCTCCTCCTGATCCTCCGGGTGGAGAAAGGCGATATGCGAGTCCCACGCTGCGGACGTGTCCGCTCCATGCCGAAGGGGATGGTCGCTCGGGAGCCCACCGTAGTCCGCTGCTCGCTCGTTGAGGAAGATAAGCCCGCCTGACCGAGTCGCGTACCAGGTGTACGCCGGAATCATGTTCAGCGTGGCTTGCAGCTGAGCTTCGACCGATTCAGATTCAGCCATTCGATCACCCTATCTGAATTGTCCAATATTCCACCATTGTCCAGATCTTGGCAGCATCTGATGGTGAAAGCTCTTTAGATTCAGCCTCTTAGGCTGGACCAATCGTTGCCTCGTAAGTACGCCTTCAGGATTCATGCTGACTCTAGGATGGCAATGAACCCACTCCGGTCCTCGAAGCCCAGTCGCCTGATGCTGATTGCCGCGATGGTCGCGGCACCAGTCGCAGCGCTCGCGCAGGGAACTGGCGCACTCCCGATGGACCTGCACCGATATCCTCTGCCCACTTACGAGGAGGATTGGCGTGCGCTTCAGACAACGAATCGCACCGACGTCTGGGACCCGGTCAAGTTCGTGCCGCT
>Ga0068863_100007481_pt1 | contig 10687 bp, 12 predicted proteins | sample KBSSwiS62_FD_66596 | JGI IMG/M metagenome (GOLD analysis project Ga0068863, IMG submission 66596) | Switchgrass rhizosphere microbial communities from Kellogg Biological Station, Michigan, USA - KBS Switchgrass S6-2 | ecosystem: Host-associated > Plants > Roots > Rhizosphere > Soil ...
CTGCGGATGACCATCGGCCACATGATTGCCGAGTACGCGCGCCATAACGGCCACGCCGACATGGTGCGGCAGCAGATCGACGGAGTCACCGGCTTCTAGTCCAGCGACGCGCTCGCCCAAGCTCGACGGCGTCGCCGACCCCGCCCACCACGGGATCTTGAACGTTCATCGCTCTATTTCAGCGACAAAAGTTCAAGATCCAAGATTGGGGCGTACGCCGCCGCGGCGGCGCTAATCCGGGCAGCGGATGACCTGACCCGCGTAGGTGAGCCCGCCGCCGAATCCGAGCAGCAACGTCAACGCGCCCGGTGGCACCTCGCCGCGCTCGATCAGCTTCGACAGCGCGATCGGGATGCTCGCGGCCGACGTGTTTCCGGACTCCACGACGTCGCGCGCGACCACCGCGTTGACGGCGCCGAGCCGCTGCGCGAGGGGCTCGACGATGCGCAAGTTCGCCTGATGCAGCACCACCGCGTCGAGATCCTCGGGCCGGACGCCGGCGGTCTCGCAGACCTTCTTCGCCACCTCCGGCAGGACAGTGGTCGCCCAGCGGTAGACGGTCAGGCCGATCTGAGAGAACGTGTCGTTCTCGATGACGACGGCCTCGCCCATCTCCGGCACCGAGCCCCAGACCACCGGCGACACGGTGGGCTGATCGCTCGCCACCACGACCGCGGCGCCGGCGCCGTCGCCGACTAGTACGCAGGTGGTCCGGTCGGCCCAGTCGGTGATGTCGGTCATTCGCTCGACGCCGATCACCAGCGCCTTGCTGGCGCTCTTGCCCTTGATGGCGAGGTCGGCGGTGGCCAGGGCGTGGGTGAATCCGGAGCAGGCGGTGTTCACGTCCATCGCGGCCGGTGCGGTGATGCCGAGCCGCCGGGCCACCCGGGCGGCGATGTTCGGACTCCGATCGAAGGCAGTGCAGGTTGCGACAATGACGAAATCGATCTCCTCGGGTGCCAGCCCGGACTTGGCCAGCGCCTTATCCGCGGCCGCCGCGGCCATCATGTCGATGGTGTCCTCGTCGCCGGCGACCCGGCGCTCGCGGACGCCGACCCGGCTCTGGATCCACTCGTCGCTGGTGTCCACGATCGTGGCGAGATCGGCGTTGGTCAGCACCTTCTCGGGCAAGTAGTGCCCGAGAGCGATCACGCGTGAGCCAGTCATCGGCGCCTTTCACCTCGGGCCGCGCGCCCCGGGTGCGCGGCCGCCGGGCCTCATCGGTGAGCATGGGCCCGGCGGCGACTTTACCGGTGGATCTTCGAGATGAACGAGACTTCGGCCGAGACCGGCAGACAGTCGGGGCTGAGTCCGGTTGCTCAGACCGAGATCGCCCACCGGCGGCGGACCACTCCGGGTGCGCGTACCAGCATGGAGAAGATCGCCGCGAAGAGGCACAGCAAGCCGGCCGCGTAGAACGCGAAGTCGTAGGCCCCGTAGTGATCGCGCACGACGGCGGCGGCAGTGGCCGCGAACGCCGCACCGATCTGATGCGACGCGAACACCCAGCCGAACACGATCGAGCCGCTGTCGCCGAAGTGCTGGCGGCACAGCGCGATCGTCGGCGGCACGGTGGCCACCCAGTCCAGGCCGTAGAAGATGATGAAGACCAGCATCGACGGGTGCGCGCTGCCCGCGAACAGGCTCGGCAGGGCCATCAGCGACAGGCCGCGCAGGGCGTAATAGACGCCCAGCAGCACCCGGGAATCGAAGCGGTCGGTCAGCCAGCCGGAGAAGATGGTGCCGGCGATGTCGAAGATGCCGACGAGCGCCAGCAGAGACGCGGCGGTGGTCTCGGGCAGGCCGTGGTCGTGCGCCGCCGGGATGAAGTGGGTGCCGATCAGGCCGTTGGTGGACGCACCGCAGATCGCGAAGCCACCGACCAGGAACCAGAAAGCGCTCTTGGAGGACGCCATCTTCAGAGCCGACAGGGCTCGCGTCGCCGGCCCCGGAGTGCCTTCGGTGCGAGGCTGACGGTGGACCGCTTGTGCGGTACTGCCGCCATACGGCTGCAGGCCGATGTCGGCCGGATAGTCCCGGAGCAGCCAGATTGCGATCGGTGCGACGAGAAGTGCGCCGCCGGCTACGGTCAGCGCCGCCGCTTTCCAGCCATGCGCCGCGATCACCTGGGCCAGCACCGGCAGGAAGATCAGCTGGCCGGTCGCGCCGCCGGCGGTAAGGATGCCGGTGACCAGCCCGCGCCGGGCCACGAACCAGCGCGACGTGACGGTGGCGACGAAGGCCAGCGCCATCGAGCCGGTGCCGAGGCCGACCAGGACGCCCCAGCACAGCACAAGCTGCCAGCTGGCGGTCATGAAGACGGTCAACCCGCTGCCCGCCGCGACCAGGATCAGGGCGCTCCCGATCACCCGGCGCAGACCGAACCGGTCCATCAGCGCCGCCGCGAATGGCGCGGTCAGCCCGTAAAGCAGCAGGTTCACCGAGACGGCTGTCGAGATCGACGCGGTGGACCAGCCGAACGCCTCCTGGAGCGGATTGATCATGACACCGGGCGTGGCCCGGAAGCCGGCGGCGCCGACGGTCGCGATCAGGGTCGCGATCGCCACCAGCCAGGCGCGGTGGATCTTGCGGGTCTTGGCGGTGGCGGGCGGGGCCTCTTGCAGCATCGTCACCGGATCATCTTGCGCGAGGCGCGACAAGGTGACGAGTGGCCGAACTGCCATCATGTGAAAGAATCGAGCCATGACGGTCCCGGAGTTGCATCGCGTGGTGGTGCTGGCGCTCGACGGAGTGGTGGCATTCGACCTCGGGGTGCCGACGCAGATCTTCCACGGCGCTCGTGATCTTGACCTGAACCGATACTACGACGTCAAGATCACGACACCGGATGGTCGGCCGGTGCGGTCGTCGGCCGGATTCCTGGTCACGCCCGAGGTCGGCCCCGAGGTGATCGGCACGGCAGACACCCTGATCGTGGCCGGCATCCACTTCGACCACGGCGAGATCGATTCGCGGATGACTCCGGTCGTGCGGGCCGCGCTTGACCGCAGGCCGCCGACGGCGCGGCTGATGTCCATCTGCACCGGGGCGTTCGTGCTGGCCGCCGCGGGTCTCCTGGACGGGCGCCTGGCCACCACGCACTGGGCTTGGGCCGACGATTTCCGCCGGTTGTTTCCCGAGGTCAAGCTCGACCCTGATGTGCTTTTCGTCGACGATGGCGACATCCTCACCAGCGCGGGCGTGGCCGCCGGTATCGATCTATGCCTGCACGTGGTGCGATCCGATTTCGGCGCCGACGTCGCCAACGGGGCCGCGCGGCGGGGTGTCGTCGCACCATGGCGCGATGGCGGGCAGTGCCAGTTCATCGACCGGCCGCTCCCGGCGGCGGGGGACACCAGCACCGCGTCGACTCGGGACTGGGTGATCCAGCGACTGGACCAGGACGTGGACCTGGAGGCGATGGCGCGGCATGCGCGGATGAGCGTACGCACCTTCACCCGCCGGTTCCGTGCCGACACCGGCATGAGCCCGGGCCGCTGGCTTGCCCGGCAGCGGCTGGACCACGCCCGCCGGCTGCTGGAACAGACCGACATGCCGGTGGACCGGGTCGCGCTCGCGGCCGGATTCGGCACCGCGGTGTCACTGCGCCAGCATCTGCACGCGGCTATCGGCGTGGCACCGATGGCCTACCGGCGGACCTTCCGAGGCCGTGTGGCGGAAGCGGTCACCGCAGGCCATCCAGTTTCTCGGGATTGAGCACCATCCTGATCCCGACCACTGTGGAGCCATCGATTTCCAGGTGAACGGAGCCGGCCACCTGGCCGCCGGAGGACGCGAGCAGGGCCGGCTCGCCGTTGATCGAGGCGATCTCGACCTCCATGCCCTGCGCCTGTGGCTTGGCCAGGACGCCGAACAGCCAGCGCGTGACGTTGTCGCGGCCGTGCACCGGGCGCCGGGCCGCGGTCACCACGCCACCGCCGTCCGACCACGCCGTGACTTCGGGGGCCAGGATCTCCATCATCGCGTTGATGTCGCCGCCGAGGCACGCATCGCGGAACTTCGCGACCAGTTCGTCGCGGGTGGACGGATCCACTTCGTAGCGCGGCCGGCGCGCCTGGACGTGCTGCCGGGCGCGGTGCGCCAGCTGGCGCACCGCGGACGCGTCCCGGTCCAGCATTCCGGCGATCTCGGTGAGCGAGAACCCGAAGACGTCACTGAGCACGAAGACCGCGCGCTCCAATGGGGACAGGGTCTCCAGCACCACCATCATGGCGAGCGACAGGTTCTCCGCCATGGTCACCTCATCCGCGGCATCGGGGCTGGTCAGCAGCGGTTCCGGCAGCCACGGACCGACGTAGGTCTCGCGCCGCGCCCGGGCCGAGCCCATTTCGTCGAGCGCGAGATTGGTCACCGTCCGCACCAAGTAGGGCACCGGCGTGGCGACCGTGGAAGTGTCCGCGGCCGACCACCGCAACCAGGCGTTCTGCACGATGTCCTCGGCGTCGGCCACGCTTCCGGTCATCCGGTAGGCGACCGAGAACAACAGGTTGCGGTGCTCGGCGAAGACGTCGGTTGATGAGGTCACGACCTCACCGTATCGGCCCGCATGGCCGCTAGTCCGTCCATCACGGTCGGGAACCGGGGAACCCAGCCCATCCCGTCGCGTGCCTTGGCGTTGCTCAACCGCATGTCGGTCCGCAACATCTCGCTCAGCAACCCCATCGGCTTGAGCAACCACGTCGGCACCGGCATCGGCTTCGGCAGCCCGAACTCCGTCGCGGTCGCCCGCAGATGGTCGGCGAAGCTCAGCGGGCGATCATCAACAATGTTGTACGCCTGCCCGGGCACGCCACGCTCGATGGCGTCGAGCACGGCCACCGCCGCGTCCTCGAGATGCACCCACGGCAGCAGGTTGTCGGTCTTCGGTGCCGGCATCATCCGCTTGCGCATCGGCCCGAACAGCGCTTCCGATCCGCCCGGTCCGTAGAAGAGGCCGAACCGCAGTGCGACCCCGTCGAGTCCGGGGGTGGCGAAGGTCAGCTCCTCCTTCGTACGCATGGCCGCCACGTGCTGCTCGGTGTGCGCCCGCTGCTGAACCGGAGCCCAGGGGGCGGTGTCCTCGGTCAGCACCGAGTGGCCGTGCGGGCCGTAGCCGTACCCGAAGATCATCGACTCGCTGATCAGCTTGCGCGCTCCGACAGCCTGCGCCGCTTCGACGAAGTTGCGCATGCCGACCGTCCGGAGCCGATCGGTGGCGTCCATGTCGCGTTGCATCACCGGCGGCTTGGCCAGCGCCGTCGCAGCGTGTACGGCGACGTCGGCGTGCACGCCAGCGACCGCGGCGAGCACCTGATCGCGATCATTGAGATCGGCCCGAATCGCATTGGACGATCCCCGCCCAAGCCCGAGCACGGTGTAGCCGGCCTCGGTCAGGACCCGGTCGATGTGCCGGCCGAACACGCCGCTGGCGCCGGCTACCAGAACTGTTCCCTTGTTCGTCATGCCCGGCAGACGACGCCACTGCGCGCAACGTGACATCGGAGCGGGCACGATTTTGCGGGATTCTGGCTGCCAGCTCTAGGCGCGGCCGGTCAGGCGAAGAGCTTGCGCAGCCGGGCGGCGATCTCGGCGATATCGCTGAGCTGGCTCGACGCCACCGCGATCACCAACTCGTAGGCCGCGTCCTGGTCCACCTCAAGATCGCTGATCACGTCGTTGGCCCGCAGGAACGTGATCGCCATCACCCAGCCCATGCGCTTGTTGCCGTCGACGAACGGGTGGTTGGCGACGAACGAGTGCAACAGGGCTGCCGCCTTGAGCCAATTGTCGGCGTACGCGTCCTCGCCGAACAGACTGGTCCGCGGTCGAGCCAGTGCTGACTCGATCAGGCCAAGATCACGCACTGGTGCGCCGATCCGGCGTGCGATGGCGGCAACGTCGATCAGCGTGGGGTAATAGGTCATTGGGCGAGACGGTCGAGGAGCGCGGCGTGCCGCTCGATGACATCGTCGGCCAGCTTCACAAAGTGCGAGCTGTCGTGGCGGGCCAGGTATTCGTCGATGGCGGTGACGATCACCGCGTGCATCGAGCGATCCTCCTCCGCGGCCAGCGCGCGCAGATTGGCCTCACGGGTTTCGTCGAGCCGAAGAGTCATCGCCATGGCACGATGATATCTCGGGTGGTATCAAGATCGCCTCGACGTCTTTCGGGCCGTCGCGGCCTTCCGTGCGGGCGCCTTCTGCGGGGTTGTCGACGCGGTCCGCGGGGCCGGCGAGCGACTGCTCGCCGCCTCGGCCGCGACCGTGGCCGGATGCGGTGCGATCATGGCCCCGTCCATCCGGGCCTTACACAGCTCGACCAGCTTGTCGTAGGCCTTCTGGCCGATCAACGCCACCAGTTCGGGCCCGTACTCCTCGTACATCGGCTGGGTGCCGACGTGCGCCTCCGGCGACGAGGTGCACCACCAGTGCAGATCGTGGCCACCCTCGCCCCAGCCCCGGCGATCAAACTCGCCGATCACGCTGAGCAGGACCTTGGTGCCGTCGGGCCGCTTGGTCCACTCCTGTTCCCGCCGCACCGGCAGCTGCCAGCACACGTCAGGTTTGTACTCCAATGGGTGCTTGCCGTCGCGCAGGGCCTGGCCGTGCAGCGCGCAGCCCCCACCGCCCGGAAAGTCGGCGTCGTTAAGGAACACGCACGGACCGGAGCCGGCTGATCGAGTCGCGGTGCGCCGAGCCGGCGCGTCCCCGTCGATCGAGTCCATCTCGGTGTAGTTCTTGAAGCCCTTGCGGAAGTGCTGCCAGGTCTCCGGTGTGAGCAGCTTGGCCGCCGCGCGGACGCGTTTCTCATCGTCGGCGTCGGTAAAGAAGGCACCGTGTGAGCAGCAGCCCTCGTCGCCGCGCCCGGCCACAATGCCGTGACAGCCGCGGCCGAAGATGCAGGTCCAGGATGAAGTCAGCCAGGTGAGATCGGCCCGGATGAGATGCTCGGCATTGTCCGGGTCGAAAAACTCAACGAATTCCCGTGGAAAGTCCAGCGGGACTTCGCGACTGCGCGGGTTGTCCTTACTGGCTTTGCCGTTATCCGGGCCCGACGTGGCCTTTGTACCCATCCGCTCAGCTTACGACCGCCGGGTCTTCCGGGCAGCGGCGCCGCGCAGGCCGATACGGTTACACCTATGCGACTTGGCGTCCTCGACGTTGGTTCCAACACCGTTCACCTGTTGATCGTGGACGCTCACCTCGGTGCGCATCCATGGCCGGCGCATTCGGAGAAGAACGTGCTGCGCCTCGCCGAGCGGATCGGCGGCGGGGGCCAGCTCTCCGAGACCGGCGCGACCGCGCTGGTCGACGCGGTCGCCGCGGCCCGCAAGGCCGCGATCGAACTGCAGGTCGATGACCTGCTGGCATTCGCCACCTCCGCGGTCCGTGATGCCACCAACTCGGCCGAGGTGCTGTCCCGGGTCCGCCACGAGACCGGCGTGGAATTGCGGGTGCTCTCCGGCGAGGGCGAGGCCCGGATGACGTTCTTGGCCGTACGCCGCTGGTTCGGCTGGAGCGCGGGCCGTGTGCTGGTGCTCGACATCGGCGGCGGTTCGCTGGAACTCGCCGTCGGCATCGACGAAGAGCCGGACATCGCGTTGTCGCTGCCGTTGGGCGCCGGGCGGTTGTCCCGGACGAAGCTCACCGGCGACCCGCCCACCGCCGCGCAGATCGACACCCTCACCGAATATGTCGAGACCACCCTGGACACCGCGCTCGCCCAGGTGGACCTAGGCAACTGGGACAAGGTGGCGGCGACCTCGAAGACGTTCCGGACGCTGGCGCGGCTGGCTGGCGCGGCACCGTCGAATGAGGGTCCCCGAGCCGTACGCCAACTGACGCGGACCGGCCTGCATCAGGTGCTCGGCTTCATCCGGCACATCCCGAGCTCGGCTCTCGCCGAGATGGACGGCGTCGGTGCCGGCCGCGCCCGTCAGCTGTTGTCCGGCGCGATCGTCGCCGAAGCGGTGATGCGCCGGCTGGATCTGGAGATGCTGGACATCTGTCCGTGGGCGTTGCGCGAAGGCGTGATCTTGCGACGTCTGGACGTATTGGAGTCCTGACCATCACGGCTGGCGGGCGGCCGAGGATTACCCTGGCACAGTGACCCGCGTGCTCCTGTCCACCTCTTCGGTCTTTCCGGAACCCACGTCAGCCGGCTTCGAACTGGCTTCCGCGCTGGGCTACGACGGTGTCGAAGTGATGGTCTGGACCGACGCGGTCAGCCAAGACGTTTCGGCACTGCAGGGGTTGTCCGAGCACTACGGCATCTCGGTCGGGTCGGTGCACGCGCCGTGTCTGCTGGTCACCCAACGAGTGTGGAGCCCGGATCCGTGGGAGCGGCTGCGCCGCTCGGCCGATCTTGCCGAGATCCTTGGCGCTCCGACCGTGGTGGTGCATCCCCCGTTCGTGTGGCAGCGCGACTACGCGCGCCGGTTCGTTGAGGGCATCGACGAGCTGCGGATGGCTTACGGCTCCATCGAATTCGCGGTGGAGAACATGTTCCCGGTGAAGATGGCCGGACGCCAGTTCGTGCCCTACGCTCCCGGGTTCGACCCGACCGAGGTCGGCTTTGATGCGTACACCCTGGATCTGTCGCATTGCGCGGCGTCTCGCCGGGACGCGCTGGCGATGGCCGATGCGATGGGGGCCGGGCTCAAGCACGTGCATCTCGGTGACGGCACCGGCGAGTTGCGCGACGAGCATCTCGTTCCGGGGCGAGGCAATCAGCCCTGCGGCGCGCTGCTGCAATCCCTGGCTGGGCGGGGATTCAACGGGGCCATCGCGGTCGAGGTCAGCACCCGGCGCTCGGGAAGCCGGGCGGATCGAGAGGCCGATTTGGCCGAGGCTCTGGCATTCGCCCGCCGGCATCTGGCCGGGGCCGACACCGGCTCCGCCGTAGAGGCCGGCTAGCCGGCGGTCGTGACCATCTCCGGCGCCGCCCGCTTGCGGGCCCGGTGTGCGGCGACGTGCGAGCGGGTGGCGCAGCGCTCGGAGCAGAACCGGCGGCAGCAATTGGACGAGGTGTCCAAATAGACGTTGCCGCAGCGTTCGTCGGCGCAGACGCCGAACCGGCCGCTGCCGTATTCGCACATCCAGACCGCCAGGCCCCAGATGGCACCGGCCAGATATTCCGCACTCGGCGAGGCGCCCCGGCCGGTCACGTGCATGTGCCACTCGCCGCCGTCTTCATGCGAGGTGATCCGGGGCTGGACCGGGTGTGACTCGAGCAGCCCGTTGCAGGCCTGGACCGCGTCCTCATCCTTGCCGGCCGCACCGAGGTCGAAGACCTCGCGGAGACGGCGCTGGGCCTTGCGGAAGACGGCAAGATCGCGTTCGTCGGCGTGCCGCCGCCCCCAGCCGATGACTTCGAAGACCGCCCCAAGGTCGTCGACGGTCGTGAGCGGCATATTGACCAGAGTGACCGCACGTTGGGCGTAAGCGTCGAAGTTCACTCGTCAAAGGTAGTCGGTAACGACCCGTTCCGGCAGTCCAAGGTTGTGGTTGGCGTGACGCGCTGCCAGAGGACACCTCTCGCGGCGACGTCCCGGCCCGTGGGCGATACGCTGCGACCATGCTCCGTTCGGTAATCCTGGCCGCTGCAAGGTCGCAGCGGGTGTCTCGTCTAGTTGAAACCGCCCCGGTCAGCCGCAGTGTCGTGAGGCGGTTCGTCGCCGGGGCCGGCACCACCGACGCTCTGCGCGTGACCAAAGAACTGGTTGGCAGCGGTCTCAAGGTGACGCTGGATTATCTGGGCGAGGACACACTCAACGCAGACCAGGCCGAACACACCAAAGAGGAATACCTGCGGCTGCTGAGCCAGCTCGCCGACGCCGGCCTGACACCGGCCGCCGAGGTGAGCCTGAAACTCAGCGCGCTCGGGCAGAAGTTCGACGAGAAGCTGGCCGAAGCCAACGCCCGGGCGATCCTGACCGCGGCGGTCGCGGCCGGCACCACGGTCACCCTCGACATGGAAGATCACACGACCACCGACTCGACGCTGGAAATGCTCGAGCGGCTGCGCGTCGATTTCCCGATGGTGGGCGCGGTCGTCCAGGCCTACCTCCGCCGGACCGAGGGCGACTGCCGCGAGCTGCGGCTGGACGGCCAGCGCGTACGCCTCTGCAAGGGCGCCTACAAGGAGCCGGAAAGCGTCGCATATCAGTCCAAGGCGGACGTCAACAAGTCCTATGTGCGGTGCATGAACCTGCTGATGTCCGGCCCCGGCTATCCGATGCTGGCCACGCATGATCCGCGCCTGATCGCCATCGGCGAAGATCGCGCCAGCTGGTTCGAGCGATCGCCGGATGAATTCGAGTTCCAGATGCTCTACGGCATCCGGCCGGAGGAGCAGAGGCGGCTGGCCGCCAAGGGCTACACGGTGCGGGTGTATGTGCCGTATGGGGATCAGTGGTACGGATATCTCATGCGCCGGCTCGCGGAGCGGCCGGCGAATCTGGCCTTTTTCCTGCGGTCGTTTACTTCGACAAAGTAGGCGCTGTACTCGGGTCCGAGCGCGCCAACTACTGGTTCCTCCTGCGCACGCGCCCGGCGGCGGCTGTCGCTTCGCTCCTTTAGGCCGCCTATCGGGCGCGTGCTCCGGCGGACCTGGCGTTAGCTCGCGGCTTACGGTCCGTCGGCAGGGCCTTAGATCCTTTGCCGTTGGGTCGCGCGCATCTGGGGTT